>Ga0209567_10000048_pt1 | contig 53229 bp, 41 predicted proteins | sample COG_12_FD_184756 | JGI IMG/M metagenome (GOLD analysis project Ga0209567, IMG submission 184756) | Pelagic marine sediment microbial communities from the LTER site Helgoland, North Sea, for post-phytoplankton bloom and carbon turnover... | ecosystem: Environmental > Aquatic > Marine > Neritic... | reverse complement strand
TTTGTTTAAGGTATATTGGTTGATTTTGTTGAATGCCCACAACCAAATTTTCAACATCCTCGGTAGTTTCCAAAAACCTTCCGGTGGTTACTGTAAACTCGGTGTCGTACTTGTCAAAAGTACCACCACTTAGTTGACTGTTATTGGCTTTTATCATTTGGGCAACAGCAATAAAATCCAGGCCGCTTTCTGCCATCTTATCCTTGTCGAGCACTACTCTTAATTGCCTGTTTCTGCCACCAATTTTTTGGATAGCCGAAACATCATTTATCTTTTCAATTTCGTCAGTAAGTTCCTGCGCAATCTGCTTCAATTGGTAATCATCATAATTTTCGCTCCATAGGGTTAACCCCAGCATTGGCACATCATCAATAGCTCTGGTTTTTACCAACGGAAAAGTCACGCCCTTTGGCATAATATCCATATGCTTATTAATCTCATTGTAGAGTTTAACAAAAGACCTCTCAATATCCTCACCCACATAAAATTGTACGATAACCATGGCTTGTTCCTTCATGGAAGTAGAATAAACATATTCAACCCCTTTGATATTGGAGATAAGTTTTTCGAGGGGCTTTACAACCCTTGACTCTACTTCGGTAGGGCTGGCTCCGGGATATCCTACAAAAATATCAGCAATGGGAACATCAATCTGAGGTTCTTCCTCCCTGGGAATTAAAAAAGAGCTGTATACCCCAATGATCATAAAAACTATCATTAGTAGTACTGTTAGCTTTGATCCTATGAACAACTTTGCAATTTTCCCTGCTAATCCTTCTTTCATATTTTTATTATTGCTTTATGAACTTCTATTCTTGGCGGGTAGTTAATAAATTTACCCCGTATCTACTGTATAGATATTTTAGCTCCGTTATATAATTTTCCATTAGATGAAATAATAAAACTTTCATCTGTTGCTAAGCCAGATAAAACCTCAACCCGATTTCCATAGGTCCGCCCTAAACGAAGCCATCTGAGAAGGGCAGTGTTACTCTCGCTTACTGTGTATACGCCTGATAATTGACCTTTTTGAACAACCGCCTCAAGTGGTATTAAAGCTGCTCTTAATTGATTAACTGCTGTTATAGGAAATTTTACTGTGGCATACATCCCCGATAAGATAGGCGCGCTGGTTTCTGATAAGGCCACTTTAACATGATACTGTCCGCCTGTATTTTTAGATGAGCTACTTACCTCAACAACTTCTCCCGGGACATTCTCATTTAAGGAATTTAAGCTCACCTGTACTTTCATGCCCTGTTTAATTTTTGTTATTTCAGATTCGGGAACTACAGTCAGCACCTGGTATTCGCCGGGAGCTTCTACTTCAAGAAGGGGCATTCCAGGATTTGCCATATCTCCTGGGTTTATGAACTTATTGGTCACTACTCCGTCGAAAGGAGCACGAATATCTGCATAGGAAAATTGCGCATTTACTTCATTTTTCATTTGCCTTGCGCCCTCTAGTCTTGCTTTGGACATATTGTAATTGGCAGTTATATCATCCAGTTCCTTCTGGGAAGCGCTATTTTCCTGAAACAATATTGTGAATCTCCTCATGTCCTTTTCTGAATTGTTATATGCCGCCTTAGCTTCAGCAATTCCAGCATTTACCTGAGCAAGCTTTGCAGATAGATCCATGTTGTTTATGCTCAATAGAAGTTGTCCTTTATTGACCTTATCCCCTATCCTTACATAAATCTTTTCGACATGTCCCATAATTCGGGTACTTAGGTTGGCACTTTTAACAGCTTCTATTTTTCCGCTTGTAGAAATCATAGTTGGACCATCCATCTCACCAACTATTCTTACTGTTACTGGAATAACAGGCTCCTTTGCCTGTTGCTCTTTCTTATCTTTATTACCACAACTCCAGACAATAAGTATTATAAGTATGACATATAATTTTTGCATATTTCGGTTTTTATTGTTCATTGTTTAATTATTCTTTTGTTAAAAACTCCATGTAGGCCACAGCAGAATTATGCTGAAAAATGGTAAAATAATATTCCAGTTGTTTCTGAGCATATTGCGTTTCCGCTAAGAGCAAATCCGTCGTTTTTTCTAAACCCTGTGCAAAACGATTACTGCGAATTCTAAGCGCTTCTTTGGATTGATTTAAAGCCAGTGTAGTAAGCTCCAAATTATTTTTTGTGTCCTTAAGCATACGCCTTGCTTTGTTGAGCTCTAGTTGACTTTTTGATTTGTATTGCTCTAATTCCAAATTGGCTTTTTCAAATTCTGCTTTACTTTTATGTGCTTTGCCAAAACGCTTAGTACCATTCAATACGTCCCACCTCAATTCTGCGCCAAAGAGATAACTGTTTGCACTTCCCTGAAACACCTGGTCATCATGAAGTTCATAAGAACCAAAAGCATTAAGCTTTGGCAAAAAACTCATTTTATCCGATCTATATATTTGATAATAAGCTTCCTTAGCCGATTCCATTGCCAGAATATCTTTTCTATTCTCCGATACACTATTCAAAGAAAATTGGGTTGCCAAAATCTTAAGAGAATCGGCCGGGGTCATAAGCTGGTAAGTGGAATCATTCATTATAACCGATAGGTAATTGGAAGCATTTTGAATGTTGCTTTTTGCGTATTGCAGTTGATTATCAATTTCGGTTACTCGCACTTCTACAGCAAGTACATCAGATCTTTGAAGGTACCCTTGTTTAAAGCTGTTTTCTGCCAGTCTTTTGTTTTCCATTGCAGCCTCCTTTGTTTTTTCCAATACTTCAACTGTTTTGTATGCCAGTTGTAACTGCATATATGATTTTTCAACCTCGAGTATCAGATAATCCCTGGTGCGTCCCGATTGATATTCTGAAGCTGTTAATTTAGCTTTTGCTGCTTTACGCTGGTAAAAGCCATCAAAATTCAATAAAGGTTGTTGTATCTCAATCCGGGTTGCATAATCTTGAATTTGATTAGGATTATTTAGGAAGTCCGGATTAAAATCGGCTTGTGTTACAATTTGCTGATTTAATTTAATACCAAAAGCCATCAACGGATTGTTAGTAGCTATGCCGGTTTGTGAAAGACTAATATTTGGAAATAATACGGCATTGGTTTGTCTAAAGTCACCCTCGGCAGCCATAATATCCTTCTCAGAGATTTTTAAGCTTTTATTTTGCTCCATCACCCTGTTCATAATCTCTCCCTTGGTAATCAGTATGTTCTTTTGTGCATTTAGAATAAAAATGCTTAACAAGGCTAGTATTTGTATTGTATTCTTCATCAACTAATTAATTTGAAGCAAAATTAGGCTGAGAAGAAAGTGCAAACGGTAACCTATGTTACCGAAATCTGGTAACCAATGTTACAGAATATTTGAACTGAATTTTATATCAGGAAGGAAACAGGATAGGTTTAGTTGCTTATTTCAGAGTTGCCAAAGGAAATTTTAAAGTTTGGTTCCGTAAGAGAGATCACCTGCATCGCCTAATCCGGGAATTATATATCCTTTGCCGGTTAATTCATCGTCAATGGCAGCAATCCATAAATGTGTATTTTCAGGGAAAACACTTTTTACATACTCAATCCCTGCTTTAGAACCAATAACAGAAATAATGTGTATCTGTTTGGGTTGGCCATGGCCTTTTAAAGCGTTTAAAACATTCTCTAAAGTCTTGCCCGTAGCCAGCATAGGGTCTGTTAGTATCAAGGTTTTACCTCCTAAAGCCGGAGCGGCAAAATATTTAACGATAACATCAAAATCGTTACCTCCGTCCGGATGATGCCTGTAGGCCGAAATAAAAGCGTTCTCCGCTTTATCAAAATAATTCAATAGTCCCCGGTGTAATGGTAAACCCGCCCTTAGAACAGAACATAGCACAAGATTATTTAAGGGCAAAGCCATGGCTTTATGACCAAACGGTGTTTGCACCGTATTTACCTTATAATTTAGGGTTTTACTTAATTCATAACACAGGATTTCACCAATCCGTTCAATGTTTCTCCGAAAACGCATGGAATCCTTTTGAATATTTATGTCTCTGAGTTCCGAGACGAATTGATTTAGCAAGGAGTTTTCACCTCCAAAATTATGAATGATCATAAACGGAATATTTAATTGGAATCCATTCTAAATATAGGAAAAATGAAGTTAACATTGTTCGGCTAATAAGGCTTTATTATTTGGCCTCAACCCCGGCTCTTCATGCTACAATTGTCAGCTCTTGCAATGATCAAAATCTGATAGTATTATTTCATTTGGCAATATTATTTATGATTTCCTGAATATTATCGACGTGCAGTTGAAGAACAGTAACATTTGTTACATGTTCTTTACTGAATTAATTCTTAATTTAGAATCTTTAGAAAGAAACAGACTCAATGAAAAGACGAAACTTTGTTAAAAACGCCACTTTAGGAACTATGGCTTCTGTAATAGGCGCAGAAATTGTATTTGGTTCCGTTATACCCGAAGGATATAAACCATTGGCCCTTCAGGACCCGGACCCTTTCAAAATGTTCGACAAAGATAAAGGAATGGTGGTGTTAAATGACAAACCCTGGAATATTGAAGCAAAGGCTCACCTTTTGGATGATAAAATAACGCCAAATAAGTTTATGTTTATTCGTAACAATGGATTAATCCCGGAAAACATCGATGTTAATACATGGACATTAACTTTTGATGGAGAATCTGTAGGTCAGACGAAAACATATACCCTGGCAGAGTTAAAATCCAAATTTCCTCAGTATACCTACCAATTGACATTGGAATGTGGAGGAAATGGCAGAAGTGAATTTGACCCTCCGGCGAAGGGAAATCAATGGACAGTTGGGGCGGTTTCCTGTGCCAGCTGGACAGGAATCAGGCTAAAAGATGTTCTGGAAGATGTTGGTATAAAAGATGACGCCGTTTACATTGGTTATCACGCTGCGGATGTACATTTAAGCAGGGATCCGGGGAAAGAGCCAATTTCCCGTGGTGCACCAATGATAAAGGCACTTCAGGAGGAAACCTTACTTGCCTTTAAAATGAACAATGAGGATATTCCGCTTGCGCATGGCTACCCCTTAAGATTGGTTGCAGGAGGCTGGCCGGCATCAGTTTCGGGAAAATGGATTAACAGAATCAGCATTCGAAATAAGGTACATGATGGCACCAAAATGACAGGTACAGCTTACAGAGTACCTTGTAATCCTGTAGCCCCAGGAGATAAGGTTAATGACGAGGATATGTGTATAATTGAATCTATGCCCGTAAAATCATTAATAACCTATCCAAAATCGGGGGCTATGATTGCTAAAGGTAAAAAACTTGATATCAGGGGACATGCCTGGGCTGGAGAACTTGAAGTAGTACGAATGGAATATTCTATAGATTTTGGTTCCAGCTGGCAGACCTGTCCCATTGAAAAACCGGTAAACAGATTGGCATGGCAACATTTTAAGGCTTCAATAGACTTTCCCAAGGAAGGCTATTATGAAGTTTGGACACGGGCCACGGATTCACGTGGTATAAGTCAACCAATGCTATTGCCTGGTTGGAATCCAAAGGGTTACCTGAATAACGCATGCCATAGAATTGCAGTAAAGGTTACATAAATGCAGGAGCACTCTAAGTTTAAACAACAATTAAGAGCCATCTATAGACTTATGGCAGGTTTATTTGGCTTATTCGTTGTGGCTGCAATAGGAATCCTGTTTTTATTATCTAACCCGGATTGGACCAGGAAAAAAGTAACGGAAGTTGAGCCCGAATATGTCACCGTTCAGGAATCAGATGATTTTGACAAGATTGAAAATGGCGTACATGTAAGAACCGGTCTTATAGAAGCTGATGGTTTAATGGCGGTGGTGAATAATTGTACAAATTGTCATTCTGCAAAACTGGTCACCCAAAATAGAATGAATGAGGAAAGATGGATTGCTACTATTAAATGGATGCAGGAAACCCAAAATTTATGGGATTTGGGAAATAATGAAGCTATAATTGTAAACTATCTGGTAACCAATTACCCACCACAGAAAAAGGGAAGGCGTGAAAAATTATCAGAAATTGAATGGTATGAGCTCAAGGATTAGTATTTATACAGTATTGTGTTTTTTTCTTATATCCTGTAATGGAATAAAAGAAAAACCAAACCTTGTCCTTTCAAATTATGCCTCATCGGAACATCTTATAGAGGCAGAAGAATTAGTAAGAATTTTTAAAGACGAAAATATAAAGATAGTGGATTTCAGAAATCCGGAGAGTTATAAGAATGGACATATTTATGGTTCTTTAAATATATGGCGTACAGATGTTTCTGATAGTTCATACCCCTACGACGGGATGAGATTTGGCAAGGAAAATATTGAACTCCTTTTTGGGGAAATTGGTATAGATAATGACGATCTTATTGTGGTCTACGACGATAAGGGATCACCTGATGCTGCACGTCTATGGTGTTTATTAACATATTATGATTATGATTCAGTGAAGATATTAAATGGCGGACTAAAGAGCTGGGAAAACATAGGTGGAAAACTTTCAACTATACCTTTCTCGTACCCTCCTACCCAATTCTATCTTCCCAAAAAAAGCAGTGAAAAATTGTGGATTGACAAAGACGAACTAATAGGTTTATTAGTCGATGAGAGTAACAACATTTTTATCATTGATACCCGTAGTTCTGAAGAATTCCTAGGAGCCCTAATAAAAAAGGGAGCGTCAAAAGGAGGCAGAATACCAAAAAGCATCCACATAAATTGGGCAGAAGCTGTTGATCATGAGGGCAGTAAAAAGTTCAGGACTATTGATGAATTGCAAGAGATTTACAAGGGTTTGGAAATGAGTGCAAAAGATACGGTTGTAGTTTATTGTCATACCGGTTACAGATCATCTTTGACCACCTTTGTATTAAGAGAATTGATGGGGTTTGAAAATGTAAGAAACTATGATGGATCCTGGGTGGAATGGAGTTATTTTTACGAATTACCTTATGAAAAAGATAGTATAATATTATAAAATCAAAACATTATGGAAAAATATATTGATGCTTTTGTTTCGGCTTTTACCGGAAGTGTACAATGGACATGGAAATCAATTCTATTTGAAGTCCCCTGGTATACGAACTATTTTTGGGGCCTGGTGGTAATTTCATTAGCAGTTTGGATTCTGGAAATTCTTTTTCCCTGGCGAAAGGACCAATCTGTTTTCAGAAAAGACTTTTGGCTGGATGCTTTTTATATGTTCTTTAATTTTTTCATGTTCGCTATTGCAATTAGCGGAATCTATAATTTATTAGAAGTATTATTTAGCGACTTTGGTATTACATCCAAAAGTCTGGCTATAGTCGATATTTCCTCATATCCCATGTGGTTGCAATTGCTTTTGTTTTTTATTGTTTTAGACTTTGTACAATGGTTTACTCATATCCTGCTTCACAAGTATTCTTTCTTATGGAATTTTCATAAAGTACATCATTCTGTCAAAGAGATGGGCTTTGCCGCCCATCTACGCTATCATTGGATGGAGAATATCTTATACAAACCCCTTAAAGTTTTCGGCGTGATGATTCTTGGAGGATTTGAGCCAGAGCATGCATATGTTGTTCATTTTCTAGCCATTACCATTGGACATTTAAATCATTCGAATATTAAAATTACCTGGGGACCATTGAAATATATTTTTAATAACCCTGTGATGCATCTATATCATCATGCAATGGACTTACCTGCAGGTAAATATGGTGTGAATTTTGGTATTAGTTTGAGTCTCTGGGATTATATTTTTAAAACTAATTACATTCCCGAAGACAGCGGAACAATAGAACTCGGTTTCCCAGGAGATGAGAAGTTTCCCCATGATTTTGTGCATCAGGAAATATATGGCTTTGTGAAGCCTAAGGACGAAAAATAAGGCAATAATCCTTTAATTATTTTTCGTTAAACCTTATGGCCCAAATTCCCCTGATCTCATTTTCATGGTAATTGCGGGCCATATCCATTGGGTAAAGATGGTCTAAAACGGATAAAGTAGATGTTGCGATCTGCTCTTCTGGCACTCCATGACACTGAAGGCACATGGCATTTGTGGTAATGGGATAATAGAAATCTATCTGCCCATCTGTAGTATCCAATATTGGTTCCACAGGATAACCTGATGCCAGCATTTTTTTAAAGTCGGCTATAAAAGACAATTCCTTTTCATTGGCTTTATTTAAAGGGTTTCTGGGTTTATCGGTAACACGCCATATTTTAGACCCTTGCGTTAAAGACAAGCTGTCTGTTAGTGGAAGTGCGTTTATATTACAAAATCCAACAGCGCCGTCGGGGCCTTTTTCATTAATAGCCCTAATTAATTTCTTACCTAATGCAGCTTTTGTCCTGGATGCATATTTCTGACCTAACTTCTTATATTTTTCAACTGTGTCATTAGAAACTTTTCCCTGGTGAGCTTGATCAACTAATAATTCGTTTCCTGAGGTTTTATCAATGGCCTGATTGGCAGTTTTAGGCGAGTCTTTACATGAGGTAAAAAATAAAAATATCGAAATAAGCAATAGGCAGGATTTCATTATTTCGACATTTTGCCACCAGCGCAACTCAAAAATGAACGTGCTTTGGCAGATACACTATTTTTATACTCAATGGAAGGATATCCAAGTGCCTTTAATTTATCCTTAACTAAAATAGCATCATCCACATTTTCGCAAGTAAAATGGACCGTGGCCGTCTCTGTATCCACATCAATGTCTGAAAGATGATTCATTTCCGATAATTTACTAGTGATGGTTTTTGCACAACCGCCACATTTGAGGTTTTGAACGATTACTGAGGCCTTCATAATTTATGTTAATTTTGTTTTGTTTGAATATCTACATTGCTATTGCCATCTTATAATTCCTCCTTTTAGATCATAAATCTTTTCAAATCCCATCTCGATAAGTTTTCTTGCCGCCTTTCGACTTCTGCTTCCAGACTGGCAATAGAGGTAAACCGGTTTGTCTTTTTTCAATTTTTCAAATGATTTTTGAAAATCAACTTTATTAAAGAAATCAATATTAATGGCCTTCCCAATGTGCCAACGTTTATATTCTTTGGCTGTTCTAACATCTACCAACTGAACTTTCGGGTCAGTAATAGCCTCTTTATATTTTGAGACTTCTAAAATCTCAAATTTATCTGATTGTTCGGTTTTTGATCCGAATAGTGTTTTAAATAATGACATTGGTATATCTCTTTTTATTAAATATTAACGTTATGGTAGGAAAGGGAACAACCAAAAATAATTTGGTCATTCCCGTAACAATCAACCAAAACAATCTTTAAAAACAAATTTCTACAACATGGTTGTCGGACATATATAATCCGATTTCTCAACCTTTGTCTTTTTAATTTCATCAAAACCATCCGCGACATCAACGAAATCTTCCCAACCTTTTTGCATTAAGATAGATGCGGCAGTCATACTTCTGTAACCTCCTGCACAATATAGCACGAAGGGTTTATCTATTGGAAATTGAGAAAGATGTTGATTTAATTCATTTAAGGGAATATTAATAGAGCCTATTACATGTTCAGAATCAAATTCACTTTTTTTCCTTATATCAAAGGCAAGTGGCCCTTCCCCAAAATATGCCTTTTCAAACTGACTTGCCGTAATCCTCTTAATTCTTTCAACTTGCTTCTTCTCTTTTTGCCAACTCTTAAATCCACCATCTAAGAAACCAATGGTGTGGTCATAACCAACTCTTGAAAGTCTGGTAATAGCCTCTTCTTCTTTATCAGGATAGGTTATTAACAAAATTTCCTGTTTTACATCTGGTATCATTTCTCCAACCCATTGAGCGAAATTACCATCAAGACCAATACTAATACTATTGGGAATATGTCCTTTCGCAAAGTCTTCAGCCTTACGGGTATCCAACATTAGAGCATTTGTTTCATTAGCAGCAACTTCAAAGGCGTCAGGCGACAATGGCCTTTCTCCTCTTTCTATTACAGTGTCAAGACTCTCATACCCTTTTATATTCAGCAAAACATTCTGTGGGAAATAGCCCGGAGGTGCTGTTAAGCCCGTAAGAAGTTCCTTTATAAATTCATCTTTTGTCATGTCAGGCCTAAGCGCATAATTAACTTTTTTCTGATGTCCCAAAGTGTCCGTTGTTTCTTTACTCATCATTTTCCCACAGGCAGAACCTGCCCCATGATTAGGGTAAACAATTAAATGATCATCTAAGGGCATTATTTTATTACGAAGTGATTCGTATAAATGTGCTGCCAGTTTTTCCTCAGTAAGTTCAGAAATTACGTGCTGGGCAAGATCTGGTCTGCCAACATCTCCAATAAATAAGGTATCGCCGGTAATTAATCCATGTTCTTTTCCGTTTTCATCAATTAACAGATAAGTTGTACTCTCCATAGTATGCCCAGGAGTGTGAATCACTTTAACCTGATAATCCCCTACTTTGAAAATCTGATTATCCTTTGCAACGGTAGCTTCATATCCAGGTTTAGCGGTTGGACCAAATACAATCTCTGCACCGGTCTTTTTCTTTAGATCTAAATGACCACTAACAAAATCTGCATGAAAATGTGTTTCAAAAACATATTTTATTGTGGCTTTATCTTTCTTTGCTCTTACAATATAAGGCTCTACCTCCCTTAATGGATCAAATATTGCGGCTTCACCATTACTCTCCAAATAATAAGCTGCATGGGCTAAACATCCCGTATAAATCTGTTCAACGTTCATATTTTTTATTTGTTTTTTGAAGTTTTGTCATAGTTGATAGCATAAAAGTATTAAGCAAATAACACTTGTACAGTAACTTAGGTTACAAAGCTCAGTTTTTGCCAACTAAAAAAGAATGACTTTTATCATTGTGTCCTGCAATGGCCCAAGAACCTCTTTTTGTCCCACATTACTATTTTAATTACAATTAAAATTATATCTGTAAATTTTGTGTGAATGTAACCTATGTTACATAAGTCATTTCTTAAGTTATCCTAAATGGCATGGCGGCGCAAACATCAATTAATACGGGCCTTTTTACGAGTTTTAATTTCGAAAAATCATTACTGTAATCACACTTCAGATCACGGTTTTACACATGAATATAATCTATGATATTTATCATAAATAGTTGATAACCTTGAATCTAATTTTGCTCTTTAATTCAGATATTAACCAGCAATTATCAGTAAAAAATAGCCTTTGATTGAAGCGGTTAGGACTTATTTTTAGTTGCATAAATTACTTAAACATGAAAGCATATTTTTTAAAACTTTGTTTTCTATTATTTGCAACTGCTGCATTTTCACAGGCAGGCCATATCATGCAGGGTGTGGGTGCCGTAAATATGTCAATGGGTGGTGCCGCAACAGGTCAGCCTTTGGATATTTCAGGTGCAATACAATGGAACCCTGCTTCTATTTCCACATTTGATGAGAAAATTATAAAGTTTGACATTGGTCTATTCTTCTCTTCACCGGAATTAAGTTCTACAGTACCAGAGTTTGACGGCACCGGAATGCCCACCGGAAATTTCTTCAGTGGTACAACCGAGGACGACAGAGGTGTTTCTCCCTTGCCAGCTTTAGCTATGGTTTGGGGAAAAGAGGGCAGCAGGCATACCTTTGGTGCTTCCGCCTTTGGAATTAGCGGATTTGGGGTTACTTTCCCGGAAAGCACTACCAATCCTATTAATATGCCTCAAAGTATGGGTGGATTTGGCCGAATAGAATCTAACTATAGTTTACTGCAATTGGGTTTTACATATGCTTATGAATTATCCGATAAATTCTCTATAGGTGTACAACCTACTTTTAATTATGCAACTTTAAAATTAATCCCAAACCCTACAGCTAATCCAACCTTAGCAGGATATCCATCAACAGATAATTCATCGGCTTTTGGTTTTGGTGGACAATTGGGGCTATACTATGATTCCGGGAATGGATTCTCTGCAGGAGCTTCCTATAAAACCAAGCAATCATTCGGAGATTTTAAATTGGATAATACCTATTTGGACGGAAGCACCGGTGAAAATAATTTCCAAATAGATTACCCTGCAATCTGGTCTGTAGGCCTTGGTTTTTCACCTGGACAATTTGACCTGGCTTTGGATTACAGATATGTCGAATATGAAAACGCTGCCGGATTTTCTTCTGTGGGTTGGACACCTACGGCATCTGTAGCCGGATTTGGATGGAAGAACATCAGTATTGTTTCTTTCGGAATCCAGTATAAGGGAGTTAACCGCTTGCCTTTAAGACTTGGATATACCTATAGTTCTAACCCAATAGAAAGTGATGTGGCATTTTTCAATGTACCAGCAACGGCTATTATTAAAAACGCCTTCCAATTAGGATTGAGTTATGAAATAAGCGACCGTTGGGCCATTGATGGGGTTTACCATATGGGCTTTAGCGGAGAAGCAACTTCAGGTCCTTTACTTAATCCGTTGTTTATTCCTAGTTCTCCTCCTTACGGAGCTATTCCTGGCAGTGAAGTTTCTTATGATATGACAACCAGCATGATAATGGTAGGAGCGAGTTATAAATTCCTTAAAAACTAATCCAATAACTAAGAATACTCTTATTTGAAAACGGCGTCATATTTGGCGCCGTTTTTTATGAATATGATCTGGCTGTTTAATAAATGATTTCATGTTGACGAGACCTACAAATAATTAGGAAATAATTATCTTTAGTTAAAATATAATTTATGAAATCTCTGTCCGGAATATTTGTCCTATTCATTTCGCTTTCACTTACTTTTTCCTGTGCCGAAAACAAAACAGATGAATCTAAGACAGATTCTCAGAATGTGACTGGTTCACAAGAACCTTTAAAGGTGGGTGAAACCACCAATATCGATGAAGATTTGCGCCGTATACTTTCTACCAAATATACCGGGGAAACCTATTCCCCATACGCCAAACGCGAATTTGCAACCTTACCTTTATGGGGAGAAACCCATTTGCATACGGGACTTTCCATGGATGCCGGTGGCTTTGGAAATCGGTTGGGTGTGCGTGATGCTTATCGATTTGCCAGAGGTGAAGAAGTAACCGCTTCTTCTGGCCAGCAGGCAAGATTGGCAAGGCCATTGGATTGGCTGGTAATAGCAGATCATTCAGATGGTTTGGGATTTATTACAGATCTTTTAGCGGCAGAGCCCTTTGTAATGAAATATGAACAGGGCGAACGTTGGTCTAAGGGTTTTAATTCTGGAGGCCAGGAGGCAGTTGACGCTACTTTGAACCTGATAACTACCTTTTCACAGGGAGAAGTAGATCCTGAACTTTTTGGGAATTATTCCCCCGGCTCAAAAAGGTACAAAACTATATGGGAAGATGTAATTGCTGCGGCAGAGGAATTTAATGATCCAGGGCAATTTACAGCATTTATAGGTTTTGAATGGACTTCTTTGGTTAGGGGTGGAAACATGCATCGAAACGTTATTTTTCGTGATGGAGCGGAAAAGGCAGGACAAGTAGTGCCTTTTACTACTCAGGCCCCAATTGGAAGTACGGATCCTCTTGATCTTTATGAATATCTGGAAGACTATGAAGCTAAAACAGGTGGACAGGTGCAGACATTAGCCCATAATGGAAACCTGTCCAATGGCATTATGTTTCCTGTTGACGCCCAGTATACCGGTAAAAAACTCAATAAATTTTATGTAGAGCAGCGTGCCAAATGGGAACGTACTTATGAGATAACTCAGATAAAAGGAGACGGCGAAACACATCCATTCCTTTCGGTAAATGATGAGTTTGCAGACTACTATAAATGGGATTTAGGAAATTTGGATCTCTCCGAGGCAAAAACGGAAGATATGCTACAATATGAATATACCCGTGAAGCTCTTAAAAACGGACTGGTCCTGGAGGAAAAGTTTGGAACAAACCCTTATAAATTCGGATTACAAGGGGCTACAGATAGCCATACATCATTGACTACATCTGAAGAAAATAATTTTTTTGGAAAACACACTGGTTATGAACCTTCTCCTGAAAGGATGACACATCCCTTTATGAAAAATGAAAATGGGGAAATATTAGGTTGGTCGCAACTTGCGGCAGGAATTACAGGGGTTTGGGCTAAAGAGAATACGAGAGAGTCTATATGGGATGCCATGCACCGAAAAGAAGTCTATGCTACTACTGGTCCGCGCATGATGGTACGTTTCTTTGGTGGCTGGGAATATACAGCTGAAGACATCCAAAGTCGGGAACCAGCCTTCGCGGGTTATGCCAAAGGCGTTCCTATGGGAGGTGATCTGATAAATGCTCCTTCTGGCAAATCGCCAAGTTTTATGGTCTACGCCATACGAGATGCCATTGGTGCCAACCTGGATCGCATACAGATCATTAAGGGATGGCTTGAAGCTGATGGTGAAACCCATGAAAAAGTCTATGATGTGGCTTGGTCGGGTGATCGCAAACCAGGACGTGATGGTAAGGTTCCAGCTGTGGGTAATACAGTGGATATTGCTACGGCAAGTTGGACAAATACCATAGGCACATCTGAACTGGCCACAGTTTGGACAGACCCGGATTTTGATCCTTCTGAAAGGGCATTCTATTATGTCAGAGTAATGGAAATTCCAACGCCCCCCTGGTATTTATATGATGCCTTCCGTTTTGGGAAGGAAATACCTGAGGGTGCTCCAACAAGTCAGCAGGAGCGTGCCTATACCAGTCCGATTTGGTATACACCGAATTAGGATGAGTAAAATTTAAAAGGGGCGCCGTAATTGGCGCCCCTTTTTTGTTTTCCTTGTTATTTTCATAAGTTACACTCCCTGCCTTATATAGAATTAAATTTATAATAGCTCAAGTATTAAACTAGTAAAAGACTCCAAAATACTTCATTTAAAAAAACCCTGCCAAAAGAAATCAGCAGGGTTTAAAACAATCTAATAATGGAACCTAATTTTTTTAATTAACTCATCGTATTTAAATAAATAATAAATGGGTGCCTTCTTCATTTGCTCTGCCATAAAAGTCTCCAATAGTTATTACTCCATCCAATTCATCAATTAAATCTTCTTCTTTCAGGTGGAACATGTCAACGGCCAGTTTACAGCCCCATAGTTTACAACCGGAGTCTGACAAAATTTCAAGGAACTCGCCAATAGGAGGCATATCTAATTTTTCCATTTCCTTCTTCATCATTTTAGTAGCCAATGCCTCTACTCCAGGCAGACCACCTAACATAGTTGGCATATGTAAAGCAGGATTACCTACAGTAGCTGTATGCAAATGCTCTAATTTTTTCTTTTGAATGGCTTCCAGTCCGAAAAAAGTGAAAAATATTTCCGATTCAATACCTTCCATCCTGGCTCCATTTGCCATAACAAAGGCTGCATAAGCATTTTCTATGGTGCCTTTAGAAAGAATAAAAAGCATCTTTTTTACTTTGGTTTTGCCTATCTCTTCTACTTTAGTTTCGCTCATCTCTTGTACTCTAGTATCGCTCATCTCTATTTTTTTTATGATTTAATTAAAATCTTATACAACGCTATGTTATTTATATACAACTCTTTGGTTTAGGGATCCCTGCTATCAAAGTAGACTTTTTAAGAGGTCCTCCCGGAAATAGACTGTAGAACTCTTTAATATTTATAACACCACTCTTTTTAATGCCCCGAACGGACAAAGCCTCCTCCTTATGATGTTTGTCTTGTAGGTATTCTATAACTTCCCAATGTTTATCCGTCATGGGAATACTCTGCTCTTCTGCAATACCTAAACCCACTTCCTTATTCCACTGATTAAAATCGACTAGATAGCCTTCTTCGTTAACATCAATTTCCCGATTTGCTATTATTTTTTTCATGCTATTTAATTTAAAATTATGTTATTGAGTTTTTTCTAATTTCTTTCCTTTTTCAGACATTTGGGCGTCAACAAATGGTATAGGTACACCCTTTAAAAGCATATTCCAATATATCCAGCGGAAGGCTAGTTTGCCCATATGATTCATTCTGCTCTCTTTTAAAAGCCTTAAAGGACCTACTCCAGGAAAGGGAAATGTTCCTTCAACCGGTTCTGTTGTGTAATTAAAATCAATCAACAATGCTTTGCCACCACCGGTTTCTATAAAACAATTTGCATGACCGTCAAAGTCCTCTTTTAATTCCTCATTATTTATATATCGCAATATATTGTCCGTTAGAATTTCAGCTTCAAAATGGGCTACTGAACCTGCTTTTGATGCTGGTACATTCGTAGCGTCGCCTATAGCAAATATATTCTTATGATCTGTGGACTGTAATGTCGTTTTATTAGTTGGAATGTAATTAAGATCATCTCCCAGGCCTGAGCGTTCCAGTAATGGATCACCCATATTAGTAGGGACGGTTACTAAAAGGTCGTATTCTACCTCAGTATCCGCGTAATCTATGATTTTATTATTCTCGTAGTCAACCCGCTCTATATTAAAATCCGTAACTTCTTTAATGTTCTTTTCTTCCAACAAATAATGAAGAGTTTCCGTAGCCCGTGGTTTTGTAAAAGCACCATCCAGCGGGGTTACAAAGGTTATATCTACCTTATCTCTCATCCCTTTATTTTTAAAATAGGAATCTGCCAAAAATGCAAATTCCAAAGGAGCTACCGGACATTTTATAGGCATTTCTGTTATATGAACTACAAGTTTTCCACCTTCCCAGGTTCTAAATTTATTCCTGAGTGCTTTGGCACCTTCATAGGTATAGAAATCAAAGATGTTTTTATACCATTTTGGCCCTTTCATACCCTCTATTTCTTCAGGTACAGTTTTCGTTCCTGTCGCTACAATTAAAACATCGTACAACAACTCCTGGCCATCAGCAAGAAGTACTTTGTTGTTTTCAGGTACAATGAGATCTATTTTTTCCTGGATATAGTTAACACCCTTAGGTAAAAACTTGGAACCTTTTTTCTTAACCTGTTTTGTAGTATAAATATCAAAAGGAAGAAATAAGAACCCAGGCTGGTAATAATGGGTTTTGTACTGATCTACAATGGAAATCTTCCACTCTTCTTTGGGTAGTGCGGATACCAAATGATTTGCCATCATTGTTCCGGAAGTTCCGGCGCCTAAAATGACTACGTTTTTCATAACTATTTACCTTAATTAGTTTTAAATACAAGAATTTTTTCCTCGTATTAAGTGATGTAAAATTAATTATAGGAAGTGCTGAAAAATATGACATAAGTCATAAATTAGCCTTGTGTAACATGAGTTACTTAGCAGTGAAAGAAAGTAAGTTTTAACAGAATTTGTCTTTGTATCAGAATACTAAATATTTAGCGCTGTTTATTTGGCTGTCCAACCCCCATCTACAGTAAGCATAGACCCTACCATATAACTACCGGCGTCGCTGGCTAAAAATATTGCTGCACCCTGTATTTCGCGTAACTCTCCCCAGCGCGCGACAGCTGTAGCCCCAACAATGAAATTCTTTGCTTCTTCGGTATTGGCAATCGGGATGTTCATTTCTGTTAAAAAAGGTCCCGGGCATATCGCATTAACGGTAATATTAAAAGGTGCCAGCTCCAATCCCAGTGCTCTGGTCATTTGAACCACAGCTCCTTTACTCGTGGCATATGGAGTACGATTTGCCAGACCTACCAATCCCAGGGTACTCGCCATATTTATAATTCTTCCGTAGTTATTTTTTTTCATCTGAGGAGTAACTGCACGGGAAGTATTCCAGGTACCTTCTACATTTACCTTCATGACCTGGTTAAAATCCTCCGGACTTAATTCATCTATGGCCCCCCTGATATTAATCCCGGCACTATTAATTAATATATCTATTTTACCAAAATCATTTTCAATCTCCTTTACAACGGCCTCTACCTGTTTTAAATTCGTAACATCAGCAGAATACGCCTTAGCCTTTACTCCAAAATCCTTGTTAAGTTCTTCCGCTGCACTGATACCTTCTTCCAAATTTCTGTTCACTAGTGCAGTTGAACAACCTGCGGACGCCAATCCAGCAGCCATAGCCAACCCAAGACCTTTGGAACCGCCAGTAATCATGGCTGTTCGTCCTTTCATATCAAATTGCTTTATTCCGGGTAAGCGAGTTTCTGTCATATGCCTATATTTTAATTTTTTAAATAAAACCCAGACGTTGCCTGGCGTATTTAAGTGAGGCTTTATTATTCTCTATTTCCAGAGCCAGTCTGTCATCTGCTGAGTTTTTGGAAATCACGGTTAAGGGTGATGCACTTTTTTGTTTTTTAATCTTGTATATAAACCCAGCCAATTCACTGGCAGAAATTTGATCAAATGTTGCCCAATAACCCTCAGTTAAACACGGGATTTTTAAGGGATCTCTGGTGATCATTTCCAGGTTAAACCGGATATCCGGATTATACTTTTTTATAACCGTAATCATTTTATCAATATCTAAAAATCCTTCGCCTAAATTTATCTCCGCAAGTAAAAATCCATCTTCATATTCTTCAACAGCCATATCCTTTAAATGAACTGTAAAAGCATAAGGAGCCAGTGCTTCCACCACCTCCATTGGATCTTCCAGTAGGGAGATGTTATTGCCGGTATCCAGGTTGACCCCAACCCATTCACTATCAATGAGCTTAAGTATTTCTATCATTTCAGCAATCCGCCAATCCTTATGATTCTCTACGGCAAGCTTAACACCTAATTTGCGAACAATAGGTTCTGCCAATCTTAAAGAATTAATTGATTTTGTTCTGAATTCCTGAAAGGAACTCATAGTATCAAATGTCTCATACCTACGCCCCGATAAGCAGGCAGTCCTAAGAATGTCTACTCCTGCCTCCTTTGCCGTCGATACCTCAGTTGTAAATCTTTGAAGGTCTGAATCGTCTTTTGGCAAACTAATCTGACCTTCAAGAAAGATATCTAGTTCCTCTACTCTATTTTTTACCTCTATGGCATAGGCTGCATCCCAACCCCTGACACTGAATTGTACCCCGCCAAATCCTGCAGAACTAGAGTGTTCAATCATTTGTAAGGAGTCTGTGAAAGGGGGATAGGTTTTGCTCTCCAACTTCGCATACCTCCGCTGAACATAGGAAGCTTCCGCAATCCCAAAACGCATTTCGGCAACTAAAGGAGAAAAGGAAGGAATTACCGGCATGGACATAGTTAATAATCCTGCTGAACCGCTTTTTTTAATAAAACTCCTTCGTTTCATAAGTCTAAATTATCTCTTGTCCTGGTAATTGAATCTAATATCCCTTTAAAAAGAAACACTGCGATTTACTCAAAGCACAAATGAAACCAGTGCTATTCTTAATTTGTCAGGTATAATCAAACGGTCCATAAAACCATTTAATTAAAAGTAACAAAAGATTTTTAGTCCCTGCAAATATTTGCTGTAAAAGAGCATGGATTAGAAATAAATATGAAATCCATTTTGTTAACTGCATTAAAGATGATACCTTGATTTCCGTATTAAGAATGAAGATTATTCAAAGATATTAAGTGTTCCCGCTTAAGAATTATCAACTAATGGAAAAAGATAAACAAAATAGATTGAGAAGTGAGGATTGGTTTAATCCTGGAGATCCAAAATCAGCATTCATTCACAGGTCGTGGCTCCGCAATCAGGGTTATCCAAATGACTATTTCAATGGAAGACCAGTAATCGGCATTTGCAATACCTGGTCCGAATTAACCCCGTGTAATGGTCATTTAAGAGAATTTGCAGAGTTTGTTAAAAAGGGAGTTCTTGAAGCCGGTGGGGTTCCTTTTGAATTCCCGGTCACCAGTATGGGAGAAATTTTAATGCGGCCCACAGCAATGCTTTTCAGAAATCTGGCAAGTATGGATACCGAGGAAAGTATACGTGCAAACCCATTAGATGGAGTTGTTCTTTTAACGGGATGCGACAAGACCACACCATCTACCGTAATGGGAGCCTGCAGTGTTGACCTCCCTACGATTGTGGTCCCAGGAGGACCAATGCTAAATGGAAAATACAAAGGAGAACGCATAGGATCAGGTACATTTGTATGGACCTTAAAAGACAAGATTAAAAATGAGGGGTTTACAGCGGAAGATCAAATAGAAGCCGAGATCTGTTCGGCACGAAGTGCAGGACATTGTATGACCATGGGAACAGCGTCTACCATGGCTTGCATGGTCGAATCTCTTGGACTTACCTTACCCGGGGCAGCGGCCATACCTGCGGTAGACTCTCGTAAAAAAGTTATAGCACAACTATCTGGTAGAAGGATAGTTGAAATGGTAAAAGAAGACCTGAAAATCTCTAAGATCCTTACTCGTGAAGCCTTTGAAAATGCCATAAAATTAAATGCTGCGGTTGGAGGATCCACTAACTTTATTATTCACTTACAAGCAATTGCAGGAAGAATTGGCGTACCTCTTAACTTAAAGGAATTTGACACTCTGGGTAGTAAAATTCCCTTATTGGTGAATCTAATGCCTTCTGGAAAATTCCTAATGGAGGACTTTTTTGATGCAGGTGGTTTGCCTGTAGTTATCAATCAAATGAAGGATCATCTCCACAACGATGCCTTAACCGTTAATGGAAAGCCAATTGGGGAGAATAATATAAAAGCGGAATGTTATAATTACGAGGTTATTGCAGCAATTGACCAACCTTTTATTGAAGAAGCAGGGATTGCAGTACTATATGGCAACTTATGTGAAGATGGGGCTGTAATAAAACCCTCAGCAGCAACTCCGGAACTAATGACACATCGTGGCAGGGCGGTAGTTTTTGAGACTATTGAGGATTGCCATGCCAATATAGACAGGCCCGATTTGGAAATAGATGAAACCAGCGTAATTGTACTTAAAGGAGCCGGACCTGTTGGTTATCCCGGTATGCCTGAAGTTGGTAATGTGGATTTGCCAGAAAAACTGCTAAAAAAAGGAATAAAAGACATGGTGCGCATCTCAGATGGCAGAATGAGTGGTACTGCTTTTGGCACAGTAGTTTTACATGTTTCACCAGAATCATCTATTGGAGGGGTTTTGGGATTGGTGCAAACCGGAGACTATATTATCCTTGATGTTCCTAACAGGAAATTACATTTAGAAGTGGAACAGTCTGAACTGGAAAAACGAAAAGCTGCCTGGACACCTCCTGCCCCAGCTGCCAAGAGAGGATATACTAACTTATTTATAAAAACCGTGCAACAGGCTCACCTGGGCGCAGATCTGGATTTTTTGGTAGGAAAATCAAGTTCTATAGTAAAGCGTGATGCACACTAAACCAATCACTTTATGACAACTATTTTATTACTCCTATTGAGTGTTGTAATCATTGTATTGCTCACAGCAAAATTAAATGTACATCCCTTTTTAGCCCTGCTAGGTGCTGCCCTTTTCTTTGGCCTGCTTTCAGGAATGGAACTGGATATGGTGGTAAAATCTATAAATGACGGGTTCGGCATAACACTGGGTAAAATTGGTGTGGTTATTGTCCTGGGTGTTATAATAGGTGCCTTTCTTGAGCATTCAGGAGGTGCCTATAAACTGGCTGAAATAATCCTTAAAATAATAGGTAAAAACCGCGTTCATGAGGCTATGGCATTAGTTGGTTTTGTCGTCTCTATCCCTGTATTTGCAGATAGCGGATTCATTATTCTAAACCCATTAAATAAAAGTCTTTCCAAAAGGGCCGGTTTATCAATTGTCGGAACCGCCACGGCTTTAATTCTGGGGCTGATGATCACGCATGTATTGGTACCTCCTACGCCAGGGCCTATTGCGGCGGCAGGAATAATTGGTGCAGATGTGGGGCTGGTAATGTTGGTAGGTTTAATTATTGGTCTTCTATCACTGGTTGTCGCAGTTTTTTATTGCAAGAAAATGGGAGCCAGGAACTATATTGATCCTAATCCGGATATCTCTGAAGAAGAGATTCAGGAAAAAATAAAAAAAGCGCCTAGTGCTTTCAAGTCGTTTTTACCCATTTTAATTCCCATCTTACTTATTGTAGGGAAATCTCTTGTCGAATTTAATTTGGTTGAGGGCCAGGCAGAGACTGCGTGGATGAAATTAATTTCTTTTATCGGTTCACCGGTTATTGCCTTGGTAATTGGTATGTTATTCGCTTTTCTGCTTCCCAGAAAGTGGGATAAGACTATTTTATCTACTACAGGTTGGGTTGGGAATGCCCTGACAGATGCCTCCAACATTATCCTCATTACCGGTGCAGGTGGTATCTTTGGAACTATTTTACAGAATAGCGGCATTGCAACTACACTTGCAGATACGCTCGCCACAGCCAATCTGGGTATTTGGTTACCTTTTATGTTATGTGCAGCAATTAAAACAGCACAGGGCTCATCTACTGTAGCACTTATCACAACTGCATCAATCATTGCCCCATTATTGATTTCCCTGGGTTTTGTATCCGAAATAGATAAGGCTTTGGTTGTAGCAGCCATAGGGGCGGGTGCGATGGTAGTATCACATGCAAACGACAGCGGATTTTGGATCCTTACTCAGTTCTCTGGAATAGATGTGAAAACAGGATACAGAGTATATACCTTGGGTACATTTGTCGTTGGCTCATTTGCAGCATTGCTCGTTTATGTAGCAACCTTTATTGTATAACATAAAAGGTTCTCAAATGTTTGTCGGTACTTTTAAAAGCATAAAATTAGTATTTTGGAGGGTTATGTTTAGAGAAAATGAATTGATCTTTCGTATACTGCTACTATTTCACTTTTTTGGGCTACTGGTAGTTTTACAGAGTTGTAAACAAGATCCTTCTCCTCCATTATCGCCATCTAAAGCCCTTCAGTCATTTAAACTGGTAGATCCTGAACTTGAAATTCAACTGGTGGCAGCAGAGCCTCTTGTACAAGACCCTGTGGCAATTTCATTTGACGAGGCTGGCAGGTTGTGGGTTGTAGAAATGATAGGTTTTATGCAAGATATTGATGGTACCGGGGAAAAAGATCCTGTAGGTAGAGTAAGTGTTTTATTTGATAATGACGGGGACGGACAAATGGACACGAGTACCCTATTTTTGGATAGCCTGGTACTTCCAAGAGCCATTGCCGTGGTCAACGGAGGTGCCCTGGTTGCTGAAAATATACCTCTTTGGTTTGCAGAGGACAATGATGGGGATTTTAAAGCAGATACTAAAACACTGATTGATCCCACCTATGGTGGACAAGGAATGCCTGAACATTCAGCCAACGGACTATGGAGAGGAATGGACAATTGGTACTACAATGCCAAATCAAAAAATCGCTACCGGAAAATTGATTCGGTATGGATTAAAGAAGAAACCGAATTCAGGGGGCAGTGGGGAATTTGCCATGATAATTCGGGACGTTTGTTTTATAATTATAACTGGTCGCAATTACATGCAGACCTTGTCCCTCCAAATTCGCTCCAACGAAATAAACACCATAAAAGCAGCAGTGGCATAGATCATGGCCTGACACTCGATCGCAAAATATATCCTATAAGAAGTAATACGGCGGTAAACCGCGGTTATGTTCCGGGAACGCTTGATGAAGAAGGAAAATTACTGGAATTTGCATCAGCCTGTGCCCCTTTAATCTACCGTGGGGATGTCCTTCCTGCTTCATATTTGGGAAATGCCTTTGTTTGTGAACCTACTGGTAACCTGATCAAAAGAAATTCAGTTCTTGAAGATGGATTTATGTTAAGCGCTTCAGGCGTTTATGAAAATCATGAATTTCTTGCTTCAACAGACGAGCGATTTCGACCCATTTCTCTCGCTTCAGGACCGGATGGAGCACTTTATGTGGTAGATATGTATAAAGGTATAATTCAGCATGGCCCCTATATGACAGAATATCTGCGGGAAGTAACCTTAAAGCGAAAACTCGACAAACCGATAAATATGGGTCGCATATGGCGAATTACTTCAAAAAAAAATACAACAGAAAAAACAAAGGATCTTTCTAAATTAAAATCAGTAGAATTGGTTAAGCTGTTAAAGCATCCGAATGGTTGGACAAGGGATATGGCCCAGCGCTTACTGGTAGAAAGTGGCGATCTTACTATTGTTCCTGAATTAGAAAATCTTCTTTCTTCGGATAACTCTTTAGGTCAACTCCATGCCCTATGGACCCTGGATGGATTAGGAATTACAGATTCAAAGCCTTACCTCTCTGCCCTGAATACTGCAGACCCAAAAGTAGCACAGACTGCTCTTCGTCTTTCTTCCAATTTAGTTGCTGAACAACCAGGTGTACGTGAAGTAATACAACAATTTATTTCTAGTACTTATAGTCAGGCAGAACCCATTTTACAGATGCAAATGGTATTGACTTCTGACCTATTGGAAACAGAATCTGCTTTTAGTATTTCAAAGAAATTCCTTGAAGAATACAATCAGAATCCTGTGGCGCGTGATGTTGTTATGAGTAGCATGAGCAATAGAGAAGCTGCATTTTTCAACAACCTAATGTCAGACGAGGAATGGGATACTTATGACCAAAATCGCGAAATATTTATTGAAATGCTGGTTGGAGCAATTGCTGCTAAGGGAGCTGAAGAAGAAATCTTACCTATTTTGAATAAATTGAATTCCCCTCAAATCCAAAAAACAGAATGGTTGGCCAATGCAATTGTAAATGGAATCCTCAACAGTTCAGCATCGCAAGATGATGCCAAAATTGAACTTACCCACGCACCTCCTGTTTTCCAAAACCTAAAAGCCCTGGAAAAGACAGATCAAAATATGTTGGCCAACTTAGAAAAATTATTCACCTGGCCGGGCAAACCTATTAATGTCCCTGATTCCGGGCAAAACTTATTTGAAGTTGACCAGATTGTTATGGCCTCTGGCCGACAAAATTTTTTAAACCTTTGCGCCAATTGTCATGGAACCCAGGGAGAGGGTATGGACAGATTTGGGCCACCATTAAAGCATTCTGAATGGGTTACAGGTGATAAAGAAAAACTAGCCATGATTTTATTGCATGGTATGGAAGGACCGGTTGTAGTTAATGGCAAGGAATACGGAATTCCGGAAATATTACCCAATATGCCTTCATTCTCTACACTGCAGAATGAGGATATAGCAGCCATTTCTACCTATATAAGAAATAGCTGGGGGAATTCTGCTGAGCCCATCTCCAACGGCACCGTTGGCAGAATAAGATTTCGTACCCAGGGCAAAATTACACCCTGGAAGGCGTCCGAGTTAGATACACTGGTTTTTGATTCTGACCTCTGAATTTCAAAGGAATTAACCAAAATTAAAATATGAAAAAATATTGTCTGGCATTAGATCTTAAAGATGACGATGCGCTGATTGCTAAGTATGAGGAGTATCATAATAATGTATGGCCCGAGGTATTAAACAGTCTTTCAAATTCTGGTATTAACCACATGGAAATCTATCGCATAGGAAACCGTTTGTTTATGATTATTGAAGTAGACGATCAATTTTCTTTCGATAAAAAAGCCAGGATGGATGCCAACAACGAAAAGGTACAGGAATGGGAGGTTTTAATGTGGAATTACCAGCAAGCACTGCCCTTCGCTAAAACTGGTGAAAAGTGGCTATTAATGGATAAAATCTTTGAATTCCAAGCAAATAATTAATTCATTGGATGTTCACTCAAAAGCTCTTCCGCTGAGTAAAAGCCTTCTTTATCCTTAATATTAACTCTTACTTCCTTTACTTTTTCGGGTAAAATGGCCGGTGCTTTATTGCCAAAGGTATTTCTTATAAAAGTAAGTACCGCCGCAATTTCTTCATCGTCCAGCATACCTCCGAATGGCATCATTGGAACCTGCCCGGGATATGTTTTACCTTGTATATCCATGGGTCCCATAATTCCTTTGAGTGTAATTTTAATTAGACGCTCCTCATTACCCGTCACCCATTCTACCCCGGCCAATGGTGGAAATTGAGAAGCACTTAAACCTCTGCCATCCGGTTGATGGCAGGTAATGCAAAATCCTTCTCTTTTGTATATTTCTTCACCTTTAACAAACAATTCCCGTTCTTTTCCTTCAAGGTCGGTTTGTGAGCCTTTTGTAAGAGGGTCCTGCCCCATATTATGGCCATTAATATGTGCCATTGCAGCTTCGTAGGGCAGCTTCATCCAATCATCCAGAGGTTTCTGAGCTACAGCTCCAAGTACAGCTAGTCCAGATTCTTTCTCTAACCATGAAGCCGCCACCAAGGCCTCCAGTCTCACTCGCGGATTATCATCCACAGCCGCAGTCATTAAAAGCTCTTGCTGGTCAGGTATTTGATGACCTGAATACCGCAATACTCTAACCGCTGCTGTTCTTGCCCTGAAATCCTCTGCATTTAAAAGTTGGCTTAAAAGATCATTATCAATTTGGTTTAACCCCCAACTTACCCATAAGGCTTCCAGGACATGATGCTCATACCTGCTATCATTTTTATCAAGGTCACTGACCCAACCTTTAATTTTGGCCAGTACTTCATCGGAATCCCTTGCACGTAGTTCTCTTCGTGTACGATAGCGTGTTCTATACTCCGGTAACTTTAAGTTATCCAATAGTTCGTCAACAGTGGCATCTACTATTTTTGCTGGCTCCACCAGGGGTCGCGAAGGATAGGTCATTCTATAAATCCTGCCGTGAACATGATCTCTTAACGGATCCCGGGCATTGTGCTGCATATGGCCGACCAACACATTATGCCAGTCTATTAAATACAATGATCCATCAGGAGCAAATTCCATATCCACCGGACGGAAATTAGTATCATCCGATGTCACCAAATCCAGCCTGTGTTTGCTAATGTATCCTGCAGATTCAGGATCGTCTACCATAGTGTGCTGTTTGGTTCCCAGAAATCCAATGGTGTTATTGATAATCAAATCACCCTGAACTTCGTCAGGAAAGTGGCGACTGGAAATAAATTCGAGGCCCGAAGTAGGACGCACCCGGTGTTCCTCCTGTATCAGATTTTTAGGCAATGGGGAGGCCTGTCCATATCTTGATTTAATAGATCCGGGCATCATCCAGGTAACATCCGGGCCCGATGTATGTGCAAAGAAATTCTGTCCCCATTCGTCAAAGGCAATTCCCCAGGGGTTGGGAATAGGTAGTTGTGCAGTCCGCTCCAAATGAGACCTTTGTGGGCTGTAACGGTAAAACCCTCCATTTGTAGCTCTGACCGGGCCATAAGCGGTCTCCACATTGGTATGTAAAAACACCCCTTCTGCCATGTAAAGGGCACCCGAAGGATCCGCGGTAAAAGCACTTATCGCATGATGCGTATCATGGTCGTCAAAGCCACTTAAAATAATTTCTTTGGAATCGGCCTTATCATCGCCATCTGTATCCTTAAGTAAAATAAGGTTCGTTCCCTGAGATACATAGACCCCTTCAGGAGCAAATTCAAAACCAATTGTCAGGTGCAGACCATCAGCAAAGGTGGTTTGCTTATCGGCCCTGCCGTCATTATCAGTATCTTCCAAAATAAGCAACTTATCGTTGGGCTTGGGGTCTCCTGGTTTGTAGTGAGGATAACTTGGCATAACACCTACCCACAGCCTTCCTTTATTATCAAAGGATAGCTGTACAGGATTTGCCAGGTCGACAAATTCCTTTTCGGAAGCAAACAATTCCAATTTATATCCCTTGGCTACTTTGATCCTGTCCAGCGCATCTTTTCCGTACAAATATCCTGCTTCAACATCCCCCTGACCTGGGTCATAATTAGTTTTTACGGGTGGAAGTTTTAGAGTTTTGGCGTCTGCAGCAGCTACATCTATCTTTTTACCCTTTAAAGCAGCCCAAATCGCTGAATCGCGAATGGCTGTCATTTGGCGTATTTTTTCTATTTCAAAAGGATAGTTGGCGGGACCAAAAGGATTGTAACGCCTGCCGTAAGCATGTACGCCATTGGGTATTTTATAGTCAATGTGCCAAAACCAGTTTTTATCTATAACAGCGTCATGAACCAAATTACGATTCTCTTCTGCTTTGATCTTCTTCTTTCCAAATATTTGGTTAACCAGAAGCTTTGATAGCTTTTGATAGCCGGAATCATTTAGTTGAAATCCGTCTGTGGTAAATTGCTCTGGGTCTTTTTGAAACCATTTTTTACTTGGTTCAAAAGCACCTACAAATAACACACTATCTGCGGCCGCTATTTCCCTCATTGCTTCAGTATATAAAGATAAATTCTGATTTTCTCTAACACCGTCTGGCAAGTCTTTTTGAGCTGACAGGTCTGCAAATGCAATAGGCGAAACCAGGGCCAGCTGAGGTGGTTCAGAACCATTGTAGTTTTGCTTTTTTGTATGTTCTATAAAAGCATGTAGTTCTGCCTTGTAATTCTCCAGCCCTTCCTTACCCTGAAAGGATTCGTTATACCCAAAAAATGCGATTATTATATCTGCTTTGAGCCTGGTCAGCCATTGATCTTCCGTATCAAAATGACCAATGCTGCCAGATGGTTCTGCCAATTCAGTTTGGAACTTCTCTACTCCCGGGAAGGCCCATGGAGAATTTCTGGAAGAGTGCGGCCTGAATCCCGGAGTATTTCCTCCATCACACATATTTCTTATGAAGAGTAGACTATCCGGGTAACGCAACTGCATTTCTGTTTCAAAATGACCAAAATTCATCATCCGGGAACCCAGGTTATTGCCAATAAGTACAATACGATTCCCCTTATTCAGAGCCAGGGAATTGCCTTTTTTCTTACAGGATCCCAGAATAAGTGCTATAACGAGCATTACATATATTCCTCTGACACCGGTTTGTCTAGTATTGCTCATATTAATATTTAATCAAAAATCTAAAGTTCATATCTCAAAATTTACATGAATCCCTTCTGTTTCAGAACGTTCACATGCTTCTATAATTCTTTGACAACTAATGGCATCTTCCAATGTTGAAAGTGGTTCCTCTCCTGAACGCAATACTTTGTTAATAAAATGTGTAGCTGTATTTTTAATGGATTCAGGATAGCTGTAATAGGTTTGAGAATGTGCCCCTTTACGTTCGTTAATAACCCAATCTCTATAGCTATATCGGGTACTCCCTTTTGTACCAATTACCTTGATTATGCAGGTCCAGGGTTCTCCGGCATGGTCGTCATTAGCAAAACTTGCAGATAAGTGACTCAGAGTTCCATTCTGCATTTTAATGTTGGCCATGGCCACATTTTCCTGCGGGGCAATTGTGCTATCTACAGTATGCTTCATGCAGGATATGGTTTTAGGCTTTCCAGCCAGATATAACATAGTATAACAATGGTGAGTTAATATCTGCCTAATAACCCCTGGATAACGCAGCCTGATGTCATCAGCATGGTGAATGTTATACATCATATAAAATTGGGTGATATCTCCAAGACTTCCATTCTCAATCATAGATTTGGTTCTTAAGATCCCTGATTCATAAATATAATTATGTACCGGCATACATTTGACCCCTGCCTCTTTTACCGCCTTTTGCATTTTTTCCAACTCCTGAATGTTGGATGCGGCTGGTTTTTCAACCAAAATATGTTTCCCTGCCCGGGCTGCCTTTATGGTATATTCATAATGTGTTTCCATATTCGTAAGGATGAAAACTGCATCTATTTTTGGATCATTAAGTAAATCATCCACAGTTGCATAAACATTGCAATTGTATTGTTTTGCTTTTGCATTACCTTTTTCGGGGGTTCTATTCCATAGTCCGGCAAGCTTTGCACCCTGAAGGCCATTAATGGCCTCAGCATGCAGGTCAGCTATATCCCCTGCTCCAATTAATCCAATTCTTATTGTGTTCATGTGCTTTCTACTGAATATTTCAATACTCCTTTACGCGCCAATTTCCGGAATTCCTCAAGGGAAATTCGAACCCCTTCGGCAATAGAGGTCAAAGGCAAACCATTAAACGTTCTTTCAATTTTCTCATGATTTAAATCGTGGGCGAACAAATTTGATGGTGCTCCGTCAGCAATGGAAAATTCAGCATACTCGCCCACACCAAGATAATTGGCCTGTTCCTTAGCAATGCTCAAAAACTCCTCAATAGCTATGGTTTTTCCTTTAATATTAAACACCTCATAACCCTTAAAATCCTGCAGAGTACATGCAGCAAAATGTGCGCCCACATCTTCTACAAAATGGTAATTCTCCCTTCCGTTATATGGCATTTCAAAAGGGATTATCTCACCAGCAATAGATCCCATGGCAATAGCTTTTAACGCATTTGTTGGTGCTGAAGTTTTTCCTTTATCCCGTCCTTTCCCATAGGTTGTATTAATTCTCAGGCATACTGTGGGTACCTTCGTATTGTCATAAAACAAGCGGGCCAGGTGTTCGCCGGCCAGCTTCCAAATCCCATAGTGATTAGGTGGTGCCAATGGTGCTTCTTCATTAATAGTTGATTCCGGGTACATGGATCTCATCCCGTAAACGGCAGCGGAACTTGCAAATACAAACCTTTTAAGCTTAGGCAGCTGCTCTGCGGCATCAAAAAGGGCCATTGTCCCGCCCGTATTTATTTCCATTCCACGAATGTGAGCTTTGGAACAGTCCGGGCTCTGATAGGCTCCCAAATGTATAATATGTGTTGGGTTAACCACTGTTAGTAGTTCAGATATTGTTTCATAATCTGCTACATCCAGGATAACAAACTCCAAACGGGTATCGAGTTCATCACCCAGCCATAATTTCAAAGTCTCCAGACCACCAGATCTGCTAGCAACTACAATTTTCCCTACTTCCTCTGATTGCAATAATTTAGATATGGTTACGGTACCAATACAACCCGTACCACCAGTAATGAAAATTGTATGCATATAGTATTGTTAGATTATTTGATATTTCACTATTTTAATCAGTTCATTTTTATAACAGCTTTTACATTATTCGCCAAAATCGAATCTTCAAAAGCCTGACTTATATCTTTAAATTCATAATGGTTGATATAAAGTTCTGAAGGAAAGATCCCTGTTACCATTAGCTTTTGTGCCACCATATAATCATCCCTGCAAGAACCCATGGATCCCCTCATATTCAAAGATGTGCGGGTAAGATGTGTAGCATTGATCTCCACATCCTTTGGATAAGTAGCAATTACACAAATATCCCCTTCCGGCCTAACTACCGAAATCGCTTCTGTAAGTACTTGTGGCACCCCTGAACACTCAATAAGCAAATCTACTTTACCGTTAGCTCCAAAAGGAATACCATTATTATCTGTTATTCCCTCAACTAATTGAGTATTTAATGAATTCTCTGGAGAAACAACTATGGTAATAAATCCCCGTTCAGCAGCTTTTTTTAAACGTATATTCACATCATGTTCTATCCCCGTTACTACTACCCTCGCTCCTGCGGCCCTGGCTAACTCGGCAGACATTAAACCTATTATACCGCATCCGGTAACTACTACATCCTGTCCGGGTTTTATATTGCACTTATTGTGAAGAGCATTGACTATAACAGACAATGGCTCAACCAAGGCGCCTTGTTCCGGTGTTAAACCTTTCATTAAGGGAACAACCCGATCTGACTCCAAAACAACCTGTTGTCCAAAGCCCCCATTTCTATGAAATCCGATGATTTGTTTGTCCGGACATAAATTCCATTTTGCCACACTACATGCCGGACAATCCTCATCCTGGCACCCTAACATTGCCAGAGGTGTAAATATATCTCCTACCATCAAATCGCCATGATCCCCCGGGCCAAACTCCAATATCTCTGCACTAAATTCATGACCAATAATTCTTGGCCGTTCCACCCAATCAAAGTTTGGTTTACCTAAACTAGCACTATTATCAGAACCACAAATACCGGTATATAGTGTCCTGGCACGGATTTCCCCTTCATTCAATTCTGGTATAACCATATCTATAACAGAGGTATTATTTGTCACCTTAACACCTGAGTCAGGTAATATTTTTTCTCTACCGTGAAGGCAAAAACCTTTAATTGATTCACTCATTATTTTGTGTACTTTGAGTTTTAGCGATTACCTACCATGAGACACCTGTATCTTTCCAGCTTCTGGATTTGGCGGATTCAAGGACCGCTTCACATACCTTTTGGGTTTCCTGGGCTTCCCTGAAAGTTGGAGAGCAGGGGGTTCCATTTTCTAAACTTTTAAAAAAATCTGCGGCCTGATGTACAAAGCTATGTTCATATCCTATAGACAAGCCAGGTACCCACCATTTATCCATATAGGGCTGATCCCCATCCGTTACATGTATAGAACGCCAACCACGTTCTATTGATTCATCCCTATGATCAAAATATTCCAAACGATTCAGGTCATGTAAGTCCCACTTTATGGAAGCATGTTCTCCATTAATCTCGAAGGTGTAAAGTGCTTTATGACCCCGGGCGTATCGAGTGGATTCAAAGAGACCCAATGAACCATTATTAAAATGGCAATGAAAGATACACGCATCATCTATATCAACTTTTTGCACCTTCCCAGAGGCAGTATGTACTCTTTCCTTAATAAAAGTCTCAGTTACTGCAGAAACGTCTTTTATTCCGCCATTCAACCACATCGCCGTATCAATACAATGAGCCAAAAGGTCTCCTGTTACCCCTGAACCGGCAGCATCATTATCTAAGCGCCATAAACCTTCTCCACCTTGCGGTAGTTCCGGGCTTATGGTCCAATCCTGTAAAAAATTAGCCCGATAATGAAATATTTTACCCAGTTTTCCAGATTCAATAAGTTGTTTGGCCAGAGTTACTGCGGGAACCCTTCGGTAATTGTACCAAACCGTATTGTTAACGCCCGCTTTTTCCACGGCATCCACCATAGGTTGTGCCTCTGCCACTGTTCTGGCCAGCGGTTTCTCACAAAGCACCATCTTTCCTGCTTCCGCAGCGGCTATGGCAATTTGTGCATGCATGTTGTTAGGAGTGCAGATATCCACGGCATCAATGTCATCCCTCCCAATTAATACCTTCCAATCAGTTTCAACAGATTCAAAACCCCATTGCTCCGCAAATACTTTTACACGTTCTTTGTTACGGGCACAAACTGCTTTGAGTACAGGGCGATATTCCAATTCCGGAAAAAAATCTCCTACTCTCTTATAGGCATTGGAATGGGTTCTTCCCATAAATCCGTACCCGATTAATCCAATTCTTATTTGTTTTTTACTTCCCATTATGCGTGACGTCTTTTTTGATTATCAATTAAGAAGATTCATACCAGCCATGCTGTTCGCGAACTTTTATCATGGCACCCAAAACATCATTCCAAGTTTTAGGCTGCATCATTACTTCATTGGGAAACATGCAACCGTCCCAACATATATGCCTGATTTTTTTAGTTAGAGTTCCATCCTCATTTCTTAACCAATGCCCAGCGTCAAGAGGAATATTCAACTTCCCGTTTGGATCTGACGCCTGACAATGCCTCCCGGTTTTATCATGAGAGCCGGCGCCAAAAACAGTTCCATCATTTTGAGCAACATGAAAATCTATGGTCCAGGGCCTGAGTGCAGTGGTAAGTGTTTTAAGACCTTCGGTTAAAGTATCTCTGTCTTCCCATTTAAAATCCTCGGGTAAAATTCTTTCATCGGGTTTATTATATCCTAAAAGATATAAAAGGGTATGCGCCATGTCTGCCTGAAATCCGATATTTGGTCTATTTACAGCCTCAAGAGTATTGATCATTGATTTCCAACCATGCATTCCGCCCCAGCAAATCTCACCTTCCGCGGCAAGAGATTCCCCATAGTCAGCAGCAACATCACAGGCTTCACGAAATGTCTGAGCAATTAATTTAGTATTGCCCACCGGATCTACAGCCCATGTCTCCGGATCAATAGATGAATCTATCCGTATAATCCCATTAGGCCTTACTCCAATCTCTCTTAGCTTTTGTCCAATTACACACGACTTTCTAACCTGAGTTACAAATTGAGCTCTTTCTTCTTTAGTACCCATTGCAGAACCTCCGCCGGTGGGAGTCCAGACAGGAGCCACCAAACTGCCTATTTCCAGGTTTTTTGCAAAGGCTTTATCGGCCATTTCTTTAATTTCATCTTCTGATGCGTCAATATTCATATGCGGATCAAACAGAAAAAGGTCAAATCCGTCAAATTTAATACCATCAACCTCTGCATTCGCTGTAAGTTCTATCATTGTATCGATAGAGATAGGTGGTTCAGAATCCGGGCCTTTTCCTACAACACCCGGCCAGGAAGCATTGTGCAGTTTAGGGTAATTGTTTTGTTGCATGCTTTTACTTATTTGTTCTTTTTGTGATTTCCGCACTCTTAACTGCGGTCGACAGTATTTTGTCCTAAATTAGCTAAAAATCAATTATCAATAAAATTTATCAATAGGGCAAAAATCTAATGGGTTTTTCAGAGATGTGATAAGACATTTGCAAATTAATTATGATTTTAGCAAAAAAGACATTAAACTTATAAATTTAAACTAATTCTTTTTCACTAATATGCGTTTGTAAATCAAACTAAACAAATGGAAAACACAACAAACGCCGCCCAAATTAATTCTCAACTACTTTTTTATGGTAGTTGTTTTGCCTTAATCACTACGGCTTTATCTTTTAGTATACGGGCCGGTGTTCTTCCACAATTAGGCGAAGAACTAAGTTTATCAGCAGAACAATTGGGTTTTATTAACTCCATGTGGTTCCTTGGTTTTCCCATTTCAATGGTAATTGGCGGATTGATATATCATAGTGTAGGTGGAAAAAGAATCATGCAATTTGCGTTTTTTGCCCATGCAGTTGGTATTATAATGACCATTTATTCGGGTAGTTATATAGGTCTATTGATTTCAACTTTGCTAATTGGCCTGGGTAACGGCTGTACAGAGGCCGCTTGTAACCCAATGATCGCCGATGCTTACCAGGGCAACAGGATGAGTAAAATGTTGAACAGATTTCATATGTGGTTTCCCGGAGGGATAGTTATTGGAAGTCTGGTTTCTAAATATATGACAGATGCCGGGTTCGGTTGGGAATCCCAGATTTGGGTTATTTTAATGCCCACTTTGATCTATGCTTATTTATTTTTTGGACAACCATGGCCTAAGGCAAAAGTTAAGGAAGCCGCATCAATTGGAAGCAACTTTAAAGCGATGTTCTCTCCTTTATTTATTTTTATGATGGTTTGTATGACCTTAACCGCTATAACGGAGTTTGGTCCACAACAATGGGTTGGACTTATTTTATCTAAAAGTGGTGCTCAACCTATGTTGATTTTAGCATTGGTAACCGGACTGATGGCGGTTGCAAGGTATTTTGGGGGAGTTGTCGTAAAAAAATTTGATCAAACCGGCGTTCTACTTGGATCTGCGGTTTTAGCTACGATTGGAATATATCTTTTTAGCACGCAAACCGGTGGCATGGCGTATGTGGCCGCTGTTATTTATGCTTTAGGAATTGCATATTTCTGGCCTAATATGATTGGCTTTACAGCTGACAAAATACCAAAAAGCGGAGCCCTGGGAATGTCTGTTATTGGGGCTGTTGGTATGTTTTCAACTTCCATTTTTCAGCCTATCATAGGTAAATGGATCGATTCTGATAGAGCCGAGCTAGCCACCAGGGGACTTACCAACGATGAGTTGGAATTAGTAGCCGGGCAGGAAACCTTGGGAACAATGGCTATTTTTCCCGCTATCCTTATAGTATTATTTACTATCCTATGGTTCTGGATAAAGAAACGGAAGGCTGAGCCTGCGGTCGCCTAGTCTTTAAATTGTTGATAAAATAAAAAGTGATCTGCAGTCATACTAAATGAGTGCGGTTTTCTTTCTGATTTACACTGATAAAATTTTTGACATGAAAATTGGAATGAATATGTTGCTCTGGACCAATCATGTTACAGAACAGCACTATGGTATTATAGATACTTTAAAACAAACCGGATACGACGGGATTGAATTATTTCTAGGTGAGGGTGATGAACAGCACTATACGAAGCTTGGCAAACATTTCTCCGATATATCAATGGGAGTTACCTGCGTTGCCTCTCTGGCCCCTGAAGAAAATATTGCCAGTCCCGATAAGAAAGCACGTGATGCGGGCTTAGATAGGTTAAAATGGTCGATTGACATGGGAGCAGCACTAAATGCAGAGGTAATTTGCGGCCCATTCCATTCGAGTTTTGCCTATTTTACCAGGCAGCCCCCTAAGGAGGAAGAAAGGCAATGGAGTATTGAAATGTTGCAAAAAGCGGCTGAACTTGCCAGGGAGGCCAACATTATTCTTGCACCAGAGGCATTAAACCGATTTGAATGCTATCTCTACAACACTATGACCGATTTAAAGACTTTAGCCGAGCAGGTAAATCATCCGAGTCTTGGAGCCATGTACGATACACACCACGGGAACATTGAAGAGAAAAGTCAGGCTGAAGCAATTATGACCATCGGTCCGTATTTGAAGCATGTGCATATTAGTGAAAATGATCGAGGCACCCCCGGTAGCGGACAGGTAAACTGGGAAGAAGTATTCAGTACCCTAAAAGAAATTGATTATCAGGGCTGGCTTACTATTGAGGCTTTTAGCACCATTATTCCTGAGTTTGCAAATGCAATTAATGTCTGGCGCGATTATTCACCAATGAAGGAAGTGTACACCAAAGGATATTCTTTTATTAAAGAGGGAATGGGAATCTGATTACTACACAACTAGTATACGCAACACATGAAAAAAGCATTAATTCTCTTAATTGGTTGTTTCCTGATAGCGACTTGCGGGCAAAAAACAGAAAAAAAGAGTTCTGAAAAAGCTGAAGTAATTCCAAAACAATGGCTCACTTTTAATTCGGGGAATGCTGAAGCTAAACATGTGGTACTTATTTCCGGTGACGAGGAGTATCGGTCTGAAGAAGCCTTACCACAGCTGGCCAAAATCTTAGCAGGAAGACATGGATTCGATTGTACTGTACTTTTTGCCCAGGATCCTTCTAAACCAGGTATTATAAATGCAAATTATGTCGAAAACATCCCGGGTTTGGATGCGTTGAATTCGGCAGATCTGATGATTATTTTCACCCGTTTTCGCGCACTCCCAGATGTTCAAATGGAAATCATAGATAATTATCTGAAGAGTGGAAGGCCCGTAATAGGTATCAGAACGGCTACCCATGCCTTTAATTTTGATTCGGAATCCAATTCTAATTTCAAACATTACAGTAACGGGTATGCGGGCGACAAAAAAGAGTGGGTAGACGGTTTTGGGCGACTTGTTCTGGGTGAAAAATGGATTTCCCACCACGGGCATCACAAACATCAAAGTACGAGGGGAATTTTATCTGAAGTGGGCAAATCTCACCCAATCACAAATGGGATTGAAGATGGGGATATTTGGGGATCTACAGATGTTTACGGCGTACGATTACCTCTTCCGGGAGATTCTCAACCTATAATTGTAGGAAAGGTCATAGACCGTGAAGGAGCATTTGTTGAGAATGATTTATTCTATGGGATGAGACCAACAGATAATGCTGTTGCTACAACGAATGATAAAGGGATACTAGTAAATGAAATAAAGATGCCAATTGCCTGGACCAAAAGCTACCAAATTCCAGGAGGCAGAGAGGGTAAAGCCTTCACATCTACTATTGGGGCAGCAAGTGATTTGTTAAACGAAGGTACACGAAGACTATTGATAAATGGCGTATACTGGGGTATGAACATGACCATACCTGTAAAAGCGGATGTACGTATTGTAGGTGATTTTGAACCCACTGCTTATGAATTCAGAGATGACGCATACTGGATTAAACATGAAATGCCCATTAAAGACTAGGAGGTTATCATTGCTTTTCAAATAATAAGAGTTATTGAAACATCTTACTCGCAAAAAGTAATATTCACGATACTTTTTAGGTCCCAAAATGCGTTATATATAGTGTTAAAAAAAACCTTATCTTCAAATGTGCTATAAATTTATTAGTAGTTTTGCACTTTCTTTATGTATTTTAAAAATTGTTTTAGCGTGAAATCTAATAAATTGAATAAAATTACATTCTTAATCCTGATTGTAGGAAGTATATTCTTCAGTTGTTTTTATTTCATATATCCAAACATTAGCAGCGTTTCTCAGAAAGAAAGCAACTCAAATAATGAAATGGCTTTGGCCGTAGTACCGGAAAGCCCTTCTTTAAGCACTTTAATAAAAGACAGTGTTAGGCCTCTGAGCACATTTTGGAATCCTAACTTACAGCATAATATGAATAAAAAAATCGGTGCAAATCCGTTATGGAGAAAGCTTATTGCCGATAAAAGAATGCTCTTGGGCATTGTTGATTTAACGGACAAGTTAAATCCACGTTTTGCAAGTATGAATGGTAATGAGATGATGTACGCCGCAAGTTTACCTAAAATAGCCGTATTATTAGCTGCAGAAGATGCTTTGGACAAGGGGGAGATAGAACATACAGACCAGCTCGAAAAAGATATGCGCCTGATGATTAGCAAATCCAACAATCAGGCTACTACCCGTATTATTGACCTTTTAGGTTTCGAAAAGATCGAAAATGTAGTGACTAAAAAGGAATTTAATTTCTACAACGAGGACAATGGAGGCGGATTGTGGGTTGGTAAAAGATATGCTGCCGGCGGGTCAACGAACAGAGAGCCTTTAAAAAATTTGAGTCATGCCGCAACCGCTAATCAGGTTTGTCGGTTCTATTATCAACTTATAAATTTTAATTTAATTTCTGAAATAAGATCTGAGCACATGTTATCCATGTTAGAGGCTCCAGAAATTAACCATAAATTCGTTAATTCTCTGACAAAAATTGATCCTGACGCTAAATTATATAGAAAGTCCGGAACCTGGAAAACCTGGCATGCAGATTCAGTATTGGTATGGGGAGAATCCAGGAAATATATTTTAGTCGCATTGATTAATGATGAACACGGGGAACAAATAATTCGAGATTTGGTAATGCCCTTAGACCAGGTAATATTAATGAATTAAACAGAAATCCGAATGAAGCGATTTTTATGGTAAAAAAATACGTTTCCAAATTATTTGGAATAGAGGATGGAGAATTGCAAAAAGCCTTTATCATGCAATTTATCCTTTTTTTAATTATTACTACCCTGCTATTATTAAAACCAACTATTAGTTCTCTCTTTTTAATTGAACTTTCTGCAGATGCATTACCAAGTGCCTATATTTTAACCGGAATCTCTGCTGTCATTGGCTCATACTATTATTCTATAGGACTAGAAAAATTTACATTAAATACCATTATAGAAAAAACCTTAGTAGGTACAATTGTGGTACTATTATTTTTCGCACTAGCATTTAACTTAGGTTTCACTCCAAATATTTTACTGTATGCCGCATATATTTTTATAATGATCTATGGGCTATTGCTTACTTCTCAATATTGGTTAATGGCAAATATTGTCTATAACGTGCGTGAAGCCAAACGGGTGTTTGGGTTTATTGGATCTGGAGGAATTGTGGGAGGTATTTTTGGTGGTTATCTTACCTCATTGCTCTCGCAATTTATGCATACGTATAATATTTTATTTGTCGCTGCATTTTTGGTATTATGTTGTATACCATTGTTCAAATATATCTGGAACCAGGAGATAAAGATAAAAGGTTCAACACGGCAGGTAGAAACTTTTGAAGAAAAGCATTTGGGGATAAAACCGAGCAAACTTATCAAAGAATCAAAGCTGTTAATGCTTATAACTTTGATTACAGGCTTGAGTGTTTTAATAGCAAAATTAATAGATTATCAATATAGTGATTTTGCTTTGAAGCAAATGGGAAGTGCAGAAAAGTTAAGTGCTTTTTTCGGAATATGGCTCTCAAACATCAGTATTATTTCTCTTATTATTCAATTGTTTTTAACCGAGCGAATCTTAAAATACTTTGGAGTGGGTAGTTCCATGTTGTTAATGCCTACAGGAATTTTGATTGGCTCTGTTCTCCTGCTTTTTATCCCAGAATTATGGGTGGTCGTTTTTATTAAAGTTGTTGACGGCAGTTTAAAACAATCTTTAAATAAAGCGTCAAGGGAATTAATATTTATGCCCGTACCATTTGAAGTTAAGAAGAAAACCAAAACTTTTATCGATGTGGTTGTAGATAGTATTGCCACCGCGTTAGCTGGTATTATTTTATTTTTATTCGTTACAGCTTTAGATGTCTCTTCTATCTACGTTGGTTTGGTAACTATAGTGCTTATTATTAGTTGGATTTACTTAATTTTTAGATTGAAAAAAGCCTATACTGAGGAATTCAGGGCAAGAGCAGAACCACCTGCTTATCAAAATAAGAAAATAAACAAAAGTAAGGAACACGCTCCGTTTACTTCGATTGATGCGACAATAGATTGGATTTTTAAAAATGGAGAAGAGCAGCAAATAATTTATATGCTAAGGCGTACTTACGAGCATAAAGATGAGCGATTTTTCAATTCTATAAAAAACCTTCTTGAAAATGATTCGCCTCTTGTAAGAAAATTAGCTATAAAAAACCTTTACTATCTCACAAAGGAAAATCTCTCCAAGAAGATGGAAGGAATGGTAGAAGACGGTGATCCGGAAGTAGCTGTTGAAGCAGTTAGATATTTGCTTAAAAATTATGAGGATAACAAAGTTGAATTATTTAACAACTACCTGCAAAGTAATATCCAAAGTGTGCGAAACGCGGTTTTGGTTGGGTTATCCGTGGAGTATAGGAATAACAGTCGTCTTCAACGGAAATTTAATCTGGAGAGTTATGTCAATGATTTTGTTAAAGATTGGCATTATATGGAAGACGGTGATAAAAAGGACGCAAAATTAAAGTCCATTATTAAAGCCATTGGTTATGCCAGAATCAAATACTATTATAAACTTTTAAATGAAGAACTGAATAATACCAATATTGAAATATTGAAAATTGCACTAAGGAGTGCTTCGAGAACCAGAGATCATCAATTTATAGATTCTATAGTAAGTCATTTATCAAATAAAAAATTAAGGTTAAATGCAGAGGAAGCCTTATTCAGATATGGAGATGATATTATTTCAATTCTCAAAAGAAAAGTTTTTAACGGCATAAAGAACTTTCATGATTCAGTTTTTATACCAGATGTAATACGTAAATTTAACAATCAAAAGGCTGTAAATGCGCTTATTCAACTATCAGAAAAGGGCGATTATGGGATAAGTTTGGCTTCAATAAATGCTCTGATTAAGTTGAAATCAAATAAGTCGCTGCGCATCTCCAATGAATTTATGTACAGAAATATAGAACATGAGTGTAATCATCATAGAGACAACATAGCCATCATTTATTCAATGCGGCTTCTGTATAACCAGATGGATACCTCCATGCCTAATTATAAACAGGAAATGCAGGCCAGGGAAGGTCTGTTAAGGCTAGTAAAGCAAAGGTTTTTTAAGCCCACTTATCGTACAATTGCACTTTTAGAATTAAAATATAAACCTGAGGATATTAAACCAATGAACGTAGTAATAAGCAAAGGAAATGAGACACAAGGGATAAGTGCTGTAGAATTTCTGGATAATCTTTTTGACAATCGACTTCGTCGCTTATTAATTCCACTGGCCGAAGCCAGATTAATTGGTATAGATAATATAGAGGAGATATTTAATAAACTACAGCTTAAAAAACTTTCCGAATTTGAGTGTTTGAAAAAATTACTCGCTCGCAGAGACACCCGTGTAGCTCATGCTGTATTGTATCTAATAAAACAAACAGAAGATATGAATTATAAGGATTTGGTCGAGTCTAAATTAAACGACTACCACTATAAAGTACAAAAGCAAGCTAAAGAAATTATAAAACATTTTAAGGTATTAGAGCTTAGAGATTAACCCCCTATTATCTTATCTATTTTTGATGCTAATATTAAATGATCATATGCCGAATTCTTCTTTTTTACATTAGTCATCAAACAAACAATATACTTTGTGCCGTTTTCCTTCTCAACAATGGCTACTGAATTCATATAATTATAGGCATTCCCTTTATATTTTCCGCATGTAAAGCCTTCTTCTTCCTTGCACTTATATAAGCTCCCTGATTTAAAATAGACCATATCATCAGAAAGCGCCTTGGAAGCGGCATATCTAATTCTTCTTCCGGTCATATAGAGCATTCGTTTCATTTCCAAACTACTTTCTTCATCAATAATCAGTCCTCTTTCTAAAGCTATTAAGTACGTCATAAGCCCAATAGGGCTCCCAATACTGCCACCTCTTCCAGGTATGTATCTGCCGGCCCCTCTGGTAAAAAAAGATCCCAAACGCCATTCATCATGGGTAATACCTAAATCTCTTAAAGGTTGGTTTACCAGGTTAATGGCCATTTCAGAAAGCTCACTCTTGGGAGTAGCTTTGAAGTACTCTTCTCCTTCTTCATAGGTAAGTTCCGGATATTTATCTTTAAAAACACTCATTAGAACTGCCTCCCTCCATACTACAGATGCCGCTCCATTATTGCTTGGAGAAACCATATGATCTATCCATTCATAAAGGGAAAACACATCAGATTCTCTAATGGTTCGTTTAAAATATTTTTGGGTTTCCGGATCATAAAAGGGTACCGTATGATGGTCTGCCATGGCCCATGAACCTGCTTTAACCAATTTTGTCTTCATCAATTCCCTGCGCATGTCAAAACTTTCGGGATAAATCTCGCAAAGTTCAGTAAAAAAGGCTGTCATCACTATAATTTTACCCACGCTTCCGGGTTGGTAACCTGCTGTTTCTCTATGTTGGGCAAAACGGATTGGTTTACCTTCTGAAATATCTAAAACTGTAATACTATAATTTGGATCCAAGCCTCTGAATAAGCCAGATATCTGTTTTTGCAGATCCGGATCCTCTTCGGGAATACCATTTATAAGTTGATTTCTATCACCCGTGAGACTCAATTGAACGGATGAAAGAGGCTTCTTGGCCCCTTCAGGTAATTGACTACCCTTTATTTCACCATCTATGACTCTTTGCTGGTAGGCCAAACGTCGAATACCCGTAAGAGCATAACCATCTATTGGGTAATTGAGTGCCTCTGTAAAACCAAAACAGATAACTATTACGATAAGAAGTGTGAGTTTTTTGATCATTTGAGTTCTGTATTAAGTGAAATTAGCATATTCATATCTACTGTTGGTGCAATAGCCTCCAGGTATGATGAACTTTTTGCATTTTTATTCTCAACAAATGGCCTTACCTGGAACAACCATATTTTGTCATCTTTGAAACCCAATTCCACATCATAAGGGCCTTCAATATTCTTTTTCTGCATTTTGGAAATTAAAATCTGACTGAGTTCAAAAAGGTCATCCCTATTTTTACGACTTAATATGGATTTCTCAAAACTGCCCGAGTTTCCTTTGGTACCTCCGGTAATAGGCAGCGAATTATAAAATACTTCTCTGGCAGGGGAAATGAGCTTGTAATTTCGGTTATCTTTTAAAATCCAGGTCTCCGCTGCTTGTCCGTCGACAGCACCTCCAACACCTTTGCTAAGAGCTACAGTAATTTCATCTTCTTTTCCTGAGATTACCCCTTTCGTAATCATAACTCCAGAATAATCATTATCTACACTTGGTATAACCAGAATAGAAGGATATACGTTCTCTGGGTTCGTAAGATACTTTTGCCGCCATTTAAAGCTTCTTTCTGTATAGGGAGATGCCCAAACCGATTTAATCCCATTCAGAATTTTTTGTTTATCTACCACATTGAAAAGTGTAAGATTTAAACCTGCTCCGGTAAAGTTCTTAAGATCCTCCATATTGGTGTCACTTCTCAAAAAAACTGCAGTTTCTCCCAAAGGTGAACCTAGTATATTCGTAAATGATTGTTCCAGATCATCCAGAAAGCTTTTCTTTAATGGCATTTCTTTTATAAATGCCCTTAGCTCTTGTAATCTTCCAAGTTGAAATTCATCTACCTCTTTGTCGGATGATCCACTAGATTTCATGTTGCGGGCTGTTTTAAAAGTACTATTCAGAAAATCCCAATAGCTTACTTTCTTACCGGGTATTAACTGTTTCATATGATCCAGAAATACGGCAAACGGAATTACAAGGCCTTCTACCACACGAGCTGGAAAGAGCTTTTTTAATTCCCCCAAGTTGGCCGCTTTTGGACCGCAATAAATACCTGAGGATTGTGCATCAACACTCCGCATATTCAAAACCGAAGGGTTGTCTAACTTAATTTCATCGGTGGGAATAGTAATCATATCCTCGTCTTTGATTACCTGATTAAACAATTCACGTTCAATATCTGTCATCTCATCAGCAGGCTTCATTAGAACATTCCCTTTAACAGAAACAGCATAAAATACATCTTTGCCATGGTATTTTTTTAATTCAGCAACATTATCTGAGGATACCGCAGAATTGGGAATTCCCAGGTTCCGGGCCAGTAACTGTACATGTGAAACCAGGTTACCTTCAGAAACGGTTAAAATACCTGCAACGGGTTTTAGATCAGACGGTGGAGTGTCAAACACATAGATATTTTCAGAACTAACATCAAGATTTTCGGCAACCCCATCAATAACCATCAATTTTCCGCTTGCATAACCCGGGTTTAGGCCATGAACATGACTTTGATTGGTAAGGCCCAGTACTTTATTATTCAAAGAAGATTTATCTGTTATAAAATTTCCCAGTTTTCCAATACTGTTTCCTAATGACAAGGAAATTGAACCTCTAATTCTATCGTCTAGAAAACCGTGTGCCAGAGGTTCAAAACCCTGATACAATAATATAACATCCTGAAAAATAGCTCTGTTTTTACCTGTACCCCATTCCAGTTGTTTCCTGGCTGCAACCAGTAAAATATTTAAATCCTGAAGTGATAATTCTGTGCTGGGCATTTTAGAAATCTCACCTAACAAAGTATTCCATTCCCAGATTTCGGTAAATCCTGCAGCAGCAGATGCCGTACTCAAATAACAGATTTTGTTAAGGAGAAGATCTAAAGAATCATCCGGATATTCTTCGATCTGCGTTTTAATCAACTCTTCCAATTTAATGGAGAGGTCTATTAAAGACAACCTTCCGATAGAAGAAGGTTCCTCCAAAACATTGGCTCGGATATACCACATAATATCCGCGGAAGATTCAATTAATTCCTGAATGGTTACTGCACTATTGTGTTCAATATAGGCGTTGAGTTTTGACTTAATGTCATCATTTAATAAGCTCGCTGTATACTTTCTAAACTGGGCAATATCTATTGGTTCAAAATACTTGCGCATGGTGGCAACCAATTTGTCAATTTGTTTTTTTAAGTCTGAGGTAAGTCTATTACTATTCTTTGCCTTAAATGCTATAACTCTTTCAATATCTGAAGGCTCTGGTTGTCCATGAATTTTTATTCGCAATTGCATAAACGGACTAAATTGATCTGCAATTACTTTAGATTCAGACCTCATACGCTGAGCCACATTATCATCGCCGGCATGAGGTATATCCTTTGCTGCTTCTCTTACAAGAAAAAAATGGCTGGTTAATATGGCATCATCTTCGAGTAACCAATTAAAAAATTCTTTGCCCCAATTCTCCTCGTCTTCTGCCTGAACAGCACCCCGATAATATTGTGCTCTCCTATTCACCCAACCGTCATCTACAGACTTAAGGTATTTCTCTAATTGATATTGTTTTAAGCGTGAATTAAAATTTTTCTTATCCCAAAAGGTATCAAAATTTGTCGTGGAGAGTATCTGACCCAGATACACCTTAGTTGTCTCACCTAATTTAACCACCTCATCTTTATAGGTAGCACGTTGTACACCACCCACTTCATCACCACATGGCTCCTGAGCCGGGTTTATCCTTCCATCATTACAATACCAATTTAATATCTTATAAGGACCACGAACATCCTTTTTATAAGAAGCAATCAATTCTTTGATATACTCATTGTTAACCTCGTTTTTGGCATTGTGTTGTCCAATAACCAGGATGCTATGAAAAAAAAGGTAGGTGAAAACAATTATATATCTGAACATCTGGTCTTATGTTTTTAACTTACAAAATGGTGCGTATTAGAAGCAAAGACATAAAATTAAATGAATTTCCTAAAATGGCAATGCAAAAGTTGCCTAATATAATACTACCTTCAATCCAAATATACTAAACTGAAAAGTCTTGTAATAAGAATAACATTTATTCTGTTTCCTGTGGTTGGTTAAATTATTATATTGTGCCAAATTACCCTGGGAATTTTTATGTACAATTAATCCAAATTCCAGCTCAAAATAAACAACAAAGGAATTCAGGATATGGTAATACACTTTCCAAAGAGGTTTAGCATAACAAAAGTGCCATACCTGGTGCATTAGAGCAAATTAAAATAGAAAACAATTCAAACTAAATATTTATAAAATGAGTCAAGTGTTTAAATTTTTTATAAAATTAGGAATGGTGGTCCTTATTGGTGTTCTGGTTTTAGCCTGCAAAGATGCTCAAAAAGACAAGGTAAAACCAATTGAAAATACCTTGGCTGATCCTGAACTTACATATATTCCCTATGCATCAAAAACAACGGATAAGGTCATTTCTCGAGCGGTCTATTCAAGCAAACTATATGGATTTTGGTTGGGCCAATGCATTGCCAATTGGACCGGTTTGGTAACTGAAATGGATAAAATTGGAAACATTGGTGAAATAAAAACAGGACCCTTCTATACCAGGGAGGATTGGGGAAAACCAGACCAACCAAGTATTTGGGGTGAAGGCCTGCCAAGTGATCTATCGGATAACATAGATTTTGTATTCCGGGGAGAAGATGAGATTTGGGGCGCAGATGATGATACAGATATTGAATATATGTATCAGCATTTGTTGTATACGAATAAGACTAGTATGTTGACCGGAAAACAAATTAAGGAAGGTTGGCTGAAGCATATAAAACATGAGGAAGAAAACTTCTTATGGGTCGCGAATCAAAAAGCACTTGATATGATGCTCAATGGTGCGGTACCCCCTGAAACAAGTGACCCAAAAATTACTAAAGACAGTATTTATGATAATTACCATGAGATGATTGATGCTCAGCTTACTACTGAAATTTTTGGCCTTTTCGCTCCCACCCGACCGGATGTTGCTTTAAAAATGGCCAAATTGCCTATACAAACAACAGCTCGGGAAAATGCACAATGGATCTCTGAATTCTATGTCATCATGTATTCATTAGCGTCAGAAGTTGATAAAAGCCTGTCGAAAAAAGAACAAATAGCGTGGATGGCCCTGCAGGCCCGTGAACATCTTCCAAATGATTCATATGCCGCAAAAATGTACGACTTTGTAAATGGGAAATACGATGAAAATATTCCATGGGAGCAAGCACGTGATGACTTATATGAACGCTATCAGGTTAACCAGGAAGATGGATATACCATAACCTCCAAGAATATTTTCTGCAATGGATGTTTTGCTGCAGGAATTAATTTCGGGGCAAGTATTGTTAGTCTTTTATACGGAGAAGGAGATATAAAAGAAACCATTAAGATTGGGGCATTGGCCGGATGGGATTCTGATAATCCAACAGCCACTTGGGGTGGCCTTTTAGGCTTTATGCTTGGGAAAGAAGGTGTGGAAGAGGCTTTCGGACGAAAATTTTCTGATAAATTTAATATCCACAGGACACGTGTTAACTTTCCAAATGACGGATTAGACACTTTTGATGAAATGGCTAAAAAAGGTATTTATATCATTGATCGGGTTGTGCAGGAAGAAATGGGTGGAGGCGTAGATCTGGAAAATGATGTATGGTTTGTGCCTGAAGAGGAATTGTAACAAATAGATGCTTTGTTAGTCTAATTACTTTACAGGCCTCTTTACTTCAACTACATGAATATAGCATTGACCTTAAAAAACCGAATACTTTTCACAGTAATAGCGACCTTATTATCCTGGACGCATTTAGCCTGGGACTATTTTCACGGTGGTATCCCAACGCATTATCTTCTGCATCGCAAAGATTTACCTGGAATATCAAATTGGTGGGGAGCAATAGTTATCCCATTGCTGACTTGGTTTCTGCTCTATCGTATTAAAAGTAGGGTAAACGATAAAAACATGAACGAAGTACCCAATAAATTAAATCATGTTATTTATGGCTTTATTGGCGCACTTTTATTTGGAATAATCCTGTCATTCTTTTTTACCATTGGCACTGATGTCCCAGGTTATATGATGATTGGTCTTTTTATTATTTCCTTTTTTATTCCATTATACAGGGCGGAGCACCTGCTCGGGTTTGTTCTTGGAATGGCATATACATTTGGAGCAATTTTACCCATTTTAATCGGAAGTATCCTCCTCCTCATATTTATTATAGATTATGGAGTAGTTCGTGCCTTTATAATATATCTTATTTCAAAAATTACTTCAGGAAAATCATAATTTAACCGCAAAAGTTTAAAGGCTCTACAGGCCGATAAAGGTCATTGAGTACTATCCTCTTCATTTATAAATTACGTGATACAAACCATGGCACGAAAAGATGAAAACAGCTATAGACCATATAGGATCTGGTACCAAAGACGCTAGTCAGGATGACATAATTGATCATACCTTCACAATATACTAACTACCAATTATTTGCATTCTTTTTTTTAAATGATTTACCGAACTCCAAATTGTTCACAAGCTACAACGCTCAACGTCAAAATTTATGACTCGGTAATAAAATATTGAGATATAAATCAATACCAGGGTTTAGTTTTTACGGGCCTGCTCAATACAAATCTCTATCAATTGGAAGAGCATATTTGGAATGGATTTGGGACCCTTGGCTGCAATTGCTTCAATGATACTCAAGGCCAGGAAAGGTTTAGACTTATTTTTTACTGCCCTGCGGATAGTAAGTCCGGGCTTAAGCTCATGCTCCGGATCATTTAAGCGTTGGGCGGCTTTAATATATTCTTTTTTAAAGCCATTGTGCCAGAATAAATGCTCAATATCCTTATGCTCCAGTCTGGTGATGGGATCCTTAAGCTCATGTTTATTTGCGAATTTCTGTATGATATCTTCATAACGCTGACCGGCTTCATCACCGTCTATTAAGACATGCCAGCCGATACCCAGGTCTGTCGCATATTTTAATAGTGGTGTTAGACCTGATTGAGCAAAATCGATAACTGATATTCCCTCTTGCAGAAATTCATAGTTCATGATCCTTGCCAGGTGAGGTAGTATCCAGTATTCAGATTCTCCCTCAACCAGGATCCAGAAACGATCAAAGGAGGCCATACTGTATTTGGCCCTAAGGTGATACGATAAGCGCCGCAAATCTTCATTGGTATAATACTGTGAATCGATACTATTTACCTGGATCAAACCCTGCTTCATTCGCAACCTTCTGATCGATTTTAGTGGGACTCTGCTCAATAATAAACCTGAATTTGTGGTAATAATCTTCTGCCAACGGATCCTACTCAGTAAAATGCCAATAATTGCAAGGGTAGTCGTGTGCAGGAAAGCTTCAGGGTGTTCAAAAATAAGCAACGGGCGTGCATACTTTTCAAACTTTTTGGGGCTAGATCTAAGAAGCGCATGCACTAACATGAGGGCTGCCAGTTTTTCTGTAAGCCTTTGAAATCGATTTAAAGCCTCAACAATATTCTCTTTATCTGAGAGGGATACCATCTGTAAGATTTCCCTAATTCTTACCACCAGTCCATCCTCTTTCTTTAGTTCCTCACCTGGTTGCCCATAGCGCTTGACTAAAGTTTCCACGGCATGAAATCCCTTGTTCACAGAAGCATTGGTATCCTTAGTTGTACCCAGAAGTATTTCATTTACTGAAGTATAAATTTGATGCTTGAGCAGGTCTTCATGATCCGTGTCTGAAGGAGTATCATCCTCAATAAGTTCTACAATGTTTAAAAACCCTGTCAAAATCCCAAACCTAAGATGGATTACGGGCATTATCCTTCTGAGCACCGCAAGTAACCGCGGGTCTTTGGTAACTACTTCACTTTGTAAGTTAGTACAGCTCCAATCCGTATTACTATGGGAACCGGATAATAATGAAACAAAAGAAACTTCTAGCTTCCGTTCCTTTTTTAACTCTTCTTCGGACTCAGCCAAGAGCAATTCCAGCTCTTTAAATTCATTTAGCCCTGCATCGTTGCGAAGTTGTAGTATAAGTTTGATTTGAAGCTTTTTTTCGGCGACCTCCTTTTCAGGATTTTTATAGAAGTGAAAGGGGGTGAATTCCGGAAGATTATCATCCAATTTGGGGTCAAGGGTGGCTGAAAGGGCTTCCAGCAAGGTAGATTTTCCCAAGTCATTTTCCCCAATAAGGAGCGTAATCTGATCAAAGTCGAGCAGCGCATGTTTAATGGCTCTGAAATTGGTAACTTCTAACGAGATTAATTGTAACAATGCTTATTTATTTTGTTCTGTTAGGGTTCTTAAATTACCATCATTCCAGGCAGGCAGAATATCTTTGCAAACACCGGGTTTGTCCCGTTTACCATACCAACCAATTCCAAATCCGTCACCATTTGTGGTTGTGGTTCCCAGGTGGGAATGGAGGCTTTAATCAATAAGAGAATGCTCCGGTTTAAATATGACTTCATCGAGGTGAATTGATCCTCCGGAATAGGCAAGCCAGTGACACATAGTTCAAACTTTTTATAATTTTAATAAAATTGTGAGCAATATCAAAGTCACAGGTAATATTTCCAACAAGATTGGGTTTAAACCCAGCTATATTACATTGCACTAAAACGGCAGGTCGAAAGAATTTTTTTATTTTAGACTTTATAACCAGGATGATTTCTTGGTGCCAGGAAGTTTGCTCGCCTTTGCGTAAACATAAGTTGACGCTGTACGTTCCGCCTTTCTTATTTGCTTCAGCTTACTAACAGGATTTAGATAATCACCATAAACCCTCTGTGCCCTATTACCCCGGTTCACCTACTCAGACATAGCTTTGCTACTCATTAATTGGAAAACGGGACGGATATTAGGCATATACAACTACAATTGGGACATAATTCCACCAAAGCAACTGAAATTTACACCCATGGCGCAAATAGTTCGTTTATGGATTTTAAGGATTTATTATCTTAGTTCTACAAGTGGGATATCATCAATAACTATATCCCATTGTTGTGTGTAAGCTAAAAACGATAATCAAAATATTCATCAAATGAAACAAAACCTTTCTGTTATTATTCCAACAATACGATACAAAGACGCTCCAGCGGCAATTGAATGGCTATGTAATGCTTTCGGATTTGAAAAGCATTTGATTGTGCCAGGTGAAGACAAAACCATTGCTCATGCACAGCTAAATTTTGGCAATTCTATGATTATGTTGGGTTCTGAAATTGACAATGAATATGGTAAATTCGTAAAGACACCAAAAGATCTAAATGGAATTAATACCCAAACTCCGTATATCATTGTTGAAGAAATAGATAAACATTATCAAAGGGCGCTTACAGGTGGAGCAAAGATAATATTAGATATAAAAGACGAGGATTATGGTGGTCGAGGATACAGTTGTCAAGACCCAGAGGGACACATATGGAATTTTGGTTCGTATAATCCATGGACATGATGAAAAATTAAAAGCATACACACAACAAAAGCTATGAAATCATTGCTGCCCTTTGGGACAGCAACGCTTCATAACAAAACCGTTAGAGCCAATATAAACCAACAGATGAAAATAAAAATCACAATCTTACTATTAACATTAATTCTGATTTGGTCATGCAAACCTTTAATTGAAGAAACCCTTGATTTAAATGTTCAAAATTGGATTCATGGTTCTGACAACTGTGAAGAAAATATTGACCCACCAATTCAAATAGTTAAGTATAATAGCACTACTTATATTTTACGTCAAAACAAGTGTACAAATTACGAAGCACCTTTCATGTTTCTATTTTTTGGCGAGAACAAAGCTCTATTGATAGATACTGGAGCTACTGAAGAAGATGATATTTTCCCTCTTTATGAAACCGTAAAGGAAATTATTAACGATTGGTCTAAAAAGAATGTAGAGATTGAATTAGTAGTTGCGCATACACATAAGCATGGAGACCACTATGCTGGCGACGGACAATTCAAAGGAAAACCAAACACAACAGTAATCGGTCTTGAAGTTGAAGACATACAGGATTCTTTTAAGATATCGAATTGGCCTGAAGAAATTGTAGATTATGATTTAGGAAATCGCATACTGAAAATAATACCTATACCTGGACATCAAGCTTCTTCAATTGCTGTATATGATACATCTACGAAAATTCTCTTGACTGGAGACACCTTTTATCCTGGCAGACTTTATGTGAAAGATTGGAATGCTTTTAAAATGAGTATTGAACGACTTGTGAAATTTACCGATAACAATGAGATTTCAACCATACTTGGAAACCACATTGAAATGACTCAGACACCCGGAATTGACTACCCAATGGAAACTATTTACCAGCCAAAAGAACACCAACTTCCTTTAAGTGTGCTAACATTAAAAGAACTTTCAAGCGCTCTAACAAAATTTGGAAACAAACCAACAAAAGAAGTTCATGATAGCTTTATAATATATCCTGTTGATTAAAAAATACTGGCTCTAGCAACGTGTATATGCCATTACTTGGTCAGAGCTAATTGGAAAATCCTAGCGGATTTTCGTACTTTTAATGGCTCGTGCTGAGACACGCAACGGATCATACACAAACACGTTACCAGCAATGTTAGACTACAGCACAATCACGTAACTTTGTAATGTCAGCGTTGTAGGAATTGGATAAAGGCAAAAAGATGGAAAAGATTTTAATGCAGTAATCAAAAAGAAGTTATGGCAAAAACAAAGACAACTTACACAGGGGAAAGCGTAATAGATTTTATAAACTCATACGTTGACAATGAACAGAAAAAAACTGACAGTTTTCGTTTGATAAAACTAATGCAGAAATGGTCTAACTCTGAACCTAATATGTGGGGACCGACTATTATAGGGTTCGGCAACTACCATTACAAATATGCCAGCGGACACGAAGGCGATGCGCCAGTTCTTGGATTTTCTCCGAGAAAAGCAGCGTTCTCCCTATACGTTTATTCTGATACTGAAAGAAGTAAATTATTGTTAGCTGACCTCGGTAAATTCAAAATGGGTAAAGCCTGCATTTATGTGAAAAAACTTTCTGACATCAATATTAAGGCTTTACAAGAACTCTGTACAGAATCAATTGAATACATTAACGAGCATCACGAATGTTCTTGTAGAATAAAACGAACCAATTAATGAAAGACAAGAGGACTGATACGTATAACGGAGCTGTAACTCCAAAGACCGTTTTAGTTCTCCTCTTGTTTCTTAGTAAAGTTAACTGACTAGAAAATAT
>Ga0209567_10000047_pt1 | contig 53255 bp, 46 predicted proteins | sample COG_12_FD_184756 | JGI IMG/M metagenome (GOLD analysis project Ga0209567, IMG submission 184756) | Pelagic marine sediment microbial communities from the LTER site Helgoland, North Sea, for post-phytoplankton bloom and carbon turnover... | ecosystem: Environmental > Aquatic > Marine > Neritic... | reverse complement strand
GGAAATCTGGCACCAGGTAGCCAGTTTTGCCGGTTATGCTTTTGCCAAGGGGCACTCTGCTTCCTATGCCGTGGAGAGTTACCAGACCCTGTTTTTAAGGGCCTATTACCCTCTGGAATATCTGGTGGCAGTGCTTAACAACGGGGGTGGTTTTTACCGTTCCGAGTTTTATGTGCACGAGGCCCGGATGATGGGAGCAAGCATACATGCACCCTGTATAAACAAGAGTTTTGCAGTAAACTGCATTTATGGGACAGATATTTATTTGGGTTATATGTATCTAAAAGAGCTGGAGAGCAGGGTAATGGAGCGTATTTTAAAAGAGCGGCAGCTGCATGGGGTCTTTACTTCTTTGGAAGGGTTTTTAGACCGGGTGCCTATTTCCATAGAGCAGCTGAGTATCCTTATTCGAATAAATGCGTTCCGGTTTACAAAAATTAACAAGCACAAATTGTTGTGGGAAGCGCATTTGTTTCTTTCCAAAGGCACTATAGTAGACCACCCGAAATTGTTCCCGCCTACCCACCAAAAATTTAAAATCCCACGCCTTCATACCACAGACCTGGAGATGGCCTTTACCCAATTAGAGCTACTGGGGTTTTGCCTTTGTTCTCCTTTTTATTTATTAAAGGAGCCCCCTAAAAATACAAATGGCAGCAGGGATTTGGAGCGATATTTAAGCAAAAATATTGATATCTATGGCTATCTGGTTACTGTTAAGAACACAAATACGCATAACGGCAAGCGCATGCATTTTGCCACCTGTGTAGACCAGCATGGGGAGGTGTTTGATACGGTGCTTTTCCCCCCTGTGGCCGCCAAATACTATTTTAGGGGCAGGGGCATTTACCGGTTTTATGGCAGGGTGGTAAGTGAGTTTGGTTTTTTGAGTATAGTGACCATAAAGATGCAAAAACAAGAGGTAATCCAGGATCCCAGGTATGCCGATATGAAGACGGCCACCAAAAGACTGTTGATAACTCCCAAAAAACAGGTTTAGTGAAAACGGATACAATTGTTACATTGCAGTTTAATAAATCTCCGTAAACCTTTGAGAGTTAAATGATCCAAAAACTAAATTCTAAAGACCAAAAAATAGCTGAGACCATCCACTCCGTTTTTCAGGCCTCCTATGCCATAGAAGCTAAACTCTTAAATGCTACAGATTTTCCGCCCCTTAAAAGAACTGTAAAGGAATTTTTAGATAGTAAAAATGCGTTTTACGGCTTTTATAAAGAAAAAATCTTAACAGGGGTGGTGGAGGTAAAAGCAGAAGAAAACAATACCCATATTCAAAGCCTGGTTGTACACCCCAAATTTTTCAGGAATGGTATAGGCAGTGCTCTGGTGCAATTTGTACTGGACAATTACCATACCAAAACATTTACCGTAGAAACCGGCCTGGCTAATGAGCCGGCCAAAGATTTGTATTATGGTTTTCATTTTAGAAAGCAAAGGGAATACGATACTACCAACGGCATTCGCAAAATTGCTTTTTTGTTGAGAAGAGGTTAGTCCTTATTCATTGGTTACTTGCTATTGTATATAGTACCGGAATTATTTTTTCTTAGGCCTGGGCACAATTGCCGTCCGCTTTCCCCATTCTAGCCACATTTCTGCCATTTTCTTCACTAATTCTGGGTTGATAGCTGCTATATCACGCATTTCTGTCCGGTCTTTTTCCATATCAAACAGTTCCCAATTTGCTAATTCCAACTCATCTGTTTTATCCCAGATATAAGAGTTATTTTTACTGGCTTTTGAAATTAATTTCCACTTGCCCATCCGAACCGCCCGGTTACCTTCGTGCTCCCAAAAAATGGCCTCCCGCTCCAGGTCTCTGCCCTCCATAAGAGGCACCAAACTTTTACCCTCCATAGGCAGAATTGTATTTCCATTGTAGTTAGCAGGATATGCCTTGCCCCCCAGATCAATACAAGTAGCCATGATGTCTATTAAATGGGTTGGGTTTTTTCTGAATTCCCCTCCTTTTTTAATTTTTGTCGGCCAATGAACAATTAAAGGAGTAGCAATCCCTCCTTCATGCACCCAATGTTTGTACTCCCTAAACGGAGTGTTACTGGCATTTGCCCAGTTTAGGCCATAGGCGGTATATCCATCTGGTGGACCCGGCCATCCCTCTTTCATTAATTTTACAGGCTTACCGTCCCGGCTGGAAAAAGGGATCATTTCAGTTTGTACTTCATCCGGAGCCAGAGCCACAACATCTTTACTATTCGGGTGATTTTTTATCCAATCCAGCTCTTCGGCGCAGGCGCCATTGTCCTGCAAATAAAAAATTATGGTATTCTCCAATTGACCTTTGGACTTTAGGGCATCCACGATTTGTCCAATACCCGCATCCATTAGTGTTGTCATGGCGGCATAGGTCTCCATATTGGCAAGTTCCCATTCTTTGTCTGGAACAGCCTCAGACCAGGGTTGCACAAAAGAATCCCGCGGAGTTAGTTCCCAATCTGAATTGACCAATCCCATTTTTTTCATCCGTTCAAAACGGGCCTTTCGAATTTCATCCCACCCCTTATCATACTGCCCCTTATATTTGGCAATGGCTTCAGTCGGTGCCTGCATGGGCCAATGCGCTGCGGGATAAGATAAATAAAGAAAGAAAGGATTCTCCCCATTGTTTTCATTAATACATTTTACGGCGTAATCTGTAAATGCTGTGGTAGTGTAAAAATCCTCTGTTGGTGGCACATATTCATTGTCTTCTGCCAAAGAACGGGGGTCATAATGACTACCTGCTCCTGAAATCATCCCATAGAACTTATCAAAACCCCTTTGCTTTGGCCAATTACTTTTATCTGGATTTTCAATCACATAAGGTGTTATGTGCCATTTGCCGGACATATAAGTGGAATAGCCAGCTCCTTTTAGGGCCTCCGCGATGGTTACAGCATTACTACTTAAATCCCCCCTGAATGCAGGTGTGCCCCTGTCGTACTCCATATGTCCAATGCCCGCCTGTTGAGGATACAATCCTGTGAGTAAAGAGGCACGGCTAGGACAACAACGAGCCCCGTTATAAAATTGGGTAAACCGTAAGCCATTTGCCGCTAGTTGGTCAAGTACCGGGGTATTAATTTCACCTCCGTAGCAGCCAATATCTGAATACCCCATATCATCTGCCAGTATCAGGATAATATTTGGGGGAAGCTCCTTTTTGCGTGCTTGCTTTGGCGATTCACAGCTTTGTAAAATAATTAGGAAAACTAGTAGTAGGAAAAAGGATGTTCTTTTCATTGAGCAGGGATTTGATTTATCCAGACTGCCATTTCACCATTTCCCCGATGCGCCCAGGCGTAATAAGGGATGGCGGTAAGGGTTGGGCTTTCCATTTTACCAAGTCCTCCAAGTAAGCCTACCTCAAAAGAATAGGCAAATTCTTCGTAGTCCGGCACACCAATGTTCAGGACACCTTTGGGATTATCCACTTCTTCTGCGCAAAAGACCAACGGTCCCCGTTCTAAGGCAATCTTACCTTTATTGCCTATTACAAGATCATTGCTTACCACTTTACGAACAGGCATTTCAAAGGCAATAGTTATCTTATCGTATTGTCGCCAGTTATGTTTTTCCAGGGTTATATAGCCATTTTCTACCAAAGGTTCCACACTTTCCCCGTTTACCATTAGGGATATTGCAGGTTTATGGTTGTCTTTATAACTATAAAGGTCACCATCCATGACTTCATTCCTCGCCCATCCCGGAACTCTTAAGTTAAAAACTGCTTCTACAGTATTGGTATTTAAAACTTCCAGATCAATTCGCCCATCCCAGGGGTAGTTTGTGGTCTGACTTATTTGGAGGTATTGGTCACCTATGGAAATCTCGGCCTTGTTACCTATATACAGATTCACATATACTTCGTTCCCCCTGGTGGCGTAGATATAGCCTGGCAGAGAAGGTAAAATGCGGACTACGTTTACCGGACAACAAGAACAATCAAACCAAGGTGATCTGCCACAGACCCCCTGGTTAAATTTTGTAAACCCATCGGCTTCCAGGGGGTTTGGATAAAAGAAAGTATTGCCTTCAAAAGAAACACCGGCAAGAAAACCATTATAAAGGGTTCTCTCAAAAACGTCCATATATTTTACGTTACCGCTTTTAAGGAACATGCGTTCATTCCATAGCATTAGTGCAATGGCTGCACAGGTTTCGGTATAAGCCGTCGCATTTGGAAGCTCATAGTCAGGACCAAAGCCTTCGTACCTGGGTTCCGCACCAATGCCCCCGGTAATGTAAATCTTTTGGTGTACGATATTATTCCAAATTTTGTCTAGTGCTTCATCGTAAGCGGTTTCACCGGTCAGGGCGGCCACATCAGTAGCTGCAGAGTAAAAGTACCCGGCCCTTACGGCGTGCCCAACAGCCTCTTCCTGTTCTACAAGAGGCATATGATCCTGCTGATATTTTCCGGCATATTTCCCCTCCGTAGTATTATGTCCTTGGGCATTGCCGCGCTCATCTATAAAAAACTTGGCCAGGTCCAGATATCTTTTTTCTCCTGTTACACGGTAGAGTTTCACTAACCCAAGTTCTATTTCCTGATGTCCGGGAACGCCCATGTTTTTTCCGGGTCCAAATACCTTATCCACGAGGTCAGCATTTTTAAGGGCCACGTCCAGGAGGGTTCTTTCTCCCGTCGCCTGATAGTGGGCCACTGCGGCTTCATACAGGTGGCCCACATTATATAATTCGTGGTAGGTTTGGAGGTTCGTCCATCTTTTGGTTCCACCGCCGTCGGCCGCATTTTCGGGATTTATAGTGCGGTTAGTATATAAATAGCCATCGGCTTCCTGAGCCGCAGCGATCTTGGCAATTAAGTTGTCCAGAAAGGATTTGAGCTCGGGATCGTCATGTACCTGTAGCGAATAACTGGCACCTTCTATTACTTTAAATACATCGGAATCATTAAAAAAAATGCCTTCAAATTCACCTTCTTCCAACCCTCCGGCAATGGCAAAATTTCTTAGCCTTCCGGTTTCCTCGCACTTTTTAAAATTATAGGGCAGGGTTACTTGTCGGTTGGTTTCTAAACGAGGGGTCCAGAAATCGTCCTGGATATGTACCGACGTAAAGGGCACGGGCTGAATAGGGTAATCTAAAATAGTATTGTGGGCAATAGCAAGATCGGGTTTAACTTCTTTTTCCTGGCAGGAAACCGTTAGTAATAGTCCGGTAACCATAAGATATATTAAAAATAAAGCGGGTAAGTAAAAATGGCCAGATTTTTCAGGAGAGGATTTAAAGATTAGCGGTGACCGGGCTAAAAAAAGATGTAAAATTTTATTTTTCATGTTTTCGGTTAATAATGGGAGCATCCCATCGAAGCAACTTTAGACCCTTTTTTTATTTTTGACGAATATTAATTTATGTTTACTTTTTGGGTTTTCTCTTTGTTCTATCTCAAATTTGCCAACGGATTTGATTAATGGGGTCAATTTCTGAAAACCGTAGTTTCTGGGATCAAAATTCGGTTGTTTCTTTTGCAACAAACTGCCTACATCTCCCAAAAAAGCCCACCCATCGTCGTCGGAAGTGTCGTTAATTGTTGTGGCAATTAATTTGATTTCCTTAAAAGTTATTTTATCGACACTATCTTTAGTTTCAGTTTTTTCACTCTCAGATTCTGCCTCTTTAGATTGGTTTTTCAGAATTTCAATATATATAAATTTGTCACATGCCACAATAAACGGATTTGGTGTCTTTTTTTCTCCAATTCCAATCACTTGCATCCCGGCTTCTCTTAGTCGGGTTGCTAAACGAGTAAAATCACTATCACTGGAAACCAGGCAGAAGCCATGAACTTTTTCCGAGTACAGGATATCCATTGCATCAATAATCATCGCCGAATCTGTAGCATTCTTTCCAGTGGTATAGCCATATTGCTGTATGGGAGTAATCGCATTCTCAAGGAGTAGATTTTTCCATTTGGACAAACGAGGTTTGGTCCAGTCACCATAAATCCTTTTTATCGTAGGGTTGCCGTATTTGGCTATTTCTTCCATCATCTCTTTTATATAAGCCGACGGGATATTATCGCCGTCGATTAGCACAGCTAAATTTGAATTCATATCGTTATATTTTATTTAAGAACTTGCGGGTTTGTATTTTTATTAATGCAGTTTGTTTCCCGAAGATAATGAATCCTAAATATTCAAGTGAAGGTTTATTGAGATGTTAGCTAAAAGAATAATTTTTTAAAGAATTCCATAGTTTGATCTGGTGAATTTAGTGTATGTGGTGGTTTGATTAATTGAGAGTTCTAATCATCAACAGCAATCAATTTGGGTCTCTTACTTAAATGATCAGTGATCTGTTCATAAGCCAATGCAAACGCCAATACCTTTTTGTCATCTCCAAATTTACCCATGACCTGCATACCCATTGGCCTGCCTTGTGCATCGAATCCCACCGGGACATTAACCACCGGGATACCACCCATACTACCCAAAATAACTACTTCCATCCAGCGATGATAAGTATCCATCTCTCGTCCATTTATTTGTTTAGGCCAGTGGATCTCTTTTGGAAACGGGAACACTTGTGCGGTAGGTAAAACCAGGAAGTCATATTCACCAAACATCCTGTCCAATTCAGTATACCAACGGGTGCGGATCGTATTTGCCCTCTCTGCATCTTTCTCATTAAAACTAAGACCCTGTTCAATTTCCCAGATCAACTCCGGCTTTAGCAGGTCCCTGGTGGCAGGATCTTCATAGTAATTCAGCATATTTAAACGTCTATAATGGCGCAGGATGGTCCAGCTTTGCCATAAATCAGATATATTAAAATTAGACTGCATAGACTCTACCTTTGCGCCGGCACTGGCTACGTCGGCCAGGCTGGCTTCACATAATTCTATAATTCCCGGCTCCATAGCCAAATAATTATCGAGATTGCCCATCCAGCCAATCTTTATTTTATCAAGGCTTAAGGGATTTAAGACATCAAAAACTGGGTTAAGGGCGATTGTCTGTAATAATCTAATGGCATCATGGGTATTTCTACCCATGGGTCCGGAGGTCCAAAGAAGCCTGTTATTTGCATCCCCTTCATCCATCACCACATTTGTACTCGGTCTGAAACCTATCACATTATTGTACGCTCCAGGATTTCTAAGGGAACCCATCATATCGCCACCATCAGCAACGGGAAGCATGTGAGTTCCCAGGCCACAGGCTGCACCACCACTGCTTCCGCCCGCTGTTAGAGTAGGATTGCAGGCACTTCCCGTGGTCCCGAAAACAGGATTGTAACATTGAGAACCCAATCCAAATTCTGGCGTATTTGTCTTACCAATAAAGATCACACCCTGACCGCGAATTTTTGCGACTAAAGTACTATCTTCTTCGGCTATACGTTTTGCAAACATGGGTGATCCATCTGTATAAGGCAAGCCCGCCACTGGAGCCAAATCCTTTACTGCATGTGGCATGCCGTGCATCCATCCCCAATATTCATTTCGGGCCAGGGCTTGGTCTGCATGTCGTGCCTGACTCAATAACTCATCGTCACTAACCATACTTACAATGGCATTATATACAGGATTATAACGATGGATGCGCTCCAGATATGCCTGCATCACCTCCACACAACTGGCCTGTTTGGTCCTTATTGCGACCGATAGGTCAGAAGCGCTGAGATCGGTCAGATCGGAAGAAAGATTAGCCGCAAAAAGTTTATTCGAAAAAGGAAAGGGTACGGAAAGTACAGCACCATAAGCTACCGTATTCTTTATAAATTTTCTTCGATCCATAGTGGTTTTTGAGGATTTTATTTCCCTTATTCCAGAGCAAAAGCAACATAAACATCATTAGATGACGTGCCCATTTTCCCTCCGCCGCAGGCGATAACTATATATTGTTTTCCATCTAGTTCATACGTAGCAGGGGTTGCATAACCCCCGGCATCTAGGTCAGTTTCCCAAAGTAGTTCCCCGGTTTTCATATTGAACGCCCTAAATTTTTCATCTTTTGTTGCGGCTATAAACAGCACACCGCCGGCAGTAATTACCGGACCTCCGTAATTTTCAAGACCACTAACGGGATATTCAGGATCATTTAGTTCTTCTTCATTACCCAGCGGAATTTTCCAAAGATATTCCCCGGTATTCAAATCAATAGCATTCAGGGTACCCCATGGGGGTTTTATAACCGCGTAACCCCGATTGTCTTTAAACCTTCCAAAACCAACCATGCCGTAGGGTACATCGTCTGTAGTTTCGGCCCTGTGATCTAATGTTTCAATTCCACTTAAATATTCTGAGAGGGCTTTTACTTCATCATCAGTAAGATTTGGCAAGGCGGGCATAGCGCCCTTGCCATTCTTAATGTTATTTACAATATCAGAGGGTGCAAGTCTGGATTTGACATTTTGAAGTTCGGGGATAACGCCCAGCCCCTGCAAATTACCTCCATGGCAACGCGCGCAGTGTATTTGTGTTAAAGTAGCCCCATAACTTAATTTCTTACCATCCTTATAACCAATTCTAGCCATTCTTACAATCCAGGGCATTTCGTTGCTATTTACATACATGGTTCCATTGCGAGGGTCCACGGCTGCTCCTCCCCATTCTGCACCCCCATCAGCACCGGGAAATAAAATAACACCTGCTGTATCAATGGGAAAGAATTGCCCTTCAGAGGTTATCTGTTTAAATCGTTCCAGGACCGTTAACCCTTTTGTATTTTGTTCTTTGTCTATAAAATCGTCAACAAAAGCAGGTTGGTCTGGAGTGTAGAGATCTTCTTCTTTTAATAGTTGCCGGGCAAAGGGGGCAGGTTTTAGAGGTAATGGTTGGGTTTTTGCCGTTGTATCACCTGCCAGCGTTGTAGCAGGGTATGGTTTTTCCTCTATTGGAAAAAGAGGTTCACCGGTTACACGATTGAATACATATACATGGCCACTTTTCGTTATTTGAGCCACTGCGGGTATCTTTTGGCCGTCCTTTTCCACCTCAAGCAGGTTGGGTGGAGCTGGTAAATCCCTGTCCCAAACATCGTGATGAACCATTTGAAAATGCCAGATTCTTTCACCGGTTTTGGCGTCCAGGGCTAATAGGGTATTGGCAAATAAATTATCGCCAATCCGGGCACCTCCATACCAGTCGAAAGCAGCAGATCCTGTAGGAGCATATACTATTGCGCGTTCTTCATCCAGCGCCATCCCCGCCCAATTATTGGCACCGCCAATCTGGTCATTTTTATGGGCATCTTTCGGCCATGTATCATAGCCAAATTCCCCTGGCTTTGGGATAGTGTGGAATATCCATTCCAATGTACCTGTAATTACATTATAAGCCCGGATATGACCAGGAGCTGCACCGGGAGATTCTGAGGTTCTGAAACCCATAATGTATAAATTCTTATAGATCACCCCTGGGGTAGTAACCACGATGGGGACTTTGTCCGGGTCTCTTCCAAGATCCTTTCTTAAATCAATACTTCCTTTAGTTCCAAAGGATTCAATTACTGTCCCGGTCGCTAGGTCTATTGCATAAAGCATATAACCTGAGGTATAAAACAACCTGCTTTTTTCTTCTGATTCCGAAGCCCAGTACATTAATCCCCGACTTAAACCTAAGCCAGTTTCGTCTGCAGATTCCGGCTTGTATTTCCATAGTTCCTGACCCGTTTTTGCATTGATGGCAAAGAGGGTATTAGCGGGATTTACACCCAGGAGTTTATCCTCAACTATTAATGGATTTGTTTGTATCTGTGAATTTCTGCCCTCCTCAAGACCACCGCTATTGTACCTCCATGCAATTTTTAGCTGCCCTACATTTTCCGTGGTAATTTCATCCAACACCGAAAAATGAGTTCTTTCAGGGTCTCCCAAATAATGATTCCATGTTTTAAAATAGCTCTTTCCCAATATTGAATTTTGGTTTTCGGGCTTTTCCCCGGGAGCATTTTCACAGGCAGATAAGCTAAAAATAAGCAGTACTAAGATTGCATTTAGCTTCATATTATCTTCTGTTTAAAGTTGATCTAAATCAGGTACAGAAAGCTCATCAATATTCCATTTTGCCCTTTTTGCACCTGCCTGGTAGGTACTTTCCAGGAAATCGAGTACAACTTTTCGCGGGTTCGTTGAATTCTTAACATCTTCGTATCGCAACAGGGCCATGGGGCTACCATTGCTATCCTGCCAGAACGCTCCTTTTGGTTGAAGGGGTTCCTCATCTATCCTATCAGGAGAAGGGTAGGTGTAGGCGTAATACATAGGCTCTGGTACATTAGTGTCGCCCACCCAAAATCCAAAGCTAATTTGTTCATGGGAGTAGGTTTCTTTTTCTAAAATCCTTGCAGATTTATCCATAGGAGGAAGCTTTTTCCCGGAGAATCGGGTTACCACTAAATCGAGGTGGTGCCAGTAAATATGAACGGGACAGGTTTTTCCGTAGAAACGACCACTGAATTCCTTAAAAACGTTGCTATTCCACAACATGATTTTCCAGAAGGTGTTAATATACTTCCAATCGTAATGGTGGTACTCTGTAATCTCATCAAAACGTTTTTCGATACCCACATCAAATGGTTTATCAATAAATTTTGGAAATACCCCAATACCATGTAATTCAGCCATAAATCCTTTATAAAAATCGCCAATTGTAGGATTATTATCCAGTGATAATACAATATCCTCACCGGAACTTCGAGAGATGATAACCGCTTTTCTTTTTATATTAAACTCCATCTCAAAGCTGTCCAACCCATCATTTATAGGGATGCTATAGGTGCCAAAGCCTCTTGGGGTAACATAGAGTGTAATGTACCACCAATGATTTTTTCTGGCGGTTGATTTCAATCTTGTCTTACCCAATATTTGGAGTAGTAAATGAACGGTTATCCTGGTTTCTGTCCATTCATCAAAAGGTAATGCTGGTAGTTTCTCAGTTTCCATACTATTCTTTTTATTAACTAATGTAGCGACGGTGCTGGTTCGCTATTGTTATTTGTTTGTGATTTTCTTCTCTCTTTGGCATCATATAAAATATAATTTTTAATATCACCAATGTCTTTTTTAGATAAGCGATCACTAAAATTGGGCATTCCTTTTTCAAGAAAAATACCTTCCCCGGCAATCTGCGCTATCATGTTTAAGGTTTCGGGCTGGGAATAAGCTAAATTAGGAATGCTTCCGCCACCCGTAGGAAGGTTTCCACCTCCATGGCAGCGAGAACAATACCTGAGGTACAATTTTTGGCCATGGTCTATTTGAGTTGTGGTGGCTTCAAAATCAAGGTCCACCAGTTGTTGAATAGGCTTTTTTTCAAAAACGGGCATGGGTTCATTCCTGCCCAGGGCAAAGGTATAAATGGTTCCCGGATTAATCTGTTCTGTAAACTTGGTCCATAGTCCCATTACGCCACCCCAACCCACAGGAATGGTGATATATTGTACATTATCTATTTCATAGGTAATGGGAGGGGCAATAATTCCGGTTTCTAAGGGATATGACCAAACTTTTTCACCGGAAGCAGCATCGTAAGCTACAAAGTCGCCTTCTGATGTACCCTGAAATACAAAATCGCGTGTGGAAAGAACTCCTGCATTCCATGGGGTGAGTTGTTTTACATTCCAGACTTCCTTTTGCTTTATAGGGTCCCAGGCTATCAGTTTACCAAAACCTCTCCTGGCCATCAGATCTTCATGGACTTCTTTTTCCGGGTCAAAATCTGAACCCGTGTTCCAGCTTCTTCCGTCCTCTTTATGTTCCCAGTTGGCAGGTTGCCCATAAAACATACCATTTTCACGTGCTGGGATATAAACTAATCCAGTAACAGGATTAAATGCCATGGGTTGCCAATTATGTCCTCCTAAGGCCGATGGTGATATTTCTGAATTCATATTTGGATACCTGCTAAAACTGCTTTCTATTGGCCGTCCGGTTTCTTTATCGATGCTCTTCGCCCAATTAGTATAAACATAAGGTTCAGCCGAAATAAATTCACCATTAGCACGATCTATCAAATAGAAAAATCCGTTTTTTGGAGCCTGCATCAGCACTTTCCGGCTTGTGCCATTTATTTCGAGATCAGCTAAAATAATATGTTGGGTTGCAGTATAATCCCAAGTATCTCCTGGGGTAGTCTGATAATGCCATTGATATGTTCCATCATCCGGGTTTAAAGCCACAATGGAGGATAAATAAAGGTTATCACCTCCTCCCGGACTTCTAATATCCCTATTCCATGGAGAGCCATTGCCAACGCCAATGTATAAAAGGTTTAAATCAGGATCATAGGCCATGGCATCCCAGGCCGTACCTCCACCGCCAAATTTCCACCATTCTCCGGTCCAGGTTTTTGCAGCTTCTTCCATGGCTTTAGACTCAAATCCATCTGCAGGATTACCGGGTACGGTATAAAACCGCCATAGTTGCTCACCGCTTAGGGCATCGTAGGCAGAAATATAGCCTCTTACTCCATATTCGGCCCCTCCATTTCCTATAATTACTTTTCCGTCAATTACTCTTGGCGCCCCCGTTATGGTATATCCTCTAGTCTGATCAACGGTAAGTACCTCCCAGGATTGTTCACCTGTGGTTGCCTTTATAGCGATTAATCGACCATCAAGAGAGGCTACATATACCATGCCTTTATAGATGGCAACTCCTCTGTTCACCACATCGCAACAAGCCTTTTCGCCATGTCCTTTAGGAACTTTAGGATCATAGGTCCAGATAAGTTCACCCTTTCTCGCATCTATGGCATATACCACACTCCAGGGTCCCGAAACGTACATAATACCATCTACCACAATTGGTGTTGCCTCAATACCGCGTTTAGTTCCCAGGTTTATACTCCACGCCAATCCTAAACTATCAATATTGGATTTGGTGATCTGACCTAAGGGACTAAACCTGTCTTCTTTGTAGTTTTTCCCATAACTGAGCCAATCTCCGGGGCTTTCATCGGCAGCCAAAAGCCTATTCTCATCTATCTCATTTGTAACCGCAGTAATATGTTCTTTTGAACCGGGTTCCGGATCTGTGCCGCAGCTAGTTATTGTTATAAGTAAGACAATACAAAATAGAAATCTAAAAAGGTTGTTCATGGTTGGTTTTTTAGTTATACTAAATCCCATTTTTTTCTGGGCTTTCTGGAGAGCAATGCATTGGCTTCCTTATCCCTAATAAATTTTTCTTTTTCGGCGTTCCAAGCCAGTTTTCTGTTCAGCTGCCAGGAAATTAATCCTAAATGCATGGGTAGGGTCATCTCCCTGGCATAGGCCAGGTTTGACTCCGAAGGTTTACGCGATTTTACCGCATCTACAAAATTCTGCTGGTGGCCGGGTGAGCGGACCAGTTTTTTTGGAATTTCAGGAATATCGGTAACAGTCTCACCATTGATAGTGATCTCCCGAGTTTCATAATCACAAATTAGTGTGCCCTTGTCGCCTTCAAAATAGGCACCTATACCTCTGTCTGCTGCACCGGGAACATCCGGAGGTGTAGAGGTCCAGAACAGCTGCAGGTCTTCAAATTCATAATCCACATCTATCCATTTGGGGGTATTGGCTATCCCGTCGGCTTCTTCTCCTCTAGCTGAGATACTCTTCAATCCTTTGGGCTGAATGGCCCAGTAGACCACATCGGCAATATGGCACCAGAAATCGGCAAATACCCCACCGGAATAATCCATAAAATACCTATAGGTAAAATGACATTTCGCAGGAATATAATCTACATAGGGCGCAGGTCCCAGCCACATATCCCAATCCAGAGTTTTGGGGATAGGTTTAATAACAGTCTCGGTCAAATCTGGAGGCCCGCCAGTTTTCCACAGCCTTACGGTATGGACTTTACCAATGGCCCCGGCCTGGATCAATTCAACTACTCTGTGGTAATTATCTGTGGCATGGATCTGTGTTCCTAACTGAAAAATACGGTTGTACTTCCTTTGGTTTTTAAGTAATAATTGCCCTTCTTTTACATCGTAAGAAAGTGGTTTTTCGCCATATACGTCTTTCCCGGCCTGGAAAGCCAATGTGGCAATCTGGCTGTGCCAATGATCCGGGGTAGCGCAGGTAATAGCATCTATATCTTTGCGGTCTAAAATTCTGCGAAAATCCTTATACCCGCTCACTTTAGATCCCGGTTGAAGGTTTTCCAAAGTTTTTAAGCTCTCGGCTAAATGCAATTCATCTACATCGCAAAGGGCAACCACCTTTACATCATCTAAACCTGCGAACCATTTCATATGGTTATTTCCCATGCCACCAACCCCAATATGGGCCACACGAAGACGGTCACTTGCGGCTACTTTCCCTACCAGCGAGGGTATGAGGGTTAATCCCATAAGGCCCAAGCTACTTTTTTTTACAAATTCCCGACGGTTGTGTTTAGGTGCTTTCATAGTAGTGTTTTATTGCACTTTTAAAGTACAAAAAAAAGTGTCACTATTTCAGCCCCAAGTTATAGGAGGGTAGTTCCGGCACTGGGATGCCCTTCAAAAGAAGTCAGTTTAATATTAAATTCCTTTTCATACGCTTCAGATACCAATTTAATAAATGAATCTGCTGCATCTTCATGAACTAAATTGATGGTACATCCACCAAAGCCACCACCCATTACCCGGGCACCTAAAACCTCGGCCATATTTTTTGAAAAGTCCACTAAGAAGTCCAGTTCCCTGCAACTTACTTCATATAAAGATCGCAGGCCTTCGTGAGTTTGATACATTAATGCCCCAAGCTTTTTTAAATCGCCCTTTTCTAAAGCTTCTACCGCAGCCAAAACCCTTGTATTCTCTTCCACCACATAGGTACATCTATCCAGCACTTTGGCGCTCATATCCGTTTTACAAGTCTCGATCATCTCTGAACTTGCATCTCTGAGAGATGCTACGTAGGTGTATTTTTTTTGTAGTATGGCCACGCCTTCTTCGCATTCATTTCTTCTGGTGTTGTACTCACTACTGGCGAGGCTGTGAGAAACATTGCTGTTTAATAAAACCAACTTGTAGGGAGCTATCACAAATGGTACATAGGTATACTCCATACTTTTGCAATCCAGCAGAATCACATGATCTTTTTTACTCATTACAGAGGCAAACTGGTCCATTATCCCACACTTGGTGCCCACATAATTGTGTTCAGCATCCCTGGAAATTTCAACGATCTCGTGTTTAGACAATCCAAGATCAAAAAGTTCATTCAGCCCGAAGGCCAGGCCACATTCAAGGGCAGCCGAAGAACTGACCCCTGCACCAACTGGCAGATCACTTTCTAGTGTGCATTGAAACCCTTTTAGTTCCTTACTTCTTTTATAAATTTCATACAACACTCCCAGAATGTAATTTTCCCATTGGGTGCCGCTCGGGGCAATATGTTTAAGATCTACAACAAGTGCCTTTTCATATCCCCTACTTCTAATTTCACATTGGGTTTCCGTATTATTTCTTTCAAGTGTAAAGCGAATTCTCTTGTCTATGGCTGTGGGCAGTACATATCCCTGGTTATAGTCGGTATGCTCCCCAATGATATTGATCCTCCCGGGAGAATCTAAAATCACTTTATCCAAAACCATATCAGCCATTATTTGTGAATTGAGAATTGTTGCTTTTCTTCTTAAAATTTTCTGTCGGGGTCAAAAGGTGCAATATCCATTGCGGTTTTTTTATTGTCAATAATTTCTGAAACGAGTTTCCCGGTAGCCGGCCCAAGACTCCAGCCCATCATGGCGTGGCCCGTTGCATAAATAAGGTTGCTATAGGCTTTACTTCTGCCAATATATGGCAAACCATCCGGACTTACCGGCCGAAGTCCACTTTTAGCATTTGCCATATCTTCCGTGCTTATTTCTATTTCCGGGTAATAGCTTTTTGCAGCGTTGGCAATGGCCTCTACCCGTTCTTTTCTAATGGTATCATTAATACCAGAGAACTCCATAGTTCCGGCAAAACGAGTAAAACCCTGCATAGGCGTCACCGCAACTTTGGCTTCCATAAGTACGGCCGGGATGCTAATCCCAGTAGGTTTTTTTACATTAATAGAATATCCTTTTCCTGCCTGCAAAGGGAGTTTAACAGCCAGCTGTTTCGAAATTTTACCACTCCAGGAACCTGCTGCCAAAACCACTTCCTCGGCTTTGTAAGATGCTTTGGAGGTCTTTATTTCCGTGATGCGGCTAACGGAAGTTGAAATCTCCTGCACTTCTTCATTGGTTTTTAGATCAACCCCGGCATTCCTGAGATATTTTACCAGCTTGGGCATAAATTCAGTAGGGGTGGTATGTCGGTCGCATTCATAATGAATGGCTCCTTTTACATCTAATTCCACCACGGGTTCCAGCTTCTTTAATTCTGACAGGTCCAGGGATTTTACTTCCAGGCCGATAAAACGAGCCTTCCGCGCCACTTCTAATTCATCTTCCCCTGCTTTATCTGTCTTGTACAACATAAGCAGGCCTTTTCGTTCCAGTTGAAATTCACCTAAATCACCAGAAGCATAAATGTCTTCAAACAAGCTGCGACTTAAAATATTAATGTTCTTGATCACCGGAATGGCCATGGCCACTTTGGCAGGAGTAGAAGACCTATGAAAATACCAGGACCATTTAAAAAACTCAAGGTCCCAACGTGGTTTCAAATAAAACGGACTTGCCGAATTAAACATCCATTTAATGCCTTTAGCAATCATCCCCGGAGAAGCCAGTGGAATAATATGGCTAGGGGTAATATAACCGGCGTTTACAAAAGAAGCCCCTGAAGTGATGTCAGATTTATCTATAACGGTCACCTGGTGTCCGGCCTTATTTAGATAATAGGCAGAACTCAAACCGGCAATCCCACCGCCAATGATAATTATGCGCTTACTCATATTAAATTACTTGAAACCCCTGTGCAAAAGGGTCATCATCATCAATGTTTATCTTATTGTACCCATAAACTCTTGCCCATCCTTTAATACTGGGGATAATGGCCGTTTTGTTGCCTAAAGTAGTAACTTCTTCAATACATCCTATAAACTGAGACCCGATAAAACTCTCGTGTATAAAATCTATGCCTTCTTCCAGGAGGCCTTTTGCATGCCATTGGGCCATCCGGGCAGAAGTTCCTGTGCCGCATGGCGAGCGGTCAATAGCGTTATCCCCATAAAATACGGCATTCCGTGCTATGGCATTTGAAGCTAAGGTCTTTCCGGTCCAAAGAATATGACTCACATCTCTGATGGTCTCATTTTCAGGATGTACAAATTGCTTGGGGTATTTTGTATTGATAGCCTCCCGTATTTCGCGGCTAATCTGAATGAGTTCTGTGGCGGTGTAATCCTGAATCCCGTTGAAGTTTTCCTGTGGATCTATAATGGCGTAAAAATTTCCTCCATAAGAAACATCAAAAACTAAAGTGCCTAAATGCTCACTATCAATACTTAATTCATTGGCTGCAAGAAACGATTTTACGTTGTTGAATTTTACCCAATCTACTTTTTTACCTGTTTGCTGATATTCAACTTCCACCATACCTGCAGGGGTTTCCAAACGTATTTTCCCCGGTATTTTTGGGTGTATTAGTCCTTCTTCAATTCCAATCGTGATGGAACCTATTGTACCATGTCCGCACATAGGTAAACAACCACTGGTTTCAATAAATAAAATACCCAGGTCGTTTGCAGGATCTTCCGGAGGATAAAAAATACTACCGCTCATCATGTCATGGCCACGAGGTTCAAACATAAGACCTTTACGGATCCAGTCAAAGGACTCCAAAAAATGCTGCCTCTTTTCACTCATGTTCCGGCCCTTCAAATTAGGGCCACCCTGGACAACAACCCGAACGGGATTGCCGCAAGTATGAGCATCAATGCACTTAAAGGTAGTTATAGCCATTGGCCTGTGGTCTGTTAAATTGCAGCATCTGTATAAACTCCATTTACCAATCGTAAAATTTGCAGGGGATTCTCATTTTTAAGGGCATCCGGAAGAAAATCCTGGGGCCAGCTCTGAAAGGCCACTGGCCTTACCCAACGTTTTATTGCATAAGGGCCCACTGCCGTAAACCTGCTATCTGTTGAAGCGGGGAAAGGTCCGCCATGTACCATAGAGGGGCAAACCTCCACCCCGGTAGGAACGCCGTTAAAAATAATTCGTCCCACCCGACTTCCAAGGGCAGCGACCACATTTGCATGTTCACCTACTTCCTGTTGGCTTCCTAAAATGGTGCCGGTAAGCTGACCTTCCAAATGGTCTAGAATGGTGGTGAGCTCGTGGACATCCTCACATTGAACAACAATAGAAAAGGGACCAAATACTTCCTGGTGTAGTTTGGGGTTCTCCAGAAAATTTTTCCCTTCAGTAGTAAGTACAAGTTGTTGGGCAAAATAGGGTTGTGGTTCTGTTTCAAAATTAGCTATGGGGCTGGTACCGGCATGGGCAGCAGCTGTTTGCTTACCTTTTTCGTAATTACTGTAAATATTGGGATGCAACATACAGCTGGGTTCCAGCTTCGCAATTTCTTTCCCCAGGGAACTGATAAAGGTATCCAGAGTTTCACTTTTCAAGCCTAAAATAAGTCCGGGATTAGTACAAAATTGCCCTGCTCCCAACATAATGGATCCCGCGTATTGTTCTGCCCAATAATTTCCCTTTTCTTCCAGGGCAGAAGGCAATACAACAACAGGGTTAATGCTACCCATTTCCGCGAAAACTGGAATTGGTTCCGTACGTTCAGTGGCTAATTTATACAAGGCAGTTCCACCCCTGATACTTCCGGTAAATCCAACCGCTTTTATCACCGGATTTTGAACAAGTTGCTGGCCTACTTCAATTCCACTGCTGTTCAAGTTGGAAAATACCCCATTGGGCATATCTGTTTTTTTTGCTGCTTTTTGAATGGCTGAGGCTACCAGTTCCCCGGTTCCTGCATGCATGGGATGGCTCTTTACAATAACCGGACAGCCGGCTGCAAGGGCACTGGCAGTATCACCACCAGCGGTGGAATAGGCCAGCGGAAAATTACTGGAGCCAAATACCGCAACAGGCCCCATAGGGAAAAGCATTTTTCTTATATCCGGTTTTGGTACAGGAGTCCTTTCTGGCAGCGCAGTATCAATACTGGCCTCTACCCAGGAACCATCTTCCAAAGTGCTGGCAAAGGTTCTTAACTGACCGACGGTGCGGCCACGTTCCCCTTTAGCCCTGCCTTCGGGTAGACCGCTTTCCAGGCAATAGGTTTCAATAAGCAAATCACCCAAGGCTTCTATCTCATCAGCGATAACTCTTAAAAAGCCAGCCTTACGTTCGGCTGTGAAATTTCTATAACTTTCAAAAGCTTCTGAGGCCAGTTTTGTGGCTTCATTCAGTTCCTCTTCTGTAGCTTCGTAAAAAGCCCATTCGTTCTCCAGATTTAATTTGGGGTTAAAAGTTTTATAGGTCTTGCTTCCATTCGCAGAGTGTTTATTTCCAATATAATTTTTTCCTGTGATCATAGTTTTGCTCGTTATGCCGTATGATAAGATGTTTTGTTCAAGGCTTTATAATCCGGTAATTTTGGTCTGGTTTTCATTCCTTCTTCGATAATTTTTAAAACCCTTTGGCGTTCGTCTCCATGCAGTGGCAATCTGGGAGCCCTGACATTTTCTGTGCCTATTCCTGTGGCAACTTCAGCCAGTTTAATATTCTGCACCAACTGTGGGCTTATATCCAGTTCCAACAGCGGTAAAAACCAACGGTAAATTTCCAGAGCCTCGGTAGTTCTGCCGGCTTTTGCCAGTTCGTATATGGCAACGGTTTCCTGTGGAAAGGCACAGACCAGGCCGGCCACCCAGCCATCGGCCCCCATTAATATACTTTCAAGACCAAGGGTATCTACCCCAGTAAGTACTTTTAACCGATCTCCAAATCTGTTTTTAATCCGGGTTATATTAGAAATATCGCGGGTAGATTCTTTTACTGCCTGTATGTTATCACATTGGAACATTTCTTCAAACATATCTAAAGTAACTTCAATTCCGTAATCTACCGGATTATTGTAGATCATGACAGGCAGGTCTGTGCTTTGTGCAATGGTCTTAAAATAAGTCACAGTTTCATAATCATTTGCTTTATAACGCATAGGGGGTAACATCATAAGTCCCCTAGCGCCGTACTTTTCAGCATTATTTACAGCCCTAATGGCCCCTTTGGTAGATTGTTCAGCTATGTTTATGATAACCGGGATTTTTCCATCTACAATACCTACGGTGGTCTCTATCAGGATTCTTTTTTCATCGTTCGAAAGTGTACTGGCTTCTCCCAGTGTGCCTCCCAGGATAATTCCATTAACGCCTGCCTTGAGCTGTGCATTAATATTCACCTCAAACATTTTTAGATCCAGCGTATCAGCCTCTGTGAATTTGGTGGTTACAGCGGGCATAACGCCCTTCCATTGTACTTGCATAATTATCAGGGATTAGTTGTAAAATGTAAAATTACTTATTTTACCACATCAAATTTATAAACAGTTGTGGATTTGTATTTATCTCCTGGCTCTAATAAGGTTCTCGGGAAGTTTGACTGGTTTGGAGAATCTGGGAAATGTTGTGTTTCCAGACAAAAAGCGTTTCTTTTCATATAAGCTTTTCCACTTTTACCAATACTACTTCCATTTAAAAAGTTACCGCCGTATAGTTGAACACCCGGTTCGGAGGTGTATACTTCCATTATTCTGCCACTAGTGGGTTCTGTAACCCTGGCGGCCAGGACAAGTCCTTCATTATTTATTGGAGATTCATTCAGCACAAAATTATGATCATAACCTCCTCCTATAACCATTTGTGCATGATTGCTATCCAGGTCTGTGCGAATTGTTTTCGGGCTGGTAAAATCAAAGGGAGTATCATCAACACTCTCAATGGTGCCAATAGGAATAAGTCCCGTATCCACCGGGGTATATGCAGAGGCGTTGATCATCATTACATGATCATTGACATCCCCCTCACCTTCGCCTTTAAGGTTAAAATAGGAGTGGTTGGTTAAATTAATAATAGTGGTTTTATCTGTGGTGGCTTCATAGATAATTTTTAGTTCATTGTTATCTGAAAGAATATAGGTAACCTTTACATCCAGGTTGCCGGGATAACCTTCCTCCATATCCTGAGAAATACGGGTAAATTCAATTTGGTTGGGTGCGGTTTGCCTGGCTTTCCAGATTACACTTTCAAAACCAATATTACCCCCGTGCAAATGGTTTTCCCCATTGTTTTTTGCCAGTTTATACTTTGTATTTTTAATAGAAAATTTACCCTTTGCAATGCGATTTCCATACCGGCCTATTACTGCCCCAAAGTTATTTTTAGGGCCAGTCATATAGTCGTCCAGTGTAGAAAGCCCCAGAACAACATCGCCCATTTTTCCATCTTTATCCGGCACATTTAAAGCAATTAATCTTTGTCCGTAATTTGTGAATTCGGCTCTTAGCCCATTTTTATTCGTTAGCGTATACAAGTTGACGCTATCACCCTCAATAACCGCTTTAAAATCTTCAGGATCTATTGTATTGATATAGGAAATCTTTTTTTCCTTCATCTCGGGTTTTTTACTCGTATTATTATCCTTACAGCCTAAAAATATGAGGAAAATAAGAATAAATAAATTTAAGGAATTGATCTTCATAATGAACTAAATTTTCGACCACTAAAAGTAGGGAAAACTTTGAAGGAAAGGGACTAACAAAACAGATTATTGCCAGAATTGTAATAATAATTTGTTTGCAGGCTTGTGCATTAGGAGAGTGGGTAACATTTTTTGAAATTATATGCTTATTTTAGTCCGATGCAGTCATTTTGTACTAAGATATTAGTCCTGTTATTTTTTGTCCAATTTTCTTTACAGGGACAAAGTCAGGAAGATAAGGCCCTACATTTTGCAGCCGGGGCATTTTCTGGGGCAGCCGGGGCATTGATAGCTTCGAAAATAACAAAAAGAAATCGTTTTTGGACGGTTACCGGCTCTGTTGCAGCCAGCCTTTTAGCAGGCCTTACCAAGGAGGCTATTGATAAAGGTAATGGTGGTAAATGGGATAATGGCGATTTGGCGGCAACAGTCCTGGGAGGGGTAACTGTTGGAGTTAGTATTGAATTATTTTCCAAAAAAAGTGGAAAATACTATGTTAAGAGAAATAAATCCCGTAAAAATGTCAGCATGTCAGATGGGGCCTCCGGGTTTTCGGGTCTATATTTGAATCAATGATGTTAAATATATGTTAAAAACGAACAGACTTGTTTGTTCGTTTTTAATTTTATATATATTTGTCCTATGCAAAAGCAAAGTGTAAAAGAAAGGATTATTGAAACGGCTTCCAGGTTGTTCTATTTTGAGGGGTATAATCAAACCGGGATTAACCAGATTATTGAAGAGGCAGGCGTGGCTAAATCCAGTATGTACCAATCTTTTAGATCTAAGGAAGAGATTGCTGTGGAATACTTACAACGTAGACATAAGATGTGGATGGGAAATCTTTCAGACTTTGTATCGGATAAAAAAAGTGGGAATGAGAAAATAATTGGAGCATTGGCTTACATTAAAGATTGGTTAGAAGACGTAGAATATAGAGGTTGTGGTTTCCAGAATATTATCACTGATCTTCCGAAAAGTCAGAATTCAATAGCAGATCAGGTATTGCTTCATAAGAATGAATTACTCGATTGGCTGAGACAAGAATTAAAGGAAGAGAATTATAACATCGAAGAACTAGATATTTTGGCTAAGGAAATTATGGTTATCATAGAAGGAGCCATTATCCTGGCACAAATTCAAAAAAATTCTTGGCCCGTTAATTCGGCAGAAAACACACTAAAGAAACTATTGGCGGAGTAATTTTTTTTAACTAAAAAAACAGACTTGTCTGTACGATAATAAATTATAAAAATTGAAGAGTTTAGAATAATTACTAACAAATAAATACAAATAGAAATGAAAGTTTTAAAAGCATTAAGCTTCGAAGAAGCAAATGAACAGTCAAAGGACATATTTACAAATATTAAAAAAAGCATTGGTATGGTACCCAATCTATATAGCTCCATGGGAACATCGGATAAATTATTGGGAGGCTTTCTGAACTTTTCAGAAATAATTAAAAGCGGTGAATTCTCTAAAAAAGAATATGAAGCAATAGCCTTAGCCACGTCACAAGCAAATGGTTGTGCGTATTGTTTGTCCGCCCATACCGCTCTTGGAAAAATGAATGGTTTTACGGAAGAAGAAACACTAGACATTAGGACGAATAGCATTGCGGACCCTAAAACTAATGCATTGGTAACACTTGCCAGTCAAATGGTGGAGCACAGAGGACATCCATCTGACATTGCCGTCCAGAATTTTCTGGAAGCAGGTTATAACAAAGCTGCCTTTGCAGAATTAATTGCAGTAGTTGCATTAACCACGATTACTAATTACGTATTCCACAATGGAGGCTTCGAAATTGATTTTCCAAAAGCAAAAAATATTGATCAATTACAAATAGTTTAATAAAACCTTATTACATAACAAATTAAAATTATTAAAAATGAAAACTACTAGAAAAACCATATTACAAACAAAAGGATTTATGATATTAGCCATGCTCCTAACAACATTATCCGTTTTTGCTCAGACCAGTATAAAAAGTGATTTAACTGTTACTATTGAAAACGGGGTAGACTATACGCAAGTGCAGCATAAGACAATTAAAATTAATGGGATAGAGATATTTTACCGGGAGGCAGGTAGAAAGGATGCTCCTACCATTTTATTATTACATGGATACCCGACATCTTCATATATGTTTCGAAATTTAATTAAAGACCTCGCAGATGATTACCATTTGCTGGCGCCGGATTATCCAGGTTTCGGAAGAAGTGAACAGCCGGCTATGGAAGATTTTGATTATAGCTTTGAGAACATTTCTAATTTAGTTCAGGAGTTTGTAGATACTTTACAAGTGGATACCTATAGCTTATACCTTATGGATTATGGAGCTCCAATAGGATACCGAATTTTCCATAATGATCCACGTAGAGTCGACGCATTTATAGTACAGAATGGAAATGCCTATGATGAAGGGTTAAAGGATTTTTGGAACCCGATAAAGAAATACTGGAATGAATATAGCCTTGAAAACGGCAAACCCTTAGAAGGGTTTCATTCTCCGGATGGGTTAAAATGGCAGTATACTCATGGCACACAAAATCCTGAGGCTATAAGTCCTGATAATTGGGAATTAGATTTACGTCATATCTCCCGCCCTCAGAATAATGAGATTCAGTTGGCATTATTCTATAGTTACCGCACCAATGTTCCATTATACCCTGTGTGGCAGGCCGATTTTAGAGAGTTTCAACCACCAACATTAATTGTTTGGGGAAAAAATGATTACATCTTTCCTGCTGATGGCGCCTATCCTTACAAAAGGGATCTTAATAATCTGGAGTTTCATTTACTGGATACAGGGCACTTTGCACTGGAAGAAAAAGGAGATGAAATAGCACATTTTATTAGCTCTTTCTTATCGAAAAATAACATTAAATAAGAAAATATTGAAAACATCAGAAATAGTTAAGAGCAAAACAGAGGTTGAACAAACTTCAAAACCACAAATAAATTTTACACAAAAAAGAAATGTCTTTCCAAGTTATTATGAAGGCATGTCAATGATAAAATAAAATATTATGAAAGCAAATGTAAGAGCAAATAACAGCAAAGAAGCAGGATCTAAAGATAGCATCTTGTCAACACTTCGACATGAATACTGGAAAAATAAAAGACGTCATTCCTATATTACAAAACTAAGATTTGTTTAAAAATTTAATGCAGAACCTAGAGGAATTTAATTGATAATCAGCGGGTTTTGGAATGGAAACAAACCAAATCCCGTTTTTTTAAAACAACAAAAATGGAACAAAAGAAATATCCTTTACCCCCTTTTACTCAGGAAACGGCGATACAGAAAATACAAATGGCCGAAGATGCCTGGAATAGCAAAGATCCTGAAAGAGTATCCCTCGCCTATTCTAAAGATAGCGAGTGGAGGAACCGATCTAAGTTTCTAAAGGGACGTAAAGCCATTCGAGAATTTTTATCGAGCAAATGGGAGCAGGAACATCATTATGTATTAAAAAAAGAATACTGGGCACATGGTGATTACAAAATAGCCGTGCGATTTGAATATGAGTACCAGGATAATCATGGTCAATGGACAAGAGCTTATGGGAATGAAAACTGGGAGTTTGATGAAAATGGTCTGATGAAAAAGCGATTTGCCAGTATTAATGATGTACCTATTACGAATGGGGATAGAAAATTAACGATTACATAATCCTCAAATAAGCATAATAAATGTAAACCGTAGGTTAACTTTAAGACAATTTAAAAACAACAACTTTTAACCTTAAAACCAGATATATGAAAATTGCAATAAACGGAATGGGGCGGATTGGAAGAGCGGCTCTAAAGATAATTTTGGACACCCCAGGATTAGAGTTGGTAGCGGTAAATGATATTGTTACTATGGAGAATACAGCATATCTTTTAAAATATGATTCTGTCTATGGTATCTATAAAAAAGAAGTCTCACAAAATGGAGATACTCTTAGCGTATCAGGTAACAAAATACAATATACCTCTATTAGAAACCCGGAGGATTTACCCTGGGGAGAATTGGAAGTAGACTTAGTTATTGAAAGTACGGGATTATTCACAGCACAGGAAGATGCCGAAAAACACATTAAAGCCGGGGCTAAAACAGTTATTATTTCGGCACCAACGAATAGTGTTGATACCCCTACGGTTGTGCATGGTGTGAATTCTAAAGATGGACATACCAGTGTATTTTCCTGTGCCAGTTGTACTACAAATAATATTAGTCCGGTTGTTGAAATATTAGGTCGTAGAATCGGTATTAAGAAGGCCATAATGACTACGGTACACGCCTATACGGCATCACAAAGTATTGTAGATGGTCCTTCAAAGAAAAATTTTAGGATGGGTAGGGCAGGAGCTGCAAACCTCGTGCCTACAACTACCGGAGCAGCTATAGCCACAACAAAGGCCTTGCCACAGTATGCCGGAAAGTTCGATGGAGTGGCAATACGTGTGCCTATACCGGTTGGTTCAATTTCGGATATGACTTTTGTAATGGAGAAAAATGTTACTTTAGATGAGGTGAATGATATCCTTAAGGAAGAATCCGAAACCAAGCGTTATGATAAGGTTTTGTCGACTACATATGAACCTATCGTATCATCTGATATCGTAAAAAGTCCTTATGCTTCTACAGTCGATTTAAGTATGACGCGCGTGGTAGATGGGGATTTGCTAAAGATAATGACCTGGTATGATAATGAATGGGGTTTTACAAATCAAATGATTCGTCAGATTCTGGAAATCAAAGGATGATACATAATTTTCACCCTTATATGAAAATTTGTGAGAAGCTTGCAACCAACGCCTCTGCAATAGGAAATACGGCCGTAGGAAGCCTGCTAATTTATGACAATAACATCGTAGCCCAGGCAGAAGAGGCTACATTTAGCAAGCAAGACATTAGTTGCCATGCCGAATTGGAAGTGATTAAAAAGTCAAGAAAAATTCTTGGTAAGGATATGTCAGGTGCAATTTTAGTTACCACTAATGAACCATGTGTTATGTGCAGTTATGCCATACGATTTCATAGGATAAGTACTGTGGTCTTTAAAAACAGATCTGAATGGGTGGGTGGAGCTAGCAGTTCTTTTAATTTGCTTACTTCCAAGGCTGTGCCACCTACATGGGGCGATCCGGTTAGATGTATTTTGTTGAATAATTAAGCGAGATGTTATGAACTATGCCAAATTAGCGTTTTCTGATCCTATTAAGGCCCTGCAGAAAGGCCAAGGAAGTCGTCAGGGTTATGAACGGATGGAACAATTTACTTTTCCGGATGGCCTTTCTCACAGGGAGCTGAGTTTTATTAAAGAACGCGACAGTTTTTATGTGGCTTCATTTGGGGAAAATGGGTTTCCATATATCCAACACCGGGGAGGCCCGAAGGGATTCCTGAAGGTAATAGACCTGAAGACATTAGCATTTCTGGATTTCAGGGGAAACAAGCAGTACATTACAACCGGTAACGTACAAACGCATAACAAAGTGTCTTTGATTCTGGTTGATTATCCAAACAGGGCACGACTTAAAATCTATGCTGAGGCGGAAGTTGTCTCATTATCTGAACAACCGGAATTAGTAGAAAAACTGGAATTGGAAGATTACAAATACAAAGCCGAACGTATTTTTCTTTTTCATATTAAAGCTTTTGATTGGAATTGCCCGCAGCATATCACACCAAGGTATACGGTAGAGGACATTTCCAAGATGGCAGAAGAAAAGAACAATTATATTGAGAATTTAAAAGCAAAAATTAAGGCCTTGCAGGAAAAATTAGAAGGTTGTGGACCTCAGTAGGCTATGTACATCCAAAAACTCTTGCAAATTAGAGCCTGGTTATTTTAACTTTGAGGATATTAAATATTTAAATACATGTCTGTACTGCAATTTGATGCAATTATCATTGGTTCTGGTCAAGCAGGAACTCCACTGGTATTTAAATTGGCTGCTGAAGGAAAGAAAGTAGCATTTATTGAGAAAGAACACTTTGGGGGAACCTGCCTAAATATTGGATGTACGCCAACCAAGACTTATGTTGCCAGTGCCCGCAGAATGTGGGATGCTCAGCATGGAGACGAACTTGGTGTAATTATACCTGAAGGTGTAAAAGTGGATCTAAAAAAAGTAAAGTCACGAAAAGACAACATTATAAAAGCTTCTGTGGATGGGATTACAGCTGGTGTAAAGAATAATGAGAACATAACTTTCTTTGAAGGAACTGCGCGTTTTTTAGCAGAGAAAATAGTTGCTGTGGGGGAAAAACAATTATCGGCAGATGAAATTTACATCAATGTTGGTGGTCGCCCTCTTATTCCAGAAGGGTTTGAAGGGGTTAATTACCTTACCAATCAGACAATTCTGGAGCTGGAAGAACTTCCTAAACATTTAATAATTGTTGGAGGAAGCTATATAGGACTCGAATTTGGACAAATGTTCAAAAGATTTGGCAGTAAAGTAACGATTATAGAAAGAGGGGCTAGCATTATTAGCCGCGAAGATGTAGAAATAAGTGACCAAATTTATAGTTTTTTAAAAGACGAAGGAATAGACTTTCGTTTGAATGCGAACTGTATAAGTGGTCATCAAAATGAGGAAGGAAAGATATCCGTAAAGGTAGATTGCATGCAGGGACCACCGGAAGTGAAAGGTACGCACTTATTGTTGGCAGTAGGAAGAATACCTAATACTGATACTCTAAACTTATCTGCGGCGGGTATTAAAATTAATGACAGAGGCTATATAGAAGTTGATGATTCCTTGCAAACAAATATTGAAGGTATTTATGCTTTAGGCGATTGTAATGGTAAAGGAGCTTTTACACATACTGCATACAATGACTATGAGATTATAGCTCAAAATAAATTTGATGGTAAAAACAGAAGGGTATCAGATCGTATTTTAACTTACGGCCTTTTTGTAGACCCTCCGTTGGGACGAGCAGGACTGACTAAAAAAGAAGCTTTAAAGAAAGGCTATAAAATTTTGGAAGGCACAAGACCAATGAGCCGCATTGCGAGAGCTAAAGAAAAAGGAGAGACTAATGGTATTATGAGTGCCATAATAGATGCCGAAACCAACAAAATATTAGGTGCAGCCGTCCTGGGAGTTGGCGGAGATGAAGTTATTAGTAGTATCCTTAATATTATGTACGCAGATCTTCCCTATATGGTAATAAGAGATTCTGTTCAAGTTCATCCTACCATCTCTGAACTAATTCCAACAATGTTGGGGAGTTTAAACAAAATCATTTAAGTTGTATAGATAACTTGATATGAATTTAAAAGAGAATGGTAATATAAGTGAAGAATCTCTTCGTAATGTGACTTCACATTTTGAACCATTGAAAACAAAACGAAAAATAAATCGGTTAAGCCCTATTAATACATAAATTTAAAGCCATTTTTGTAAAGTAATAAAGCGTACTTATAATATCATAATCATAACGCCCCTTTAGGTTCGGAAATGGGTAATAATTATTTAAAGTGATAGAAAAAATGAATATGAGTTTATACAAATTAAAAACTATAAAACTATTTTGGATACAAACAAAAAACTAAAACAAAAATATGAGGCACTGGGTGAAAATCCGGAAACTTACCTGAAAGGCTTGCTTTACGCCAAACCCATTACTTATTGGGATTATGTAGAGACTGACACCTTATTATCATTACAAAAACCACGCACTCATTTTAAGGATGAAACCATTTTTATCATGTATCATCAGGTTACCGAATTAATATTGAAAATGATGAGACATGAATTGGAACAGATTTCGGTAGAGGAATTTCCTACGGAAACTTTTTTAATTACCAAAATCAATAGACTAAATAGGTACACTACCATGCTTATTACCTCTTTTGATATCATGAAGGACGGCATGGATTATGCCGACTATAATCAATTTCGTACCACATTGACTCCTGCTAGTGGGTTCCAAAGTGCACAGTTCAGATATATTGAATTGTATTGCACCCGGCTGGAAAACTTAGTGAATGATGAAGGGAAAGAACGTTTATCCGCCAAACCTACCGTAGAGGAATATTTTGAGCACATTTATTGGAAGGATGCCGGATTAAACCGTGAAACGGGTGCAAAAAGCCTGACATTGCAACAGTTTGAGGAAAAATACCTTGATAGTTTTATTGCCCTCGCCAAAAAATTGCAGGGTTGTACTCTTGAGGATAAAATTCTCAAAATAAAAAATCCATCAGGACAATTGAATGAAAAGCTAAAGGAATTTGATCACCTTTATAACGTAGAATGGCCTTTGGTACACCTTCGAACAGCAGATTATTATTTAAATGTGAAGGGTGAAAACAAGATGGCAACGGGGGGTTCTGAATGGAAGAAGTATCTACATCCGAAACATCAGCAGCGCAAATTTTTCCCAACTTTATGGACTGAAGATGAAAAGAAGAACTGGGGCATTCCAGAAGAATAATCATTAAGAAAATTTTTGGATTGAAAAATCCTAGAATGATAATTCAATAATTTGGGTGTAGAGAAATAATCTCGAATTTGGTTTTACGCCTTAAATTAAGGGAGAGACTTTTTCTTTCATACTAGGAATTGCCCTGGGGTTGGTCCTGCAAAGCCTCTATAGAAAAGTAAAGTAAAATAAAGTGGAGTTGTTATATTGATGAACATTTTTGATTAGCATCAGTAGTTTAAAGCCACTCTTTCCGCTTAAAGTAGTAGAGCATGCCTAAAAATACCACAACCATAACTCCCCATAGCACAAAATACGCGTATTCAAATTTAAGCTCTGGAATGTTTTCAAAATTCATTCCATAGACTCCGGCTATAAAAGTAAGTGGGATAAAGATAGTAGCCATAATGGTTAACACTTTCATTACTTCATTCATCCTATTACTTATAGTGGTCATATACATATCCATCAGACCCCAGATCAATTCTCTTTGAATATCGATACTTTCCGAAACCTGAATTACATGATCATATAAATCCCTAAGGTACAATTGTGTTTTTTCAGTAATAAGTGAGGCGTCAACTTTATCTATATGGTTAACTACTTCCCGAAGGGGATATACTGCACGTCGTATTTTTAGAATCTCCCGTTTGAGACCGTGGATTTCATGGATGAGATCCTTCTTTGGTTTTTCCACAAATAAATTTTCCTCCAATTCTTCAATCTTTTCCCCCATTACTTCCATAAGGTTAAAATAATTATCCACTATGGCATCCATAAGCACATAAAGCAAATAGTCAGCCCCATTACTTCTAACCCGACCTTTACTATTTCTTAAGCGTTCCCTGACCGAATCAAAAACATCACCATCCGATTCCTGAAAAGATAACACAAAATTAGAGCCCAGAACGAAACTTATATTTTCAAATTTTAGATTCTGATCCTAATCAAAATAAAGCATTTTTAGGACTACAAAGACATATTCTTCATGTTCATCCAATTTGGGTCTTTGTTTGGTATTCGCGATGTCTTCGATTATTAATGGATGCAGCTCAAAGTCTTTCCCCAATTTTTCAATTTCATTAACGTGATTAAGCCCGTTGACATTGATCCAGGTTATGGTCTCCTTATTTTCATAGGTAAAAGCTTCTTCTATATTTTTAAGTTGTTTTTCAGCGAGACTATCCTTGTCATAATCAAAGACATCTATAAACAAATCTTTTTTGGCTTTGTTCCCAACATAAACGATAGTACCAGGGGCTAATCCTGTTTTTACTGCGGCTTGTGAAGAGCTTGCTTTTTTCATTTTTTAAGCTTATAATATTTCAATGCAAGTTATTTAAAAAAGCTTTACAAGTGAATGTTTGGTCCCCCAAGTATGAGTCAGCACTTACAATTCAACCACAAGTTTTCCTTTGGCCAAATTATCTTCCATATAGGTATGGGCTTCCACTATTTGATCGAGACGGAAAACTTTATCAATGTTAAGGGTTATCACCCCATCCGCAACCGCATCAATAAAATCTTGCAGTAAGTCTTTCTTTAAATTAGCTGCGTCTCCCATATATACTGTTAATCTTCCTAAAGAAGGGATGTCACCCATAGGTGTGAATTCCTTGAGCGTCCATTCGCCACCCAGTATTCCTGTCATGCAGACTATCCCTCTTCGTTTTATACATTTTAAAGAATCCTTTAATGTTTTTATACCAATTAATTCCAGGACCTTGTTTACTCCATCAGGGTATAATTCTTTAAGTTCCTTAGAAATTGTTCCATTATCAATAAGAACATGAGCTGCCCCGTTTTCTTTCAGAAAATCCTTTTTAGCGGCATTTCTTGTCGTAGAAATAACGGTTAATCCCAAATGTTTTGCCAACTGGCAGGAGAGCATGCCTATGGACGATGTTCCACCTCTGATAAGTAAGGTTTCACCAGACTTAACTTCTAATGCCTGGGTTAAAGACCCTGAAACTGTTTGGAACATCTCAGGAATGGCCCCAAGGGTACTCCATGGTAAATTGCTCTCAAAAGGAAATACAATTTGCAAAGGCACCAGGGTGTACTCTGCATAACCCCCGTCAAAATCCCTGCCCATACCACCCATAATAGCAGCCACCTTCTGACCTTTATTATAGGCACCGGACGGGTCCTCCTCTATATTTCCTACACATTCTATCCCCTGGATTCTTGGAAACTGAACATCCGGAGAATGACCCTGGCGGGTAAACAATTCAGATCTGTTTAAACCAAAAGCTTTTATTTTAATTAATACCCACCCCTCTTTTATCTCCGGGATAGACCTTTCTTGTATCTCAATTACTTGAGGTGCACCCGATTGTAAAGTTACCGCTGCTTTCATATGCTTCTTTCAATAAACTTAGGGATTTAATTTGATTGACAAAATAACGCAGGTACCAAATAGGGATATTCTATTAGTGATTCTAAATCTGATACGGTGAAAAAATTAAATTGATCGTCTATTTTGTAGCTTTTACATAAGCTATCAAATACCTGAGCGTGGTTATTTTGCCATAATCCTCTTCCGGGGTTGTGATCCCGAATTCCTTGTCAAGACCTATTATTAGTTGCAGAAAGTCGAATGAATCGATACCAAAAACTTCCCTGATATTGTCATCCATTCCCAGTTCCTCCGGATCAATGTCCGGTGCTATTTCTTGCAGCAATCTAAGAATAGTTGCTTTTGCTTCCTCATCTTTCATAGGGCTTCGGGCTTTTGCAGATTTTTCTTTAGGGCCATTAAAAACCTACTCCCCAGATAACCATCAATGGCCCTGTGGTCTGCGGCGAGTGTAACATAAACAATGGGGCGGGTGCTCAATTCACCGTCCTCGGCCCAGGCCTCTTCTACGATATTGCCAAAACCTAAAATAGCAACCTGAGGCGGATAAATAACCCCAAAAACTTTGTCTGTACTTCCTTCCCCAATATTGGAAACTGTAATGGTGGATTCGCTTAATTCTGAACTTCTCAATTGTAATGCCCTTGCACGCGGTATCAAATCGTTCAACAGGTCCATTAACTGATTCAGGGATTTATTGTCTGCCTCTGGTATCGCCGGAATCACAACTCCTCCTTCCCGCAATGAAACGGCAAAGCCTATATTGATATCATTTTTCAGCTGCAGACCATTTACCCAAAAAGCATTAACTGATGGCACTTCTTTTATCGCTTTCGCTGTTGCTTTAATCAGCAACACAACAGATAGCAATCTGTCTTTAAGCTCCCTTTCCTTATTCGATTCGCGCAACCAATTGAGCGCATTTGACATATCGATCCTTGTCTCAAGGTAAAAATGAGGAATCTCTCTGTTTGACTTGCTCATGGCCATAGCGATTGCCGCTCGCAAACCTTTCACAGCTATTTCTTTTTTGCCTCCTGTAACTTCTACATGCGATTCTACTTTCATAGCAACAGCCAGGTCGATATCCTTTTTGACAATACTGCCTTCCGGACCGCTTCCTTTTATAGTTGACAGATCGATTCCTTTTTCCTTCGCAAGTTTTTTCGCCAGGGGAGATATCTTTAATGGATCTTCAACTTTTATTGAACCCTTATTTACTATTTGTTTTATGGGTTCTTTTTTAATCCTGGATTTCTTTTTGACAGACACTTTTTCCCCAACCGGGATGATGTTGGCCATTACCGTTCCTACAGGTACTTTTTCTCCTTCTTTAACAATAAGTTCATCGATAGTACCTTCATCAAAGACTTCTATTTCGATCAAACCTTTTTGGGTATCAACATCCGCTATGATATCACCCTGTTTAACAAAATCACCAGATTTTACCCTCCATTCTACAAGTGTGCCATCCTCCATATCGGCACCAAGACTGGGCATAGTAAATTCAATCATACCGAATCATTTTTAAAACCGAGTCAACAATATCCTGTTTCTGTGGAATCGATGCCTCCTCCAAATGTTTGGGATATGGGATGGGCACCTCAATTCCGCAAAGCCTCTCTACCGGAGCATCCAAACTAAAAAAGGCATTCTCCATAATTCTGGAAATGACCTCTGAGGATATACTGACCGAACGCCATGCCTCCTCTACGATCAATGCTTTATGTGTTTTAGCTACGGAATTCATAATGGTTTCATTATCGATAGGATTGAGTACTCGAAGATCAATTATTTCCACATCAATTCCGGATGAGGCTAATATTTCTGCCGCTGCCAAAGCCTTGTACACTCCTGGACCATATGTAATGATCGAAAGATCTTTTCCCTCCCTTCGTACTTTTGCCTTATCAATATCCACTGCGCCTGAACCGGAAGGGATTTCCGATTCCATATTAAGTAGCGAAGTATACTCAAAAATCACGACGGGATCAGGACTATCCAGGGCGGTTAAAAGCATTCCTCTGGCATCCTCATGCGTACCGGCGGAAACGATTTTCAATCCCGGAATATGGGCATAGAAGGGTTCCCAACTGTGAGAATGCTGGGCCGCGAGCTGGTTGCCGATTCCGGAATTCATTCGGATGACCACGGGAACATTTATCTGACCTCCCGACATATGTAATAGAGTAGATGCATTGTTAATGATCTGGTCTAGTGCGAGCAGGCTGAAGTTGACCGTCATGACTTCAACTATGGGCCGCATCCCTGCTAAAGCAGCACCTATACCTGCTCCAACAAAACCTGATTCTGACAAGGGAACGTCCATTATACGATCTTCACCAAATTCCTCGAGGAATCCTTTACTGACAGCAAAGGCACCTCCATAACGTCCCACATCCTCTCCCATCAGGAATACTTTATCATTATTGATCAAGGCTTCGTGCATTCCCTGTTTTAATGCCTCCCTATATGTAATTTTCAATGTTATTTTATCAGTCATAACTATGGGCTATAAACAAATTTTTTTAAATCTTCAACAGGTTCAAAAGTTCCCGCTTCCGCAAAATCAACGGCTTTTTGTACTTCAGCTCTGACCTTGTCCTCAATAGTTTCAATATCATCCGGAGAGATTAATTCGTTTTTTAATAATTGATTGCTAAAAGATGAAATAGGATCGCGTTTTTTCCATTCATCAATTTCGTTTTTCTCACGATACAGTTGGGCATCGAACATGGAGTGTGCTCTAAAGCGATAGGTGTTGCACACCAGAAAATACGGTTTTCCGGTAGATTTGATGTATGCTGTGGCCTTCTCAACTGCATTCTTCACTTGCAGCACATTCATGCCGTTAACCTTGGCTGATTCAACCCCGTATGCAGCTCCTTTTTTTTCCAGTTCCTGAACAGAATGTGAAAAACGGAGTGCGGTTCCCATGCCGTAAAGGTTATTTTCACAGAGAAAAAGAACAGGGACTCCCCATAAGGCGGCTAGGTTCATTGATTCATGGAATTCTCCTTCGGCAATTGCTCCCTCACCAAAAAAACAGCAGGTAATATTGTTCAGACGTTGTTTTTTGGATGCCAGTGCCATACCAACTGCCATGGGTAAATGGCCTCCAACAATGGCATTTCCTCCATAAAATTTTTTGGAAGCATCAAATAAATGCATTGAGCCTCCACGTCCCATGCTACATCCCTCTTGTTTGCCATACATCTCGGCCATGATGCTTCCCGGATCAAGACCCCTTGCCAGCGCATGGCCATGTTCACGGTAGGTACTCAGTATATTGTCATCTTCTGTTAATGACTGCATAGCACCAACGGCAACTGCCTCCTCTCCAATATAGAGATGCAGAAAACCACGAATTTTTTCTTTGGTATACAATTCGGCAGACTTCTCCTCGAAACGTCTGATCAGAATCATCTGGTATAGAAGTTTAAGACCAACTTTTTTGGTGATTGCCGGATTTGTCTTTATTTCTTCTTTTTCCATATTATTCCAATGTTGATTTGTCTCCTTCGGGTAATCCCAATTCTCTTGCTTTTAATAATCGTCTCAGGATTTTACCACTTTTTGTCTTAGGTAAACTGTCTGTAAATGTTATTTCCTTGGGCGCTACCGCCGGCCCCAATTTTTTACGAGTAAACCCTTTGATATCCAGTCTCGTTTTTTCATTCCCTTCATACCCGGGTTTCAAAACTACAAACGCTTTAACCAGTTCGCCGATAAGAGGGTCTGGTTTCCCTATAATAGCTGCTTCAGATACTGCGGGATGCTCCATCAATGTACTTTCCACTTCAAATGGCCCCACCATATGTCCGGATGTTTTGATAATGTCATCGGCCCTGCCCACGAACCAGAAATAGCCATCCTTATCTTTCTTTGCCAGATCGCCGGTGACATACCATTCCCCCTTAAAACATTTCTTATATCGTTCCTCTTCATCAAGATATGCTCTGAACATTGACGGCCATCCGATTTTTAGCAAAAGATGTCCTTGTTCCATGGGGTTTGTTAATAGATGTATTTCTTCGTCAACAATATTTCCAATTGCAGCCTCGATCCCTGGTAACGGCTTGCCCATAGAGCCTGGTCTTACTTCCATAGAGGCATAGTTTGAAATCATGATACCTCCGGTCTCCGTTTGCCACCAGTTATCGCAAATGGGCATTTCAAAAATCTTTTTACCCCAAATCACTTCCTCTGCTTGTAAGGGTTCCCCAACACAATGAATTAGGCGCAGGTTAGACAGATCATACTTTTCCAGTGGCTTAAAATCAAGGCGCATTAATCTGCGGATAGCAGTTGGAGAGGTATACCATACATTTACACGATGTTCTTCAAGAATGGAATACCAGCGTGCCGCATCGAACTCTTCTTCATCAATAATATTGGTAACCCCATTAACCAGAGGGGCAATGATCCCATAAGAAGTTCCGGTTACCCATCCCGGATCGGCTGTACACCAGAATATATCCCCTGGTTGGAGGTCGAGAACATATTTTCCCGTAACGTAATGTGTAAGGACTGCTTGATGAACATGCAAAGCACCTTTTGGCATCCCTGTGGTACCGCTGGTAAAATGTAATAAAGCAGAATCTTCCGGCTGGGTATTTTTAATTACGTATTCATTAGGAGCTTCATCCATTAACAGGGATAGGGACAAGACCTTATCGTCCATATGTTGTTTTGCATCCGTCAATAAAATATACCGAAGCAACGGAAGCCGATGCATTAATTGTTTTATTTTTTGCTGATATAGTTTTGTTGTAGTTACCAAAACCTTTGCCTTCCCCTTACTTAAACGCTGAAAAGCAGGTTCTGGTCCAAAAACGGAAAACATGGGACAAAATACAGCTCCGGTTTTGAGGGTCCCTAGAGCAGCCACGTATAAGTAAGGAATTCTTCCTGTAAGAGAAAATATGCTATCGTTCTTTTTTATAGCCAGCTTTTCCAGAACATTTGCAAATCTAGAGGTCTGAATTTTTAAATCGGCATAGGTGAAATCTATAAAAGATCGATCCTTCCGAATCCATCTAAGTGCAACCGTATTGCTATGATCACTATTGGCATGCCTGTCGACCGTTTCGTGTGCGATATTGAGCCCGCCGTCTGGTAGTCTGTCTAAATATTTATATTCATTCTCCCATTTAAATTGACGGCGCATAGAATCGTAATCTGCCATATTTGGCGTTTTCTTCTGTGGTATGTATAAAGTGTCTTTCATGAAAAGGGGAATCAAAAAACTATTATTTACACATCCAATATAGTTTGCAATTATTGGTTTTGTAATGATCTTTATCATTGAGCCTAGTTATTTTCGACTAATATCAAATGAATTAAAAGCGGCTTATCCCGGGAACATGTTATTGCTGAAGGTGCTATTAGAATTATTTGTAGTCATGTCCTAAGCATCCAAAAAAAATAAAAGTATAGTTTGGGTGATAGTTCAAATCGTATAAATGAAAAATATCATTTTTGGCTTTTACAATAATATCAATTCCAAACTAAGGTCAAAGTGTGCTCATTAACCCATTCCACTTTAGTGCCAAACTTTTTTCCTTCCCGATTCAATACTTTCTTTATCCAATTGCAATCCTTTTTATTGGGCTTGCTTATTTGTAATTTCCTGATTTGTGTGGGCACCATCAGTAGTGAGACAAAATCTCCTTTTGTGTAATCCCACTTAACAAAATACATCAGGCCCAGATCGCTGCGGTAAGATTTATGACCACTGATTCCTTCATAATCATTCAGAAAATCTCCGCAGCCATATATTATCAGCTTGTTTTTATACACTTCCAGCCCCTTGAAATGGTGTGAAGAATGGCCATGGACCATATCGACCCCGGCATGGTCAATCAGGTTATGTGCAAATTCCCTATGTGGTTCCTGAACTTCATAACCCCAATTACCTCCCCAATGGATAGAAGCCACAACTAAGTCTCCCGATCGTTTTAATTGTGTGATTTCCTTTTCAATCCATTTAATGGTCTCCATAGACAAATTAGTAAGTATATTCAGTCCCGGGCCATGATAAGTCGCTTTCCAATTATGTGGTATTCCGCTTGAGGACAAGCCAAAAGCGAAGACCAGAATCCTGCCCTTGTCCTTAACAGATAAAATACCCGGTGCTTTGGCCTCTCTGTTATTCAGCCCCGCACCGGAATATTTTATTTGTGCACTTTCCAGCGTCTTCAGGGTTTCCAAAAACCCTTTTTGGCCCCAGTCTAATACATGGTTGTTGGCTAGGACACAGCAATCTATATTGGCTATGGCCAGGCAAGTAATATTTTTAGGGTGCATACGATAATTTATGCCTTTGTTGAGGTAATCCTCGCTACTGGTGATACTGGTCTCCAGATTGATTATCCTGGCATCGGCTTCTTTCATGGCTCCTATGGCATACCCCCAGATGTAGGCAAAATCTACTGGACGTTCAATAGGACCGTTTGCTTTTTCGGCAAGTTTTACATAGTCCTTTGCATTTTTTAGATAGGATTCGTAAAGTACCGGATCATTGGGATGGGGTAATATCTGGTCAATACCCCGACCGGTCATTACATCACCACAAAGAAAAAGGGTAAGTGATTGATCCATATTAAAATAGCCTATAAAGAAGGATAAAAATAGGCATGCAGGAAGAACGACAAAATGATTCAGATCATGGGACATGAAAAGTAATGAAGCACTTCCTACCGATTGGCAACAATTATTAAGACATGGAATATTTAAAAATTAATCACTTTTAAAATGAAGGAATCACTAGAGCTAAGGCACATCTTTAAGGTAAAACCATCTGACATTTATGATGCATGGTTAGATAGCACACAACATTCAAAAATGACAGGAGGACTGGCAATATGCAGTCACGAGATTGGAGGCAATTTTACGGCCTGGGACGGATATATTGAAGGAAAAAATATTGATCTAAAGCCAAATAAGGAAATCATTCAAAGCTGGAGAACATCAGAATTTGATAAAACCGATGAGGATTCTAAACTCATAATCCGATTGAAAGAAATAGAAAATGGAACAGAACTTACCTTAATGCATAACAATATCCCGGAAGGTCAAACGCAATACAGAAAAGGCTGGGTTGAGCACTATTTTGCACCCATGGAAAGTTATTTCGAGAAGTAAATCCTTTGGGATTTGGTCCTGGACTTTATGACTTTGGAAAGAGCACAACAAAAGCTTGAGGTCAATTGGAAATGCTAAATGAACTGCATATCAGCTCCATAATCCGCATTTTTTAAATTAATCTTAAAATTTGTATTCTACGTTTTGCGCAACTGTCCAAATAATTATCCCAATCACAACAAGACTACCTATCACAATCCATACCCAGGTCGGAATCCCCTTATTCATTCATCTGTTATATAAACCATATAGCTCTTTCTAAAATGTAAGTTTTTAGTTAAATTTTTTCTATGGAGTCAGACTTTTTTTTACCGTTTTAGCTCCGCATTTTTTCTTACTAAGAAATGATTTCGTTATATTTGATCAACTATAGCGATACCTAACATGATTCCTGTTGAAGAGGCGATTAACATCATTGATAAGAGTATAACCCCTCTAGAAAAAAAGGAACGAAAGAATGTTCTAAAGGCAAATGGTTATATATTGTTTGATGATGTATATTCTCCCATCAATATGCCCCCATTTAGGCAATCGGCCATGGATGGTTATGCCCTATTATTGACTAACGATGTTACCTATACTGTTATTGATGAGGTCAGAGCAGGAGATAATCATAGCCCTGTTTTGAAAGCAGGCGAAGCTGTACGAATATTTACAGGAGCTCCTCTTCCCCATTCTGCCAATGCTGTTATCATGCAGGAAAAAGTTACTGTAACCAATAAAAAAATAACTTTTGAAAAACCTGCTTCTTTCGGAAAAAATATTCGCCCGTTAGGTGAACAGGTTAAAAAAGGGGGTATTGCTTTAACTAAAGGAACTAAGTTAACTCCTGCTGCTATTGGGTATTTAACCTCATTGGGTATAACAGAAATATTTGTTTTTAAAAAGCCCTCTATAGCTATTGTTGTCACCGGAAATGAACTTGTTGAAGCAGGAGAGCCATTAGATTACGGAAAAATTTATGAAAGTAATTCTGGAATGCTCTTAAGTGCACTAAATAGTCTTGGGCAGGCAGAAATCACTATTCATAAAGTGAGGGATGATTATGCCCATACATTTTCAATTTTAGAAAAGGCCACCGCCCAATATGATATGGTAATAATTACCGGAGGCATTTCTGTAGGGGATTATGATTTTGTGGGCAAAGCACTTCAGGAATTAACCGTAGAACAAATCTTTTATAAGATAAAGCAAAAACCGGGAAAACCATTATTCTTTGGTAAAAAGAAGAATACCCATGTCTTTGCACTACCTGGAAATCCCGCAGCTGCATTGAGTTGTTTTTATATTTACATATATCCAGCATTGCAAAAGATATCTGGGGATCTCAGTTTTTCATTACCCAGAATAACAGCAAGATCTGCTTCAGATTTTATAAAAAAAGGAGATAAAGCCCAGTTTTTAAAAGCAATACTAAAAGATGGTGAAGCAACTATTTTAGAAGGACAGAGTTCAGCTATGCTACAAACTTTTGCCTTAGCAAATGCAATGGTTTATGTGCCTGAAGAACAAAACGAAATTTCAATAGGAGATCCGGTAGAAGTTATTTGTTTACCCGTATAAAACGATCAAAATGAATTACAAAATTAAAAGTAGAATTTGGATTGAAATCGATGGCCATGCTCTGTTAGGAGAAGGAAGAGTACAATTATTAAAAGCAATAGAAGAAACAGGGTCTTTATCCAAAGCCGCAAAAAAAATAAAGATATCTTATAGGAAGGCCTGGTCTCTTATTGATGCCGTAAATAAATCTGCCAAAAAGCCCGTCATTAAAAGCAGTATTGGAGGAAAAGGAGGGGGAGGTGCCCAGTTAACCCCTTATGGAAAAGAATTAATCACAGCCTTTGATGACATCAATAAAAACTGCTGGAAATTTTTGGACAAACAAGTGGATAAAATTAATTGTATATAAAATGTCTAAAGTTAGAAGTATTTAAGTGCATTATAGTTGAAGAGAATACTAAAATTGAAAAATATGTGAAAGTGAAGCTGGTTTGGCAGAATATTGGCTAGAAATCATTGAAAATGTAACACATCAATGGAAAGTAAACGACTGATTTAATATGGTGGACATTACAAATAAAAGTACAACGCTAAGAACAGCAATTGCACAGGCTATTGTAAGAGTCAGCAAACCTGAAACCATCACGGCTATTCAAACCAAAAAGGTCCCTAAAGGAGATGTTTTTGCGATGAGCAAAGCAGCGGGCCTATTAGGAATAAAAAAAACACCTGATTTACTGCCGGATTGCCACCCCCTTCCTATTGAATACACGGCAATAGATTACGAAATAAACGGATTAGAGATCACTATTCTATGTACGGTAAAAACCATTTACAAAACGGGCGTTGAAGTTGAAGCGATGCATGGGGCGAGTGTGGTTGCATTGAATATGTATGATATGTTGAAGCCTATCGATAAAGGGATAGAAATTCATCAAATTAAGTTAGTAAACAAAAAAGGAGGGAAATCAGACTTTAAAGACCGTTTTAGAAAAGATCTTACAGCTGCGGTAATCGTATGCTCAGATACCATATCGGCAGGCAAAAAGGAAGATAAAGCTGGAAAATCTATAATTAAAAAATTAGAGGAATGTAATGTTACCATTTCAGATTATATCATTATTCCTGATGAAAAGGACCTCATTCAAGAAAAAGCTAAAGCATATCAAGAGCAAGGAATAGATCTCATTATTTATACCGGGGGAACAGGACTCTCCAAAAGAGATATTACACCCGAAGCATTGTTACCACTACTCGACAGAAGGATTCCGGGAATTGAAGAGGCTGTTCGCAATTATGGGCAGGATAGGACGCCCTACTCCATGCTCTCCAGGAGTGTGGCCGGAACCATTAAAAACAGTCTTGTATTAGGTTTGCCAGGTTCTACCAATGGAGCAAAAGAATCGATGGATGCGATTTTTCCTTCGGTGTTACATATGTTCAAAATATTAAAAGGAGTAGGACACGATAAATGAAAACGAATACAACCATACTAACCGATACCTTCGGGAGGGAGCATACATACTTACGTATTTCACTTACCGAACGCTGTAATTTGAGGTGTACCTATTGTATGCCGGAAGAAGGTATTCTTCTTTCTCCTAAGGCTCATATCATGACTTATGATGAAATTTACACCATTGCTAAAACATTTGTAGATAAAGGGGTTACCAAAATAAGAATTACGGGTGGTGAACCATTGATACGTAAAGATATTCCTATTATTCTTGAAAAATTAGCGTCACTTCCTGTTGAACTTGCGATTACAACAAATGGTGTGATTGTAGACAGGTTTATTGATACATTCAAAACCTGTGGCATCAAAAATATTAACGTGAGTCTAGATTCTCTAGATAAAGAAAAGTTTAATCTTATTACACGTAGAAACAATTTTAAAAGAGTTTATGATAATATTCAACTTTTGGTAAACAATGGGTTTAATGTAAAGGTAAATACAGTTTTAATCAAAGGATTTAATGATAACGAAATTGTTGATTTTGTTGCGTTTACAAAAGACCTTCCCATCTGCCTTCGTTTTATAGAGTTTATGCCTTTTGATGGCAATAAATGGAACATAAAAAAAATGGTTTCTTATGATGAGATCATGCAATATCTAAGTATTTTTTATTCAGATAAACAAATTGAAAGATTGCAAGATGCTCCGAATGATACTTCAAAAAATTATCATATTAAGGGTTTTGAAGGAAGCTTTGCTATCATAAGTTCGGTTACAAATCCGTTTTGCGATTCATGCAACCGGTTGAGATTAACGGCTAACGGGCGGCTCAAAAATTGTTTGTTTTCGGCAACGGAATCAGACTTACTTACGGCGCTACGCACCGGAAACTCGATTGAACCCATTATTGAAAAAGCAGTACAGGCAAAATTTAAAGTCCGTGGCGGAATGGATACCCTACAAAAATTACAGCAAACTAAATTACATTCTCAAAACAGGAGTATGATTGCTATTGGTGGGTAGCCTAAGAACAAAGAGGTTGTCTGAAAAGTAAAATCAAGACATGTCATTACGAACCTACCGGCAGGCAAAGTCCTAATAAGGATAATCAACAAAGTTATCAAGAAAGGACAGGTTTTTGCGCAGTCTGACGGCTTGAATAAATACTCGTTTTAATGATATTTATTCGTTGTTATCACCTTTTCTATCTGAGATTTCCAAATTGAATATTCCTTTTCCAAATCGGTTACTACATCAGGTTCCTCAGCGATTTCATTAAATTTTTCACTTACATCATTATCTAAATCATTAAGAAACTCGCCTAATTCTAATTCCACCATTTCATATTTTGCTTCTTCATCATTAAATGACTTACGCAATTTCCACTTCCCCTTTCTTACAGCAAGCTCATGTCCTGTATCCCAAACAAGGACATCATGATGTAAACTATCATTTTTACCCTGTAAAAGAGGTGTTAAATCTATACCATCAATATAACCAGGTATTTCAACATTGGCCTCTTTACATATGGAAGGTAAAATATCCATCGCACTGATCATATTATGATATACTCTACCCTTATTATACTTTTTCGGATAAGAAACTAGCATTTGGACTCTAATCCCTCCTTCATATAAAAGATACTTTGAACCCCGGAGCGGAGTGTTGTTCGCATAAATTGGTGTTGACCCTCCATTATCACTTATGAAGAAGATAAGGGTGTTCTCTCTCAAATTTTGCTCTTCAAGCAGATCAAGTAGCTTTCCAATTTCTACGTCCATAAAATGAACTTGTCCCAAATAATGAGCCCTTCCCTCTTCGTTGTTCGGGTATCTTCCTTTAACGTACCAATCATAATATTCTTCTACCGCAGGATTCCAGTCATGATAGCCTTTAAGGTTATATTTATCCAAATATTCTTGCGGTAGTTGGTGTGTAAAATTGTGAGCCGCGTTAAAAGCTATTTGTAAAAAGAACTTTTTGTCTTGATTTTTTTGGACGAATTGTCTTGATTTTTCACCAATCAATTCTGTGAAGTACCCAATTGTGTCTACGCGCTCTTTATTTTCCCATAAAGACCCCTGTCTAAGGGTCTGCCCTTTTCTATTATTTTCTTTTTTAACTTTGAGAAAAGCCTCTTCTATTTCTTTTTTATGGTTCATATAATGCTTACGAGCTGATGTATGTCCGAAATAATAATCAAAACCGTGATTTAGCGGAAAACTTCGATGTGTTGTGTCACTATCGTGTTCACCATAGTGCGTTTTACCGACATATCCAGAATAGTATTCTTGTTGTTTCAATAATTCCGGAATGGTTTTAAATTTAGGATCGTGAAGTCCCTCTGCGTTGTACCAATAGGATCCCAATCGTTGTGGATAAGAGCCTGTAATTATTGCAATTCTTGATTGATTGCAAATTGGAGAATTGTCATATGCCTGTGTAAAGCGAATTCCACTTTCTACAAGGCGATCTATATTAGGTGTATTAACGTCATTCGAAAGTTTTGTTGCTCCTATATCAGCATATCCCAAATCATCAGCAACAATCAATATAATATTTGGCGTATTAACATTATTGATCTCTTTATTTTCGTTTCGTTTGTTTGAACAAGATGAAATTATTAGCAACAAAATTAGTATAATAGGTATCTTTATTAAATTCATTTTATTAATCTTAGTTTGGTGATTACAAACAAATATAGTTATAAGCTAAAATAGAGATATATAGTTAATGGTTATATCCAGCTGCACAAATTATAGGTTAAATTTATAGGAGTTTCATAAAAGGGCTACTGAAATGTACAGGTGAAGAAAATTAGTACTGTCTTGTAAATTGTTCATTTTATGGGACAATTAAAAATATGTTGTTATCTATTAAAAATCCAGGAATTTAACTTAGTTCTTTGTTCTAGCTATATAAAGTGCTTGGAAAATGGAAATGACGTTCCTGTGGGCGGGAAAGGTGGATTGCTGTCTTTAAAAATTGGTCTTGCTGCAATTAAATCAATAAAAGAAAGAAGGCCATTAGGGAAAATTACCATCCAATAACCGGAGAAGGTAGGGAAACTCAAAATTTTAGTTGGAGTGCCGCCCATATTATTATGCTTTTAATGGAAGATGAAAAATGAGCTATGATTCTATGAAAATTACTACCGAAAAAGCTGAAATCCTAGCTTTTGATCTATTCGGCATCAAAGGAAATGCCACAATCCTACCGGGAGAACTCGATTTTAATTTTAGGATAAAAGTCGAGGATATCGAAGGCTATATCCTTAAAATTTCACGTCCCGATGAAGATATAGGCTATCTGGATTTTCAACAACGCTTGTTGCAACATGTAGCAAAAAACGGAAAAGAGTTGATCTCGCCCCTGGTCATTCCTGACAAAAACGGAAACGCCATTTCCGAATTCAAGGACGATTTAGGTAATGTTCGAATGATGCGTCTACTCACTTGGGTTTCCGGTCGCATATGGAGCGGTGTAAATCCGCAGTTGGATGGTTTGCGTCACAGTTTGGGCGAACAATGTGGAAAACTGACAGGGGCCCTACAGGGTTTCGACCACCCAAAGGCACATCGAGATTTTGACTGGGATGTGGCCCAATCACTCTGGACAAGGGAACATTTGGACTTGTTTGAAGAAGGAAAAAAGAAAATCGTCTTCTTTTTTCAAAACCTGTTTGAAGTCGCACAGCCCTCCTATAAAAAACTAAGAAAAGCGGTAGTACACAACGATGCAAATGATAATAATGTCATTGTTTCATTTGACTTGGTCAACCCGGTAGTAAACACTTCCATTGATTATGGCGATTCCGTCCATACCCAGATCATCAACGATATCGCTATTGCCTGTGCCTATGCCATTATGCACCACAAGGATCCCTTAGAGGCGGCCCTGCCCATAGTAAGGGGATATCACTCCACGTTTGCTCTACAAGAGACAGAACTCGAACATTTATATATAGCGATAGCCATGCGTTTGGTAATATCGGTTACGAAGTCGGCCATGAACAAGATTGCAGAGCCGGATAACGAATATTTGCTAATCAGTGAAAAACCGGCCTGGGGAGTTTTGGAAAAATGGCACGCTATCGATTCTGATTTTGCCCATTATAGCTTTAGGGAAGCCTGCGGATTTAAGGCACATCCGATGGAAGAAAAATATTTGGACTGGGCAAACGGTGAAAAATTGGAGTTGTCAGAACTGTTTCCTTCGGTTGCAAAAAAGGATATCCATAATTTAGATTTGAGCGTATCGAGTACATGGCTGGGTCATCAAAAGGATTTTGATGATTTGGAATTTTTTCAATTCAAGATCGACAAACTTCAAAAGCAGTACCCTAAAAAAATCCTTTCCGGGGGGTATTTGGAGCCACGGACGGTTTACGACTCCCCTTCATATGATAAAATCGGAAACCATGGTCGCGAAAGTAGAACGGTGCACTTGGGCTTGGATTTTTGGCTGCCGGCCAAAACACCCTTACATGCTCTTTTCGACGGTGAAGTTACGATTGCCATAGATGATGCAGGAGACAAGGAATATGGAGGTTTGGTAGTTTTAAAACATCGTTCGGATAGTTTTGATTTTTATACACTTTACGGTCATCTGACGGTGGCGAGTGTAACTGAAAAAGAAGTAGGTCAAATCATTAAAAAGGGCCAATGTATAGGGTATTTAGGCAATCCCTCCGAAAATGGAAATTGGGTACCACATCTGCATTTTCAAATCATGTTATCCCTTCTCGGTCATAAAACAGATTTTCCCGGAGTCGCATATTATAATCAAATAGCGGTATGGAAAAGCATTTGCCCGGATCCGAATCAATTTTTCAAACTAGAGAATCTACGGCCCTACGGCACGATTGCGAACGAGGAACTTCTTAACTATAGAAAACAACATTTGGGGAAAAGTTTAAGCCTGCAGTACAAAGTGCCCATAAAAATGGTCCGCGGTGATGGCCAGTACCTTATCGACCAATCGGGTAGAAAATATTTAGACACCGTGAACAACGTTGCCCATGTAGGGCATGAACACCCCAGGGTAGTCCAGGCTGGGCAGGAACAAATGGCACTGCTTAATACCAATTCGCGCTACTTGCACGAAAACATCAATGCATTGGCAAAGGAGCTGCTTGAAACCTTACCGCCCGAATTAAACGTGCTGCACTTTGTAAATTCCGGCAGCGAGGCCAATGAATTGGCAATTAGAATGGTAAAGGCCTTTACTGGCGAAAAAGATATTATCGCTTCGGAAGTAGGATATCATGGCAATTCAAATATGTGCGTCGATATCAGTTCGTACAAATTCGATAGCAAGGGTGGAAAAGGAGCCCCTGAGCATACCCATATTTTTCCCTTGCCGGACGCCTTTAGGGGGAGGTATAGAGGTGACGATACCGGAATCAAATATGCAGAGGAAATCAAGATTCTAATTGATACCATCCATAAAAAAGGACGGGGAATTGGCGCATTTATTATCGAACCCATTATAAGTTGTGGAGGACAGATTGAACTCCCAAAAGGATTTCTTCCTAGGGCATACGAATACGTGAGAAAGGCAGGCGGACTCTGTATTTCAGATGAGGTTCAGGTCGGTTGTGGGCGTATGGGCAAAACTTTTTGGGGCTTCCAGTTGCACAATGTCATTCCCGATATTATAACCATTGGCAAGCCCTTGGGCAATGGGCATCCGTTGGCCGCCGTGGCATGTACCCGTGAGGTTGCCGATAAATTCGCCAATGGCATGGAGTACTTCAACACTTTTGGGGGTAATCCGGTTTCATGTGCTATTGGTGCCGAGGTTCTAAGAACGGTCAAAAAAGAAAAACTACAAGAGAACGCATTGACGGTCGGCCGTTATCTAAAGGAAGAATTAAAGACATTGGCACAAAAGTTTCCGATTATCGGAGATGTTCGTGGACAGGGACTTTTTCTGGGTTTTGAACTGATAGACACAAAACTGAATCCATTGGGCGAGCGGGCCGATTATTTGGCCGATCGCATGAAAGACCACGGCATTTTGATGAGTACGGATGGACCTGATTATAACGTCCTTAAAATTAAACCGCCAATAATCTTTACCAAGGAAAATGCAAATGAGCTGCTTTTCTATCTGAAAAAAATCCTTGCTGAAGATTTCATGAAGTCCTATTAATTCTAAGAAAATATAGTCCAATGAAACAACGAGCCCTTCTTTTTCTTTTTATTCTGGTACTTTTCAATTGTGTGCAAAAGCCATTACCCGAAGTGCCAGCACAGGTCAATCACTACAACCACAAAATTTTTGAGGAAAACAAATTGCCGCCAAGGGCAACCTTCTTTGGCCTGGAATCCTTAGAAATTTCGGACAAAGAAAATTCCCGACGTTTTATCGATTTAAACGGCGATTGGAAGTTCGATTTTATCAAAGACCCTAAAAAACGACCACTAACCTTTCAAAATACAAATTTTGACGACAGTAAATGGAAGACTATTCCCGTTCCCGCAAATTGGGAAGTGGTAGGATACGACCATCCTATTTATTTGGACGAACGCTATCCCTTTGATACCAAATGGCCAGATGCGCCTACTGATTATAATCCCGTCGGCACCTATCGCAAAGAAATTACATTGACAAAAGAATTTCTATCCGAAGATATTATCATGCATTTTGCGGGGGCTAAGTCGGCCATGTACGTTTACATAAACGGCAAGTACGTTGGGTACTCGCAAGGCAGCAAGACTCCCGCTGAGTTTGATATTACCCAATTTTTATCCGAAGGGAAAAACCTGATTGCACTACAACTATTCCGCTGGAGCGATGCCAGTTATTTGGAAAGTCAGGATATGCTACGAATGAGCGGTATAGAGCGCGATGTCTATCTGTACGCTCGTCCTAAGATTTTTGTATCCGATTATTATGCTTACACCAATCTGGACAATACCTATTCCAACGGCATATTTAAAGACACCGTTTCGATTCAGAACAATTCTAACGAAACAGCGTCCCGAAAAATTACGGCGGAACTTTTAGATGGGGGTACCTCGATTTATAAAACTTCCGATGTACTGAAAATTCCAGCGGGTTCCAGTATCAATTTTAGTGCCGAGAAAGTTCTAGAAAAGGTAAAATCATGGTCAGCAGAGCTTCCTAATTTGTACCAACTCGTCATTTCATTGGAAGACCTCGACAATCAAAAAAATAATCAATACTTAAAACGGAACACAGGTTTCAAAAGGGTAGAAATCAAGGACAGCCAAGTACTTTTTAATGGCAAGGCGATTTATATCAGAGGGGTGGACAGGCATGAGACCCACCCACTGACTGGGCATATGGTATCTAAAGCGTCCATGGAAAAAGATATTAGACTGATGAAGCAGAACAATATCAATGCGGTTCGAAGTTCGCATTACCCCAATGATCCATATTGGTTGGAACTCTGTGATACGTATGGATTATATGTTGTCGATGAGGCCAACATTGAAAGCCACCCTTTGGCAATAGAAGAAAAAACCCAGATCGGAAATGAAATGAGTTGGTTGCCAGCCCATATGATGCGCACTCAACGGATGTACTATCGTGACCGTAATCATCCTTCAATATATTCCTGGTCTTTGGGCAATGAGGCCGGGGAAGGGGAGATTTTTAAAACCACCTACCAATGGCTGAAAAAGCATGATGATAACCGAATCGTGCAGTACGAACCGGCGGGAAAAGAAGAGTATACAGATTTATATTGTCCCATGTACCCCAAACCAGAATATCTGATCGAACATGGAAAATCGGATTCGGACAAACCATCTATCATGATAGAATACGCCCACGCCATGGGGAATTCCGTAGGGAACCTTCAAGATTACTGGGACATTATCGAAAAATATCCCAACCTGCAAGGGGGCTTTATATGGGATTGGGTCGACCAAAGTCTGGAATACAAAGACGAGAATGGCAAACCCTATTTTGCATATGGCCATGACTACCATCCGGATTTGCCTACGGACGGAAATTTTTTGAACAATGGCCTGGTGGATCCTTTTAGAAATCCGCATCCGCATCTTTCAGAAGTAAAAAAAGTGTATGAGCCCGCTCAATTCAACTATTTAGGAGATGGAACCATTGAAATCGTGAATAAAAACTTCTTTACCGATTTTTCAGATAAGAAACTGCACTGGAAAATTTTAAACAATGGGAGAGAAGTATATCGAGATTCTATACCTGAGTTAAATGTTGCTGCTCAGCAATCACAAAAAATATACTTTGAGAACTTCCCTGATATTTTCATTCCAGAAGAAGAATATATTTTAGAAGTGAGTCTGCTTCAGAAAAATGTCGCCCTTTTGATCCCGAGTGGGCATGAAGTGGCGTGGAATCAATTTGTACTTCAAAAAGGATTGTTCGTTCCATCGCCAAATGTTCGGGGCACAGGATTGGCTATAAAACCTTCCGAAAAAACAATTGAGATTAAAAATGATCTAGTTGATCTTAAACTGAATACCCAGACTGGGGAAATTATCTCTTGGAGTTTTAAGGGTAATAAAATTACGGATCAGCCTATCCGTCCTAATTTTTGGAGGCCTCCTACTGACAACGATTTAGGCAACGGAATGGACAAATGGGCAAAAATATGGCAGGAAGCCACTTATAATTACTCGGCCAAATTAAACCGACCACCTTCTAAAACCCAAAATGGGGTTTCGTTCAGCGTTACGTATACCCTGCCCAATAACAAAGCAGAAATTACCGTTGATTATGGAATTTCGCGCTTTGGAATCTTCGACATTGATTATCAATTTGTACCCAAACAAAAGGAACTACCCAATATACCTAGATTGGGAATGTATTTGACACTACCAAATTCCTATACCGATGTTTCATGGTATGGCAACGGCCCAACCGAGAGTTACTGGGATCGGAAAACAGGGGTTAAAACAGGTATTTATACAGGGAAAGTCAAAGAGCAATTCCGCAGATATATGAGGCCACAGGAAACCGGAAATAAGACAGATGTCCGTTGGATGCAGGTTTCTTCAAATGATTTGACCTTGGAACTTAAAAGCAATATACTGTTAAACTCAAGTGTCTGGCCATTTGCCATGCAGGAAATCGATTTTAATAGCGATGATGCGGGTGTTTCTGCCTCGGGATTGGTTCCAGTAACCAAAAAGCATGGAGCGGACATCAAAATGGGGAACACGGTACAATGGAATATAGACTACTTACAAATGGGCGTTGGAGGGGATAATTCTTGGGGAAGCAGGGTCCACGATGAATATACCATTCCTACCAAATCTTATGGCTATTCGTTTTCTATACAACCCATTACGAATTCCGATTAGATGTCCGCTTCATTAAGAAAGTAAACGGCAATAAAGAAAGTACATAAAATTCAATTTTCATTTATACAGGTTTGACAAAAGCTAAAGAAGATCTTTTATAGAGGTGTTTATTAAATTTGAAAAGAAGTAGTCCCATAAAACGATCGGTTTACGGAACCGGTACTTGAATCCAACAATTCTATATTTTAAATTATTTACGGTATTAAATTCGTTTATTTTCCACATTTTAAAAAAATGATGAGTTTTTAAAGATAACACATATTCATTGGCCTTAGATTGAATTTTGGCACTAATCGTATTCCATGTTTTAAATTAACGGCAACATATACCCACCCAAATACAAAGACCCTTTAAATAGAGTTACTTGTTCTGCTGATTTATTAAAAGCCGTTCATTTAACTTGCTTTCCAAATACTCATCTGAGAGGTTCGGTTCACCGAGCAGCCAGGAATCAATTACGTCTTTATGAAAGAATTTTTGCCGGATGTGTTTATTATTGCCCATAGGAATCAGTTTAAGTTGAGTTAGTTTGTAAATTTTGCTTTTTGATAAGCCTGTGTAGGTTGCCAAATCGTCTACATTGAGTACTTTCTTATTTTGGGATAAAAGACTTTTAATGTCTTCAAGAAGTTCAATTACATTATTTTCCTTTGTTATAGAATTTTCCAGAGCGCTCGAAGGTAGTTAGATCGAATCCTCGTTTGAGATACTTGAATTTTTCTAGTATATACTTCAATTGTGGCTGTGTGCAGTTGAAATGAACTATTGAGTCATGTTTTTCAAAATCTTCAACAAAAACATTGTAGAAGTCGGAAAACCGAGTTTTATTTTCATCTAAAAATTCATATTTAGTCAATGAGGCAAATATTCTTCTTAGAACACTTTCATTAAAATCATAGTTGAAGCCAACTAATTTGATTTGATTAGAATTTCTTGCATCTTTCAAACGCTGTTTTACTTTATTTGAGGCCAAAAGAATCAATGCAAATGCAACCAATACCAAAATTGGAATAAGGGCAATTAGGAGGCTTTTGTGAGCTAAATAAAGGCTATGAGCAAGAAAGGAGATAGGGACTGCTAGTAAAATAAATAAAAAGATATGCCTATTTCTGCTTCCTTCTAGTAGAATACTGAACTTTCTACTTAAGGAACCTTTTCCATTTGCTAAGACAATAACCCAATCTATTAATTTATCAAATAAGTTACCCATGCTAAGCCTAGTTCAACTAAAGATAAATAAAAGTAAAAAACTGGAATTAAAATGTTGTACGGATTCAATCAAAAAAAGTCCCTCACATTTTATGTGAAGGACTTTGCGTTTGCGGTCTGGACGGGATTGCTTTCTCGTCGACGCTCGAAAGCGGCCTGGGGGGTGGCCATGCAAATCAATCGCCCTTCGCCAACTGCGTTGGC
>Ga0209567_10000045_pt1 | contig 53959 bp, 64 predicted proteins | sample COG_12_FD_184756 | JGI IMG/M metagenome (GOLD analysis project Ga0209567, IMG submission 184756) | Pelagic marine sediment microbial communities from the LTER site Helgoland, North Sea, for post-phytoplankton bloom and carbon turnover... | ecosystem: Environmental > Aquatic > Marine > Neritic... | reverse complement strand
CTCGACATGGAATTCTTCGATGATCCAAAGTACGCAAACGAGAAAGAACAGCGCTGCCGGATAATGATGCCCTACCAGATCAATGCTGAATTGATGAACAACAGCCGGGCCAGAATTATGCACGATATGCCAATTCACCCCGGGTTCGAGATTGCCGAAGACATGGTGGAGTCAGAGCAATCGATCATTTACGACCAGGCGGAAAACCGCCTCGAGGCCCAGAAGGCCATCATATTGCATTTGCTGCAGCGGCCCTGACCATACCGCGGTCGAGTCCTGCACCGTGCAGACAGGACCTGCCTGTATTTACTTTTTTACGATGGCAATAGGCTCCCCGATGCCCTTCGGCAGCGGTAGATCGGCTTGGGATTGCTTCATTTCTTCGAGCATTGCAATTGCTTTGCCTGGCATCGGAGACGTTCGCCGTTTTTTCATATCCACGTGGGCGACGAGTTGTTCCGTGAAACAAGACAAAACGCCTTCCTCGGCATGGTACATTTCCAGCAGGACGTGCAGCAGCTTCGGGCTGTAATCCATGACACGATATGTGATCCTCAGCGGGTCTCCCGCACCGACCTCCTGTTGATAGGTGAAAACGTTTTTGAGAGAGAACAGGCTGCAATTTTCTTCGTTCAGATAGGTTTCGCCGAGGCCCATCATTTCCTGTGCCTCGAAATTTGCGTTTTCGAACGCGAGCGAATAGTAAGCCACATTCATGTGCCCGTTGATGTCACACCATTCCGTCAGGACTGTTTGAGGTGATGTCTCGATGGGTCTCGAAGTGTCTAGGGTATTCATTTGTAGCTCCAGTTTTCGAGATTGCAAACTGCACCTTACTTAAAAGCGTCTCGATAGCCAATATCCGGGCTGTGAGCCGTGCCTATTATCCTTGCGCAGCGGCATGATCATTTGTGGTTTCGGATTTATCGTTTGCTATCGTGATATGATTTCAACCCTGCCTTTCCAGAAAACATTGCACATCCAGATATTCCATGTTCTATCACTCAACAGGAAACGAAATGAATCCGAAACGCCTTGTCGCCGCCGCCCTGATTTGTTTACCCGCGATTTCTGCCGGAGCGGCAGTAATCGAGTTCAACCCCGGCCTCTGGGAAACCGTGATGACGCGCACCAACCCCATGACGGGAGAGCCGATTACCGAGACCCGCACCGAGTGCGTGCAGGAGAGCCAGTTCGACCCGGCCAGCATGATGCAAGGCGCCCAAGGATGCAATCTCATCGAAGACAGTCTGCAAGGCGATACGCTGCAGTTCCTCATGGAATGTGACATGGAGGGCGGTCAGGCAACGATCGACGGTCAGTTCCAAACCGATGGTGAGACCGGTACGGGCAACATGGACATGTCGGTCAATGCCGGCGGTATGCAGATGGAAATGAACATGAACTGGACAGCGAAGCGCATCGGCGACTGCTGACGTCCAGCGTCGGCAGCGCTGCGTGTATAAACCGGGGTCGGGATCCTGGTGAGAAATGCGGGTTAGAAACGCTGGCTAAGATCGAATGCCGTGATGCTGGCTAATTCCCTGATAAACCAAGTTTGATATCCTGCGAATCACGTTGCCTCGTGAATTGATCCATGACCCATAGTTACGCGCGCGCTTCTGCTTCTCGATGACGCCTACCAGGATATAGGGGTAGCGCCTGCCGTTTTTACCCCGCACCACCAGGATCCCCATATCCCCGCAAACGTGAGCGGTGCTCCCGGTTTTATTATAAACCTGCGTACCTTTGGGTATGGCCGAGGCTCCTGTGTAGAGCCGATCGGGTCCCGGCAATGCCATCAGACGTTTTATTTCCGAAGCGCCCGGGATTCCGCCCTGCCAGAGTGCGTATAAAAAACGGGAGTAATCGTGGACGGAAGCCTTGTTTCCGTAGGTTCGTCCACCCGCGGGGATGTATTCCACGATCCGGGTATCCTTGAATATGCCGGAGTAATTCTTCTTGAGTATGCTCTGGATCGCGGCGGGTCCGCCAACTCTGCGCATGATCCAGTTGGTGGATGCATTGTTCGAATACTGAATCATCCGACGCATATGGCGCCGGCTCTTCGGGCCGTAGCTGATGCCGTCAACCTTTACCCTGTGAAAAAACGCCAGTGCGAAGAACGGTTTGACCAGGCTCGCCGCCTGGAACTGGATGTCTTCGTTGATGCCGACCAGTTTTGCTCCCGACGTAAAATCATAAACAGACCAGGCGGTTCGCTCGTCCCGTGCAATCATTCCTTTCGATCGCATCCGCTTGATGTATTTTTCTACCGCCAGCTCCAGGTCCCGTATTTCCTGAGACGTGGCTGATTTGGACAACATTTTGGGCAGGGGTTTGGGCAGCGGTTTGGGAATCCTGACGGCTTGTTTTGCGTAGCTGGCGACTTGTAGGTGCCCAGAATTGCCATCGGGCGTCCCCACAAATGTCCAGTTCCGCGAGCGAATGGGGGAAGCGGATTCCAGGCCACGGGCGCGCAGCAGCCGGGTGTGGGCCCGCGCCACCCTAACCGCCCCAACGCTGTCTCCTTTGCGGTGATATATCAATCCGTAGAGCCCGGGTTTCATTGCAATCCTGAGGTTTTTCGCCACCGCGGGACCGAGTACGCTGGCCACCTGTTGCCGGTATTTGAAGACATTATTCAGGCCGCCATGCCACAAATAGGACACGTCATAGCGGGCGATGCTCGCGGATGCGGGTATCGCGCCCGGGATCATCATGCCGGCGAAAATTAGCACCGCAAGAGCGCCGCGGCACAGCGCGATGAGACTTGCTTTAGCAGTCAGCACGGATGTGATCGTGTATTGATTTGCAGATAGTGAGGGACAAATTTAATTATATTTCCCCTATTTCCCAATGATTAAGAATAAGTATGGCAAACCTGTAGAGAAAAAGTGGCAAATTCATGCACTTTGGCTCGTTGTGTCGGATTTTATGCTTCAAACAGTGAATGATGTTAAGGAATCCGTTCGACGAAACGTCTGGGAAGGCCGTTCGCCTGCCCGGTAAGAAATGCGGGCCAGAGGTCAAGTCACCACCAAACCGGACTCGTTCAGTTTGGAAGCCGGTGCGATCCCTTCCACCTCAATCGTCAGATGGGATACCTGTGGACACATGGACTTGAGATCTGACTCCAGCTTGTCGATGATTTCTTCCGTTCGCTCGAGCGTCGCCTGGATCACGGCGCGGGTTTCTGCATACTCGAGGACCTTTTCATCACGCCTGTCTTCAGCCACCCGCTGGAGAAGGGTCCGCTCATGCGTCTCTATACGCTCCCTCATGGAGGCAATCATGACCTCCTCGCGCAGCTCCACCTCCGCCACGACCACGGTGTGGCTATCATCTATGATTACCGAACGGAGATCGTGATACTTATCGACTTCAGGGTGGGAACGAATAAGCCTCCTGAACGCCTGTTCCGCAGTGTGGTCGCGGATGTTGGTCAGGTAACGCATGTTGATCATTCCCAGGAAAAACGCGGTAATACCCAGCATGACGGCGATCACTATCGAGAACCCGATATCCCACATGTGATTGCCGGTGATCTGGGTCAAGCCGATTCCTGCCGCCGCCATAATGACCCCGGAGACCGCTATGGAATCCTCGAGCAGGACCGCGATCAGCGTGGGATCATCCGATGTGATCAGGTACCTGAAAGGATTCCGTTCACCATCAACGCGCATCCGGGAAAAGAATTCACGTGCCGCGATAGTCAACACGTATCCTTCAAGGATCAACGCAATCAACAGCACGATCCCAGAGATCCAAATCGTATTGAGTTCAATACCAATGACTAACACCGAGGTCGGTCGATCGACGACGTCCAGCTGGTGGTAGGCATGCCAGGCATGAGCCAACCCAAGACCACAGCCGATCGAGAACAGGCCAATCGCGCTCCAGAGGTTCCACAAATACTTTTTCTGGCCGTGGCCGAATGCGTACTGCCGATCAGCGGGTCGGCCGCCGCGAACCAGACCTATCAGCAGGAAAAGCTGATTGAGCGTGTCCATCAGGCTGTGCACGGCTTCGTTCATCATCGCCGCCGAGTGCGTGGCGAATGCGGCGCCGAATTTCAGCACCGTAACCGTTGCATTGCCGAAAATCGCATATACAACAGCTTTTCTTGAACCCTGGGCCATATTTAAATCGATGGGGGCGTGGTGGAGTCTCCTGGCGGATTCTAAACGGTATATGGCACCGAGGTGGCCGGGAAATTCAGCCATCTTGTCGACCGCGTTGAACTATGCGCCGGTTTGCACAAACTTGATCGAAATCTCGTTTTTATCAGGATATCGGCCGATACTGCAGCAATAAGACCGTTAATATAACCATTCCGGACACCCGATCAAAATATTGTTATGATCGAATGACAGCATAAAAACCAGGTTTGGAGCAAATGCTCGGGTCAAGCTGATTTTACACGACGCCAAGGTAGGAGGAAGTCACCTGTAAACTAACTCGACGCATGGACCTTCCCGCAACCTGAGCGTGCTTGGCACGTTGACCAATCGAGGAGAACGATCATGTCCCAGAAAAAATCAAAACCGAAAACCAGCAACAACGACGCAATGGACAAATCTGTCAGCAGTGATAAAGAGAATGGAAGCGAGCATTCGAGTGAACAGAAAGAGAAGCCAAAGAAAATTCCCAACAAAGTATACGAAAAGGAACTGTTCAGGTTGCAGCTCGAACTGGTAAAGCTGCAGGAGTGGATCAAGCACAAGGGGCTCAGGGTGGTCGTGCTATTCGAAGGTCGCGACGCCGCCGGCAAGGGCGGTGTCATCAAACGTATCACGCAGCACCTGAATCCTCGAATCTGCCGTGTGGAAGCCCTGCCCGCGCCGACGGAGCGTGAAAAGACCCAATGGTATTTCCAGCGCTACGTGGCAAAACTTCCTGCGGCCGGTGAAATGGTCCTGTTCGACCGCAGCTGGTATAACCGCGCCGGAGTCGAGCGTGTGATGGGTTTTTGTACCGACGAAGAATACCGCGAGTTTCTGAGATCCTGTCCCGAATTCGAGCGCATGCTTGTTCGCTCGGGCATCATATTGATCAAATACTGGTTTTCGGTATCGGATGAAGAGCAGCAACGCCGGTTCCAGGCGCGGCTGGGGATGCCCCACAAGCGCTGGAAGCTGAGCCCGATGGACCTGGAGTCCATAACCAGGTGGGTCGAGTATTCCCGCGCAAAGGACGACATGTTTGCCCATACCGACATCAAGCAGGCGCCGTGGTACGTGGTGGACTCCGACATCAAGAAACACGCGCGGCTGAACTGCATAAGACACCTGCTGGGACTTATTCCCTACGAAGATCGCACTCCAGAGGCCATAGAACTTCCTAAGCGTCGCGATTCTGACAGCTATATTCGTCCGCCCATGTCTGACCAGACATTCGTCGAAAGCAATTATCCCTAGCAGGTCAGCAATCCGGACGCCCTCTATTGGGGCAATATGCTGGTTAGATAGATGCCGAGGGTGTTGATAACCGACTACATCGACGATACGTCTCTAGAATCCTCCGTGCTGTTCGATCTCGTGTCGTTGCAGCCCGGGGACGACGTAGAAGTTCTGCTGGTCTGGCGCAAACAGATAGATGCAGAATTCATGGACAGATTTCCAAATCTCAAAGCGGTTATACGCTACGGCGTGGGTATCGAAAATGTCCAACTCGCCGAAGCAAAAAGACGCGGTATCGCAGTGTGCAACACACCGGATTACGGCGTTGACGAGGTGGCGTTGACTGCGATTTCCTTTGTGCTTTACTTCGATCGCGCGATACGGACTTACGATCAGAAAGCCAGACAATTTTCTGGCGGTATCTGGCAGAATACGGAGAAACGAATCAGACGCAGTAACTGCTCAACCGTGGGGTGTATAGGGGCGGGCCGAATCGGTTCCACTTTCTTGCTGAAAGCCCGCGCTCTGGGATTCAATACCGTCTTTTACGATCCCTATCGACCCACCGGCTATGAGAAAGTCCTGAGCTGCGGAAGGGCTGAGTCCCTGACGGAGATCCTCGAGATCTCGGACTTCGTCAGCATCCATGTCGCCCTTACCGATGAAACCGCCAACATGGTCGACGACTCTTTCGTCAAACAAATGAAACAAGGATCGATCCTGATCAACACATCGAGGGGGCAGGTGTTCAGCGGCCTGGATTTTCTGGTCGAACCGCTGAAATCCGGCAGGATCGGTGGCGTCGCCCTGGACGTGTTACCTCAGGAACCGCCGGCCGGAGGTGAGTTGATCGATGCCTGGCGCAATGACGACGAGTGGGCCCGGGAGCGGGTTCTGATCAATCCCCACACTGCGTACTACTCCCAGGAGGCGTTCCAGGAAATGCGCACCAAGGCTGCACGCAACGCGCTCAGGGTGCTCGATGGCGAGCAACCCCTAAATCGGGTCAACTGAGAGCACTGATCGCTGTGCGGAGGATTGGCGCCCTCTTGTTTCCGGATTTCAAGCTGCTGGACGTGTTTGGACCGTTGGAAATGTTCGGAATGCTGCCGGACGACTTCGAGATTCGCACGGTCGCGGAAAGCGGCGATCCAGTAAGAAGTGCGCAGGCTCCGGCGGCAGAATGGATGGAAAGGGCGCGGTGGGGTCGGCAAATCGCGGAACGGGTCGCTCACTGGTCGGAATACGTGTGGAACGACGACCCCGAGCGATGGCGCAGGACGGGCGCCGATGAACGCGGGGTCAAGAAACGTCGGACTATGGTCGCCGGCGACGAGCGTCCGGTACGAAATAGAGATGGTCGTTTTGTTCTCTTGCAAGATGGCACGCTATACAGTGCCCAACCCGGTCGGAGCCTTCGCCATGGGTCATGCCCAAAATTTTACCGTCCGGCTGGATCTGAATGTATTGCCAATCGCCCGTGATCGGGTTGAAGCCCGCCTCCATTTTTAGGCAATTATATTTTGCTGCGAAGACTACTTTACATCGAGTATTTTAACGGTATACGTGAGTTCCCGGCCCGCCAGCGGGTGGTTGTAGTCGAGCACGGCGACCTGGCCCCTGATTTCACTCACCGTTACGCGCTGTTTATTTCCTTCCGAGTTTTCGGCGATCATGACAGAACCTGGAGTTCGGGCATCGCCGGGTACCTGATCGAGCGGAACTGCCACGATAAGACTATCATCGACGTTGCCGAAAGCGTCGGCTGCGCTCAGCGTTACGACTCTGCTGTCTCCCGATCTCATACCTCGCAGGGCATTATCCAGCGCCCGCAGGACACGATTCCCGCCCACCTCGTAGACAACCGGATCTTCCCCGACATTGTTGGATACAACGGTGCCATCAGCGAGTTCCACTTTGTACTCAATGTAGACGATCCTGCCTTCCTCGACGAACAACTCCTCCTCCGCCGATGCCGAAAACACCGGCAACAGGCACAGAAGCCCCGCCAGAGCCCCAAGGCGCCCGGGCGGCACAAATAATTTTCTTTTGCCAGGAAACAAGTTCATATCGGAAGACCGCACCATGGACGCCACGAGCACCCGGGCACTTAAATAGTGTACCAGGGCGAACATCACAGCAAACGACATAGCTGAAAGCTTATAATCAACGGCTGTGAAAGCAATGGTATTGAAAAAGCTGGCGTCCATCGGCCATGACTCGGAACCGCTCGAGCTTTGCGAGATTTCGACCCCGCGGCCCGGCAAGGGGGAAGTGAGGCTCAGAGTCCGCGCCTGTGGCGTGTGTCACACCGAACTCGATGAAATCGAGGGGCGCACTCCCCCTCCCAACCTCCCGGTCGTGCCGGGCCATGAAGTTGTTGGGGTCGTTGATGAACTGGGCGAAAACGCTTCGCGATTCAACATCGGCGATCGGCTCGGCGTTGGCTGGATCTACAGATCATCCGGTTCGCCTCGGGAAAACATAGATGATGAGTTCGTCGCTACGGGCAGGGACGTCAACGGCGGCTACGCCGAATACATGGCCGTGCCGGAAATGTATGCACATCCCATACCCGAACAGTTTTCAGACGAGCAGGCCGCTCCGCTGCTCTGTGCCGGTGGCGTCGGCTACCGTGCACTCAAATTGAGCGGAATTGGCAACCACCAGCAACTCGGCCTCACCGGTTTCGGAGGTTCGGCGCATCTCGTGTTGCAACTCGCCAAACACCTCTATCCGGATACCGGCATTCATGTGTTTGCCCGTGACGAAGCGTCACGTGAGTTCGCCGTGTCACTTGGCGCAACCTGGGCCGGAGGCACGGCAGACCGGGCACCGGTCCTTCTGGACGCGGTCATCGACACCACCCCCGTTTGGAAACCCATCGTTGAGGCCCTGCTCAATTTAAGGCCCGGGGGGCGACTGGTCATCAACGCTATCCGAAAAGAGGATGTGGACAAGGATTATCTCGCACACATCAAATACGACACCCACCTTTGGATGGAGAAGGAAATCAAGACCGTCGCCAATGTGACTGCCGGTGACATTGCGGAATTCCTGCCGCTGGCGGCAGAGGTCCCAATTCGGCCGGAAGTGCAGGTCTATGATCTGGAAGATGCCAATAGCGCGTTAAGGGAACTCAAAGCCGGCAAAATAAGGGGTGCCAAGGTGCTGAAAATATGACGTCATAAATTTCGAATCGGATACCTAATCAGTTCCGCTCTGATTCGAAGCGCGACTGTTCCCTGGCATCACGTGCCCGCTGCCGCTCTCTTCGCTCGCTTTCCAGCGGCATGCGATCCTGCTTTCCGGAATCTCTAACACCCGGCTGTCTGGTGAGGCTTCCGGATCGATCGCTGTCCGTGCTGAAAAACGCAGTGCCGTGGCAAAATTTGGCCGAAAGTTGCCGAGCCCGTTGATTTCGTCGAGCTGAATGAGGATGAGAGCCAGTCGATAAGCCGGGTTCTGTCGCGGACAACCATTCATCTGGGACGCTTGTCGCCAAGCGCCTCGAGCAGCCTACCCGGGCCCGGCACGGGTCGCACCACTGGGCCCCTATTTGGCCTTGCTCCGAGTGGGGTTTACCCTGCCACCGCCGTTACCGGCAGCGCGGTGCGCTCTTACCGCACCATTTCACCCTTACCGGAGAATGGGGTCAGAGTAAAATTCTCAGAATTTTACTCTGACCCCATTCTCCGGCGGTATATTTTCTGTGGCACTTTCCGTCGGCTCGCGCCGCCCAGGTGTTACCTGGCACTCTACCCTGCGGAGCCCGGACTTTCCTCTGCCCCTAGGCAGCGGTTGTCTGACCGGCTCTCATAGCCACAATACTAGATATTTGATCAAAGATACAAGGTATGATTGCTTGCAGGGTGTGCTCAATCCTTGCACTTCAGCGCCATCTTGTATACCTCGTTCTTGCTGTGCCCCGTAATGTCCACGGTAAGATCGACGGCCTGTTTTAGTGGCAACGCCTTCAGCAAGGGCCTCAGCACACCCATAAAATCATCGTCATCCCGTTCATCCAGACTCCGCCCCTGGATAAGGATGACAAACTCCCCTTTTTGTTGGTTCACGTCTTCCATGACAAGTTGCCGGATCTGCGACAGCTCGGCGTTTTTTATGGTTTCGAACTGTTTGGTGATTTCCCGCGCAAGCACGGCGCGCCTGTGAGGGCCGAAGATCTCGACTAGATCTGACAGCGACTCGCTGATGCGGTGTGCGGACTCGTAAAATATAAGAGTGCGGGATTCTTCCACGAGTTTCCCAAGTTTCTTGCGACGAGCTGCGGCTTTGCCAGGCAGGAATCCCTCGAACACGAACCGGTCCACCGGCAGACCCGCAACGGATAGAGCGGCAATTGCTGCACAACAGCCGGGTATGGGCGTTACTCGAATGCCCTCCGCGTGCGATGACTGGATCAGCCTGTAACCCGGATCACTAACCAGCGGCGTGCCCGCATCTGAAATCAGTGCGACAGACTGCCCGGACAGCAGTGTGCTCAACAGTTTCCTGGTCTGTTGTTGCTCATTGTGTTCATGGTACGAGAGCACAGGCGTTGATATAGAATAGTGCAGTAGGAGCCTTCGACTGTGCCGGGTATCCTCAACTGCGATCAGATCCACCGAGGTAAGCGTTTCCACCGCCCGGAATGTCATGTCTGACAAATTGCCAATCGGCGTGGCCACGACAAACAACGTGCCCGCTTTGCGTGGAGAGTCAGGCACTCGCTATACTCCAATTTATGCTGAAAATAATCACAAAATCTCTAAGGTTGCTCATCTGCATGACCTCGCTGGGTGCGCTGACTTTCTGCGGTTCGACCCTGACGGTTCGGGAAAAGCCGGCGCCAGGCCCAGTCCAGGTGGTGAAGGTCACACCGTTGGAGAAGACCGAATCCGCGGAACCGAAGGCCCCGGTCTCGATCGCGTCGAGAGCCGAACTCGTGTCCGCAGCCCAAACCTGGATCGAAGCGTCGTATTACGCACAGGGCGCGGAACGTCAGGACCTGTTACTCCGAAGTACGGCCGCCTTGATCATAGCGGGCCGTGCTGCCGAGGCGAAATACATTTTAGACGGTATAGATGTGGCCGGACTACCCGCTCAATACACGGAGCGCAAACGACTTGTTCGAATCCAGTTTGCCCTGGCGGGGGGGCAATTGGAGCTTGCCACCCGCTACCTGGCGCGATATCGGCGATTGCGCGAACTGGACCCGGAATTCCGCACGCAGATACTGGGATTGAGCGCCCAGGCTCACATACTGTCCAATGAGCCGATGCAGGCGGTCAGCGATCTGATCAGGCGGGAGCAATATTTGACCGATTCGATGGCGCTCCGTAAGAACCGAACAAGAATCTGGCATGCGCTCGGCGCCGCCAAGCCGATCGAGGTCCAGATCGCCAGACAGTCCGGCGGAAGTGTCGTACTTGCAGACTGGCTGGATTTGTCACTACTGTTTGACGATTTCGCCACCGATCCATACCGATTGCGCCAGACCCTTGGTGACTGGGTGCAGCTGAATCCCCTGGGTGGCGCCCAGACGTTCGCCCGTGAAATGTTGCGCATGTCGGGACCACCGGCTAATGCCCGCGGCGCCCCGATAATCAAAGTGGCGCTACTGCTGCCCCTGGCGTCCAGGTTCGGCGCGGCCGCCCAGGCGGTCAATGACGGGTTTGCGGCGATGAGAGCGTTGGACAGCGACCCATTGAGGCCGGATGTGGCTGTTTACGACGTAGGCGAAGTCCCTGAACTTGCCACCAGTTATTACCGATTGGCAGTAGAGGAAGGTGCAAATCTTGTCATCGGACCTCTGGGCAAGCAGGCCGCGACGGCCACCTTGAGCAACCAGCGGGTGTCGAACGTACCGACTATCCTGTTGGGTGGCATCAGACAAAGCAGCATCCTTCCACCAAATACCTACCAGATCGATCTCGCACCCGAGCAGGAAGCAATACAGGTCGCAAACCGAGCCTATGTCGATGGCCAAAGGGTGGCGGCGGTGCTGAGCCCTGATTCACAATGGGGACAGCGGGTCGCGAAGGCGTTTGCAGATCAGTGGCGTTCCCTGGGAGGTACGGTTGCACGCGTGCAATCGTACAACGAGGCTTCCAACGATCATTCATTCGCGATCAAGGAAATGCTCGATCTCAATACGAGCGAGGGCCGCAAGAGTTCACTATCAGTTCTGCTCAATAGCAGACTCGAATTCCGCCCTCGGCGTCGACAGGACCTGGACATCATTTTTCTTGCGGCACGACCGGTCCCGGGACGCCTCCTAAAACCGCAGATCAATTTCTATCAGGCCCATGACGTTCCAGTATATTCGACGTCGGACATTTATTCCGGTAGTCGTGATACCGTAAACGATGCGGATCTCAACCGAACCATTTTCGGCGACATGCCGTGGCTGCTTCGAAATGGCAACCGGGCCGCGACACTGCGATCGACGGTGGAAGCGGGAAATCCACCCCAGAGCGGACTCGAGCGCATGTTTGCCCTCGGCATTGACGCCTACCTGTTGTCGCGTGTGATTCCGTACCTGGATCCCAGGACGTCGATTACCCTGACGGGCGTTTCCGGGGATCGATTGGTGATCGGGGAAAGCGGGCATATTGAAAGACAATTGATCTGGGCGCGGTTCGAAAATGGCGTACCATCGGTTCTGGATGACATGGAGGTCGGTTACATTTATGAAGACATTCAAACGGGCCTGTGGGAACAATCAGGCGGAGCACTTGAAACGGGGCCTATTGGCGGAAAACAGCGCCCGTGAGTTCCTGCTTGAAAACGGCATGAAGCACATTCGCTCCAACTATCGGTGCCGACGCGGTGAAATCGATCTGATCATGGAAGACAATGAGTATATCGTGTTCGTCGAAGTGCGTTACCGTGGCAATCAGCGCTTCGGCGGTGCGTTGAGCAGCATAACCCAGACAAAGATCGCCAGACTCCGAAGGACCGCGGAGCACTATCTGCAACGCTTCGATCCCAGGGGTAATCGGCCCTGCCGATTCGATCTGGTGATACCCGGCCCTGGTCTGAGCTCGGATTGTACGTGGATTCGAAATGCATTCTGAAAGTTTAAGGTAGCGCAGGCGGACATATGGATTCATCCCGACGAATTGCCAGCATATTCGAGGCGAGCCTTGAGTCGATTGCCAGGGCCTCGAAGCAGGTTGCCCCGCAAATCGAGAGAGCCGCGGACCTCATGATCAAGTGCTTGCTGGACGGGGGCAAGTTCCTGGTGTGTGGAAACGGGGGATCCGCCGCGGATGCACAACACTTCACCGCGGAAATGCTAAACCGTTTCGAAATGGATCGGCCTCCCCTGCCCGCGATTGCACTGACCACCGACACATCAACTCTGACCTCCATTGCTAACGATTTTAACTTTCAGGACGTTTTTTCCAAACAAATCCGGGCTTTGGGTCAACCCGGGGACACGCTTCTTGTTATTACCACATCCGGAAATTCTCCAAATCTATTACATGCCGTAATTGCGGCTCACGAAAAAGAGATGAACTGCGTTGCCTTGAACGGCAAGCAGGGTGGCGACGTATCCAACTTGTTGGCACCTGACGATGTCAACATTATCGTTCCGGGAAACTCGACCGCGCGGATTCAGGAGGTTCACGGTATAGTAATACACTGCTTCTGCGACCTGATCGAAAAACAATTATTGGGTATTCATGACTAAATCAAAAATTTTATGCATCCTTGGAATGTTCTACCTGGGTGGCTGTGTAGCGACCGCTGTTACGGTTGCGGCCGTAACCACCGTTGATGTCGCGCACGATCGTCGAACCATAGGCGAATACATCGATGACAACAACATCGAGTTCACTGTCAGAACCTTTGTGGTTCGGGACGATCAGCTTCGCAAGCATGCGCATATCAGCGCTACCAGCATGAATGGAATCCTGCTTCTTACAGGAGAAGCACCGAGCGCGGAACTCAAAAACAAGGTCACAAGCTTCGCGAAAGACGTCGAGGGGGTTAGACAGTTGGTCGACGAAATTCGTATTTCCGGAGAGTCGGGATATGTGAGTCGAACCAACGATGTCTGGCTTACCACCAAGGTAAAGTCCGTTCTTTTCGCAAAAACCAAGCTCGACGCCAACCGGGTCAAGGTCGTTTCGGAGGCAGGCAATGTTTACCTCATGGGCGTGGTAACCCGGGAGGAGGGGAAAAAATCCACCGAGATTATCCGGGGAATAGGCGGAGTCATGCAGGTCGTGCAAGTTTTCGAGTACACGAATTGAGCGTTGTTGATTACAAAATTGTGGATCCTGCAACACTCTCGTGCAAGCTGGGAGAACTGGATCGCCCGATCGTATTTACCAACGGATGCTTCGATATCCTGCACCGCGGCCATGTTGCCTACCTACAGCAGGCCGCGCGACTGGGGAAGAACCTGGTGGTCGCTGTCAACAGCGATGCATCCGTCCGCCGACTGAATAAGGATTCGGATCGGCCTTTCAACGTACTTGCCGACCGACTCGCCGTCCTCGCCGCGCTCCAGTCGGTGGATATGGTCATCGCTTTTGACGAGGACACGCCGATAGAGTTGATCAGGAAGATCCGCCCGGATCACCTTGTAAAAGGCGGTGACTGGACACCGGAAAACATCGTTGGTGCGGATTTCGTCAGATCAACCGGCGGAGAAGTACATTCGATTCCCATTGTGTTCAATCGGTCCACCACAGAGCTGGTCGACCGTATCCGGTCATCCGCCTGACGAGACGGAGATCAGCCTGCCCCTATATTCGCAAACGCTGTCTCTATGAACTTACGCGCTACGTAATGCGCCTTCACCGTCCAGTATTCCTTGTTTATGGTCAAGGATGCATACGAGATCTTTTTATCCCCGTGTATCGCGTATCCCACGAACCAGTCGCACTTTCCCGCCGGTATACGACCGGTCAAAGAACCGGTTTTCCCGCCTACATCGAGATCTTCAAAGTTTCCTTTGAAAAACTTTTTGAACGACTTTCGAGCAGAACCGCGGCGCACCGTTTCTCGCATCAATTGCCTGAGTTCAGCGGCGGTTTCCGCTGTAACCGGCTCGCTGAGTACAGCCGGCTGTTCAAGATAGAGCGGAACACCCCATCCGTCGGTGGCGTGTTCAACAATATAAGGAACCATGATCCGGCCTTCGTTCGCTATTGCGCCGGCCAACATTGCCCCATGGAGTGGGCTGAGCGTATTGGTACGTGTATAACCGGATGCGGATTCGGCGATGCGCCACTCGTCTTCGAGAATCTCGGTTAAACCCGTTTCGAATTCCAGGTCGGTATCGACTTCGGTATTGAATCCGAAGCGCTGGGCATAACTTTCGAGCTGATTGGCGCCTAGCATGTATACACCAATTCGAGCGAACACGGGATTGATCGATTCCGCAAACGCCGCTTTCAGAGTGGGACGCCTCGTCCATTTATTGTCCTTGTGCCTCAACACCTGCGACTTGTACAAGCTGGTCTTTTTACCATTGTATCGAAGCACACTGGCCGGAGTCAGGAGATCCTGATCAAGGCTTGCGGCAGCGGTGATCAGCTTGAAAACGGATGCCGCGGGGTAGCTGTTACGTAAAGCCAGGTTTCCCCAGGATTCATTCTCCTTTGTAAAGCTTTTCATGGCAATCACTGCACCCGTTGATGCGTCAAGTGCAACGAATGCACCATAGTCGGGTTTGTAACGATCGTAGATCTTGTCCAGAAATTCGTTCAGTTCCGGATCGATGGTGTAGGTCAATCTGGCTTCGTGAACACGGGTGCCCGTGTCCAGCGCCAACCATTCTGGGAACTGTCCCTCATGAATATATGGCGTCAGGCTTTGCGATACGATAGAACGATTCACACCGGAAATCTCCGACGGAGTGAAGCGCACGGCTCCGAGCTGTACCGGCAGCACTGACAGATAACAAAACAAGGCGATACATAACAGTCCAATGTACCGTCGCATGCTATTCATGCCTCAAGAATCTGTTCATAGATGTTCTTTTCTTCCTCACCGAAGCAGCAACATATGATCTTGTCGAACCGGCCTTCATGGGTACGCATTACCGACACGGCAATTTTAGCCGCCTCACGTTTAGGAAATCCGTATATGCCGGTACTGATGCATGGAAAGGCTATCGTGCGAACTTGATTTTCCATCGCCAATTCGAAAGCGCTAACATAACAGGATTCGAGGAGATTAGCCTCCCCATACCCGCCGCCACGCCATCTCGGTCCTACGGCGTGAATTATCCATTTGCTCGGCAAGTCAAACCCCGCCGTGATTCGAGCTTTACCCGTGGGACAGCCGCCAATTTTCCTGCACGCACCCAACAGTTCCACGCCGGCTGCACGATGTATGGCGCCGTCCACCCCACCACCACCCAACAGCGATTCATTTGCGGCATTGACAATCGCATCAAGTGCTAAAATGCTAATATCAGTATTAACGACGGACAGCATTCAACGACCAATCGTATTGAGCCTCAATGGCTGGACTAACTCTCTTTGACATCTTGTGTGTGACCGTGATCGCAGGCAGTGTCTGGTACTTTTTCGACGCGATGCGCGCTCGCGAAATTGCCACAGCGACCGTGAGAGAGTATTGTAAACAATCTTGCCTGCAATTTCTCGACGGTACGGTCGGTTTGAAGACGGTTTCTTTTACGGCGGAAAATGGGAAACTGCGCGTCAGGCGGCATTACGAGTTTCACTTTTCAGAATCCGACCATTCACGTAACATCGGACTGGTCACGATCTGCGGCACTGACGTGGAAAACCTCATTCTGCCCAATCAGTTGTTTCACCCTGGGCATTCGACTCTCGAAGCCTGACATTAACCCTGGCAAAGACAATGAACGGAACACTATTATTTATCGTGGCCCTGTTTCGATCCAGATGGGCGCATCTGATATCGATCATCGCCCCCCTGCTGATTGCCTCACTTTCAGGATCAGCTATTGCCGATGAGGCTGACGCACCGCAAGTTACACCGGAAACGGTGATTCGTTACCTGCAACAGGACGTGTTCATCTCGCCGGGTGTAGGCTTTCAAAAGGTCCGCATAGGCGATACTTTTGAGCAGGTCGCGAATACCTGGGGAAATCCGAACAAGGCATATGATTCCGATGTTGGAAGTAAAACGGCCTGGGTATACTTCGTTGGCCGCGGTTCGGAGATAGCGTTATCTGGCGGCACCAAAGTGAATTCCATCGAAGTCACGGGCTCATTCAACTCCCCGTTCTCCTCCATTGAGGGCGCGAATTTCGGTATGACTCCACACCAGGTAATCAGCATCTATGGCAAACCGGCCGATGACGAAAATCTAATCAAACTGCGCTACCCCAAAAAGGGAATAGCTTTCGGTTTCAAGAGCGGCGCACTGCGGTCCATCCGGGTGTTTCCATCTGGCCGCTAGCCTGCATTTCTCAACAGGCGGCTAGATAGATTTTTCACTCATCAACCGGTCGATGGTACGAATATTGATTCTCGCTCCTTCGAGATGCGGATTGATGTCCAGTGCTTTCTCGAATGCTTTTCGCGCAAGCGACAATTTTTCCTGCCTCATGTATATTTGCCCGAGGCCTGAGATTGCGCCGAAGTGGCGGGGTTCCAGGGCGAGAGTCTTTTCGATGTCTTTTATCGACAATTCGAATTCCCCCATCATGTAGAGCAGCGTGGCGCGGCGATTCCATGCTTCAGCGAAGTCGGGCTTCATTTGAGTAACCCTGGAGAAAGCCAGCAGGGATGTGCGGTAATCCGCCTGCGCCATGAATACCACTGCTCTGTCAAACATGGCCTGCGTCTCCTCATCGGGAACCTGATACCAAACTTCCCAGATTTTTTCCGTTATCGCAGTTCCTTCATTAGCTGCACTGGTTTGTTTGAGATTGGAAAAGAGTGAATCCAGCCGGGTATCGTTTTGATCTGCGTGAGCGAGACTGCAATGGCACAGCAGAAGCACGGCCAGGCCGCGTATTGCACCAAGGATTCCGCTTCGGTTTTGTGCTCTTTCAGTCATCGTACCAAGCCTGCATATTACACCCGGATGGATCCACATCGACCCGATGCGCTGGACAATGTTTCATTTTGAACCGATCAAACGGTACTCAGAATGTCCGGCATCGACTTTACGGCAGATCAAGATGAGGAATAAACGGATCCTGCACCAAATGCACCCGCAATTCGGAATAAGCGCTTCGATATACGCTGCGCTTGAATTCAATGATTTCATCAATGGCTGCCAACCAGTCTTTCCACACCCAATCGTCAAACTCGGGTTTGGTTGAACTGTCCAACCGGACCTCGGACTCACTACCTGTAAGACGCAACAGATACCACATCTGTTTCTGGCCCCTGAAATTCCGGTTATTCCTCGATCTCAAACGCCTCAGGTAGGAAACAGGCAGGTCATAGCGGAGCCATCTCTGCGTACGGGCAACGACCTGGACATGCTGCGGACCAAGTCCGATTTCCTCGTGGAGTTCTCGATACAAAGCCTGTTTCAAGGTTTCGTTCGACTTCACGCCCCCTTGCGGGAACTGCCACCCGTCATGTCCACATCGACGGGCCCAGAAAACCTCGTTATCTTTATTGATCAGGATGATCCCCACATTGGGGCGGTATCCATCTTGTAATTGCTGCATATAGTCAAAGTTACGTCGTTTGCCCTGAAACCGTCTAAAAATAAAGCCCGGTCCACGGTATTGCGCGGCGAACTGTATTCCGATGCTCGTTTACTCGGTGTAAACTAGACTGCACATGCGGTTTGCGCCTTTTCACGGTCTCCCTGGCCATGATTATTATCCAGTTACGGAAAATTCATAACCAGCATTAACTTTTGATCATTTTTTCATGAAAGAGATCTGTTCGCAATTCCTGATAGATTGAAATACTTCGGCGGTAAGCACCACTGTGACGTTAGCCATTTTCGATCTGGACAATAGCTTGTTGAGTGGCGACAGCGACCACTCATGGGGAGAGTTCCTGGTCAAGAAAGGTATTGTTGACGAGGAGCATCATTCCAGAACGAACGCTGCACATTTCGCAGACTACAACGCGGGCAACCTCAATTTCGAGGAATTCATCGCGTTTCAACTGGCATCCCTCAAAGAAAATCCCAGGGACCTCATGGAGAATATCCGGGAGGAATTTCTGCGCGAAATCATCCAGCCAATGATCAGTGACAATGCACGGGCCCTCGTCAGCCAGCACCGGAAACAGGGACATATCCTCATGATCATTACCGCTACAAATCGTTTTATCACTCGCCCGATTGCAGACAAGTTCGGCATTGATTTGCTAATTGCCACTGACGTCGAAGAAATTGACGGCCGGTTTACAGGCCGTACAATCGGCATACCGTGTTTCGCTGAGGGAAAGGTGCACCGCCTCAATGATTGGCTTGTTGGCAAAACCGAAAACCTGCTCGATAGCTGGTTCTACAGTGACTCACACAATGATCTGCCGCTGCTGCGGCTGGTTGATAACCCGGTAGCGCTGAACCCGGATGATAAATTGAGGCAAGAAGCAGAACTAAAACGTTGGAGAATTATTGACTGGTAACAGTACCGAATGCATCTATTTCTACGTCCTCACAGTATTCATCGGTAAAATCAAGAAATTCCTCCATGGCGCGGAGTCGGAACTTTTGCCTTTGATACACGATTGAAAACGGCCGTCTCATGGGTGGGTCCAGTGGAATCGCCTTCAAGGTTCCAAGTTTCAGTTCCTTGTGCAAGGTAGATTCGGAAATGATGGAAATCCCGAGCCCCGCCTCGACCGTGCTCTTGATAGATTCGGGGCTGCCGAATTCCATCGAAGCCTTCAAGCTGCTGTATTTTTGGGCGAATTCATCGAAATAGCTGGATATTACATCTCGGGTTCCCGAACCCTCCTCACGGCCAATGAACACGTATGGAAGCAATTGATCGATGCTGACCGTTTCATTCCCCGCCAGATCGTGATCGGGCGGACATATCACCATCAACTGGTCGCACCAACATACTTTTACTACAAGATTCTTGTTGTATACAGGCGCTTCGACTATGCCGACATCCACCTCGTTGTTCTCCACCATATGCACGATACCGACGGTGTTGGATACCTTGAGGCGAAGCTTTACATCGGGGAATTTTTTCTGAAACTCTCCCAGAAGGGTTGGTATTTTGTATTCCGCAATTGTTGTACTTGCCCCTACGACCAATACGCCGATCACATCTCCTGTCAGTTTTCTGACCTGATTTTCCATTTCGGTATACAACCCAATGATCCTCTCGGCATACCCAAATACCTCTTGACCGGCTTCGGTGAGACTTATCCTGTTGTGGGTACGATCGAACAGACGGGTATTGAAATATTCTTCCAATTGCCGGATTTGAAACGTGACTGCAGGCTGGGTCATGTGCAGGGATTCCGCGGCCTTGGTGAAGCTCAACAACCTGGCCACGGTGTAAAACACTTGAAGTCGACGATCCGCCATTCACGGTACTCGGTGGACGAACCGTGCATTATAAGGAAATTTTATAGCAATGCTAACTCGACCGCATAGGCGATATCACCCGGGTTGCCCCGGCGCGACCGCCCCGGTTGCAATGTGCGGGCTAGAATCCGTCCAGTTTCAATTTGAGATCCGTCGGACTCGATGCATGCAGCAACGCAACTTCTTCGGTGATCTCATCACGCCGACACAACTCGAACAGGTGCTGATCGAAGGACATCATGCCCTCCACTGTGGATTCTTTCCTGATCAGATCATTGATCTCTTTAACTCTCAACGGATCGAGGATCAGCTCCCGAACCCGCGCATTGACTGTCAGAATTTCACAAGCAACTACGCGCCCGGTGCCTGAAGCGTGCGGCAACAATCGCTGTGCGATGACGGCGCAGAGGTTTTGTGCAAGCTTTGACCGGATCGTCGGTTGCGCCTCCGGTGCAAACGAAGAAATCATGCGGGTGACGGTTTCTGCGGCGGCGGGCGCATGCAATGTCGAAAATACCAGGTGGCCGGTCTCCGCTGCGGTCAGTGCGGTTTCGATGGTTTCGGACTCCCGCATTTCGCCCAACAGTATGACATCAGGATCTTCACGCAGCGCCGCGGCCATCGCCATCGGAAAGCTCACCGCGTCGATGCGGAGTTCACGCTGGGAAATAATACAGCGCTGTTCGGCGAAAATGTACTCGATCGGGTCTTCTATGGTGACGACGTGCTTGGCGTAATTGAGGTTGATTTCATTGATCATCGACGCAATCGTCGTGGATTTGCCTGAGCCTGTAGCACCCGTCAGCAACACCAGGCCACGTTCGAAATGGGTCAAGTTCTTCACCTGGGGAGGCATGTTGAGTTCTTCCAGCGTGGGTATTTTGGTCTGAATTACCCGCAATGCCATTGCAATCGTTCCACGCTGATAAAACACGTTCACCCGGCAGCGACCTATGGATTGAATTCCCAGAGAAACGTCAATCTGAAGGTTCTGTTTGAACAGTTCCCAATGCCTTGGGGACATAATCTTCTGGGAAATCTGCTCCATGTCGGAAACAGACAATACCGGATACTCCCTCATCGGACTAAGATTTCCGTCGACCCTGAGTAACGGATGGTTCTTGACTCGCAGGTGAATATCCGACGCCCCCTGGCTAACGGCCTTGCCCATTAAATGGCCAAAAAATCGTAGGGCATCACCTCCCTCCACGGACGGCGGCGGCGGTACCTGTTTACTGGAAATTGGTGCGGCTATGGGTCCGGAAGTAACCATGGTTCTATTTAATTCCTATGGACTTTACATACAGCATAGCAAGTTCTTGCCAATTATTAACCGATAGAAAGTATTTTTCGCCCGGTATTCTCAACCATTTCAGGCATTGAACCCGATACGGGCGGCCGCGGCGCCGCTGTCCAGCACCTTTCTCACGACATCGGCACAGTCTCGCTGAGAACCGCGTCCCAGGTGAGTCAGAACAAGGGACCCAGCATATACGAGACTATCGTACCCAGACCCCTTGTGTCCCCGCAGCGCGGCCATTCCGCAGTCCGCGGCTGCGGATGCCATGGAAGCCGCGTCGAACTCACTTTCTTCATCATTCGCTTGCATACCCTCGAGTCGAGGCAACGGAACCGTGCGATGGACCGCCCCGGATATTCCTGATTCACCGGGATCAAGACGCCATTCCCTGTCGTCGTTGTCGCCATGGTAGCAAATCCCCTTCGAGGGCTGTTGCAGCGAAGGGATCACTCCACCTTCGACGCCTCGAACGACCAATGCCGAGTGATAACCTGCGTGCCGCGACAGCATTGTGTAAATACGAGGATAGGCTTTGTGAACATATCCTGTAACAAGGTGGGTTCGATGTCTTGCGCTTATCGGCCTCAATGTTACTTCTATGGTGGTCAGGCAGGTGCGCTTGACCATCAGGTCACGAAGTTGCTTCAGCCGGTGCAGTTCGGGGCAGGTTCTGCGTTGATCTACATAAGCCCAACCGATCTCCGGATTGCTGATGCGCGCGGCCGCCTCCGTCAATCTCAGATCAATGTTCTCACCGGCCGCATGAAGCACCTTGTGATGGGTGATTCCATACTTGGGCCCGGCAGTGTCAACACCGTGGCATACGGCGGGGATTCCACAAGCGGCCAGTAACGCCGGCAGGAAGGGTGAAACTGGCAATCCCCGCACATAACCATTGAACGGATCGGTTATTTCGACCAAGTCATCGACATTAGATTCGACCGTTGAGGTTGCATCGAGCAACGCCCGCTGAATGCCACATAATTCCTCATCCGTCTCACGCTTCATCCGCAACGCAATCAGATATAAAGCCGCTTGAACCGGATGCGCACGCCCTTGAAGCACGATTTCCATACCCATTCGAGCCTCTTCTTCAGACAGATCTTTACTGAGTTCCGGACCGGTTGCTATCTGCTGTAACAAATATCGCATATGTCGCTCGGCGCGACCCTTATCGAGGCCAATTTCAGCTTCAGTGTTCATGGGTTTGTCAAAGTGATTCGGAGGCGGATCGAAGTTTGAAATATTCTTTCTGCAATATTTCTATCTGACCCAGGCAGTACGAACTTGAGCCTTGAATCGCAAACTGCTCCAGTTGTTCTATTGACGAACCAAAGGAATTTGCCCCAACGTACCGCGCCGACCCCTTGATGTGATGTGCGGTTTCCTGAACTTCCGCCCAATCCTCAGCGTCCGCTGCCGCTTTCATCGATTCAAGTTGTTCCGGGAACATCTCCAGTAGCCGGGCGACGCTTTCACACCACAATCTCTCGTTGCCGGATGCGAACTCCACTCCTCTTTCACGATCGAGCACATCAACAGATAATTTTTGTTTAGCGGACATATGTTCTCGAACACCTATTTCGCTTTGCAATTCGGGAAAATTTCTGACGACAAGTTCTCCCAAAGAATATTCATCAATGGGTTTGGTCAGAATGGCATCGAATTCGGCGGCGTCAAAATCGCCGTTTTTAAGACCGACTACATCCGCCGTTATCGCCACAACGGGTGGTAAGCGCAGTTTCCACGAATGCCGTAACCTGTTCGTCGTTTCAATGCCATCCATTCCGGGCATGTGAATGTCAATAAAGATCAACTTATATCGATCGACCTGACGCACACCCAGGGCGGACTTGCCTGAATCTTCAGTGTCCACTTTGAATCCAAGCGATTCGAGCATGGCTTTCAACAAGTTTCGATTTATCTCGTTATCGTCCACTACCAGCACTTCCGAATCCCCAACATCAAATACGATTTCATTCGCCCCATGGTTTCGAGATCGAGATGCTTCGATATCAAGGGCGACCGCCGGGATCTCCACGACAACTTCGGTATATTTCTTCAGCTCGCTTTTTACCGAGATGCGGCCGTTTAGCTGGCTGACGAGACTTTTGGTAATGCTCAGGCCCAACCCGGTTCCCTCATATTTGCGATTTGCACCGCTTTCGACTTGCCTGAATGGCGCAAATATCTGTTCTGCTTCTTCCGGATCTATGCCGATCCCCGTATCCCTAACTACAAATCTGACATTATGGTTCCGTCCATCCTGGTGGGTTGATTCGGCAACGAGAGATACCGTCCCGGATTCAGTAAACTTGATCGAATTCCCTATAAGGTTCTGGATAACTTTCCTCAGCGCCACTTGATCACTGTCGATGCAATCCGGCAAAGACGGCTCAAGTACGACTTGCAGCTCCAGGCCTTTCCCTTCAGCCCGAGGTTTTAGGACCGCAACCACAGAATCGATGGTTTCTTTCAGATTCACCGGCCCCGATGCAATGGTCATCTCTCCCGCTTCAATTTTTGAAACATCGAGGATATTGTTGATTTCGCTCAACAGGTGGTTCGCCGATATTTTTATTGGTTCAAGATAGCTCTTTAGCTTTGCGCTCAGTTCTTCTTTCTGGATCAGGTCGATGTATCCCAGAATTCCACTCAGTGGCGTTCGCATTTCATGGCTCATGTTCGCCATGAATCGATCCTTTGCCTGATTGGCCTTGTCCGCGCGCTCTATCGCCGACCGAAGATTATTTATCAGCTTGGTGGTATACATTGGCACCACTACCAGGGATAAAAGCACGCCGATCGAAAATGGAAGCACATCACCACCCCAGTATTCGGTCGTCAGTATCAAATATGAAAAAAACAGTGCGGACGCAAACATACTTATATAAAGATATTGCACTCCATACCTAAATCCATACCCTATTGTTACCCAGATATAAATGGTGAATAAGACTATCGATTTTTCTTCACCAAAAAACATCAACACGCTTACGAATGCAGTATCAGACAGTAGCGAGTATATTCGCCTTAGGATTAATTTTTTCGGCCGGTGGTATATCCAAGCGACGATGGCGACACTGTTTACGAATGCGGTCCAGGAAAACGACAAAAACGCCTGACCCGACGGGATTTTATACGCGCCCGATAATTGCAAGTAAGCGATGATTGCCAGAACGACCCCGACACGCACAAAAGCCTGTTCAGACTCAGTATCCGGACAGCTAGTGAATTTCTTCAGAGCATTCTGTATATTGATCGTCAAGCTACATATCTCTTCGATTAATGCATTTTTTAAACGGTCAAATGGCCGTGCAGCGCTTATGATTCTAAAACTACCGTAAATATATTACAGCGCCAACCTATGCTTTCCCTCCCGATTTCCATAGTTATCGAAAATAAACCATGTTTAGTAGCTGGTGGTGGTGAGGTGGCTGCCCGCAAAGTCGAACTTCTAATGAGTGCCAATGCTTTAGTGACTGTTGTTTCGCCCGCGCTAGGCTCGAGGCTCGAGAAGATTAATCGTTCAGGCGGGATTACACATCTGCCTAAGGAGTTCGAAAACTGCCTGGTGCCGGGCAACTCATTGGTGGTCGCGGCCACAGATGACATGGCTGTCAATAGTCAAATCTCCGCGGTATCCGGACAGCACAATATTCCGGTAAACGTGGTTGATCAGCCCGAACTCTGCACGTTTACAATACCTTCGATCGTGGACAGATCACCAGTAACCATTGCAGTTTCGACCGGCGGAGCGTCCCCGGTGATGGCCCGGCAGCTCAGGGCGCACCTGGAAACCCTGATTCCGTCCGCCTACGGCAGACTGGCCAATCTGGCAAATGAATACAGGCAGCAAGTGAAAGGAAAATTTTCCGCCGCACGGGATCGTCGACGCTTCTGGGAAGATATGCTGCAGGGACCGGTCGCGGAACTTTTTCTCTCTGGAAAGGAAGCGGCAGCACGGCAAATGCTTGACCGGGCTGTTCGATCCCCAGGCCCGATTCAAACGCAGGGAGAAGTGTATCTCGTAGGCGCGGGCCCAGGAGACCCTGATCTGCTAACCTTCCGCGCCCTCAGACTCATGCAGCAGGCAGACGTCGTAATGTACGACCGATTGGTGTCGACGGAAATACTGGATCTTACGCGCCGTGATGCCAGGAAGGTCTATGTGGGCAAGGAGCGGTCAAAACATGCCCTGTCCCAGCCAGATATCAACGTGCAATTGGCCACATTTGCAAAAGCTGGTCAAAGGGTGCTGCGATTGAAGGGTGGCGATCCGTTCATTTTCGGCCGAGGCGGAGAAGAAATAGGCGAGTTAACACGACAGGGAATCCCGTTCCAGGTGGTTCCTGGCATCACCGCAGCAGCCGGCTGCGCGAGTTATGCCGGTATCCCATTGACTCACCGGGACTATGCCCAATCTTGTATTTTCGTCACCGGCCACCTCAAGGACGGTTCGGTGGATCTCAACTGGGAAATGCTTGCCCAGCCGCAACAAACCGTGGTGATTTACATGGGTTTGATTGGCATGCCTGTAATCTGTCGCGAACTCGTCTCCCACGGTGTCGATAAAGATATGCCAATTGCTTTGATTGAGCAGGGAACTACCAAAGCTCAGCGCGTTTTTACCGGCAGCCTGGCCACGCTGCCAGACGTAATACAAGGCAAGGGGATCCGCGCACCAACACTGCTTATAGTCGGAGAAGTAGTAAAGCTGCGCGAGAAATTGTCATGGTTCAAACCGCTCGATGGATAATCGCTTGATTATCGGTATGTTCCGTAACGAAGGTCGAACCGTGTCGGCGCCCTGTTCGACTATTCCCGGGCTGGATCCTTCGATCGGCGCCCTGACGCGATGCACTCGTGCCGGTACTAGAACCGAGAGGTTATCATCATGACTGGATGTGCAGGCAACGAACCGTATGCCCTGCGGGTTCTGGGAAACAGCATGCAGCCGGAATTCGAGGAAGGTGAAGTTATAATCATCGAGCCTGGTCAATGTGTCGATCACGGCGCATACGTAATTGCGTTTTACAATGGAGAATATATATTTCGTCAACTTTTCGTGAAAGAGCGCTGCTTGTATCTCCGCCCTCTCAACGATGCCTACCCAACTTTCAGGATCGATGACGAAAACATCATCAAGGGTCGAATCATTTCAAAATCGCCGGGAAAAGGCCGTCAGATGAAATCCTATCTATGAGCACCGCAAATAAACTTACACATTTCAACGCATCCGGTGACGCACAAATGGTTGACGTTGGTGAAAAGAAAATTACCTACCGTGTGGCTGTTGCGAGTGGCCGCATCAGAATGCTTGATTCGACCCTCAACATGATTCTCGACCACAAGCATAGTAAAGGCGACGTGTTGGGTATTGCCAGGATTGCCGGTATTATGGGCGCCAAGCGTACTTCAGACCTTGTGCCACTTTGCCATCCAATCGCAATCACAAAGATTTCCATAGAATTCGAAGCGGAACCCGATAGCGGCTCGGTTCTGTGTGAAGCCCGAGTTGAGACGCGGGGGAAGACCGGTGTAGAGATGGAAGCACTTACAGCGGTCCAGGTTTCTCTGCTCACCATATACGATATGTGCAAAGCGGTGGACCGCGGCATGGTGATGGAAGATATCGGTCTGCAGGAAAAATCCGGTGGCAAATCAGGTTACTGGAAACGATGAATCAACCGGGCCTGGTTACCATCGACGAGTGATACGCCGAATATTACGATGCCATGAGCGCTCGCCATGAAATCCGACATCGATCGATGGAATAGCAAGTACAGATCGCATCGATTTACAAAGGATATCCTGCCCGATCCCATCCTCGCCGAACACGACTCTCTTCTGACAGGGCAGGGATGCGTGCTCGATGTTGCCTCGGGAGAGTGTGACAATGCGTTGTACCTTGCAGCTTGCGGCTACGCCGCATTCGCGATCGATGGAAGCTACGAGGGACTCAAGTCGGGCCGAAAAAAAGCCGCTGCAAATGGGCTGGGTTTGAATTGTTTCGTTGCGGATCTGGATAGCTACCCCATTCCTCCAGGGCTCTTCGATGTGGTCGTTGTCGTCAGGTATCTGAACCGAAACATGATAGATTCGGTCAGGCGATCGCTGAAACAAAACGGACTGTTATTCTTCAAAACATTTAATCATCGATTTCTGGACCAGAATCCCACCTTTCCGGAAAAATATGTACTGAGGCGAGGAGAGCTCTCAAACTGGTTCAGTGACTGGGTGTGTATAAATTCAAACGAGGGCTCCCAGGGTGACGAAATCCAATATTACTGGGTGGGGAGGAAAAGCTAGGATTGTGCTGAGAAATGCGGGCTAGCCGCCCGTTACAGGCGGGAAAAACGCCACCTCGTCACCATCCTTGACCAGAGTATCGGGGTTCGCATAGTCCATGTTCACAGCCATCAATATTTCGTCTCGCCAGTCTGAATTCTCGGCAACGCGCATCCAAACATCATTTAGCGTTGTTCCATCTGAGATTTCTATTTCTTGTTCATCGTAACCGAATTTTTCCCTAAGGTTCGCGAACAATTTGACCCTGATCCTCATAACGAGATTGTACTAATAAGTTATCATGGCGACCAGACAAACTGCAGGTCAGTACTTCGAACAGCATTGATCACGGGCACAAAAAAAGCAACTGGCATGTCGAATGATCAGACAGCGGGCATCATACTAGCCGGAGGCCGCGCCCGAAGAATGGGGGGCGTGGACAAGGGTCTGATCGATCTAGATGGGGCACCCATGGTTGCTCACGTCGTGCGCCGCCTCAGACCCCAGGTCAAACAGATCATTATCAGCGCCAATCGAAATCTCTCCGAGTACCGGAAATGGTCGGATCGGGTTGTACAAGATGCGATCGGAGAGTTCGACGGGCCGCTGGCCGGAATGGCAAGCGGGCTCGAATCGGCTGACTGTGAGTATGCTGCGACCGTACCCTGCGACTCTCCGCTGTTGGCCAGGGATCTGGTCGCCCGCATGCACCATGCCTGTTTGACCGCGAAGGCCGATATTGCTGTCGCCTCCGACGGTGACCGGATTCAGCCGGTATTTACCTTTTTACGAACCTCGCTCCGCGCGAGTATCGTGGCGTTTCTCAGGTCAGGGGAGCGGAAGATCGACAAGTGGTTTGAACGGCATGCCGTGGTCGTGGTCGATTTTTCAGATGAATCCAAGTCCTTTCATAACGTAAATACTCCGCAGGACAAGGTTTACCTGGTGGCCCATAATCGTTTGTATGATTGAGACCAAACCAAGTATACCAAGCGTATACGACCTCGTTATCCTGGAAACTGTTGATAGCAGTCGAGCGCACGCAGAGCGCCTGGCGGCGGCAGGCGCTGATGAAGGAACGCTGATTTGGGCGAAATCGCAGAGGCGGGGCATTGGACGAAATGGTCAATACTGGATGTCGGGAAACCGCAACCTGCACTGTTCGATAATCCTCAGACCGGAGGAGGATCTCGATACCTGCTGCCAGCTCAGCCTGCTGGCAAGCATATGTACCGCCCTAGCCATTTCCAGACAAGCTGAACCGTTGGAAGAACTCAGGTATCGCTGGCCAAACGACGTATTGTTGAACCAGGGCAAAGTCGCCGGAATAACCCTGAGCGGGAAAGTTACGGGTCCACAGGTCAACTGGCTGGTTGTTGCACTGAATGTTAATGTCTATGACGAGCCGGACAGCAAGGGACTGAAAGCGTCCAGCCTGCGCGGCGAGGGATTCCAAAGCCATGATCGGGTTTTACTTCTCGAAGCGTATACTCGTGAGTTTCTATCGTGGATCAATCGCTGGTCCGAAGAAGGAGTTGGGCCCGTCACGAAGGAATGGTTGTTCAGGGGCCACCAGTATCGCGATCCGGTCAGCCTGAAAATTGGTGACGATGTCATAAGTGGTATCTTTGAGGAAATGCATTCGGGCGGTAGTATCGAGCTTGCAAACGCACCCGGCATCGAAAAAGTCGGGCTGATCGATTTTTTTGCTGCTGAATTTTCTGAATAGGCCACGACATGCCTGAAATGTTCCGCAAACTCCGGCGCAATCGCCGCGGTTTCATGAAATTGTGCATGACTACCGTCACCGCCAGCCAGCTTCGTCATACCCTGGCCTGGTCGGACAGCAGCACAAGAAACTATAACCGGGTAAGCCTGGTTGGATCCAATGGGCGGCCCTTGCAGTCGAACGACCTGGAGGTGGGCCGGAACTACGTTTTTCACTACCCATATGTCTCCACGCCTTGTTTTCTCATAGATGTCGGGGAGCCCCTCGATCACGCTGTGGAACTCCGGCAGGAAGATGGCCAAGGCTATACATGGAATGGCGGCGTCGGGCATAAAAAATCAATTGTTGCCTTTTCGGCGATCTGCGCGCACAAGATGACGCACCCCGCGAAGTCCATCAGTTTTATCGATTACCGGCATGAAACGATCAAGTATCGCGATACCGGCCGCAATCTGGCCGCCGGAGAAAAATTGATCTATTGCTGTTCGGAGCAAAGCGTCTACGACGCGAAACGAGGAGCCATGGTACTCGGCGGTCCCGCAAGTCAACCTTTGGCAGCTATAGCGCTGGAATACGACGAAAACCGGGACCGCCTGTCGGCCGTGGGAACGCGGGGCGGTGAGATGTACGATCAGTTTTTCAGAAAATTCAGATCCAGATTGCAGCTGGAGTATCGGGTCACCGACATCGCCGAACTGGTCCAAGGTAAAACCGAGGTAATGCTCCTGGAAAACTTCAGTCAAACGCGGGTGTCCTGCTAGTGTCCCCTTTCAACAACGCCAGCAGCTCGGGATCGTTGTTCTTCAGGGCGATCTGGTAGGGCGTACGCCCGACTTCGTCTTGAAGACTGCTGTCAGCACCATTTTCGAGCAGCATCTCCGCCAAATTGACCTGTCCCCGCACCGTCGCAATGTGAAGTGCCGTCACCCCATTCTCTCCCCTGTGATTTAACCTGGTCCTGCTGTCTTCCATCAGCAACCGGGCTGTAAAAACCCGATTTTCGAATACAGCTCGCATCAGGGGTGTCCAGCCATAGATATCTGGCAGATTCGGGTCGGCGGAATGATTCAGCAGTTCTTTCACCGATTCCGCACGACCCTTTGCCGCAGCGATCATCAGCGCAGACCAGCCATTGTCTGCCATCGCATCCAGATCCACGCCCATTTGAATAAACATTCTTACGATAGCGACATTTCCTCCCAGCACCGCATACATGAGCGGCGTGCCGCCGTTGTTGTTGGTCCGACTGATATCCGCCCCGATTTCAATCAGCTGTTCTACAGCGCTCTCGTTACCGGCTCTTGCAGCCTGCATGATCGCCGTTTTTCCGTTGCTGTGCACCGCGTCGGCCGCGATGTTGGCCGCTTCCAGATCACCGGCCAGGCTCGTCACAGTGGCCGTTGACAGAATCACTGCGGGAATCAATACAATCGAGCGCAGCGAAGACATCAATGAGAGATCGTATCCGGGTTTCGCGCAGGTTCGGACCTCAGCTGATAGTGGGCGACGATATCTGAAATCGCGGTCCGGGGATCGTACTTCCCGGACATCCTCAGCACGCTGTCGTGGGCGAACGCTTCCCGTGCCAAAGATTCAAACTTTTCGTGTTGCGCATCGCTAATTTCATGCTGCTGTTCCTGCATGAGGCGATAGTCGGAGTCCGCGAAAAAATAGCGAATTCGCTGCTGCCGCGCCAGCAACTTCAGACACTCGTAGTGCATGCTAACCTGCCCGGGTATCAACAGAATCTCGAATACAAGCGGGTCATCGTTGACGGTGCCGACCTCGACACGAAGCATTAGCACTGATGCGCCGGCATGCATCATCAACTCGGTCGTCAACAGGGTTGGGGTGACTCTGTTTTTCTTGAGGATGCGCCTGTCCTGGCGGGATTCGGGCCCGGCGACGTGAAAGAAAAACGCCGACTCCCATTCTCCGTCGTCAAACTGCACCGGAACACAGGTGGCCGCAATGTCCTTCTCGCGCATGTTGTTCTGAACCGATTTTGGAAAATACTTCATGTGTCTCGATCAAAAAAACACCGGGCGTTCTCACGCCCGGTACAGAGGTTGCATCTCAAACCGACAGGTCTGGGACAGCTTGGGAGACGGTCAAGTTTCTTTTGTCTTGACCTCTTCATACCACTTGTCGTGGTGTTGTTTCGCCCATTCCGCGGAAACCCGTCCCTTGGTCATGGCTTCCAGTGAGCCTTCGGTGCCCAGCGTCCCGATCCATATATGTCCGATTGCCATAGCCAGCCATAGATTTGCAGCGATGGCATGAATAATACTGGCAATCTGCATGGTCTCGCGCGTCTGCCCGAAAATCGGGAAGTTTAGAATGACACCGGTTACGCAGACGACCACACCGAAAGTACAAATGACCCAGAACCAGAGTTTTTCCCCGGCGTTGATGCGTCCCGCCGACACGTGGTCGCGGGTCAGCAGTCCTCCCGCCGTCGCCATCCACTTGAAGTCTTCAGCGTTGGGAATGTTGTGGCGCATCCACAACACGATCTCCAGGAGTATTCCGACGAAAAAAAACGGGCCCAGGTAGTTGTGTAAAGTGATCGAGAAATTGGCCCAGGCGCTGAATCCGGTCGGACCAAGCAGTGGAATCAGAACGGCTCTACCGAACAACATGCTGAGTCCGGTAATCGCCAATATGATAAACAGGATCGCCGTATACCAGTGCAAGACACGCTCACCCAGGCTCCACCGTTTTACCAGCCGGCCGGATCTGAGCCCCTCGACTTTAACCCTGCCCACAACGATGTGAAAGAGAACGATCAATCCGAGCACCGACGCGAGAATCCATGGCGTGAAGGTCGAAATCGGGCCGTTTCGGATCTGGCGCCAATTCTGGCCGCCGTTCTGGATCAGCGTATTCGTTGTGTATGGACCCTTAGATGCAACGTATCCTTCATTGCCTTCGCGCACGGCTCGCCAGTAGTTGGCTCTCGGATTGGAATCCTGAGTCGCCTGCGCTGTGGCGGTCGTAATTCCGACGTACAGGTATCCCGTCAACGGCAGCAGCGTCGCACCCAACATGATCGCAACCACCGACCACAGCATAATTTTAGCGTGACGGCTTCTGATCTTTCGTTGTTTTGCCATAACAACCTCCCCAAGTGTTAACGATCGAGTTGGCCTAACTTGAAGCGCTGGTTAAGCGAACCGGCTCTTTCCTCCGCGTTGGCGCTCAGCAACGGATCGCTGGCGCCCTTGTACACACCCGGCTTATGAACGGTGACGTTGGAAGATTCATAACATCCTGTCAGAACAACAATAATCAAACCCAAAAAAAGACCATAGAGATTGTTCATAGCTCTCCGCTATCCCTGTGATCCGTACGCAGCATCCCAACCCCACGTCTGGGGACGGCCGCCCCGCTTCAGTACCCGTTCACGGTAAATGTCCGCAACCATATCGCCGTCCCCGGCAATCAACGCCTTGGTAGAACACATCTCCGCACACAGCGGCAGTTTTCCCTGGGCCAACCGATTGCTGCCATACTTGGCGAACTCCTCGTCAGAGTTGTCTTCCGCCGGCCCGCCGGCACAGAACGTGCACTTGTCCATCTTCCCTCTCACGCCAAATGCCTCCTGTTTGGGATACTGCGGCGCGCCGAATGGACAGGCATAAAAACAGTACCCACAGCCGATGCACAAATCCTTGTCATGAAGAACGACGCCTTCGTCGGTGGTGTAAAAACAATCGACGGGACACACCGCCGCGCATGGCGCGTCGGTGCAGTGCATGCATGCCACCGAAATTGATTTCTCTCCCGGCACACCGTCATTGAGAACCACCACCCGGCGTCGATTGACACCCCAGGGAACGTCGTTCTCGTTCTTGCAAGCGACCACACAGGAATTGCATTCAATGCATCGCTCTGCGTCACAAAGGAATTTCATTCTAGCCATTGTCAAGTCCTCCTTAAGCAGGTCGTATGCGACACAGTGAAGTTTTCGTTTCCTGCATTTGGGTCACGGAATCATAGCCATAAGTCATCGCCGTGTTACAGGCTTCACCCCTGACCATGGGTGCGGTCCCCTCCGGGTACTTGGCCAGCAGGTCCTGGCCCTGATACCACCCCCCGAAATGGAAGGGAGTAAATACGACCCCCGGCGCGACACGCCGCGTCACCATGGCCATGACCTTGATCTTGGCTCCTTCGGGACTGTCGATCCAGACCATCTGCCCATCCTGGATCCCGCTGTCATTGGCATCCTTAGGATTTATTTCGACAAACATATCCTGTTGCAACTCGGCCAGCCAGTGGTTAGAGCGCTGCTCCTCGCCGCCGCCTTCATACTCAACCAGGCGTCCGCTGGTCCATATGATCGGGAAATCATTGGAAAAATCCTGCGTCTGGATGGAAGCGTAGCGAGTCGGCAGTCGGTAGAACCGCTTGCGATCTTCGTAGGTTGCATAATCCTTCAGCAGATCACGGCGCGGGGTGTACAACGGCTCGCGATGCACCGGCACCGGGTCCGGAAATGTCCACACCATGGTCCGGGCTTTGGCGTTGCCAAATGGCGCACAGCCGTGCTGTATGGCAACGCGCTGGATGCCGCCCGATAGATCGGTCTTCCAGTTTTTTCCCTCTGCAGCGGATTTTTCCTCGGCGGTAAGATCGTCCCACCAGCCAAGCTGTTTCAGTATATCCGCTTTGAATTCAGGGTAACCGTCCCTGATTTCCGAGCCCTTGCTGTATGAACCCTCAGCGAGAAGATTTTCGCCATCCCGCTCCACGCCGAAGCGGGCACGAAAGGTCAGCCCTCCCTCGGCCACCGGCTTACTGGGATCATACAGTACGGGAGTACCGGGGTGCTTCATATCCGCGGTTCCCCAACAAGGCCAAGGCAAGCCGTAGTACTCACCGTCGTTAGGCCCGCCTTCGGCCATCAGTGTTGTCGTATTGAAGGTCTTGCGATTGGCCATATGCGATTTGAGCCTGTCCGGGCTCTGGCCGGTATAACCGATGGTCCACATACCCTTGTTGAATTCGAGGGTGATGTCCTCCACCAGGGGTTCATCGTCGTTGACCTTGATGTGCTTGCACAGCTGTTCGGCAACACCGAGCTTCTTCGCGAACTTGTACATGATGGTGTGGTCAGGCAGGGATTCCCAAACCGGATCGATCACCTTGTCCCGCCATTGCAGCGATCTGTTCGATGCGGTTACCGACCCATAGGTCTCGAACTGCGTTGCCGCGGGCAGCAGGTAAGTGCCTTCCTCGCGGTCGTTCATGACCGCGGCGTGCGTTGGGTGCGGATCGATGATAACCATCGTATCCAGCTTCTCCATGGCTTTTTTCATTTCGGGCCCGCGGGTCTGGCTGTTGACCGCATGCCCCCAGAGAACCATGACGCGAATATTGTCTTTTTGTCCGATGTCTTCCTCCAGCACGCCGTCAATCCAGCGGGAAACAGGTATGCCTTTGTAATTCATCGGATGGATCGGTTTGCCTCCATCACCCTCCACTTCATCCGGAGCAAACCGGCTCTTGACCCACTCGACGTCCAGATCCCAGACACGGGACCAGTGTGCCCATGCACCGGCGGAGAGGCCGTAATAACCGGGCAGAGAATGCGAAAGCACGCACATGTCGGTGGCCCCCTGAACGTTGTCATGGCCGCGGAAAATGTTGGCCCCACCGCCGGACACCCCAATATTACCCAGCGCCAGCTGCAGCGCGCAGTACGCCCGGGTATTGTTGTTGCCGATGGTGTGCTGAGTGCCGCCCATGCACCATATGATGGTGCCAGGCCGGTTCTCCGCCATGATCTGAGCGGCACCCTTGACCACGTCCTCGGATGCACCGGTGACGCGCTCGACTTCTGCGGGGTTCCACTTATTGACCTCATCACGGACCCGGTCGAGTCCCCACACACGCTGAGAAATGTATTCCTTGTCTTCCCAGCCATTTTCGAATACGTGCCAAAGCACACCCCAAATCAAAGCAACGTCCGTGCCGGGGCGAAAGCGGACGAAGTGATCCGCGTGCGCGGCTGTTCGTGTGAAACGCGGATCGCACACGATCATCTTCGATCCGTTCTCCTTGGCACGCAATATATGCTGCATGGCCACAGGATGCGCTTCCGCGGCATTACTGCCGATGAAGAACATGGCCTTCGAATTGTGCATGTCGTTGTAGGAATTGGTCATCGCACCGTAACCCCAGGTGTTCGCAACACCCGCTACCGTGGTGGAATGACATATCCTGGCCTGGTGGTCGACGTTGTTGGTACCCCACAGGGCGGCGAACTTTCGGAACAGATATGACTGTTCATTGCTGAATTTCGCTGATCCCAGCCAGTACACCGAGTCCGGTCCTGACTCCTCGCGGACCTTGAGCATCTGATCGCCGATTTCATCGATGGCCTCTTGCCAGGACACGCGCTTCCACTTGCCACCGCTGAGCTTCATGGGATATTTCAATCGGAGCTCGCCCATACCATGCTCGCGAACCGATGCACCCTTGGCACAGTGTCCACCCAGATTGAAAGGCGATTCGAAGTCCGGTTCCTGGCCGGTCCAGACGCCATTCTGCACTTCCGCAATGACACCGCACCCAACGGAACAATGTGTGCATATGGAATGAATGCGTTCGCTTTCGACGCCCGCCATGGGTCTGAATTCCCTCGCATCCGTCGCGGCTTTTGTGCGGCGCATCATGCTCAGGGGCAGGCCGCCGGCCATCGCGGCTCCGCCTAGCGCGACACCGGAACGGCGCAGGAAGGTCCGCCGGTCAACGGCATCACCGACATGTCGGGATTCGGATCGACTGGAGTTGCGTTGTCTTCTGATTAGTTTCATGTCTGCTTTTCTCCGTCCTAGAACCTGGCTTTCTCGTAATACTCGAGAATATGGGGTGTAATCCGGTAGCCTTGGTTGATTTGGCGGTCATCCTCTTGTGAGGATTCCATTGAGTCAATCGCATTGGCAGATTGAGTTATCAGCCCGGAAGCGGCCGCCGCACCGCCTGCGGTCGCCATACTTGTCAGGAATCCGCGCCGATTGACCGCATTACTGCTTTCATTCTTACTCATAGTGCCCTCTCCTCGAAAGAGTTTGTCTGCCGCTCAAATTTTCCTAATGTGGCAACATATCCAGGTACTGCTTTTCCAGCTCGATGAATTGTTCACCCAGCGCTCCCACCGCTTTGTAGAAATCCGCGGAGGATGCGGTCTGCAAATCTTCGAAAAATTTCGTCATCCACGATGCGATATGATTATCAAAAAACCGTTTTTGCACATGGGGAGTGATGCCGTCGTCGATTGATAAAAGCAGGCTCATGGATTCGCATAACGCTCCGGCATGATCTTCCGGCTCCTTGACATGTTCGGCTCTCTCCAGACCCAGATCAATCAGATCCTGGCGTAACTGCGCCAGAGGGCGGTCCATCATGAATCCGGTCAGGTACCATGAACCATAGGGTACCACTTCCCCTCGACCCACTCCGATGAACAGATTGTGGTACTCATCATTTAGCTCGTTCAGCCTCCTCCGCTTTGCAGCCAGATTCAACGTCTTCCATGATGCCGCCATCGCGCTCGCCTGCTGTTTTTCATCGACATCGATTTCGCGAAGCAGCGCGATGATCTCCTTATCGGGCGGCCGAGTCAGCAACGCTCCAAGCAGTCCGTAAACGTTTGCCCGTATCTGATCCTCTTCCGTCACGACCACACCAGGTTCGGTGAAATCAGCCATCGCGTCACCCCCGCGGCATTTTGCAATGGATACCGTCGGCAAACAGCATCAGTTTACTCAAAACACGAGCGGGTGATAACTCGCACCCGACAATCGGCGTTTCAACCGTTGATTGTGAGCTATTTTGTCTCATAAATGCGGTTTATTGATTCTCCGAACCGTCCAGTTTGCCATGGGGGTCCAGCCCGCCGCCGGCTGCGTACATGTCTTCGACGCGGCAGTTTTCGCACATCTCTAGCCGACGTATCTGTGATTCGTCCTGATACATCCAGTGATCCGACAGCTTCTCCCTGATCTTCGTCATCATTGTTTGAGTAGAGAACGATTTACCACATTTGATGCAGTTGAACGGATCTTCCTCGTTGACTACCCTGGCCTCACCGCTCTCTTGGGCATCGAAATCAAAGCGGGCGTCCAGTTCGATGGCATTTTCCGGACAGGCTTTTTCACACATCCCGCACTGCACGCAGTTACGCTCCAGGAACTCAAGACGCGGCAACTCTCCCCCGGACAATAGAGCAGATGCCGGGCACACGGCGACACATGACATGCACAAGGTACAGTCATCCCGGTTTACCCTGACCCGGCCAAAACAGGATCCCCGGGGCAGTGAAACCGATTTTACGGGTCGCTGGGCATGCTCCAGAAAATGATCCAGTGCCAATCCTATCGCCGTTCGCTTCTCGTCGAAGCCGGCAAAGCCCGCGGGCGTCACCAGCTGCTTGCCGATCCTTGCGGGCAGCAGTTCCGGCAATTCATCAGCGACATCCGTCGACAACATCGTAATCCGGTCATCCGGATACCCCATAGCGGCGAGTATGATAGCGGCGACCTTGATCTCCTTCTCCATCGGCTCCGTCACGCCGGGCGGTGAATCACCCGTCACCAGCAGAAAAACGTGGTGGGCCCCATAGGCCAGGCAGGATAACCAGATTTCGATCCCCAGCGCGGTAACACTCTCCACTTCGATCGGGATCAGGTTCTCGGGTAGTCGTGAGATTACCCGTTGCAGCAGATCCCTTCCCCGGACGTCGGTGTGAAACACAAGCGCCGGCCGCTTACCCTGACCACGGTGGTAGCGGTGCAGGACACGTCGAAGGTCATCGAGCAGATCGCTGCCGCGTGGATAAGCATATGAGATTGCACCCGTCGGGCACACCGTGGTGCATATGCCAATTCCCTGACAGGCGTAGGGATCGACCACGACGCTTTCTTCCCCCGGGGTTATAGCCAGTGTGGGGCAAACATCCAGGCAGCGGGTACACGCCACTACACCCCGGGATGTATGCGCACAACTATCAGGGTCCAATCTGAAGTACTTGGGCTTTTCGAACTCCCCGACCATCTGCGGTATCTCCGCCAGCGCCTCGTCGAATTTCTTTTCGGTGTCCGGAGCGTAGTAACCGACGGGAAGTACGTCCCGACTTTCGAGCCTGTTCCCGGATAAATCGAGCACGAGGTCGAAGCCACGCTCGCCATTCCCCAAAAGCGCTCCGGCGTCAATTGTTTGGTCGCCTCTTTGCAGGGTGATTCTGAAATCTCCCAGATGACCCCTGAATGCCGTAATGCGGCCTTCCAGCAGATCCGCGTTTCCCGGTCCGGACTTCAGCACAACATCAGTGAACTGCTCCCGGGAGACCAGGAACGTGCACTTGAGGCCTGTTTCCAGTATTTTCTCGGCAAGCGCGGGTTCCAGCGGCTCACTGGAATTGACCAGGAGGTGGCCTCGAGAATCGTATACGACGACCGAGGTTAGCGCGTGATCGGCGGCACCCCGAGTCTCCAGAGCCGCATTGCGTGCGAGCCCGTCCGTCGTCGTGGCCTCCATCGACAGTCGTCCCGGTGAGTGTTCCTCGCCGTCAGCCAACGTCGTCGTCGCGGTTTCGATTCATTTCATCCGCCTCATTTTTGGACGCGTTTTCGGGTTCAACCGGCTCCGGATCGGTGGGATCTGATTCAACCGGGGAATAGGGGCGACCCGGTTCCCCAGCGAGGCCCGCTTCGTCGAAGTCCGCGGCATTTTGGTCATCTGCCGCCACGCCCGTTTCCTCCCCGTCCTTCGTCTCCTGCCGTTCCTGCACTTGGTGCTGTATTCGATGCCGCATTTCCGCTGTCACGATGTCTCCCAACGCGGTGAAACTCGTGAAGTCGTCGTCGTAATCGTCAAGTCCGTCGACAATATTGAACGCGGGGGAATGGAAGAACTTGCGAAGAGCCGCTTTTCTGAGTTTTTCACTGACTTCAGGCGAGAAAAAATCGCTCACATCCGAGTTCTCATCCAGCGCGTCCACGGGTGGCATGTCTTCGTCTCGCTTTGACGGCTGATCGTCGTCGCGACGATCGCTGTCGACCCCGGGAATGTCTTCTGCTGAATGATGAATTCCAGCTTCCCGGGCCCGGGCCTTGCGTTCCGACCAGCGAGCCAGGGCGCCCGCTTCCGGTTTAGTGCCGTCTTGCCGGCGGGGGTGTCTGCTCATTGTCGTCTGCCCACTGTATGCGCTGTCTCTTTCTCCGCTGCGGTGGAATGTAGTGGTTCACGATGAATCTCTCCAGCCAGCGATAAATATCCGGAGGAATCGATACGGTAAAAACCTGATCGTCGACTTCCTGATATCCAATAATTTCGTCATAATTTGCCGTCACCAGAAAGGGCGCCAACTCTCCGGAATCCTCGTCGTCCCTGCACACGACGAACAACGCGGGCTTCGATGCCATCAGGTTGTTCCAGTAGCTCTCCGCACCGTCCTTGATCAGTTCGATAACGAAGTCACTCCACAAATACTGCTGACTCTCGTCGTCTTTGTGAACGAGGGTCTTTACGGGGCTTTTGCCGGAAAGCTCGTGCGCCGGCAATATGCCCGTCACTTTCCACTCGGTAAACGACCATCTGCCCCGTGTTTTCTCCCGTCGCTCCATCAGGATGGATACCGGATATTGGTCGTCGGTATGGACAGTTTGATTACTTGGGTCGCTATTCATCGATTCTGCCAGTGTTGCCCCAGCGGGGAGCGATTGACGCACATTCTAAACCCCGAGGGTCAGTACGTATATCACCCTGCACGTGAAGTGCGCTACACGCGGCGGCCGGGTGACGCGGATGGTCCGCGAAAATCCGGGGCCCGCCGGGGACACATGGAAACATTCGGCATCCTGACCTGTCTGAATTTGGGTAGAATAAAGTCAATATGCCGTCTAGTCACGTAATCCCTACCTCGATGAGTTACCGAAGGTCCGCAAACACGATGAGCAGATTGAGCGGCGCCGCCGCGGGGCACGCCCGTGGATGAGAACTACAAACCGACGATGAGCCGGGCCGGACGCGCGCCCACCGAAAGTGTCGTCGTGATGGATGAATTCATGGGCGAAAGAGAGGTCAACGTAGCGGGCGAATTTCCTCTTACGCTAAAGGTAGACGACCGGGAAATAGTCACCTTGATGACCCTGGGCACCCATCCCGAAGAACTCGCTTTGGGATATCTGCGCAATCAGAGGCTTATCGAGAATATCGAAGATATTCGATCAATCGAGGTGAACTGGGAGATAGAGCGGGTAGATGTCACCACCCACAGCCGGGGAATAATCGATTGGGAAGAGAAACTCTCCAGAAAAACCGTTACCACCGGGTGCGGCCAGGGCACGATTTTCAGCTGTACACTGGACAGACTCTATGATGCCAGACTCCCGGGTGTGCAAATCCGCCAATCCATGATTTACGGACTGCTCAGGAACATTGCCACGCACAATGAACTTTACAAAAAAGCGGGTGCCGTTCACGGTTGCGCGCTGTGCCTCGGCGACCAGGTTCTTAACTTCGTCGAAGACGTGGGTCGCCACAATGCCGCAGATGCTATTTCAGGGCGAATGTGGTTGGAACGCATTCACGGTGAGGACAAAATATTCTATACGACGGGACGATTGACCTCAGAAATTGTCATGAAGACTGCTCATATGGGCATACCGGTGCTTCTTTCACGCTCAGGTGTCACGCAGATGGGCATGGAACTCGCCGACGATCTGGGCGTAACCATGATCGCACGAGCAAAAGGAAAACATTTCCTTGTTTACACCGGCGCGGACAACGTAATTTTCGACGATATCCCCGAGAGAAAATCCACAGGCAGACCCGTGGATCAGATCAATAGAGTAACATCAGAAAACGAACCTGGAGAGCTGGCACGGTGAATGAAGAAAAATTCAATATCGAAATGAGAAAATTTCTGAAAAAGGTTGGTATTACGTCACAGCGGTTAATCGAACAACACGTGAGAGACGCCATAGCGGATGGCAGGATCGAGGGGAACGAACAACTGGAAATTCGCGCGACCCTCGAGATCGAAGGCCTCGGCCTGAAGGAACCGATCAATGGACGTATCGATCTCGAGTAGTCATCGGACCGGGGCGTGGAACAGTATGCGGGCCTTCTTGGCGGGGCTTAACCAGTTTTTGTTGATCGATCACGATAACTGGTTTCTCTGATAAAAACATGCATCTCGGTACTCATGGCGAACCAACAGTCCCCGATCAAGATCGTTACGCGTACGCGCAACAAATGGAAGCAATCCGGTAAGCAGCGGTCCACGAACGACAACTCAACCGCTCTCGGATACATCGTCTGGCAACTCGCATTAAATGCGGCCAAAAAGCTGCACACGGAAGATTTTCGTTATGACGATGACAATCAGCGCATTCGCGTAATCGAGGAGTATCTTGCATTTCTAGTCCACGTCGCGGACAGATTGACTTTCGAAACTCTGCAAAAGGGCGAAAGAACGGTTTTTATTTCAGGTGTCGCCCAGGCAACGGTCCGGCATTTGCAGCGAAACAAAGAAGAGATCATCGAAGGGGCAAATCATGGCGCAGAATTTCTGGATCTGGTCAACCAAAGGTCCCTTGAGTACCGTTACTGCTCCTTCCGGAACGAACCGGGTTACACAATGCTGAGAACGCTTGGCGCGCATATTCAGGACATCATGGGGTCGGACCAAACAAACAAATGGGTCATCGACCAGGTCATGGAAATCGACGGACCGGATCTTTGTCTGCAGCTGTCCGGATCGCTCAACAATCTCTTTGCATCGGCCTGATCCCAGGTGCCTGCATTTGCCACCCGGTTTTCGGCCTATGAGACAAACCAGGGGCTATTTCGCCTTCCAGTCTCCGGCATGGGTAGTTTCCTGTTTCTCCCCATCGGAGTATCCCGCCGAGTACGCTTCTGTAACGCGCTGCTCTTCCCTATGCGGATTATGCATGTATCCCCCGATCCAACCCAGGACGTAGTCCCTGTCGATGTTCATGTTTTCGAGTTTTTCGATAGTTTCGTGGTAGCGCTGATCCATGATCGCGTAACTCCTGACAATTGCTGAATGTTCAATTATCCCCTTGGTAATTCCTTCCCTCAAGCGCCACCAGCCAGTGGTTTCTTATGCAGTTATCAAGAACTCTAATGTATGCCGACACCACAAAATTCACCGAATTGCAGCCGGGCAGCTTCATTTACGAGCTGCCGGGGGCACTGGACCCCGGCCTCTGTCTGGACATCGTCCAACGGTTCGAAGCCTGCACCCATCATCAATACGAAGGACGGATCGGGCAAACCGGTGGCACGCACCCGGACATCAAGCGATCAACGGATCTTCGAGTCAGTGGCCGGCCGGAATGGCGGGATGTCGATCAAGAGCTGTTCGGTTCGCTGGCCATGGCGCTCAACGCGCTTTCGGCAGCGCACCCGTTTTTTACCAGCAATTCGTTCAGGGACATGGGTTACAACCTGCAGCGCACCCGGCCCGGGGAATTCTACCACTGGCACGTTGACAGCGGCCCGGGGGAGTTCAGCCAACGGCAACTGGTGGCGATCTGGTATCTGAATGACGTGGATGGACCAGGCGGCGAGACCGAATTCCACTTCCAGAACGTCCTGGTCAAGCCCGAACAGGGAAAGTTGATCCTGTTTCCGCCGTTCTGGACCCATGCTCACCGGGGGGTTACCCCCCGCAATGCAACGAAATACATCGCAACGACCTGGGTCTGCTTCAGTCCCGAGGCTGCCGATTCCGTCCATTGTTGACACCGGTCAAAGATGACTAGAAGGGGTTGGAGGATATAATCGACAACAAAGATGAGATCAAATCGAATCCTGGAGGAGAACATGCTGATTAAACTGACCCGTTATTCAACCTGCCTGCTCGCTCTGCTGGCCGCTCCATTGATGTCCGCGGATGAGGAGCAGCATCTCGTTACGTTCAAGTCGATGACCACGGAAACGGCCTTGAAGGCCGCTCAGGCTGCCCTTGAGTTCTGCCGCGGCAAGGGCTATCAGGTCACCGTTGCAGCAGTCGACAGGGGGGGAATCGTCCAGGTTTTACTGCGGGATCGTTTCGCGGGGTCCCACACGCCGCAAACCGCAATTGCAAAGGCATCGACGGCGGTGAGTTTCCGCACCAGCACCATGGAACTTGCCGAGTTGGTGAAAACCGGTGAGATACCATCGGGCATTCAAAACATTGCGGGAGTGATCATGGTTGGCGGAGGTGTCGGTATCGAAGCAGCGGGCTCACTCGTCGGTGGAATTGGTGTATCCGGCGCACCGGGAGGCGCAGCGGACGAGGATTGCGCCGTGGCGGGTATAGACGCGATCCGGGAACTCATTGAATTTTGAATATTTTCGATCCTGATTTCGAATCCGGTCTCATAGACCTGAAGGCGTGGTGAACAGTGTGGAGAGCAGGCGCTCGACCGGCGCATAGTCGCTGGTCAGTTCAGGGATTGCCTGCATGGGAGTGCCGGTAGCCGCAACCGCGTCCGTCAGCCGGTACCACGTGCGGGAGATCCCCTTTCGTGCAGAGATCCGGTCCGGAAATCTTTGGCTGTTGCCGGCGGTCAGCACGTAGGCCAGCCGTCCTTCATTCTCCGGTGGGCGTTCCATCCATAGATCAACATAGCTGAAATGTGATTCGAGCGTCTTGATCAGCGCCTTGGCAAGCCTGGGATCAGGAAATACATCCACCACGTTGATCAGGAACAGTCCTTCTGCCGCCAGTATCCGCGCGACTATTTCAAAAAACTCACGCGTGGCAAGGTGGTAGGGTATCGCCAGATCGTGGAAAACATCCAGCACGACCACGTCATAGCGATCGCTCGGAAGCGTGCTGACAACCCGTCCGACGTCGCCATGGATGACAGTCATGTCCGAGGTGTCCACGGACATGCGCTCTCTTGCCGCTGCGGAAACCTCGGGATCAAGTTCCACCACGGTAACCTCGGCGTCGGGATACAGCGTGCGGAACGCGCGCGGGTGGGTATACGCACCACCCCCCGCGAACAGTATTGCGGATCTCCGTAGCCGGGAGCTGTCGAAATAGCGATGGATCAGTTCATCCATGGCCTGAACGTACGGGGTAAGCAGAGAGTCCGGCCGCGATCGATGGTTTGTGCTGTGGGTCATGTGATCCAGAATGAGTGACAGGCCGGTGTCGCCAATCTGTTCGATATCCTCCTCGATGACCCGTATACAGTAGTAGCGGCTTTCCACGTCGCAGGGATTTACGAATCCTTTTACGGCCACGCCCAATGCGGTCACCACCACCACACCGCCCGCAATCACCAGCAGAGAATCGACCCTTCTGCGCAAGAATGGAACGGCCATGGCAACCAGGACCAGACCGGTGGATATCACGATTGCACGGGTGCCGAACCACTGCACGAGCCAATAACCCGTAATAAACGTACCCGTGATACTGCCCAGTGCCGCCAGCGCATGCAGCCTGCCTATCACCCTGCCCGTTGCATCGCTGATCGCCAGGTTCATGGTAATCACAAGCGGAGTAATGACGCCGAGGAACACCGCGGGGATGAAAAACAATAAAGAAACGAAGAGAAAACTCGCGGCCAGTAGGCTGGTGACGATTGCCTGCACCCAAGGCGCAACTATCATCAGCACGAGCAGGATGCCCAGACTCGATATGCCGCTCCCCGCCAGCACCGCGCCGACGACCCAGTCTTCGGCATATTCGTCTGCAAGTTTGCCGCCAAGCCAGTTGCCCAGCGCCATGCCCGCAAGTATTACACCGATAATCGAGGTCCACGTGTACAAGGAAACACCGATGTAAGGTGCCAGCAACCGCCCGGCGACAATTTCCAGAACGAGCAGACACGCGGAGCTCACGAAAACGACCGTCCCGTACCATATCGATGTCCGGATTGTCGATCGATCCGGTCCGTTCTTGATCTCCATCATCTAAAGTTTTTTCGATAATGCTATAAGGAAAAATAACAGCGCCCGTTCGAAATGGCAGAGCGTAGTCGATATACTGCGGCCATGCACCCTATTTGATTGATCTCATGCACAACATAGCTCTCATCGCGGTACTGCTCGCCGCATCGTTTGTCGGGGTTGCGGCCGCTGAGGAAATTCGCCCCGCCGACACCCATTTTTTTCATGAGAGTTTCGGCGACCTGACCGAGGAACTGGAAATAGCCCGGGCGGACGGCAAGTTCGGTGTGATGGTCATGTTCGAAGCCAATGACTGTCCCTGGTGCGTCAGGATGATGAAAAACATCATGAATCGCGCCAGCGTCCAGGATTATTATCGCAAACACTTCCAGATCGTCCTGATCAACGTCGATGGCGACACGCTCCTCACCGATTTTAAGGGCAACCAGGTCATGGAAAAGGAGTTCGCCCTGAAGCACAATCGTATCCGGGCAACGCCTACTTTTCTTTTTTTTGACCTGAACGGTGACCTCACTACCCGCTACACCGGAACCACAAAGGACATCGAGGAGTTTCTTTGGCTCGGTGAATACGTCGTGGATGGGCGTTACAAAGACGAGAAGTTCATCCGTTACAAAAGAAACCGGCGCCAATCGAGCTGACACATCCAGTCCGGGCAAATGCTGAATCGTTGTCGCCGTTATCTGAGATCGTCCGGGTCGTTCGTTCTCACCTGCTGGTCCATGATGTTGGGACCAGTCGGACATCTCGACGCCGTACTTGCTGAAGACACTCTGCCCGAACCGCTCACTCTGGATGCCGCCTTGCAGTTTTCCGAGTGGATGGGCAGCACCTCGACGGCATTCGCGGAATCCGACGTCGCCTTGGCTCAACTCGAGTCGGATCGAGCCTCATATCTCAATCCAACTTCCGTATACCTGAATCTGGTGCCGAGGGCCGTAAAGCGCACCGGGGATCCTGTGGATGATTTCATCAACGACAGCTATGCCAGAATCGGTGCAAACAAGGTATTGTATGATTTCGGCCGCACCCGTACGCTCAAATCCATCGCGGAAACGGGGCTGTCCGGCAGACGAAAGCTGCTTGAACTCAGCAGGCACAACCACAGGATCGTAGTGCTCGAGAGGTTCCTGGACGTGTTGCTGGCGGACCGGCGCTACGAGGTAGACGACGAGGAAATGACCCTGTCTTTTCTGCACTATGATCGTCTGCGCGAAAAGAGAGCGCTTTTTGACGAAACCTCCGAAATCGATGTGGCCGAAGCCGAAGCCGCGTATCGCGAGGTCTTGGTTCAGCGAACGGAATCCGAACTGCGGCAACAGTACACTCGCCTGCAGCTGGCTATTGCTCTGGGCAAACCGGATGATCTTCCGCGTGACCTGCTCTACCCCGACCTGTCCACATGGACGGGCCGGGAAATTCCCGACTACGGGGTTCTGTTGAAAACGACCCTGGCCTCGAATCCAAGATTGCTGGCGCTGAAAGACTCCGTGTCGGCGGCCCGTGAGCAACTGGAAAATGCCGGCATCAGCCTTCGACCCCGTCTGCTGGGTGGCGTGGAATTTACCGAATACGCGACCGTTCGCGCCGCCCGGGATGACGCACGTGCTACGGTGCGTCTGCAGATCCCCTTGTTCAACGGCAAACTCAAACGGCTCGAACAACAAGAAGCCAACCTTGAGTTGGTACGTGCGGAACTGGACATCAAAAGCGTGGAGAACGCTTTACGCGAGGAACTGTTCCGGTTGATCAGAAACCTTACGGTGCTGGGCAGAGATCTCGATGCCGCGGATTCGCTGGAATACTTCCGGGATCTGTACCTCGACAGGAGCCGCACCCTGTACGATCTGGAAGTGAGCACCGATCTGGGTGATGCCCAGGCCAAGCTGCTGGAGGCCAACTGGTACGCCATGCGGGTGGAATTCAGCACCGCCATCACCTGGGCGAAGATCGATATGCTCTCCGGGGTGGAATTCGCCTATGGTCCCCAACGATAATCTGCAGCGTGACCGGCATGCCCCTTGACAGGTACCAACAAGAATTACGCCCTGTGCGCGTTTCAGCAGCCGGACGATGGATACTCGCGGCATGTCTAATTTTGTTTCCGTTTTCGGCGACCTGGGCCGACAGCTGGACCGCAATCACAGACTGGGCGCAAAGACTGGAACTGGGGCCTCTGGTAGGGGGCGCCGTTTCGGCGGCTTATGTGGAAACTGGAGATCGGGTGACCGCAGGCATGGAATTAATGCAGATCGACCAAACCCCCTATCTCCACAGAGTGCGTGCCTCGGAGGCGCGCGTTGAATCCGCGAGGGTCGATTTTGAAAGCAGCAGACAGCACTACGACAGACAAACGGAACTTTTTGACATCGGCTCGCTGTCCACGGTGCAGTTGGAGGAATCCTCCTACGCACTGGTTAGAGCGGAATCCGCGTATACACTGGCCAAGGCCGAACTCGAGCTGGCTCGATATGATCTAGACAAGACCACCGTGCGTGCCCCGATTGACGGCTGGATCATCGATAAACGTGTATTCGTCGGGCAGAGTCTCTCGACCACACAGATGGTTCCCGTCAGCTACGTCGTGGCACCGGCCGGGGAATATATTGCAATCATCTCGCCGCCGCCGGATACCGCAATGCTCGCGACCGTTGGTACCTTGGTCGAGATCGAGATCAACGGTGAAATCTTTGAAGGCAAGATCGCCTTCCCGCGGGCATCAGGCGACACGGAACCGCGGCAAGTAACCGCCAGGTTCATAGCGGAGGATAAACTGATCCACCCTGGAACCCGCTCAACCGTCAGGATTTCCCGTTGAAGCGGGAAGCAGCGGTATGCGGACTGAGCGGCACGGACACACCCTGGGGGTGCCGCCGGAGCGGCGCCCCCAGGAGCATTCGGTGCTACATACTTAAAAAAACCGCTTCAGGAGGAGGGTTTGGCCGTAGTCAGTCCGAGAATCGACCAGTCCTGCATGCCGCCACGGTACCACTTTATCTTATGGGCCGGGTAACCAAACTTGAGCAGGTTCTTGATATTGTTCGGCGACTGTCCGCACCACATGCCGTTGCAAAACATGACGGCGGTATTGCAATTCTCGAAATTGAACAGACCCTCGCTTTCCGTGACGTTGAATGTATCCTGCATGATCTCGGCGATTTCGATCGGTGATGCTCCTTTTGCGGGATTCAGCAGGGTCCACGGCAAGTTGACGGCGCCGGGGATCGTACCTTTCGCCACCCAATCGGGCGTCCTGGAATCGATCACGACAATGGTGTCGTCCCCATCACTCATCCGCTTGATGTAGTCGATCATCTCCACCTCGGCGATCGTCTCAACACCGGGCGCCAGTTCGGCCGGCTGGATGCAGAAAGGAGGACAGGGCCTCGAAGTCTTGGCGAACGCCGGATTGATCGTGGCATCGTTTTTCTGCTCGCGCATGATATCGACGTCCTGCCCGCCATGTTTGACCGTGACTTTCATGACGTCAGGGGTAATGCCTACGGGTTTGTCTTCGGCTCTCGCTACGCTCGACAACGTGACGGAGCAGGCCAGCAAGGCCATGGATAGAAATGCAATTGCTCTCATGAAACTACCTCCTTCGTGGTGTGATTCGATATAAACTGCCGATCGACCAGGATCAGCAATCTGGTTCTTCTTCAGCTTCTTCCTCCGTCTTCTTTTCGCCGGCCTCTGCGCCTTGACCCGCCTCACCGGCATCCTCGGTTTCGGATCCCTTCGCGGCATCAGCATCCTGGGATTGGCTCGCGGCCAGACCGGTCGTCGTTTCCGCAGCCCCGCCTGCAATGGGCAAGCAGAATACACCGATCAATAGAAGGGCCAGAAAATGCCTTGTTTCAAATCTGATAAATCCATTGCATCGCATTTTTCGATACCGATTCGCAGTGACAAAAATATAAATTTACGTTACAGAGCCGCACGCCCGGTTGACTCAAATCATAATCCGACACGAAACCCGTGCCGGGTCCGCCGTCGACGATCCCGAAACGCCTGGTCGATCGACCTTAGCAGCTTATTCCGAGAGCGGTGTATACCCCATTGGTATAAATGTGTTCTACCTATATGGGCATTGACTCTCTGGGAAGCGGAATGTCATGATTTTCCGTGAGCGCCGTACCGGAATTAAGCCGGGCAGTTTTAATCCGGATCAATTATTAATCCGGATGCGCCCCCATATTAAGACATCCGGAACACTGCGGACAACCGTTGCGCCGATAATAGCATGTACCACAAGCACCTGTTCACGCTGCACTGGATGCTGCTGGCGGCGGGGATGGTAATCTTCGCATTCATTATCTGGCAGCAAGGCCTGTTCCATCAGCTTTACCAAAGCGATGTCAGCAGGTTGTCGTCGATCATACTCCTGGTCTTCCTGATCTCGAGTTTGCATGCCGCATTTCACCTGTTCCGTATCTCCAGCGACACCGAGGCGGTGAGGCAACAGGATGAAAAACTCAAGCGCATACCGTTGACGGAACGTTTTCGGATCCTGTCTTCAGGCCAGGGCTTCCCGTCCCGTTTGAAAAAGCAGTTGTCCGCCATCGCGTCACGTTATGAGAGTATGAATTCAGCCTCAAGTCTGGAAAATACCATGCTGATGCAGATGCTCGACAACCAGATCAAAGCACCGGTTCGACTCGGCTGGCTACTCTCGGATCTGCTGATCAAACTGGGGCTGCTGGGAACGGTAATCGGGTTCATCCTGATGCTTGGTGCGATTTCCGATGGCGGCAGTGTGGATAGCTCGAACATAGACGTGCTGCTCACCGATATGGGCTCCGGCATGCGCGTGGCTTTGTTCACCACCCTCACCGGCCTGACCACCGGAACGTTGCTCGGGTTCCAGTATTTCATCGTTGAAAGATCCGCTGACGTGCTCATGACCCGCGTTACCGAACTCGTCGAACTCCGCTTGACAAACAACATAGGCGACCCGGGATCGGAGTAGCCATGTATCGAAGAGGCTATTACACGGACCCTTTCACGGACCTGTTGTTCAACGCACTGCTTGGCTTCACGCTACTTTTTTTCATCACCATCGCTTTGATCAATCCTGAAAACAAGAGCGGCGTCATCGACCCCAAGGCCGAGTTCATAATCAGCGCCACGTGGCCCGAAAATCTAGCGGATGATATAGACCTCTGGGTCGAGGATCCGCACGGCGAAATCGTATCATACCTTCAGCGGGACGCCGGCTGGATGCATCTCGACCGGGATGACAGGGGGGAAGTCAATGACAAGGTCGTTATCGATGGCAACGAGGTCATCTACCCGATAAACCAGGAAATTGTCACAATCCGGGGAGCAATCCCGGGGGAGTACACGGTCAACCTTTTCTACTACCGGGCCGGCCCGGTGGAGGGCGTGCCGGTTACATTGAAAGTCGAAAGGGTGAATCCCGAATTCCGACTCGTTTTCGTGGACCAGATTACGTTGGAAGCGGAAGATACAGAACGTACCGCGGTGCGGTTTACCCTGACCAGAGACCGGAAACTGATCAACGTAAACCGCCTGCAGCGCATGTTGACCCCCTACGATCTGGAACCTCGATGATCGAAAACACGCTGGGGTTATTCATCACCGTCGTATTCCTCACATTCCTGCTGGTGGCTATCGGCCTCAGTGCGGCCTGGCGCTGGGAATTCAAGGCAGCTGTCATCGTTTTTTCGACAGGTATCATGATCGGCTGCTATTTTTCGCTTATCGAGCTGCTTGGCTGGCCCACACCCTTTCACGCGGGCGACCCGGAGCAGGTCCTTATCCACGCTCTCGTGGAAGAGCCTGAAAAAACACTCAGTGCCGGCGGAAGCATATACCTGTGGGTGCGGTCCAATGAGGAGGGATCGACGCCCCGCGCGCTGTATTTTCCGTATCGTCGCGAACTGCATGAAACCGTCATCGCCGCGCTGCAGAGAAAAAACGGCGGTACCAGCCAGGGCGTGCGCTTATCGGGGAACCATCCCGGCGGGGCGCGGAACGATTCGTTTAGCATGTTCAATATGTACAAACCCAGGTTGACCGACAAGAATCAACGCGAAAACTGACGGACACACGCCGAATTTTTCAAGCCAAGGAGCGCTTATATTCCATGAGTACCTCTGACCAGATAGACAAGGACGCCGCCAACGTGGACCTTGCCAGCGGAATCTCTGCTTTCGAATCAAAGCATTTCACCCAGGCATTGCACTTTTTAACGCCTTTGGCGCAGCACGGCATGGCCGATGCCCAATACCGGGTGGCCATTATGCTGCAGAACGGGCTGGGGGTCCTGCGCAACGAACAATCGGCGGCGCAGTGGATGCGCGCAGCGGCCGAACAGGGCCACGCTCTCGCTCAACATGGTCTGGGTTTCATGTATATGGAAGGTGATTGTGTGCCGCGGGACGGAGGCGAGGCCGTAAAGTGGTTCGAAAAGGCCGCCGCACAGGGTCTTGCGGGATCCCAGACGACACTGGCCGTGATCTACGAGGAGGGAAACATTGTCGACCAGGACCTCGACAAAGCGCGACAGTGGTATCGCGCGGCGGGGTTCGACAAAGAATAAAGAATAGGATTCATCAGTGCCCAAAATCATCATCGATCCCAGCGGAACGACTTTTCCCTGCGAGGGCAGGCAATCGATCCTGGAGGCGGCACTCGCGGCTTCAGTTGCCCTGAACTACGGCTGCAGCTCCGGAACATGCGGCTTGTGCATCGGCCGCTTGAAGCAGGGCAAGATCGAAAAGATCAGACATTACGATTTTCCGGTTAAGGACGCCGACCGTCTGCGGGGTGACTTTCCGCTCTGTTCATACACCGCGGCCAGTCCGGAGGTCATAATCGAAGCCGCGGAGGCAACCGGCGGTATCGATATCCCCTGGCAGCGGATCGAAGCAAGAATCAAGAAACTCGAGCGTATCAGCAATGCCATCGGGGTCATTGCGGTGCAGACTCCGCGCACCAGCAGGCTCCGCTTCCTGCCCGGGCAGAACGCATGCCTCACCCTGCCCGTCGGTCTGTCCGCGGATATGCCCATCGCGAGCTGCCCTTGTGACGACCGTAACATCGAATTCCATTTGCGAAACGACCCCTCTGATGAGTTCGCTGGCGCCGTGTTCGGGACGACAACTTTCCCAACGCCCGTTCGCATCGAAGGGCCGTGGGGGCCGACCCCGGAAATGGCTTCGAACAAGCGCACGGTATGCCTGGCCTATGACACGTACATCGCACCGCTGAGAAGCTGGATCGAGCAGCAGCTCGCGGAAGATTCATCACAAATGATCAGTGTGTACTGGTGTGCCCGTGACGAATCCGACTTTTATCTGGCGAATCTGCTCAACGCCTGGCGCGACGCGTTCGATGCGTTCAGTTTTTACCTGATCGTTACAGATGATCCGGCCCGAATACCATCGGCCGTGAAAAACAGGTTGACCGAAGAGGAAATCTCGCCCGCGGGCGACGTCCAGGTTCTGATCTCGGGTCCCGCTCCGTTCACGAACCAGGTGCGAACTATCCTGGAGAGCATAAACTTTCCCGAATCCAGTCAGTACGTCCACACGATGGCCAGGCCAACTTGACCCGGGCGGTTGCTCAGGCCTCCTCCCCTGTCGCATCCGGCCGGTAGCGAATTCCGTGCTCCACCGCCATAACGGCGGCCTCGACCCGGGAATGTACGTCGAGCTTCCGCAGTATGGCCTTCACGTGCAGTTTGACGGTGCCGTCGGATATATCGAGGTGTCGCGCGATAACCTTGTTGCTCTGGCCTTCCGCCAGATGGCACAGAATTTCCAGTTCCCGGGCGGTCAGCTTCTCAAACGGTGTGGCTGGTTGTTCGGCATCGGAGGTGCCCTGTTTGACGAGATCCGCCAGCAGCGCAGCTAGGCTGGGATCGACGACGGTCTGCCCCTTCACGATATCACTGAGCACGGCGACGAGTTGATCAGGATCCATGTTCTTCAGGAGGTAACCGCTGGCTCCCGCACGAAGGGAATCCGCGACATCCTTGTCGTTTTCACTGGTGGTCAGGATCACCACCGGCTGATCAAACAACTTGGCCCTGAGCTGACGCAGCACTTCAACACCACACAGGTCGGGCATTCGAAGATCGAGCAGCACGACGTCGGGTTTTTCCTTCAGCGCCCGGATGATGCCGCGTTGGCCGTCACTTGCAGTAATGACTTCTATCCCCCTTCGTTCAAGGAGGCTCTGCAGGCCGGCCCTGAACAGGGCATGATCGTCTACGATCAGGACCTTCATCCGGCTGCGCCCGCAATTCGAATCATCGGATCGTACGGTTGCGGCAGGCACAATCTAAGCGTTACACACGTTCCCTCGCCAGGTTCACTGTCGATCAAGAGCGTGCCGCCGACGTGTTCGGCCCGCTCCGTCATGATGGTCAATCCAAGATGTTCACCCGGGTGCGCCGAGGTGGCCGGTTGATCGAAACCCACCCCATCGTCCTCGACAATCGCTTCAAGGACCGAGTCCGATTCCCGTCTGAGCAACACGCGGACCGTGGTTGCCTGACTGTGCTTCTGGGCATTGGCAAGGGCCTCCTGGATCACCCTCGCCGCCTGCCGTTCCAATTCGGGGGGAATTCGGACACCCTGCCATCGATCGTGGAACACAAGCTGAATATCCGAGCCCCGCCTGAACTGGTTTATGATGTGGTCAATCGACTTGTTTTTCCCGGAAGAATCGTCACGCCCTCGGAACTCCGCGATCAGGTCCCTGAGCTCCAGGGTAGCCTCCTCGAGGCTGTTCTCCACCCGTTCCATTTGACCCCAGATCGATGACTCGTCGCCCTGGGCG
>Ga0209567_10000044_pt1 | contig 54289 bp, 60 predicted proteins | sample COG_12_FD_184756 | JGI IMG/M metagenome (GOLD analysis project Ga0209567, IMG submission 184756) | Pelagic marine sediment microbial communities from the LTER site Helgoland, North Sea, for post-phytoplankton bloom and carbon turnover... | ecosystem: Environmental > Aquatic > Marine > Neritic... | reverse complement strand
ACTGGACCTCGTCGGGATCGACCCCCTGCAGGATGTCTATGAACATTACATCCTGCTCGAATTGATTTCGGGTGACGGCGACACGCTCAATGCTCAACTGCTGGAGATCATGCTGGAGGAGGGCATGGAGTCTGGAAACATCATCGATGGCACCATAGCACAGAGCGAGAGTCAAAGGAGCCAGCTGTGGGATCTTCGCGAGAACATTCCTTCGGCACAGAAAGAATCCGTTAAAAACGATGTGTCGGTCCCGATATCCGCGGTTCCGGCGCTGCTTGTGCGGGCTGCGAAAGCCGTCCGGTCCATCGCCCCCGGCGCGCGTCCCTGTCCGTTCGGACATATCGGTGACGGTAACATTCACTACAACATCCTTGGCCCTGTCGACATGGATCCGGACGTGTTTCGCCGGGATTATGGCCAACTACTCGTCGACGCTGTAAGTCAGCTGACCATGTCGATGGGCGGCAGCTTCAGTGCTGAACATGGTGTCGGTCAATTAAGGCGGCGTGAGCTGCACAAATACAAGGATCAGGTCGAAATCGAATTGATGCAACGGATAAAGTCCGCTTTGGACCCCGGCGGCTTGTTGAATCCGGGCAAGATTATCTAGCCCGCATGTTGCACCAGGATACCGGCTCCGGAACCCGGGTGGTGTAATATGCGGGCGAAACTTGAATAAATCAAAAACCGGAGATCAGGTATGAAATCGTTCGGAAAAGTTTGCGGCGCCCTGTCCGTGCTGAGCGCGTTTCTGATTTCGGTGGCATTTACGCAAAATGCCAGCGCCCGGGACGAGGTTTGTGTATACGCAAAGAAGGACTACGAGGGCGAAGAGTTATGTACCTCCCAAAGCATTCCGAATCTGGCAGACTATGAATTGAATGACAAGATCTCGTCACTGTCGGTTCGCGGCAGTGCGGAGGCCGTTTTGTACAAGAACGCCGATTACCGTGGTAAATCGGTGGAATATTCAGGTGATGTTAGCCGTATCGGGGGCGGCCTTGACGACGAGGTTTCGTCGCTGGAGGTCGTGAATGGCGGAGCGACATCGAACAGTGCAGACAATGCATCCAGCACGCTGTACCCAGCGAGCAAGGGTTGGCAGCTGCAGGCCTATTGTAATTGCCGAAGTGGAAAACGCTGCTACGTGCGGCAGAGAAACGGACAGACCGAGGTAGGTGCATGCGTGCTCGAGTGTCCGAACGGCTGCAGGAATTAGTTCTCTACGGATCTGCTGTTTTACAGGGTGAAGCTCTCGGCAAGTTTAATGTCCGGAGCAACCAGGGGGTGGCGGTACAGCGGGCTGGACGGACGTCACACTGATATTGGCCTTATTGTTTTGGTTCTAGTGGTGGCGCGTATATTGCATATTTGCACTATTTATTTATAATATGCATAACTGCATTTATAGGAATTGTGCCGATGCCACTGCACGCAGGCATGACAGACACCCCGGTTGGTTTCGCGGCGGAGCACCACCACTACGCGATGGCGGGCTTCTTTGGCATTATGGAGCTATGGGGCGCAAGTAATGCCCATATGCAGAAGATCCTGGGCTCTCCGCCGGTGCGAACTTTTTATCAATGGAAATCGAACCGTGTAATCAGGGTACCGGACGACACGCTCAGACGGATCGGCTATGTCGCCGGTATATACAAGGCCCTGCAAATTCTCTACTCGGACCCGGCTCAGGCGGATGGCTGGGTCAACCAACCGAACGAATACTTCGGAGGTCAGTCACCACTCGATCGCATGGCGGCGGGCGATGTGACGGACCTGGCCGCGGTGCGTACCTACGTCGATGCCGCCCGCGCGCCCTGGTCCTGAGCCGCTTCCTCGCCGTGTCCGCTGGACGCACGCGACCCGAATTATCTCAACGCGGTATCCACCGATCGATCTTTTTGAGCGTGTATCGAATGATCCCGAGGCGTGGAATGCCTTGATCGCGCTCGAGCAGCGCGTCAATCCCCGAATTCGAGACGAGGTCGGCGAAATTCACCTGGTCCCGCCGACGCAGCGCATAAGCGGCCCGGGCGCGAGTTATGTCATGGCGGCTTTCACACACCCCAACCCGAAGGGGTCACGGTTCAGTGATGGTTCCTATGGGGTGTACTACGCCGCCAGGGGGTTCGAAACGGCGCTTCGTGAGACGGCTTTCCATTTCGGACGCTTCGCCCTCGACAGTCATGACGCGCCACGCTATGAGAACATGCGTGTCCTGGTGGGCCATATTGATACTATGCTGCATAACGCCTCCAGTCTTTCGAGGCAGCATGAAGAACAAATCCTTGATCCGGATAGCTATAGCATAAGCCAACCGTTTGGGGCGGATTTACGCCGTCGAAAAAGCCGCGGCCTGGTTTATCGAAGCGTGCGTCATCACGGCGGCGAGTGCGCCGCGGCTTTTCGACCCACATCGGTCGGCCGACCCGCGTCCGGCAAGTTGCTCCAATACCATTGGGACGGAGTCCGCGTTCAACGCTACTTCGACTACACACTAGAAAAATGGATTGATATAAATGCGGGCTAGGCAGCAGAACGATCAGTTTTACGCCGTGAACGGTTATCGGCTCTTCGCCTTGCGTTGCACGGTGTCGGAGCCCGCTACGATTTCGCGGGCGATGAAAGCGGCAAGCCGCTCTCGTCCTCGATGGTTGAAGTGGCAGCAGGAGTCTGCATAGACCGTCTCCGATTCGTCTTTATAGATCATCGTAGCGTCGATGAACCATTCTCCACTATCCAACAGGGTATCGATTTCTTCGCGAAAGTAGGGGTAAATTTTCCCATAGTAAAGCCCTAAACCGGCATCCGGAAAGTAGTACTTCTCTCGTTCCTGTGGGGTCAACTGCTTGGAGCCTGGCGCGTACTGGTTGGGTTGAAAGACGTGCAGATACTCGGTGTCGTGGTTAGCGGCAAGCCCTGAAAGGATCCTGGAGGATCGGCTCCAGAGTCTCACAAGGTAACGGTAGGTGCCCTCGTTGTCCTCGAAATCGAATGGTATTCCGCCCTGTTCCAGGGTAAGTTCGCCCTGAATCTTTTTGTGTTCCGTTTCCTCGGCAAGCGCGCGCACTCGCCGGTCGTTTTTCGTCAACCTGTGCGTGAAAAACAGGCCGACCAGCGCCGACCGGGCCAGGGGCGTGGATTGCGCGAACTCGATCAGAGATTCCTGCTGTTCCCGCAGTTGTAACAGGCCGGCCAGCCTCCGAAGGTTTCCGGCGGTCAGCCTGCCGCCCACCATCAGATCCCAACTTCTCGGATAAACCGGGTGTAGGCTTCTCCGTTTGCCTTCGAATGCCAGCGTCATTTCGTTGAATCCGTCCAGATTGACGACGAGATCGAATTCCGCGTCCTGAGCCAGAAGAAACGAATAAATCATCAACTGCTGTGGCTGCTTTGCGCCCTGGATGGCGCCGTTGAAAGTCCATACATCGAGCTCGATTCCCTTGTTTTCGAGCTCATTCCGCAGCGCCCGTTTCAGGTAACCTGTGCCGTCCGCCTGACTCGCCGACATGATCTGGGCCGCCACCGACCCGCCGAGTACGAGTATGCGTAGCTGATCCTGAAATCTACGGGATTCACTCGGTGAAATCCGCTCGGCGAAACCCAATCCGGCGCTCACACCGGCCGGCACGTCGTTGATGAATCCGATGTAAGGGTGGATGACCAGGCCTCTCAAATAACTCGGGTTGCGAGTGTTGTCGTGCCCCGGTATCCAGCTGGACCTGGTGAATTGGTACAGTTTCTTCGGACGATAACTGTGGCCGTATAGCGCGCGAAAAGTCAGTTGCGCCGATACCTCCACAATCAGCAGGACGATTGTCGTCACGATGATTGTGTAGATAGCCTTGCGGCTCCGGCTTGGTGTTTTCCGCATCGACACTATTTTACATCATCTGTGATGTCGATTCAGAGGATAGGCCCCGGAGCTGCGCGCCGGGTTCGGTCTCCGGGTTTAACCATACCGGCGCTCAATACCCCGGGTTTCTCAACTGCGAGGTCGATGTAAAAAATGTTCCCTATGGGTATCGCCAGGTAAATAAAGTTTCGATCGGTAGGTTGAAACATAAGCGCTGAAAACAGATGCGCATCCCCGCCCAGGCGGAGATCGAACATACGTATTGCTCGAGCAAAGCGTCATCCACTTTCGGTCGAATTTCACCAGGGGATATCAATAGAACGGGTGCAAGAAATTGTTGAACAAGCAATGCACCGCAATAAATCAGCGATTTACCACCGCGACGGCCGCAACGAGTAATGGCACCATTACGATAATGCTGATGCGAACACGCAGTTGATAAAACCAAGACGTAATGAGGTCCAACCGAAACAAAATTCGATCCAACACTAGCAGAACTGCAAACACGATGACGAAAAGCAACCAGGCAACTACACCGGGATGAGCAAATACAAACCCCCATGATGCCAGCACAACCGCATTACTCATCCAAAGCAGAAATCCTGGCGCTTCTTGTTTTGATATGCCAATTTGCCAGTGTATCCCCGAAAAAAAAGAAACGATAAGCGCGCTATAGACGCGCAACACAAGCTCAACGTCAGCCTGAATTGCTGGTGGTTTGAAGATCAGTATAAGAGCCGCCGCAATAAATGGTAACGCGCCGGCGTAGGTCAACACGCTTGGAGTTGTTCTCGTTTTCAAAAAAATGCCTGTGGTTCAGGAATGGAAAATTTTGGGTTCATCGGACTATACAAGATGAAGAGTAAAACATAAGTACGACAGGTGCCGATGAAGCCGCACTGGAGCGGGAGGCATAGCTAAATAGGTCGCTGATCCTGCATCGCGGAACAGGCTGGAATCAAAAAATATGGTTAAAAACGGTTTAACTGGATTCAGGATATTGAAAAGAATATATTCAAACGCTACTTAGGTTGGACGCTGCCCGCGCGTCAAATTATATGCCTACATGGAATACCACGAGCCTGCCAGTTGGGGATCATGGAGATCTCGCAGAAGCGGTGGGACACTAACTCGACAAATCATTGTTCACAACAAGCCGGCCCAGTATGAGTGATTTACCTCCAATCATAGTATGGTTCCGCCAGGACCTACGCCTTTCGGATAATCCAGCATTCAAATCCGCCGTCGATACGGGAGCGCCCGTCTTGCCCGTCTATGTCCTGGATGACGGACATGCCGGGGAATGGTCAATGGGGGCGGCAAGCCGATGGTGGTTGCATCGAAGTCTCATGTCCCTGGACAAGGATCTTGAAGGAGGCTTGCGCGTGTTCAGCGGTAAAGCGGATGAAATTATTTCAAAGCTCGTCAACAAGGTGAATGCCTGCGGCGTCTACTGGAATCGTTGTTACGAACCTTGGCGCGTTTCGCGGGATGGGCGCATAAAATACGATTTACAAGCCGAAGGTTACGAGGCCCGAAACTTTAACGGCTCGCTGCTGTTTGAACCCCAAAACGTCGCCAAGTCGGACGGGACACCCTACAAGGTATTCACGCCGTTCTACCGAAAGGGTTGCCTGGGGGGGCCGTCGCCGCGGGAGCCCTTGGATGAACCTGCACGCTTCCGCCTGCACGACATGAATACGGAATCCGACATCGACGCTCTTCGGCTCCTGCCAAAGATTCGCTGGTACCGTGAGATGGAGGGAGTCTGGCGTCCCGGGGAACAGGGCGCGCACGAGCGGCTGGTGACGTTCCTGGAAGAGGGCATTGAGAACTACAAATCGGGCAGGGATCGGCCGGATCAGGCGTTTGTCTCCAGGTTGTCGCCGCATCTGCACTTTGGCGAGATATCACCGCACCAAGTCTGGTATGCGGCTAAAGAACTCGAAGCAGATAGTTCCATCGCCACCGAGATCGATCATTTCCTCAGTGAACTCGGCTGGCGCGAGTTTTCGAATCACCTTCTCTATCATTGGCCCCAATTACCTCGGCAAAACTTACAGAAGAAGTTCGACCGGTTTCCCTGGCGCGACGACGAGGCAGCGCTGACTAGATGGCAAAGCGGCCTGACGGGTTATCCGATTGTGGACGCCGGCATGCGTGAGCTTAGGCGCACCGGTTACATGCACAATCGTGTGCGCATGATCGTGGGCTCTTTTCTTGTTAAGAATCTACTGCTCCACTGGCAGCATGGCGAAAACTGGTTCTGGGATACCCTCGTCGACGCGGATCTGGCCAACAACAGCGCGGGCTGGCAGTGGATCACCGGCTGCGGCGAGGACGCCGCGCCTTACTTTCGAATTTTCAATCCGGTTACACAGGGTCAGAAGTTCGATCCGGATGGAGTCTACGTGCGGCGATACGTGCCGGAACTCGTCTCGTTGCCAAACAAACTCATACACCATCCCTGGGATGCTTCGCAGGAGATATTGAGCACAGCCGGGGTTAAGCTGGGAGACAACTACCCGCAGCCGATGGTCGATCTTAAGGCAACCCGGGAGCGGGCGCTGGCCGCGTTCAAGTCGCTAACCCCCGCTCCGTGATGGATTGCGGGGCAGGCTAGCGGCGGTACTGACTAACAGCTGTCTCGAATCTTGGCTGAGCGGTTACTTATGTCTAGTTTATCCGAGTCGCTCAAACGTCCCAGGTTTCTCCATTGTAAAGCGGTTCGCGGCTGATGTCTGAATCGTTGCTCGTGACGTTGAAGGAAATCCCAGTATAGGGTGGTGAAGGGACAAGCATTTTCTCCGATTGCTTTGCCGGGCTCATATCTGCAATGCCGACAGTAGTTGCTCATCTTATTGATATATCGTCCAGTGCGTGTTCCGCCTGCAGCGTATTACGATCGGCGTATTCGGGCATATACATCCAACAAATGCCGCGCACGTACTCCCGCCAACCCAGAATCTGTCGAATGAAGCCCTCAACGGACGCCAGCCGCGCGTGTTTTCCGTCGTAGGCGTCTACAGCTTGCGCGATCGCTTCCCGGGGACTGATCAGTTTTAAATTCATCGGTGCGGCACGAACCGGTACGGGCAAGACGCTACAACCATGCGCAGCTGGCCCACATCGCCTCGCTGTCGCCGTCCGTTGCCTGCGAATGTCCGCGGCATGTCTCTTCCCTGTTGACTGATCTCATCCATTTCGAAGACTACAGTGCGGAGTGCGAGAGCCTTAAAACCGGTGATGAAGAATTGCATCGGTTTCTCACCGAAATCACTGCCCGTGCGCGCAATCTAATGGAACAGGCGATGGCGAAAGTGATTGATCAGGAACACCTTACGATATAGGGGTTTGACGTTGTTGGATTGCCTGTAGGGGAAACATGACAATAAATGACCTTAGTAAATCCGAACGCGACTGGACGCTTTTTTTCGCGCTGCTGACGTCGCTTTCCACGGATCTTTAATGGAGGCAGAGGCCGGTAATTCAAATCGCATGCCCGCTCGAGAGTATGAACCCAACACAGAGTTTCGCTCAATATCTGACGGTATGAGGACCAAACCATGAGTTACAGCGCCGCTGAAGAACCGAAATGTATCAAAATCGATGATTCCATAGAGCTATTCATCGTACCGAAAGAAAAAGATCTGGGTGAGTTTTCAGTTCGTCGCGTGTTACCCTCTCGGGAACGACGTATGGTTGGGCCGTTTATCTTTTTTGATCACATAGGCCCCGCAGAATTTCCACCGGGTGCCCGTGTTCAAGTTCGACCGCATCCACACATTGGTCTTGCCACCGTGACCTATCTTTTTGAGGGCGAGATAATCCACAGGGACAGCCTCGGTTATACCCAGCCTATCAAAGCGGGCGCCGTTAATCTTATGACGGCAGGCAGAGGCATCGTACATTCCGAGCGTGCTGGAGAAGATCTCAACAGGGCTTCCAGGTTGCATGGCATGCAGTCCTGGATGGCGCTCCCCAAGGATCGGGAAGAAATGCAGCCTTCGGACCTGCATGCCGGCCGAACGTTTCACGTACCGGCGCCAAACCGTCGCCATACGCCCGCCAACACCTTACGATCTGTCCCGCAGTGCCCTCCACGCGCTTGAATTAAGCCAGTTCGCGAACTCCATTCCGGATTTCGTCGGTCTACTTGTACAGCCCGAGTTTTCCGATACAAATGTCCACTCGGAACTCGCGACCAATCGCGACGACACCGATTCTCTTTAATCGGCTTACAACGAGTGCTTTGTCGGTACGGTAAGGGGAAAATTCAGCGAAAGGAAAATGGAAAATTTTCCATTTAGGCGCCGCGGTGAATGTGGTGCGATAAGATTGCCATGGAAGCCGGTTATCGCGGGTGCGCAGGTGTACATTGTAATGCTCGTCATTGCCGTACACTGCCAGCATCAGGCCGGTGTAGTTTTGTATGTCTTGAAGCGTATCTTCTGACAGATCCAGCGCCGCTTGCACAAAGCCACCGCTATTGTCGAGTTTGACATCGCCTTTCAGTCGCAAGCAGCCCTCATTTTCGACCATGTCTATCGATAGCTGGCCGTCAGAAACGCCGCCCATTACCCCATCGGTAATCAAGCGCCATTCGCCGCCGGATGTTGCAAGAGTGTTGCCGCTGCCGCGATCATCAATCATAAGCGTACCGTCTTGTGCCATGGCAATTTTTAATGGGCTAATAACTATAAGCGCGGCGATGATGGGCAGCCAGTAACGTCGTACAATTTTTATTATGGCGAATAATGGCCGCATACCGTGAGGTATGCAAACATCTCGCGCTGTCGCCGACGCCCTCAGCATGGCAACAGAGCTCCGTCGTAGGCCCAGAAGCGCCCGGATTTTTCTGGTGTTAGGCCGTTTAGCACGTCGAGCATGTAACCTGCGCTCTGATCGGGACTGAAAAGCTTGTCCTTGGGCACGTTTTTCTGAAACGGTTTGGATAGTGCGGTATCGGTTGTGCCAGGATGCAGCGCGGCGACGGTAACGTTTGGCAGGGTGCGTTTCCACTCTATCGCCAGAGTCTTGATACACATGTTGAGCGCCGCCTTTGAAGCACGATAGCTGTACCAGCCGCCTAGGCGGTTATCTTCGATGCTGCCGACCTTGGCGGAGACGGTGGCAAACACAGCGGGCCTGCCGTGTTTGAATTTTTCCTGGGTAAATCTGGCCAGTACCAGCGTCGGGGCTGTGTTGATCGATATATTTTGCAGGAAAAAGTCAGGCTCGAACTGACGAACGCTTTTTTCGGGCCGACTGTCTTGTGTATGGAGTATACCCGCGGCGTTGATCAACCAGTCGATCTCTCCCAGCGTTTCCGACCAAGTCCGTACCGAGGATTGCTGCATGACATCCATCCGCTGCCAAATTAATTTCGGATGGAGAAACTTGGGCTCGTTGCGATTGAAAGTTGCATGAATGGATAGGACGTCATCCTTCCCGACCAGATTTCTTATGAAGGCCTGGCCAATGCCGCCAGAACTACCAACAATTACGATATTCACCGCGGAAAAGCCGAGCCGAAAAAAATGAGCTGTCTGCTCATCATGAAAACTTCCAAATTTCTAGTCTGCCGGCTCGTACATAGCGTCGAACTTCTCGGGCGTGATGGCATAGGCATCACTCCCGTCCTCGTTGTTCGAGACCAGGTAGTCTCCCGCCTTGAAATGAGTCACACCTTCTCTTGTTCGAATTTGTCCGTCGCTCGACGCTTTTTTCGCCCAGACGGGTGTGGTTTTCACGTAGCGACCGGTTTTCACCTGCCTATAGGTCCTTGCGAAAACTTCGCCATCGACCGTATACAGATCACCATGGTTATTTACGAGCCAATCTCCGCGTTTGCATCGCTGATTCCCACCCCATTTTTTGTAGGTGAATCCTTCGGTATCCAGATCAAGTTGGACCGCGGTGACAAGCTGGTCAGTTCTCTTTTGGTATTTTCTGGGAGTTTGCATAGGATTTTACATCCGTCGAAGATGGTTATATCACAATGCGGACATTATGCTGGTATTTCATCAATTCGGCTCCTAGCTTTAATCGTTGCCGTCCGGAAGCATGTGATTTGCTTAGTTTCGACGCCTATTGCCCTGATCGTCACTCTGGAGGGTTTCCCGTTGTCTTTCGGAAGTGATGCCAGGTAACATCAGCTACGAGACCATGCACAAATTAGTACTGTGGCCATATTTTCTGGTAAGCTGAATCCTGCATCTGGTAGTTTGAAGGCCATGTCGATACTAACCAATATCAACACAAAGCCGATGAAAGAGAATCTTGCTTTCGCAGATTCGTCCCAGACACGCGGGCTTGTCGGGTGCCGGCGCCGCAACCACGTTAGGGCGGTTTTCTACCAGTTCGTAAAACCACGGCGACGAACCGGGGGTCGTCGGAAGGCTGACTCCCACCCAACTCAAGTAGACTTTCATGAACCTGCGCTTTTGGCTGTAGTGCTGGTCACGCTATCCCTCTGTATATTCGATATATACGCCACGTTGACGTTGTTGCAAAAAGGGGGCGTTGAAATCAATCCCGTAATGCGACAGCTCATTAACTACGATATGTGGTGGTTCTATGTATTCAAGTACACCGTAACGGTAGCGGGCTTATCCGTGTTACTCAGCTGTAAGAACTTCCGTCTGTACCAGAATATTAAAGCTTTACACGTCCTGTACGGCGCAGTGATGATCTACGTTATTCTCGCCATTTACCAGGTCAAGCTGCTCTACGATTTGGTTTAAGAAACGTCGTCCATAACTATTCAGGATAGCACTGCTATCCTTGTTTCTTAGGGCTTTCGAAAGTCTTTGGTCAATCGATTCCACCTTGCTAATTTTGGCGCACCGCGCCCTTGGCCAGATATTCGGCCTTATTCCAACAGAAGCGGGGCCCGGAATTCTTGACCTTGGTATTTTTGCAACGTATTGTGCTGTATCGGGCTGGTCCGATACGGGGTCATAGAGATAATCAATAGAACAGTCGTCGATCGCCGATCCGGTGTAGACAGGCGGCAGGAATACGACATTTCGTATTTTGAGCGCGGCGGCGCTGAGCGACGCAAAATTTCCGATAGGCGCAAAATGCCTGAACGGCGAAGGAATTGGGCGCGGATTACGCAATGGAGCAGCGCGTCAGTGCGCTCGCGACGGTAGTTTATATTGCGATGCAAATGGTGGCCCGGGGATGAAAATTAGCATCCTAGAATCATGTTTGACCAATCGCTGCGAGCGTTTTCGTTTATCACAGAATTCTCTAATGTCACTCCTGAGGATTTGCGTGGTTTTTATTTACGCATCCGCTGTTCAAGCGGACACCTCCCAGCCACCAGCTATAGTCGCGCAAGGCTTTGATATCTCACAAACCCGAGAGGGTGTCTTGGGGAGTTTTTCGAGACTCAGGATACGAGTTGAGGCACCTGAGGGAATTCGGGAACTTCGCGTAAAAGAACGTTCGTACGAAGTCGACTTAGCTAAGACGTTGGAGCTATCCAATCTTCAATTGTTCGGCCTCGATAAGAGGGCTAGGCGTTATCGCGATTTAACTCTGAATTTCCAGAACTATCTTAATAGCAAGATTGAAAACGAAGGAAAATATACGTTCGAAATCACGGTTACGGATAACAAAGAACGTACTTTAACGGCATTGTTAAACGTTGTGGCAAGCAGAACTGTGCCAGAAGATTCCGCAGAGATTGAGACATTCAGACTTATGCGAATTGGCGCTGGTCCGGTGCAGGGATCACCAGATTTTGGCGTTACTTGGAAAACGATTGAGAGTTCTCGAGTCGTTATAAGAATCGGAAGAATAGAAGGTGGGGCTACAATGCTAGGAAAGGTAACAGAGTCTGATTATGAGGGAGTCAAAACCAAAAAAATGCTAGAGCATATAGTGCAGAACACCGAACCCGTTGAATCAATAGATTTGGCGACGGTAAACGACGCGGCATCTGGAGAGGTAATGGCGGTCGTCTTTCAAGACCGGAAATACCTTATCAGGGTACGGGAGAGTAAAATCGAACACTCTGGTCTCGGCACCATTGTCACTTTGCTTGGTGATTATAAGTACTGACGAAAGCACATATCCATGCCCCAACTCCAAAAACTACACCATCTAGAGCATCAGCACGATGAGTGACTACATTAAAGGCAGTATTTCGAAAGGCGCACAATCGGAATCAACGACTGAAGACACATTGACTGGGCAGAGCACAAAATCTGGCAACTCGGGTCATGCTGAATTGCGACACGGTGCATGGATCCAAACCGCCCGGTCCAAGCTGAAAGTGAACCGATTTGCAAGTCCACTTTTTGCATTCCTGATAGTTTTCGTATTGCTTTTCGCCGGGTCTGCTTACTTGTTCGAAAGTATAGACATCATAGACAGGCAAGTTTATGCGATAAAAGTGATTGTGATGAGCATGTTTGCTATAACGCTGGGTTTCCTTCTCTCCGTCTGGTGGTCTCTTTCGGCTAGGTCTGAAGAAAAGATCCGAGAAGCTGAAAGAATTGATATCGAGTACCGGGAGCTATTGATGAGCTTTTCGGACAGCCTGTTCGATATCATTAACGCGCTCAATACCCTGGCATCGAAGCCGCCGCGCCCTTTTGTTATTGCAACGGAGTTCCTTTTGGGTGAGTACGTACATCTTCTACAGAGCCGGCTTCAGCGTTACGGCGATTACATCGCCGGGCTTGATTTAGACGCCACTGCTTTCTTAGATGAGAAAATACGGATTTTTGAGGGAATTCGCGAACGTGCGAGCCTGTCCATAAGGGGTATGCCAAAGGAACTGGAAACCCTGTTCATTGGGAGTTTGAACCTTGATATCCACAAACTCACCGACCCGTCTGCGCAACACCAAAGTAACCTGCGGACAAAGCTAAGCGAATTGGCCAACCAACAGCATGCGGGCAGCAAAGAAGGTGACCAAGCCAGAAAATCGTAATTACGTTACATTTGCCGGCTGTTTGTTCACTTGGGAAAATTCATATTCTGTCTGTATAACTTGGCAGGTAAGCTGGGAGCCTTCTGGAATGGTACAGATGGGGTTATTGCGAAGGATAGGTGCGCTCGATTGGATCGCGACTGGGCTGCGGCGCTCGATTGATCATGGTCGGTGGAGTAGCAAAGTCATCCCCCACACGGACGCTGAAAGAAACACCGCCAGGTGAAACCTGGCCCACCATTTGTAGCGCTGTATCAGATCGACGGGATCGCGATTGGAGAGAAGAAACGGACGTCCGTCTTCCGGCGCACGCATCACCTGGATGCCGGGATCGAGTCGCATCTCGCAGAGCTGGGTATCCACTTCGTCCTCTGCGGCCACCACCACTCTCTGCCATTCTTGCAGATCGATTTCACCGTCTTGGTTGCTGTCGAACCGCTGCACCAGAGTGGCGCGGTCCTGCTTCCACTCGCGCAGCAACGTGCCCACGTCCGCTTTACGGTCGAGGGTACCATCGGCTGCGCGCAGAGTGCGCAAATCACCGATGGCATAGAGCCGATCACGCGGTAACAGGTACTCCACCTTGTAGTGCGTGGAGCCGTCATGCCAACGCGTATTGTGCGCCGATAATACTTCGGCGTGTTCTGGATCGATGACACACTCGCCGGTCCCATCCTCGATGGAAAATGTGTCGTGGCTGCGGGCGTAGCGGGTATGCGAGCGGGTCTTTCCTAACCCGCTCCCCCGCTCGAGGATGGTCGCCCGGTACCAGACACAGGGTGGTGCCTTGCCGTAATAGAGCAACTCCGCATCTGGGACTGCCTGGCAGGTACCGACGAGTTCCACGTAGCCCTGGGGAGCGCTGCGCAGTACCGCCGTCGGCGTGTCGGCGATGACGCGGTAGCGTTTGAGCGCCCCGAGCCATGCCAGCAGTCCGCCGAGGGAGAGAATCAAAATACCCGCCAGACGCAGGTGCGTAGCCTGGTGGGTATAACCAGAGACGATACAGATGGTGCCTATGATCAGGTAGATGGCCGATACCAGGGCGCGAATACGGCCGCCGCCGAAATGGAAACTGATGTCGGCACTGCTGAAATGGACGAGGTCCAGAAGCATGCGCTCGAAGGATCAGATCAGGACCGGAACAGTTTGTCCACGTCGACGTCGGCAACCTCAGATTGTTCGAACTCGAGCAGCTGGAACGGTTTAAAACTAAGCAAGCGTGCGACCATGACGTCCGGGAATTCCTCGATGCCGATGTTGTTGAGATTGACCGATTCGTTGTAAAACTCGCGCCGGTCGGCAATTGCGTTTTCCAGCCCGGTGATGCGCCCCTGCACATGCTGAAATGTCTCATTGGCCTTGAGGTCAGGATAGTCTTCTGCCAGCGCGAAAAGCTGTCCAAGACCGATGCGAAGTGCGCCCTCTGCAGCGCCGAGTGCATCAATATCGCCGGCAGATCGTGCCTCGGCCGCTCGGCCTCTGGCGTCGACAACTTTCTCGAGCGTTGCTTGCTCGTACTTCATGTATTCCTTGCAGGTGGCTACCAACTTCGGTAGTTCGTCGTGGCGCTGCTTGAGCAGCACGTCGATGTTACTCCAAGCCTTGGTAACGTTATGTTTGAGATTAACCAACCGATTGTAAATAACGATGGCATAGATAATCACCGCCACAATCAGTGCCAATAACACGTATCCGAATATGTCCATGTTCTATTTCCCCAGCGACTACATGCCCGTTTTGCGACCACGGAGGTACATCAAATTGCCCTATCTTATGCGTTATTGCCTGTCCGAAACTTGGCTGTCACCTCAACCGCGGCAAATATTTCGCCGTGTAAATCGAAGGACAGCGCGGCTTTCACCGCAGCGCTGAAAAGGAGTGTCGTCATTCGGATAATTAAAGAAAATCGGTATCCGAACTACACCATACAACCTACCCGACTCCGCTCTATGTTTTTTCCGCAGCATAGCCTTAAGGATATAAGCGAAAACAAAAAAGTACAATTTGGGTGGAAGCCGATTAGCGTCGTTCTACTCTGATTAGCCGTTAGCTGCCCGATGCGGTACAACAACACCTGCCTCGCAACCTACTACAATCGCGTCCGTTAATCGCTCTAAATCCGCCGCCCTGCCGCTTTCGCGGCGGGTGCATGAATACTCGGACAGGCTTCTAGGTGTATCCTATACTACTCAGCAGACCATTCACTAAGAGGGCTTTATGATAAAGGGCCTACACCACAATGCCTATCGTTGCCGTGATGCCGAACAGACGCGAGAGTTCTATGAAGATTTTCTTGGATTGCCGCTGGCTAATGCATTCGAGATCAAGCAGACCAAGAGCGGTCGCCAAACCAAAACACTGCACGCATTTTTCCAAATGGATGATGGCTCGTTCCTGGCTTTTTTTGAGGCGCCGGACATGCCTTTTGATTTTAAGCAGCAGCATGATTTTGATCTGCATATAGCCCTTGAGGTTGAAGCGGAAGATATGCATAAGATGTTTGAAAAGGGTAGATCTGCCGGCATCGAGACTCGCGGGGTTTCAGACCACGGATTTATTGATTCAATTTATTTCCGCGACCCCAACGGATATGTCGTTGAATTGACTGCCAAGCGTCCTGATCACGACGAACAGGTTAGGGTTGCCAGCCAGTCAGCACGCCACGTACTGGATGCATGGCAACAGGAAACATAGATGCCGGACTGAGGACTGCCGATTATTCCTGCAAAACTTTAATTTTGCTCCGTAAACTCCGGCGCCGGGGCATGCCAGCGCTCAGGCGTAATGCGACCAGTAGGCACAACGACTGCTTTGGAGAATACCGAGCGGTCGTTGGCCAATTAATCATCAAGCGGCGATTGGGCTTTGATATAAGCCACGGCAATGTTATTGCCAACGATAGGCATAGAAATCGATGGTCTCCATTGGCAGTCGCATTGCCATGGCTTGGTCCAGCTCCCGCTAGCGGCATAATCGTTAATTCGACTTCCGCGCGCTGTTGGCAAGGGTATGGGGAACGGGAAGAAGTGGCTTAGATTTGTCAATCGATTCAAGATTGATCTGCTAGCGATATCAATGACCGCTGACGGGGTTCATCATAACTTCTAGGGGCTTCGGGTCGAGCCAGCAAGATGGAAAGCACTTGCGACAGCAATAGCTGGTCCGATACCCGGGTGAAACGAACTGCGACTGCATGGTCTTCCTGCTCGCGGTCGACACGCACTATCCGGCCCCCCACTAAGATGTTCCTTCCGTTCCCCGCGGGCAAGGAAATTTCCAGTTTCTCTCGCAGACTTAACGGCAGCGAGCCTGTCACACGGGCACCACTCAGGGATAGATTAGTGAGCTTGAATTTTCCGTCCAAAAAACGTCTATCCGAATTGAAGGGGGTTCGCACCCGTGCACATATATTCACCGCTGCCCGTTCATGTCTTCGCTTCTCTTCTGATGTCGATTCACTCAACTGAGTGCCCGCGACCTTATGGGTATTCTCTTCAGTCTCGGGACTCGGCGTGCCAATGGCAGACGCATCGATGGAGCCTTCCCCCGCCGGGTCACGACGATCATCGTCCAGTGGTGATGTAACTTCTGCTACCCGGCGGGTATTCGAAGATGGTGGGCGCCCATTAGCCGCGCTGTCAGAGGCCAGGAAGGGATTCCCACCCGTCGCTGAATCAACTTCGTCCCCAGAGGATATCCACAGATCAACGTCAGCAACATCCGGTTTTTCATTTGCCCCGCCTTCCGAAATCGAATCCGAGCGCCATTCGAATAGCTCCGATTTATAACGTATCACTTCTTGAACGATGCGCGGATTCACTCCCTTTAGATTCGCACAGAACGCATATACCAGGGAGTTGTCACACAATATATTTATCAGTCTTGGAATTCCTCCAGTTAATTCGTGCACCACGGGGAATGACTCGTTCTGAAACAATGACGGATTGCCGCCCGCCACATCGATCCGATGACGGACATATTCACCGGTTTCCTCCGCACTGAGCGCACCAAGATGATATTCAGAACCTATTCGCTGAACGAACTGCTTAAGGTCCCCGCCATCCAGTGTGGCGCGGAGCTGGGGCTGACCGACCAAAATCAACCGCAGTACCTGATGTTTATCTACGTACACATTGGATAGTAAACGCAGCTCTTCCAATGTCTCAGCACCCAGATTCTGTGCCTCATCTATGATGAGAGCCGTGCGGCGCCCTTTCTTATATTCGCGGATCAAGAAATCAATGAAGGTCTGGTGTCGTTCTACCTCGTTCTTGTCGCGATGTTCCAAATCGAATGCAAGCAAAATCCACTGCTGGAGTTCCCCGAACGATCGGTGAGTATTGTTGATCAAACCAACATTGATGCTACCGTCCATATTGTCGAGGAGGTGCCGAATCAGTGTCGTTTTACCACAACCGATTTCACCTGTTATCAACGTAATGCCAACATCATTTGCCACCCCGTATTCGAGCATGCTTAGGGCCACGCGGTGTTGATGGCCTAAGTAAAGAAAACTGGCGTCAGGCAGAATTGAAAACGGCTTCTCTCGAAATCCAAAAAAAGACTCGTACATATATGTGCCTATGACAGGCGGGGGCTATAGGTGCGACAAGCAGCGTTTAGAAAGTCTAGCGCTGTCACCACCGCAGATGTGTAGCATTTAATTATGACTATCCGCCGGTGGTCCATGCTAATCCTAGGCTCTGGGGAATCTGCATTAGATACACGCCTTGGTCGTATCGCACGGCCTGTCTGATGTCCGGCATAACATCGGGTATGGTAGAGTGGTGCAGATCGGTCGTCAACCAAATATGCCGGTTAGGTACTCTATTCGATCATATCCAAGGATCGGTGGTTGCGCCAACGACGATATTGATTCAGATAACTCGAAAGCAGTCCCTTGAGGTGTCACTCACTCAGGCTGACGACAAGATTTAGAAGTTCTCGCCGGATGCTGCCGATTACGTCCTCAGCTTTTGGATTTTGCCAAGGTGAACGGGACGCAATAACGACTTTGCCAATATTCAAACTTTGCACTGGTCTTCGTAATATCTCACCGTAGATGCGATCTCGGTCTAGAAGAAGAGATCGAGCCGTCGCATCCCTACGCTAACCGCCCACCACGGATACGCGAACAGCACATGAATTCTTGCAGGCAAACTGCTGGCCATATGAGGTAATGATGGTTAAGCTGGACTGATCCAGCGGGAGGTTGGAACAATGATACAGAAATACGATGCAATCGTAATCGGAACGGGTCAATCCGGTCCCGCCCTGGCGCAACGATTGACCCAGGAGGGTTTGACAACGGCGATCTGCGAGCGCCGACTGTTCGGCGGGACCTGTGTCAATGTGGGGTGTATTCCGACCAAGACACTGGTCGCCAGTGCCCGTGCCGCCCACATGGCGCGGCGCGCACGGGACTTCGGCGTGCGCATCGACAGTGATATCCATGTCGACATGGCCGCGGTAAAAGCACGTAAAGACGCGGTGGTTCGGCAGTCCAATGAGGGCGTTACCGACTGGTTGCACGGGATGGAACGGCTCACCGTGTACCACGGCCATGCCAGGCTTGCGGGAGTCGGCCGGGTCAGCATCGGCGACGTCGAGTTGCAGGCGAAGAGAATCTTTCTCAATGTGGGCGGCCGCGCGTTCGTGCCCGACCTTCCCGGTATTGGGGAGGTCGATTATCTGACCAATTCGAGCGTCATGGAGCTGGACACACTGCCGGAACACCTGATTATCATCGGCGGCAGTTACATAGGTCTGGAATTCGCTCAGATGTATCGTCGTTTCGGCAGCGCGGTCACGGTAGTGGAAATGGGTGAGCGCATCATCGGCCGTGACGACGCGGACGTGTCAATGGCCGCGCAGGAAATTCTGCAGCGCGAAGGGGTGGCGTTCAGACTCAACGCCAAGTGCATTGCGGGCTCACCGCATGGAGACGCTATCGCGGTCAACGTCGATTGTGAGGACGGTGCGCCGGAGATCATAGGCAGTCATCTTCTACTGGCGGTGGGTCGCGTTCCCAACACCGATGATCTGGGTCTCGATGCCGCCGGTGTAGAAACGGATGAACGGGGTTTTATCAAGGTCGACGAGCATCTCCGCACAAATGTACCCGGCATCTGGGCACTGGGCGATGTCAACGGACGCGGCGCCTTTACGCACACGTCGTGGAACGACTATGAGATCGTAGCTGCTAATCTGTTTGACAACGATCCGAGAAAGGTATCGGATCGCATCCTGTGCTACGGCCTGTTCATCGACCCGCCGCTGGGACGGATCGGCATGACCGAACAACAGGCCCGCGAATCGAGAAAAAACGTATTGATCGGAAAGATGCCAATGACCCGGGTTGGTCGCGCCCGCGAGCGCGGCGAAACCGACGGTTTTATGAAGATTCTGGTGGACGCCGACAACGATCGAATACTCGGTGCGGCTATATTCGGCATCGGCGGCGACGAGGTCGTCCATTCTCTGCTCGACATAATGTATGCGGGAGATCCCTATACAACCATACTGCGCGCCACCCATATTCACCCCACGGTGTCGGAGCTCATCCCGACCCTGCTGGGACAACTGAAGCCCCTGCAGTGACTACCGGACCGTACCAGATCTAGATCTCCATCGCGGGTGGTGACGACTTTGTAGAGCGGATCCACCGCGAAGTCGGTCAGTGCGATATTTTTCGGCGTTCACCACTACCGGTTTTACGACCACTTTGGAGTTAACCAAGGACTGCCCTACAAATGGGTTTTTTGGATTCTGCAATCTTAAACCTATCATGCGAACGTGAAAAAGCTTATTTGCTCCTTACTAGTGCTCAGTTTATTCACCATCCCATTGGCTAATGCTTTTGCGCAACCTTGTGATACATTCAGAGAGTGTGACAATTTAGGGCGAGCAGTACGGGATAAGGGCGATCTTTCCAAAGCACAATCCTATTTCCAAATAGCTTGTTTTATGGAAGCGGAAAAAGCGCTTTTTAACCTTCGGAACAATTCGTGCCGAGCCGTGACCACGATAAGTGGTGAAGTCGACAATTATGCTTCCGCGTATATATCGTTCAATAAAGCATGCAATGATGGCGAGGACGCAGGATGTTTTCACTTGGCGTTGTTGGAGAATGATCGGGGTAATTTGCAGCTTGCTATGGAAATGATGAAACCATTGTGTGCTCGAAAATATATCATTCACAAAAATGTTTGGTCCAGTGGTTGTAGTGAATACGAGCGAATGAAACGAACATGGGAAGCTCAAAGTCCAAGACAACCTCGGGATGATGCCATCCAAATACCCGTTCTCGTGATTACACTTCTTTCACCTTTAATTGCCACTGTGTTTTTATTGTTGAGGCGATATAACTTGAGTCTCATTGTCTCTGGGTTGGCATTTATTTTTTACGGATATTACTTCGCGGCCGGAAGGGATCGGACTACCGGATCTTCGATCAGGACCGAGATTAGCCAGTTCGGCTTTGCCGCTTCGTTTACCCATTTGGGTGAGAAAGTGGAAATCTCCCATGCCAAACCCGAACTTATCAGTTAGGATTTAGAAGACGCCAATGACAAAATCTGGCACTTGGATACCGCGCAGTTAATGCAGCTGGCCTTATATTACGTACTGATATATTGCTGAACGGTCCTTACATCTGCGCCAGCATTGCTCTATCTGTAGCCGCGCCGGTGGCGCAGCATATGTCCCCTCAAGGCCGGTTTGAGTAAACACATGTTTAAGTGTATCCCGTAACTGCCTTCATTTGCTTACAATGGAGCCGTCGCCGGATGCTTACCTGGACGCCGGCGTTTTTGAGGTATGCGCATGGGAATCAAAGACTGGTTGAGGTGGCGGCGAAGCGTCGCGGATGCTGCGCAAACGCGAGCAGCCAGCGCGAGGGAGCATGTTGTCCCGCCCTTGCCAAAGGACACCTCCGAACCCACGTCCGCAGACGTCGCGGTCGCGGAGCGCGATGCAAAGCGTGGGTTGAATGCGCTTGCGGATCTCGTGGACCAGGTATCTCTCGCCCGCGTCGCGGGCACGGCCGCCCTGGCCGCGGTCAGGAAAGCGGCGATCGATCGATTGGATGACGACGAAATCCTGGTGCGCATCGCCAAGGCCGACGTCGACGAGGGTGTGCGTCAGCGAGCGGTCCAGCGAATCACCAGCCCCGAGGTGCTTGCTGGAATCGCCTTGACCACCGGTGATGCCGGATTGGGGAAAACAGCGGTGCGCCGGCTTGGGGCGACGGCCCTGCTCACCGATGTTGCCCGTAGCGCGAGCCTTCGAGCCGTGGCGCAGAAGGCCGTTGCCGCCATCAAGGACCAGGACTTGCTCAAGAATGTTGCTGTCGGCGCCGGTGATCGGAGCGTTGCTAAAGCGGCGGTCAAGAAGATCTCGGACCAACGTATACTGGTCGAAATCGCTGGCTCGGCTGCCGACGAGATCGTCTGCCGGACGGCGGTGAAGGCACTGCGTGATGATGCTTTCCTGGTCGATGTCGTGCGCCAAGACGGCTGGATCGATGTGCGGCGGCGCGCAGCCGCGAAGCTGCGCGATCAGGCCTCACTGGCGAAGGTCGCAGCGACCGAAACGGACACCGAGATTCGGCGTGCGGCGGTCGCGCGGCTCGCGGACGAACAGGCTTTGTTCGTGGTGGCGTCAAGCGACTCAGATTCCGAATTGCGTCTGACGGCGGCCGGCCGGATCGAACAACAGGCAACGCTGATACGGCTAGCGACCGAGAGCGCGCATGATGACACCCGGTTGGCGGCGGTACGCCGCATCCAAGACCGCGGTGTGCTGACCGAGGTCGCAAAGACCGATGTGGACCCGTCGGTCCGCTGCTCTGCCACCCGCAGGGTGCGTAATCGTGAGATGCTTACCGACATCGCCGAGAACGGCGGGTACGCGGATGCGCGCGCCATCGCCGTGCGCAAGCTGAAGGATACGACTCACATGGCGTCCATCGCAACAAGCGACGCTGATCCACAAGTGCGCAAAGCTGCGGTCTGTAAGCTCGATAATCAAGAGCTGCTGTGTGCAATTGCTCGAATTGATGAAGACTGGCGTGTTCGGTTTGCTGCTGTCGAGCGCATCCAGAACACAGAAGAGTTATGCGAGCACGCTCAGAACGATGATAGCTGGCAGGTCCGTGCGTTGGCGGTCGCATGCATCGACGATCGTGCGACGCTGGTAAACCGGGCTAAGTGGGATAAGGCGTGGCAGGTCCGAAAGGCTGCCCTCAAGATAATCGACGATCAGACGGTGCTTGCCAACCGGGCAAAAAATGACGAAGACTGGGGTGTGCGCCGCGTGGCGGTCGAAAAGGTGACCGACCAGCTGCTGCTGGCAAACCGTGCACAGTGGGACAAAGACGCTCGCGTTCGCCGCGCCGCGGTGGCGCGGCTTGTCGATGATGATATCTTGGCCAGGATTGCTCGCAGTGACTCGGATAAGTCGGTACGGGCTGATGCTGCCTTGCGTTTGGATAGCCCGACTTCTCTAGAATAATTACGGGGACACAATATCTATCTCTAGCTTTTCGATTAGATCTAAGATAAGTATTGTGTCCCCGTTCACATGAATCAGCTGCTCCGAAGGACCTTTAGGTCCAGGCGTCGTTCGGGTCAGCGGGGAGTACAACAGACGATACTTCCGGCGGATAAGGTATTGGTGGAACTTCAGCAGTATCGATCGCCGAACGGCCACCGACACCTTAACGATACGGCTTGGCTGAATGAAGAGCGTCCCGAAGCCGAGGGCGAATCGATTCCAAATACATTCAACTACATGATTCGAAAGCGAGGCAGCACCTGCTCATCCACCCAGATATCGTCCGGACTCACGTACTCGTACCGCAATTTGAATGGTACGCCAATTTGGTGGAAGCACTCGTATACCAATTCTGAACAGATATATTTTCGATCACGGGTACGACGACTGATTTTGAAAAGAATACGCATACCAATTCGCACAATCTCCAAATTGTCATACGGCTTGGTCAGTTCGTCCATACCGTAACTGACGGCGCGATTGAGCTTTGCCCAGTCTATTTCAGGATGTACCCGTGCGATCACGATGTTTCCTTTATACGGCCGGTTCTTGCCATGATAGTCCCGCAGATACTTGGACAGCGGTGCCAGGCGCACGCCGATCATGGTCTCACTCTCCAGGATGAAAACCCGCTCCAGCGTTGGGTCTCTGTAGATCATGCCGATGTGACTCCATACCGAATGGGTAAATTTCTGAATGGCACGGGAAAAAAAATAGGACCCGGAGCAGAACACCAGATCACCGGTCTGCAAATCCCTGCGCATGTCACCGTAGGAATGCAGCGGGAGATCCTCGATTTCCTTCTTGGTAAGGTGTTTAGCCATGCGACAAAAAGTATCAGTACCCTCTATTATATTAAAACTGACAGGTATGGTACGTCTTCGCCGCATTTAAAGAAAACACGCCAATATTTATTGACGCCTCTTCCATGATCAACTTGTCCAACGCATCATGGTGAAATTCAGGAGTTACGTTCAATCCGGGACTCCGCTGGCCAACTCAAATGCAGAGAAAAGATTGAAATGTATCCATGTGGAAAGATCGATTTCGATCGGAGGTCGATTCCGGAAAATTGACACCGTACAATCGCCTTGAACAGTCAAGACAGGAGATACACTAAATGACATCCCACAATTCTCTAATGCCGCGTGAAGCGGTTCCCTCGCTGGACCTGCCTCTGGTCGGCGGTGGTAATTGGGCGCTGGCGGAACAAAATCCGGAAAACTTCACGTTGATTGTGTTCTATCGAGGCCGGCATTGCCCTATTTGCTCTATGTATCTAGGTGATTTGAATCGTAAAGCGGCAGATTTTGCAGAGCGAGGCGTGAGTATTGTTTCCGCGTCAACGGACGGAGAGGAGCGTGCGACGGACGCTAAGAGTGAGTGGAAACTCGACAACCTGAAGGTCGCATATGATTTGAGCATTGAAAATGCGCGAGAATGGGGATTGTATGTATCTGCCGGCCGCGGTAAAACCTCGATGGGTATTGAAGAACCCGATTTTTTCAGTGAGCCGGGAGTGTTCCTCACCCGGCCCGACCAGACGCTGTATTACGGCGCTACGCAAACAATGCCCTTCGCCAGGCCAGGCTTCGCGGATCTATTAAAAGCGGTGGAGTTTGCAGTCGACAAAAATTATCCAGCACGCGGAGAAGTTGCGGGTTAGCAGAGTCGGATCGCGAATACAGACGATCCAGGAATTCATCGACCGCATAGCGGATGATCCAGAACAGCGTGACATTATATTTATCGGCAATCGCTGACAGCTCGACATCTTGGTGTCGCTCGCCATTACTTATCCGCGAGGATATAGGCCAATTAGCAAGTACCGTCTCAGGCCGACTCGATATCCATCGCCCTGATCGTGTCCAAGACACGTGGATTGAAAATGGCGTCGCGGTCGAAAATGAGATACTTTGGCGCCGTGTCATAGGGAAACGCTTCACGTAACTGTTGGATAACCCATGCCGCAGTCGGGTTGCAGTTAGCGTTGAAGTGCACAACACGTCTTCGGCGTTGCTCTATCACAAACCATACTTAGAGTACTTTGAGAGAGATTTTCGGCACGCTGAAGAAATCCATCCCCGCAATAGCATCTTTGTGGTTGCGTAGAAAAGCGGTCCAACGATTTATCTGGTCGGGATTGGCGGGGTAGAGCACCAGGGAACGTGACGCGGTGATCTCGGAGACGACGAACCCGAGTTTCAACAGCTCGCCATGGATTCTGGGTGCACCCCAGCCAACGCGTGCCATGGTGCGGATGAGACGGCGAATCTCGGCGTCAATCCGAGGCCGCCCCGGGCCTGGCTTGTGCTGTGAGATCTTCGCTCAATAGCGACGAAACCGTTCTCGATTCCACTTTGCCACCGTGTCTGGATTCACGATGAACAAACGCTTTGAGCAACCCGGCCATGAGGCGCGCAGCGCGCCCCAGAAGGCGCGGTGCATATCATCGAGCGGCGCCCGCGGGCGCTTCTTCTTCAGCGCGATGACTTGCTGCTTGCAACGCCAGATTCTCGATCAGGAGTGCTTCGCGGGTACGAAAGAGGGCTCTAAGGGTGTGGACACTAGCATGGCGACAAAGTGGGCCCTTTCGGTGCGGCGATCTCAAGCCGCTCGCAGGGGTGTGCGACGAAGGTCAGTGCCCAAGCATAATCTGCTGTATTCACTCGCGGATGAATAATGACGAGTGCCCCAGCCCGCTTCTCGGGCCTACATCGGGGACCAACTTGTATGTTAGTCAAAAGGGACAGCTTCGGACCCATTGTCGCCATGGGAGTTACGCCTGTGAGTTACGACGTGTATTCCCATGCTTATGACACTCGGTTATTCTCCAAGGCCTGTACCTAGACTGCACGAATCAATAGTGTTCATCAAGACATTAGGAAAACTAAGAGAGGCCGGAAGAGAAATTTATTTTTGCGATGGTGCACTTCGTTCCATTGACTACCTGACAAAAACTGATGGGATGGGCTTTTCGTTTTCCGACGTGTATTGATCAGCCGGGCTTGATGAGGTTCTCTGGTACAAACATCACTGGGAAGCAAACTACATCTTCGCTGGTCGTGGAATCCGGGAAGAGATTTCGTCGAGTAAAAGATGGGATTTAAAACCGGGGATGGTTTGTACCGTTGGCCCAAGAGACTGACATCGCTTTCACGCCGTTGACGACGTGCACGTAATGTGTATCTTCAATCCCGCGCATCGGTGACGAAACCTACGATGAAGATGGATCGCTCGAGGCAACAGGCGAGGTACTACCCGGTCCCGGTATCATGTCGGTCAATTATCTCGATGAGTTGCGTATTGCTGGACGTGAAAAAATAATTGCCGGAGGAAGTGGTCTAAGTATCCGCATACTGTTGCAAGAGGATAACGTGGGTTTTACTTTGACAAGAAGCAATGTCTGACAGATTATTTACGTTATTGTTTTATTATGCGAATACCATAAGCAAACACGCAACCAACAGAAATAAACCCAATCATGGAAAGTGCCTTAGACAAACCTACCTTCAAACCTGCCTATCTTTCACTTCTCCGGCTGGGGCAATTGGAAACACGGGCTGAACAGGCGTACCAGCACCTGGAATATTGTGATCTTTGCGCGCGTCATTGCCGCATAAATCGTAAACAAACCATCGAGGGTGCAGTCTGCCGCACCGGCGAGTTGGCAGTCGTAAACAGTTACGGCCCGCATCACGGAGAAGAAAGTCCATTACGCGGCTGGAACGGGTCAGGAACTATCTTTTTTTGCGGGTGCAGTTTGCGTTGCGTATTTTGTCAGAACTGGGACATTAGTCAAAAAGGCGTCGGCAGGGGAACCACGCCTGAAGAACTGGCGGATATGATGTTATCCCTGCAGCAACAGGGTTGCCATAATATCAACTTTGTCACACCCAGCCACGCGGTGGCACAAATCATTGCTGCCGTCGCAATCGGCGCCCAAAAAGGCTTGCGATTGCCATTGGTATATAACACCAGTGGTTATGACAGCCCCGAGGCACTGAAATTACTCGACGATATTATCGATATTTATATGCCGGATATGAAATACGGCGACTCAACAAAGGCCCGCCAATACTCTAAGGTTCGTAACTATGCTGAGGTAAACTTTAACGCGGTGAAGGAGATGCACCGCCAAGTGGGCGACCTGATTCTGGATGACAATGGCGTTGCTTTACGGGGGTTGATGGTACGCCATCTGGTATTGCCCAACAACATCGGTGGTACCAACCAAGTGTTACGTTTCCTGGCGACCGAGATTTCTACCGGCACTTATATAAATATCATGAACCAATATCACCCTTGTTATCGTGCCGATGATTACCCCGATATGAACCGGTCCATCACTTGGCAAGAATATCAGAAGGCGATTGACGCGGCGCACAATGCAGGCTTGCACCGTTTGGATGAAGAACGAACCATTCATTGGCTATGAATGTAACGATCGAGATGCATCAAAACACTTTTTTCTGAAGCTCGGCCTGACGTTTTTGACCATGTTGAGTGTTTCTATAACTAAGAGTGCGGAGTCACCCTGAAATGAAGAAATCGATTGAACACAAAGGTGGCAGAATTTTCGGACACACGTAGGATATGTTAGCCTTGATCCGATAAAAAATTCACTAGATTTTTCTCAGGTGGGCAAGGCGAGATGGGTGTCCTGGTCCAGCGAAAGTTTGCTCCCATACTTGCACGGGGTACTGAAAAGTTACGTTGCCCGGTACCAATATTTTGCCTTCTACGTCATCAAGAGGCCACTGCCTTTTCCCAAGACTCAAAGGCTGTCTGCCTTAAATCCCGATAATGGCTGGCTGACACTAAATGACGACTAAGGGTAAATAGGTTATGGACGGCAACATGGGTACTCAAAAGCGCTGCGTCTGCACAGTCGATTTGATTCGGCGCATACCTCGCTCTCGAACCCTTTACTTCGCCATCCTGGTCGACCGCTCGCCATAAATAATACTGTTTACCACCTATCTCACAAACACTCGTCGATGTAGAAGGTATCACCATAACGCTGGTGCTCGCGCTTCAAGCGCCGTGCATATTTGGATCCGAACTTGATGCACCACAAACGGATGGACTCGTAGTAGGCCTTGTGAACCCAACCGTGATTGCCATCGATGTTCCCGGCTATTCAGATGATGACTGCCTCGACTGTGCCGAGTACGTGGGCATTACCGGAGATATCGACACTCCATAGGGGCGAATGAAAGGCCCTACTGCTGCATTAACGCCTCCTGCCGGGCGGCGTGAGGAGAATCTTGGACGCCCCCGGCGTAAAAGGTTAATTCGCCAACGACAGGGTCGACGAATGCTTTCTGAAAGTTAGACTCAGCCTGTTTTCAGAAAAGATTCCAGGATGTGGTATTGTTCTTGAGCTTCGTTGTGTTCGACGCCTGTACCGTCTGCGATCATTTCACACACCCGTGCCATGCGGGCGTTCATGGCCGTACTCCACGCCAGATCACTTCCCCGTCCAGGCTGCGGCGCGGGTGTGAGACAAGCAGTGGCCGCAGCAGCCACAAAATGGCCCGCTTGTTTGCGCCAATCCCCCTCGTTTCCGCATAAAGTATAGCTCTCTATTGCTGCCGCCTTGGCCATCTTATATGCATCGGCGATCTCTTCCTCCGCTGACGGTTCGATCGTGTTGATAAACGCCAACGCCTGTTTGACTTTGGAACTGTCCGTTAGCCCCATAACGTTGTCGACAAAAAGCTTCCCAAGTTGTCGCTGGTTCGCCATCGATAATTTCGCGAGGGCCGCCCTGAAATCCGCATCCGAATCAATTCTGGTCGTAGTCATATTCATCTCAGATACTTTCAATAATTATGTGAGCATGCTCTGAAGTAGTTTCGGCATGTGATGTATTGATTATGAGCTTGAGAAGAGTTGGTGGTATTGATACAAATCAAGGTGAGTTGTGAGTGTTCTCCGTAAATACTCAATCTCGTGCAGTCAAAAAACTCATTCGCATTGAGATATCAACATCTTATCACTGATAGTCAGGCCACAATCCTTTTGTGTCATGCCTCAATGGAGACGTACACTCGGCTGATTAGTTGAAGTCGGCGTGGGGATTGTTATGGATTGGGTGCGTATTCTTGCCTACATTGCCGGCACGGTGGGCCAGGAACTCCTTTTGCGTAATGAGTATCTTGCTGCTGAAATATTACCATCGGGAAGCCGCATGAGTATTTTGACCCAACGCGCACATCGAACTTCCAGTGTCGGCACTATTCCGGACAATTGATATCAATCGGAATCTGAGAGTATTAGTAATTTCTAAAGGGCAGTTGTTTGCCCATTCCTGCCATTCGCAGGCAAGCAACTTTAGGCAGCTCGCACCACCCGGTTCTTACCCTCACGCTTGGCTGAATATAGTGCTCTATCGGCTTTTGTCATAGTACCGTCAATGTCACCATCAGCTTCATATTCAGCCACGCCCACACTGACGGTTTTGTAGCCGACGATACCGAACTTATTGCCCTCGATACGTTTTCTAATTTTTTCAGCCAAAAAGTAAGTCCCGTCTCTATTAGTTTCTGGGCACAAGACAACAAACTCGTCCCCACCCCATCGCCCGACAATATCGCAAGACCTGACGGTATCGCGGATTACTCCCGACATTTCCACAAGCAATCGGTCACCAATAGCGTGGCCGAATTGATCATTAGCCTCCTTGAAGCAATCAATATCCAGCAAGATAGTGGAAAAAATACGCCCGAATCGTTTGCTCCGACTCACTTCCATCAACAGATCCTCATTCATTTTCCGTCGGTTGTAAAGTCCGGTTAAATCGTCTCGTTCCGATAAGCTCTTGATCTGGTCGTAATAGCTGGTCTGTATGACGATTAACTTTCCACCCGTTACTGCGGGATAGATTAACGCGAGAAAAACGAAAAACGTGATCGTGATTACATACTCCCAGCGTTCCGCCAGAGTCTCCGGTTCGAAGTCTTTATTGAGAAAGCTCTGAACAGAAGTTTCCAGCCAGAACTCCCAGATAAAACTGAGTGAAACAACCGTTAGTAAGATGATGCAGATGTATCTGTAATAACGCTTTTTATTCATTGGAAAAGATGCGCCTCAACCTATCGTCGACCTCGCCCAGTCATATTCTGTATAGCAGACGATGAAACCAATACTCGAGTTATGTATCAGGAGCGAGCTACCGTTAATCCGAAGTAGGGGGTTTGATCCCAATGGTGCGCTAGTTGTGGCGCATCGGTCCTGTGCTCGATGGACAATAATGAACTACCGCTATATTTGGCCGGTTCCCGCCTATTGCACAGCAATCGACCCCGATTCTCTCATTTTGGCGAACGACAGCAACGAAGTATAAAACTGCCGGTCAATTAAATCTGGCGACCGTCTCTTCACGGCCGATAACCGCCTGATGCGGTGCAGAAATCGACCCTGACTTTCTCGTTTTAGGCAATGGCAGGAATGAGTATTCAGCGGGCGTAGAATCCCTCAATACTCAGGCAATCGTCCGGCCGCTTACCGGCATGAAGCCGCCGGTCCGGAGAATGACGCTTAATCGGCCGGACCTTGCCCTATATAGGAGACCTTCCTCTCGATGATGGGAATGGTTTGTTGCGATGCAGCACCTCGGTCCGGAGACGACCCAATCCGGACTTAGCGAGGCTGTTCTTTCACAGCCTCCCTAAACCACCAATGGCGTCAGCGAGTTGATTTAATGCGGCATCAAGCTTGGCGTGGGCGCACGCTATATTCAGTCTGGCGAATCCGGCGCCTTCCTCCCCAAAAGCATGGCCTCGCGTTACCGCCCACTTTGCTTTGTCTCTAAGAAACGACATCAGCTCGTCGGGGTTCAGCTTCAGCTGTCTAAAATCCAGCCACAGCAGAAATGTGCCTTCCGGTTCGATTAACTCAACACCCGGAACATTTTTCAGACGGTCTTTGGCTAAAGCCACGTTTCCCTGCAGATACGCCAGTATTTCATCCACCCACGGCCCTGCTTCACGGTATGCAGCCTCCATGGCGACATTAGCAAAAGCGCTGTTTTTATTCACCGTTAAACGACTGTTCTCGGTTTGAAAAGCTTTGCGTCTAGCTCCGTTCGCGATGTAGGTGAACGCAGAGCAACAGGAAGCGATATTGAAGCATTTTGCCGGCGACAAACAGATAATGGAATTGTCAGCGTAATCCGCACCAAGAGAGGCGAAGGGCGTGTACTTGTGGCCGGTGAAGGTCATGTCACCGTGTATTTCATCGGAAACGACCAGCACGTTGTTGTCTGCACAGACGTCGCCCAGTTCCCGAAGTTCTTCCCTGGTCCAGACCCTTCCTACAGGGTTATGTGGATTGCACAGATAGATCATCTTGGCGCGAGGATCAGACGCTTTGCGTTCAAGATCGCTAATATCCATATGGTAACGGCCATTCTTAAGAATCAGCGCATTGGAGACCAGGGAGCGATTGTTCTCCCGTATTATGTCGAAAAAATCGAAGAAAACCGGTGGCTGCACGATTACGCCGTCTCTTTCCTCGGTGAACAAGTAGGTGGCAATAGCCAGTGCATTCAGAATGTTGGGAGCACGAAGGATGTGGTTTTGGTCGACTCTCCAGCTATGGCGGGTGTATAACCAATGAACCAGAGATGGGAACAATCCATCCGGTACAGCCTCGTAGCCGAAAATGCCATGATTGACTCGCTTTTGCAGAGCGTCGAGCACCGATGGTGGTGCCTTAAAGTCCATGTCCGCAACGCCAGCAGCAAATAGATCCTTGCCACCAGACCCTAATACGCTGGGATGAAATTTCAACGCAGGAACCTCGCGGCGATTGATGTCTTCATCAAACGAGAAGGACCTGCAACTGCCGCTCATGTTAGTTCATTCCTGTGATTGATTAGTCGGCCCGATTCTAACATGCGGCCACTCTGCGTTCGTGGGCGATTGTGGCCAAAGTTAGAGGGTTTCGAGGGCTTGCTTTAGATCTGCGATCTGATCGTCGACGTCTTCTATGCCAACCGAAAGTCTCAACAGATTCGGCTGAACCTGGTTCGGGGGACCCCCCACAGAAGCCCGATGCTCGACCAAGCTTTCGACACCACCAAGCGAGGTTGCAGGCACAAACAGCTTAAGCCTTGTGGCTATCGCTTTTGCCTCCATTGCGCCTCCCTTCACGCACAGCAACAACATACCGCTAAAACCATTGGTCATCTGACGCTTGGCGATTTCATGTCCCGGATGGCCCTCAAGGCCCGGATATAACACCGCATCGATTTTTGGGTGGCCCTCGAAATACTGAGCAATCCTCAACGCATTACTCGAAGCGCGCTCAAATCGTATCGAAAGCGTACGCATGCCACGCAGTAGCAACCATGATTCAATGGCGCCCAATACTCCACCCATATGTTTACGAATAAACTTGATCTCCTCCCAACGTTGATTAGTGTCGCGGGTTACCAAAATGCCGGCAGTTAGGTCACTGTGTCCGTGTAGAGCATTAGAACGCGCATGTTACATAAAATGACCCTCTTGAATCACCGTGCTCTAGACAGTTAGTGCTAAGGGGCGTCGCAACGGTGACTAGCGCTGGTTAAGAGAAGGTATCCACCAGACATAGTGGCGGCTTTTGGCCGGTTGCTGTCTGACGCACTGCAGCAACCTACCGCTGCATTCTCGCTTTTGCCACTGGCGGCTTTGAATATCAAGCAGTCGTACGGAATCCTTGTTTTGAATGGCCGGAGTTTGCCCTGAACGGCCGTTCACGAAAATAGACTGTAATATTGTGTTGGTCAAAACTGACGCTCGGACCCGAGGCAAAAACGGCGGCTCAACATCCGCTGCTAAGACGGCACAAAAAAGTTGGCCTTAGTAGGCCACCTTTCCCGGTTTTGTGATGCTCTCGGGGAGCAACCAGTTGTGCTTAGGCTCTTATCTCTATGGAACCCATTGGCCCTAGCCTAGATGTAGGATGATCGAACCCTCCGAGACCGAAGGCGGACTTGTACCCAAATTCGACGCGTTTTCCTGTATCCAATTTCGTGCTACTTGAAGGCTTTCATCGGTGCGGATGAGCGAATATCCCCCAAATCTACAATATTGATGGCTCTTTTTTGTGGTTTTTAGAACATTATAAATCAAGAACACGCGGCATCGATGTTCTGCTCGTGGCGAGTAAACAGAAGTTTCACGTTGATCGACTAGAAACGCTGGCATAACTTACGGTCGCTCACTGACGGTGGTAGACTAACATCTGCGAGAACGAGCGACCCGGTCACCGGAGGTCCTAATGAGCACCGCATCACCAGCGGAAAACACAGAATTCGTCGATTTTTGGAACGAGGTCTTGGTTCCGAAGTTTGTCAAGTACAAGCACGTGCTGGTCGGTGGACTCACTCACCACAGCGAGAAAATATTTCCATCGTTGAACGTGAAGGAAGGCGACCGGGTTGTCGATGTCGGATGCGGTTTCGGCGACACGGCTGTCTTGTTCGCTCGACGCGTCTCTCCTACCGGGTCGGTGTTGGCTATCGATTGCTGCGATGGTTTCCTAGAGTTCGGGCGTCGTGATGCCAAGGCTGCCGGAGTGGACGACTTGATCGAATTTGTGGAGGCCGACGTGCAAAGCTATCCATTTGAAGGCGACGCCGATTTTTGTTTTTCACGTTTCGGCACTCAGTTCTTCGAGAACCCGGTCGCGGGTTTGCGCAGCATGCGGTCATCGCTCAAACCTGGAGGTGAAATGGTAATGATCGTTTGGCGCACCATCGGCGACAATCCGTGGCTGGGTGTGCCCAAGCAGATCGTTCTGCAGCATCTACCACCTCCCGGCGAGGATGCCAGAACCTGCGGCCCGGGACCGTTTTCGATGGCCGACCAGGAAATGGTCTCCAAGCAGTTGGAAATCGCCGGGTATGTCGATTTCCAGTTCGAACGAATCGACGCACCGTTGGTGATGGGCGACACGCCGGATGACGCGGTGGGTTTTCAGTTAGCGCTGGGGCCCGCCGGCGAAGTCTATCGGGAAGCGGGGGAAGAAGCCGAGCGCAAACACAGCGATATCGAACAGGCCATGAAATCGGAGTTGAGTAAGTATGAAACGGCGGAAGGGATCGTGATGGATTCGAGTTCCTGGAAAATCAGCGCCAGAAACCCAGAGTAGCGGATTAGCTTGATACTAATAATCGTATCAATCAATTCCTGCGAAAATAACAACTGTCGGCTATAGAGTATTCAGCGGGCGTAGGATCCCTGAATATTCAGGCAATAGTCCGGCCGCTTACCGGCGTGAAGCCGCCAGTCCCAAGAACGACGCTTATTCAGCTGGACCTTGCCCTGAACAGTCATTCGCCCAAGATGGGCGAACTCCCGGAACCGGCCAAAAGGGTCATTCGTCAACCGCTTTAAGTGTCTTTTGGAAATGGCAATAAAGATACATTTGCTCCACCCCGCTCGGCGTAATGTGTAATTCTTTCCGATGACGCTTAAGTACAAACTCTCTCCCAGCGTGCCCTCCAAGCGCTCCGGGCTGTACCGTTGTATCGGTAAACCACTGCATTGTGGTGGCGCTTCTAACGCAAATGTACCGATAATCAGACTTCCATCCGGCTTTAGCGCCTTGCTAAGGTTCTCCCGGTACTTCTGTTGCTGCTCAGGCATCGTGAGAAAATGGAATACTGCCCGATCATGCCACAATTCATAATGGTTCAACGGTAAATCGACCGAAGTGATATCACCTTCAATCCAGGTTACCTGCCCTGCTTCTTTACCCATCCGTGTTTTGATCGCACTGAGCGCCCTCGCCGATACATCGAGGACCGTGACAGACCTGTAGCCAGCGTGTAACAGATCGTCAGCTAATGTGGATACGCCCCCTCCAACATCGATAATAGGAGCGTCTGCGTCTAAACTGAGCTCCTTAATCCAGTCCAAGGAGGTTTGTAAGTGAGGCTCATACCAACCCAGCTTCTCAATCGTCCTGGTCGAGTAGACATGTTCCCAGTGATCCTTTCTATTCATTAGCTAAGTGCTCGCTCGTAGTCGTTCATCCATTTATTGCAGCTCCATACCACAACCTACGCTCAAACGGAGCGTCGGGTCGGGTCCGGACTGAGGTGCTTCGGCGCAACAACTCGTTTTCATCTTCGATGCGAGGGTCCGGAATGGGCAAACAACGGGCGTAGCTCGGCCGGTTCGCGACCGGCAGGAACGGGTCGGTTGCTGTCTGTAAAGCGCTGCAAATTATGCTCTTCACCCTGTAAAATCCACCGGCAGTTAAGAGATTGATTCCGGACCGTCGAAATTTGAGTATTTGTAAGAAATTTCGACGAGAACGTACTGGCGCTATAGGCCAGAAGCAGTCATATTGCTAGGACCGCCTGGGCTGTTGCTCCACTATGTCATCTGCCCTGAACTGTACGTAACGTGGCAAAGTGTCTGAGGTCTCAAGCCACGATAGGCGGTGCGAGCGCCAAATATGGAACTCTGGCGGCAACTTCTCCGCATCATCGAATGAACTAACCGAGACATAAATCTCGTCCGGGAACCGATCATCAGCAAGCGTAAGTGAGGTCCCGCACCGCCTTGTTCCATGGACCCGTCAATTCCCACGATAGCCGCTTTTCCATAGCTGACTGCCGGGGAAGATAGCTGGGCGACCATCTGAGGCATTAGTAATTCACCGATATCGCGCCCGAGATCGAACAAGGATGAGAGGTCCTCGACAAAGCGACCGGCGAATGGGTTTGCCACTACCGCAAGCCCCGCAACACGGGTAACTGGTGAACACGATTTATTCGTTTCGTCGACTTCTATTGTTTCCCGAATGACAAGAGTCTTGCGTAGATTCATCGTAAATACCTCAAGTTTCTAACGCATAAGATACGAAAACCGATTAACGCCAGCATGGCTACAAGGATCATTATTCCTGCAAACCAAAACGGTGCGGCTGGACTGCCGCTGACATCCCGGATGTAGCCCGCTATAGCTGGGAAGATGCCCATGCCGATATAGTAAACGGTAAAAAATATCCCCATACCGACAGCACGATTCTCATCACGCAGCACTTGTGTTGGCAACGCCATTATCATTCCACCAGCCGGCCCAAAAATTAATCCCAGAATGGCAAACATTAAGGCATAAGACGATGTCAATGGAATCATCCAGATAACGATAGCGATAGCAATGAAACTCACTACCATGGTAGCTATGGGTCGTCCTATGTGTTCCGCAAACCAACCTCCCAATGGTAGAGCGGGAATAATCAACCAGCTTGTGAGGCTCACAATTGCGCCGGCAGCGGCCAACCCCATTCCTTGTGCGGTTAAAAACTCCGGCCCGAAACTGAGCGGTAGAATAAAAGCGACGTTGTAGAAGCACCAAACGCATCCTCCCAACACAACGCCCCATAACTCAAAAGACGACAGGCCTCCGATAGCTTTTTCATTTGAATTACCCTCGTCGGCCTTCACGGCTCCCGGACTGGTATAGACTATGGCGACCAGTAGCAATGCCAGTGCGCACACGGCGACAGGAATCGCGAACGCCCAAGATAATCCCATCACTTCGGTCAATGGACCCATGGTTAATAGCGCGAGTGCGATGCCCAGCGGCCAGCTCGAGATTAAAATGCCCATCGCAGTAACGATTCGATGGCCGGTGAACCAGTCGGTGACCATCTTCGTAACGAGTACGTTGAGCAACACGGCACCAGCGCCAGAAATCAGTCGGCCTGCGAGCATGACTTCGTAAACATGCGACGTAGCGAAAAGAGCTCCACCACCAGTCATCACCGTGAGCCCAATCATCACCAGGCGTTTATCGCCAAAGCGCTTTCCGAGCCAACCACTAGGAATGGCGAAGAACGCTCCGGGCAGCAGGTAAATGCCCATGAGGGTGCCGAGTGCTGTGTAGCTGATCGCAGTCTCCGTAGTCAATGCAGGGCCCACGGCGGCAAGAGACTGAAATTGGAAGCCCATCGTGAACCGCGCCAGTGTGAGTACGAGAAGAATCAGCCAGCGATTTGGCGTGAGAACCCCACTGTTCATAAGCAGAATTTTGTTGACGAAATCCCTTTAACATCCATTCTTCGTTGTCGTTCCACTATATGCTGTTGGGCATCGTGGAGTCACTATTGCTATTATTCTAACGGCTACAAGGGCCGACTCCGGATATAGCTTTTACAGAGCAGCAAGATTAGGGGCGATGTCAGCAATTGGCTACAAAGCAGTCAGATCAAAATCTTGGTAGATCAAGCGAGATTTGGATGGCTCATTAGTCTCTGAGCGGCCATAAGCGGCCACTCGGGGTAAGTAAAATGAAGGGCTCCGCAACTCAAAAGAGCCATTCAGACATGAGATACGATGATTTCGTCAATATGTTTTATGCGATCAGCGGAGCGAGTAGTACATCGACGGCATCGTCCACACTGGGCATTGATGCCATCTCTTCGGCAATCCGATCCGAAGTCTCATGTATCCCAGTGTCTGTCAGCACTCGTTCAATTGCAGCCCGAATGGAGGTCACATCTGGTTCATACACTGCTACACCAGCGCCTGCCTCTTCAATACGTTGTGCATTGTCAGGTTGATCGGCAAACAACGGAATCACAACCATCGGCATACCGGCCGCAAGTCCTCCCAGAACTGTCCCCGAACCGCCGTGGCAAACGAGGGCGCTTGCATGTGGCCACACTTCTCCCCGCGGAACCCAAGCTTCGACTGTCACGTTACCGGGAATGGCACCCAGTGCAGAAACTTCCATGCCCGGACCGGTAGTAAGCAAGGCGCGTATCGGTAAACCTTCGATGGCACTCAGCGCGGTACGATAGACGGCACGTCTATCCGATGAACTAGCCGCAATGGTGCCAAATGTGATGTATACCAACTTCTCTCCATCCTTCGGCGCCCAAGCCGGATCGGTCTGGGTGGAGATGGTGATGTCTTGGAGCCGCCCAATACGGAATGGAACCTTTCCATCTGTTTTTGCGGCGCCATCAAATGAGGAAAGGAAAGCGGTGAAAACCGGCTCGGCACGCAAGGATGCCCCGTTGTCCAAGCTGAGGTTCGCCTCTTGGCGCAAAATGTCAATAGCTGAATTTACTTTTAACATGAACCTTTCTTCCACAAATCCATTGTGGACTGCCACACGTGTATGGGGAACTCCCGCCTGCTCTGCCGCTACCAATCCTGCAAACTCAACAGATTCTCGTACGATGAGTTGGGGGTGCCAATTGTGGATTACTTCCCGCAGCTTTGGCAGAGCAGTTCGTGCATTGAGCCCAGCGAAAATTTCTCGGACGATCAGGGCATTGGCCTCATCACGGGGTAATTCACCACAGCATGCCCAGATCGGTTTCAATTGTTCGTCGCCCGGATGATCGAATAGTGTATGAGGGAGTTCCTCTTTCTGTAGCTTTTCGCTCACGCTTTCAGGCGCTGCGACGCACACAGCGTGGCCACGCCGTTTTAGCGTGTGCAGGTAAGGAAGAACGGGTTCGAGGTGGCCCGTACCCCGAGTAGAGGTAAAGAGGATTCGCATATAGAATTCTTCTTAATTGGATTTTGTGAACGGTACCTCGACTATACCAATAGTACATAGATAAAGAATAATTCCAGAATTTCGAATGTCGGCAAAGGGTCGTTCAAACCCTCGAACTCCCCGACAAGCCGTCAATCGCAGTCCTCCCTTTTACAAACAGGAGTGATAATGCGGAGCAGGAGTACTTTAGCGATGGAATTACGGAAGACATCATCACGGAGTTGAGTCGATTCCGCACTTTGTTCGTTATCGCTCGAAATTCGTCTTTCTACTACAAAGGCCGCTCGCCAAAGATGCAGGAAGTCGGCCGCGGATTAACCCCCTTGAGCCGGACTGGGTTGCGTGGCTCAGGGGGATAACACTTTTTACAGCACACTGATATGAGGAAGCGATTTCAGCCCTAGGCACCGTGCAAATACCAAGCAATGAAGTACGAGGTTGGCTCGCCGCTAGCTACGCTCACGCTGGTCGTTCTGACGAGGCGCGCCAAAAGCTAAACGAGTTTTTAGGCGTTGCGAAGGATGATATGGCCGAGTATCCCGGAACGACTATGACCGATTGGGAAACGTATTGGCACGGCGCAATCGAATATAAGAACGACAATGACTTTGAACACTTGTTTGACGCGCTACGCCGAGCGGGTATGCCTGACTGATAGTTTTTTCCATGTCTGGTTGAAGAAACGATTTTTACCATAGAGCCGACAGTACCATCGATTGTCTCTAAGAACCGTTTAGGGTCGCGAGCCGACCACTATGAAAGCTTATATTTCCTGACCCAAATCTAGATCGATCGACGGCTGTATCCCAGCAAGCGGACCAAGTAAATTGACATGGGCAGACCGGTTTCCGCCGCACCGCATAATGGCGCTTTCGGCCAAGTGCGGTCCTGGGCATTGGTCGGGGAAAGGATGTTTGAGTGTCTCGTACCCTTAACGATTCCTGACATTCACTCGCACTTGCAACATTTCGCCCTTCCGCAGTAATAACTCGGAAGAGGTATCCAGGATTGCGCCAGACCGTTCGGATTACGGAGCGGCAGATCCGGCCAGCCTTTGGGCCTCCTCCTTAGGATCGATAGTCAACTCGGGGTCGAGTTCCACTGCGCGCTCGAGCAAGGTTACTGCGCCCGCCATATCATTCGCTTTGGCTAGCTTCTCAGCGGTTTCAAAGAGACTCGGATGTATGGGTAGATTAGGACAGGTTCGCTCGTAGGGAAGCTTAACGCCGACGAACTTGTGCCATTCATCGAGTGTTAGGTTGCGCCAGACATTTTGACAGACCTTGTCGGCGATCTCTTGCGTGGTCGAGGCATTCAGCGGGTGAGTCAGGTCCCATATCCTTATGGTTCTATCACTACTGCCGGTCACCAGGCGCTTGCCATCCAAGCTATACGCAAGCGACCAGACTTTGCCTTCGTGCCCGGACAAGACGATCGGCAGTGCATCCGAATTCTCGACGTTCCATAGCCGTACGCTGTAGTCATGACTTGAGCTGGCAAGCTGCTTCCCGTTCGGGCTGAAACGAACGCGAGTGACATCCGTGTCGTGGCGGCCAAGAACAATTGATGGAGCGTCTGGTGAATCTGGGTCCCACAATCGAACGGTCGCATCCGTGATGCCCCCCGAGGCGAGTCGCTTGCCGTCCGGACTGAAAGCAACGGACCATGCAGCACTCGGGCGTGTGTGACCCAGCAGCTCGGAAGCGGTCGTATCGGGGCGAGTGAGGTCTTTCAGATACATGACGGGACCATAATTGCCCACGGCAAGAGTGGCGCCGTTCGGACTGAATGCTATCTCGGTTGCGTAGCCATCGACCGGCAGCAACATCCTGGCTTCGGTGTTTAAATCGGCAAGGTCCCAGGCGTAGACACCGCGGACACCGGTCGCGGCCAAGGTTTTGCCGTCCGGACTAAAAAGAGCAGTCCAGGGTTCGAGCGCGCCCGGCATCGGCAAGGCGGTGCGCGTCGGCGTTGACTGACCAAGCTCCCAAAGTTGTACCGAATTGCCGGGCGAGCTGGCTGATAACAGGCGCTTGCTGTCGGCGCTGAAGTTCAACGAGTTGACGTCACCGTCTTGGCGGCCTAACACCTGCGGGGGTTCGCCAAGCTCATCCCAGCGCCATAGTCGAATGGTTTCGTCACCGGTGCCACCTCCAGAGGCCAACCATTTCCCATCAGGGCTGAAGGCAAGCGAAAGCACGGAGCCTTGATGGCCCGTCAGGACCAAAGGCCGACCGCTCGGTTCCAGGTCCCACATACGAAAATAATCGGCGCCGCCACCGCCGGAGGCCAAGCGTTTACCATCAGGGCTGAACGCTGCTTGAAAGAAATGTCCGCTTGCCATCACGACCGCAGGTATTTCCGACTCGTCGACCTGCCAAAGGCTGATGCCACTATGACTGGACGCGGCAAGGGTTTGGCCATCGGCGTCGAAATCTAAGTAATTAGTAGGACTAGGTCCGCTTGCCAGTACGACAGGGATCGCCGAAGTCTCCGCCAGGTTCCAGAGCCGTATGGTGGCGTCCTGGCCACTAGAGGCCAGGTGATTACCATTGTCGTAGAAGACCAAAGCCAGCATCCCACCCTCGTGGCCGTGCAGGCTGCCGACCGGTGCCGTGAGGTCGCTGGGGCGCCAGAGCCGGATGACACCGTTTAGGCTACCAGTAGCTAACATTGTGCTGTCTGGGCTAAATGCCACCGGCACACCGCCGACTCTCTCGATAGGAGGTCCGCTGCCCGCGGCGGCGGGCCGCGGGTCGTTCACGAGGACCGGCTTCGCATCGGCCTGGGTCAGATCCCATACGGCAAAGGCATCGTCGAGCTTGCTGCCCATCGCCAGCCAACGCCCATCCGGACTGAATACAGTCGACCACACGCCGCCTTTCTGGGTGGATAACTCAACAAACGGCGCTTGCGGCTGGTCGAGATCCCACTGACCAATGGAGCCAGCCGCATTGGCCGCTACCAGCGCCTTGCCGTTCGGACTGAACGCAAGCGAAAAGACGTATCCGCCCCCTTTCGGGTATCCCGATAACACAATAGGCTGAGCACCTGGTCGAGTGAGGTCCCATAGCACGACCTCGCTAGGATCAAGATGGGCGGATGCCAGTTTGGTGCCATCGCGGCTAAAGGCGAAGCGCGATGTGAGAAATGGCCTCATAATCGGTGAGAAATATGGCTTGCCGACCACCGTACGCAATACATTGTCCAACTGTGCCATCAAGGGCCGACTGCCGGTAGCGCCGAATCGGTATGCTTGACGGGCCAACAAAGCGCCTCTTTCATCAAGCCGGGCGGCTTGCTGTTGAGGTGCCTGAATTAGCAGCAGTTGCGCAACCGACGCAAGTCGAGCATTCTCTGCCTCGACGCGGCGCCCCTCCGCCGCTTCGCGGGCAGATGCTTCCTGCACCGCCAAGGATTGTGCTTTCTGGCTCTGCGTCCAGGCGAACAGACCCGCACCGATCGCAACCAGAAGTAGTGCTGCGAGCCCGATCATCGAGCGCCGCATTCGCCCGGCGGCGCGCCGTTGTTCATCAGCAAGTGCTTGCGCCTGCGCAAGTTCTCGATGGCGTGTCGCCTCTTGTGCCCGCTCCGCCGCTTCAATCGCCCGTTGACTGGCTTCGACCAACTCAGGCAACGACGCGTCGTAGCCGAGGTCGGCGGCATCAGAACTGGCCAACCAGCGCTCGGCTTCCGGCAATTCTGCTTCGTCCAATAGCCCACCAGCACCTTTGCCAAGGCGAACCCACTCCGCTGCTTTACCTTCCAGGAGTCGGCGGATCTGTTCGGCTTCGCGCCGCTCATCGGCCCAGTCTTGTAAACGTGACCAGCCGTCGATGAGTGATTCATGTGAGATATCGACGGCCGGCGGGTTGTTGTCATCTCCACCGCTGCGCGTCAGCAGGCGATTGGCCGTCAGGTGTTCAAGCGTTTGTTCAAACGCGCCCGCGGCGTCGTTCGCTGCGCGCAGGGAGGCGACCGGTTGTTGGCGGCGCGTATCGGCGCGGCCCTCGCCGAACTGGATGAGGCGTAAAAAGATACGCCGTGCGATAACCTGCTGGCTTTGGTCGAGCTCGGACAACGTGGCGTCGGCTTTCATCGCGATGGCCACGGCCAAGCCGCTAAGCGCACCATCGGCGTCACCGGCCCCGCGGCTCAATCGTTCATAGGCGCTGAAGGGCAACGTGCGTTGCTCCATGTCATCCCAAAGCAGACCCATGGTCTCCTGCAGCAACGGCAGTGCGCCCGGTTCATCGGCCGCATCGGCGAGCAGCTGGTTTATCAGGTTGTCTTCTATGCGCACGCCGACGTCGGCGGCCGGGCGCTCAATCGCTTCGCGCAGCGCCTCGCCGCGTAGCGGGGCGACTTCGACCCGCTGGCTCGCATCCACCGGCCACAAGTAAGACGTCATCAAGTCGGGATAGAAATCGGCGCGCAGGGTCAGGATCAGCGCACAGTTCTCCGGCGCCCTGAGCGCTTGAAGTGCGGCGATAAAACGCGCCCGCTCCTCGCGCTGAGCTTGAGTGAACACTTCTTCAAACTGGTCCACCAACAGCAGCAGTCGTTCGGCCGGTGCGTGCGCCTCGATTAGAGCGTCAACGCTGCCGGGCTCGAATTCACCACAGGCGCCGCTGCCACCAAGGACCTCGGCCAGTACCTCGGTGGGCTTCGGCCCCGGGCGAATGGTCCGTATCAACCAGTAGTCCTTGGCAAAGTACCGGCTGCGCTCGAGCTCCGGCAGCAGTCCGGCATAGACCAGCGATGATTTACCAGAACCCGACGGACCAATCACCATCATGAAGCGCTGACGGCGCAGCAACTGCACCATGCGCGCGACTTCTTCAGTGCGTCCGTGGAAATGTTGCGCGTCGGCTGCACCAAACGGCACCATGCCCGGATAGGGGCACGGGGGTGGGGCTTGTGCCGATACACTCGCAGCGACGACCCGATAGGCACGAACGGGCTCGGCGATGTTCTTCACTTCGCGCTCACCCATGAACTCAAAGCCGAGTGCCAGTTTGCTGCCAGCCGCGCTTCGTACCGATTCCGACACACAGATACCGCCCGGCTCGGCGAGGCTTTCCAGTCGCGCCGCCACGTTCACCCCGTCACCGTATATATCATCGCGGTCGACAATGACTTCGCCCAGGTTCACCCCGATGCGAAACTCGACCCTGCGTTCAGCGACCAGTTCGTCGTTTCGCTGGGCCAGGGCTTGCTGGATTTGCCACGCGCAAGTCAACGCTTCGGTGACGGTGGCAAAGTCGGCGAGCACCGCATCACCCGCGTAGTGCACGACCCGACCCCGGTGAGTCCCGATGGACGCCGAGATGAGGTCGAGATACTCACCCAGGCGACGATGCGTGCCTTCCTCATCCTCACCTGTGAGGCGACTGTAACCGGCCACATCGGCATATAGTATGGCAGTCAGCTTGCGCGGTAGTTGTTCTTCGGATGCCACGATCGGGGGCTCCCCCGCATTGGATTGCAGGCCAGTGTAGCTCGTGGGTCAGGAATAGTGAACCCGACGGTACTCAGCATTCGGCTTCATTCCGAAACAGGTGATCTGCTTCACCGAATGTCAAGCGAGAGTCACGTTGCCGGTTTCGTAAGCAGGCTTCACCGACGCCCGTTCATCTTGAGCCCCAACGTTGTTGGTTCGCTGTATGTCACAGAATTTACGACGGGGTACACTAGGGTCTTGTGAACCGGGCAGCGCTCAGCAATCTGTGCGAGGCGCTTTTGTTGGGCTTCATTAAAATTGCCTTTGATCTGAACGTTGCTTACAATTTTCTCTATAAGACTATTGTCAGGTATATCACAGTCTACACAGTCGTCTGCATGAATACGTGAAAACTCGTAGGTAGTCCTCACGGATTCAATTGGAAGCCCTTTGTGCCGGCAATACCAGGAAATCGTCACGCAGGTACAAGCGGCAAGCGACCCCAAGAGCAGCTCGTAGGGATTTGGCCCGGTATCGGTACCACCGGCACCCAGCGGTTCGTCGGAAAGCCAGTTATGCCGTCCATTCGACAGTTGCACAGCCATACCACTCGACCTGCGCACCATAGTCTGTCAGCTCGACCGCCGCGAGTTCCTTCGGTGGAACCGTTTGCGCATTCTCGACCCGCATATGGCCGAGAATCTTGAGTCGCCGACGATTAGGATAATCCATGAGAATCAGTGACACGCGATCGTTGCTCGACACGTTTCCAACGCTGACCAGTTGAGTATTTCCGCGGAAATCGGCATAGGCCAAATGCTTCGCTCCAATGAGGCGCAGAAATCCCGGGGGGGGCGACCGCGATGCTGTACATACGGCCAACCATCTTCGTTAACGGTCGCAATGTAAAAGGAATCGCGACGCGCGATAAAACTCGCTTCCCGATCACCGAGCACGTCATTAGGCCCGGCAATTTCGGCGAAACGCTCGTTTCGCGCCCGAGATCCATAGCGCTCCTGCGCCGCTATTACTTCATCCGTAAACATGATGTTGGCGAACTGATGTGACATTGTCTCATCCTTAAAAAAATGGCGGCCGCCATTGCGCCGCACTGGTTGTGGGCTCAGTTGGCCCTCAGGGGTTTTGAATCCTGTGGTTCAGAAAATCACGCATCAGGTCAGCGATTTCCTGACCGTGCGTCTCCAAAGCAAAATGCCCGGTGTCCAGCAGGTGATACTCGAGCTCTTTCAGATCGCTCTTGTAGGGCTCTGCGCCGGCGGCTGGAAATATCTCGTCATGTTTGCCCCATACGATAAGTGTCGGAGGCTGGTACTGTCGCAGATACTCATGCCACGCAGGATAAAGCGGCGGATTGCTACCGTAACTGTAGAACATCTGTAGCTGAATGTCCTGGTTGCCAGCGCGATCGAGCAACGGCTGCACGTGCCCCCAGGTATCGGGGCTAACCGCTTCCACGTCCGGCACACCGTTGGTGAATTGCCACTTCGTGGCGCCGAGCGTGAGCAGAAAGCGCAACGCATCATCATTACTCATTTCAGGCTGCTTATACGCCGCTTTGACGTTTTTCCACCAGGGATTATCCAGCCCCTTGTTAACCGCATCGCGGTCCTTCCAGTACTCGCGGATCGGTTCCCAGAAATCATTGTCGATGCCTTCGATATAGGCGTTGCCGTTTTGCACGATCAGTGTATCAACGCGTTCGGGTTGGTTCGTCGCAATGCGAAAACCCACCGGTGCGCCGTAGTCCATCAGGTACAAGCTGTAACGATCCAGTCCGATCGCGTCGATAAATTGCTCGATGATCTGCGCGACGTTGTCGAACGAATACTCGAATTCGTCGACGGCCGGCATCGAACTGAAGCCATAGCCTGGATAGTCGGGCGCAACGAGGTGGAACTCGTCCGCCAACTCCGTTATTAGGTCGCGGAACATGTGCGATGACGTTGGAAAGCCGTGCAACAGAAGAATAGTGGGGCGATTCGGATCGCCGGCTTCGCGATAAAAAATCTCAACGTCGTTTATGGTCACGGTTCGGTAGGCGACGCCGGGCGCGTTGTCCGCACGAGCCGTGGAATGAATGAATACGATGCTTAGTGCGGCGATGATAGTTGCCAGTATCGCCGATCTGTTGTTTGTCATGGTCATTGAAGGTCTCCTTTTACGCTGCAGTGGCAGCTTGATTGCCGGTGATGCCGCGATTTCCCGTGATTACGAGAAACAGCATGACCAGGAGTAATACGGCCTGGAATTCAAAGCCGCCCATTGGGTGTGTTTCGCTAGGCACGAAATTCCAGCGGCCCCAATGCACGATGATAATGGCGCCGATGATTACTGGAATATTCAACGCCGCACCAATGCGTGTTACCAGATCAGAGATCGGGTCGTTGCGAAATCCGCCGAGCAGTACAAGCAGTCCACCAGCAGTCTCGGCGAGTGCTACCAGTACGACCTGCAGGTAAGAAATCGGCAGCATCTGTGCAAAGCCATCCAGGTTTGCGAACTTAAGCGCGCCGTGAAATACAAATACGCTGGCAAGTGCAATTCGGAGCAGCCAGTGTGCGTTCTTGGTTAGGAGTTTCATTTCATTGTCTCTTTTTGAAGGTTAGAGTGGTTACTTGGATTCATTGATCTTTTCGACAGCTTCTTCTGTCGTCCAGACCGTGTTGGCGATGAAGCGGAAATTGACCAGTGCGGACTCGTAGCCGTTGCCTTCCTCAACGATTGCGGCGGCGGTCGCGTCGGATACCACGGCAACTTCGAATCCCTGTTCAATGAGTTCGCGCATGTGCGACTCGGTGCAAAGATTGGCCGACATACCGCCAAGGATGACCTTGTCGATTCCTCGCTTGCGTAGTTGGAGGACAATATCATTGGTCTCAGGACCATAGACCTTGTGCGGATTTGAAATGACGGTTGCACCGTCGTTGATGTACTTCTTGTATTGCTCCAGGAAGTCGGCACCGGAGCCTTCAAAGCCTTCTGTGGACAGCGCGCCTTTGCGATCGAACATGCCAATGGTGTGCATCAGCTTTTCAAGTGCACCTTCGAACTGCCAGCCGTGATCGGTCGGGTAGTAGTAGTGCGGCGATACAAATACCGGGATGTCATTGGCTTTAGCAGCCTCAAACAGTGAGTCGATGTTTTCGACTGTGTTGTTTTCGGTAACGCTCTTGCCCACGACACCCCAGGTGACGCCTTTCGGACTGAGGAAGTCGTTCTGCGGATCCGTAATCAGCAAGGCCGTTCGGCCTGGAACGATGGATACTCCGGGATCCGGAAGTGCCGCGATGACGGTACTAACAAAACCGATTGTTGCCAGGATTGCAATTGTCACTGTGTATCGTAGTTGCATGGTTTTCTCCATTAGTTGGTTTAGGTGTTGCTGGATTCGATGCGCCGGTCATTGGCGTCAATCGGGATATCGTTGGCGCTCATATCGCGACGACGCATGTAGCCGTCATCGTCGAACGCCCAGTGTTCATTGCCGTGCGTGCGGAACCACTGGCCGGTTCGCGCGTGTTGCCACTCGTACTCAAACCGCACCGAGATGTGGTTGTCCGTGTAGGCCCAGAGTTCTTTCATCAGCCGGTAGTGCAGCTCGGTCGACCATTTGTCCGCTAGGAAATCGACAATGGCGTCACGGCCGCGGAAGAACTGGTCGCGGTTTCGCCATTGAGAGTCCGGCGTGTAGGCTTGGGCAACCCGCTGCGGATCGCGTGAATTCCACGCGTCTTCAGCCGCCTGCACTTTTGCCAAAGCAGCTTCGCGTGTGAATGGGGGTAGGGGGGGTCTTTGCATGGCTTGTTGTCCTGTTTGTCTCCGTCGTCGGGCGTGTTGCGTTGGCGTCTTGTATTGCAGAAACCGTGCCAACTTTGAAAATCAATGAAAAACGACCACTTAGCAAAATTACAAAACCACAGAAAGTTGTGGTTCTCAAATACCTGTGGTCTAATCATCAAAAATCTGAGGTCGCAAGATGGAATCATCACTACGCTGCGGGATCGAAGATTCGCCGGCATTGATCGCGATACTCGATCGAGCCATGACCTGCGTCGAACTGTCGCGGCACTGGCGCGAGCACCTCGATCTTGCTGAGACCGAAGTCACCGGCATTTCGCTTGAGCGTCTGTTAGAGCTTGGTGACGGCAACGGCCTTCGAGATGAATTCGAGGCTGTACGTTGTGGCGGACCACCCATTCATGAGCGGCAGGTAGAGTTTCCGGGAGAGACGGGCCAGAGATCTGGACGGTTATCGGTCTGGCGGACGAGGCATGCGGATGATGGGCCATGCCTCGTTGTTCTGGTCGCGGACGCGACTGAACTCGAAGCGACGATCCAGGACCTGACACAGGTACAGACCAATCAACAGTTAATACTTGATGCCGCGGGCGAGGGCATTTACGGCCTCGACCAGAACGGAAAAGTAACCTTTGGCAACGCCGCAACCTCGGCAATACTGGGCTGGAGCGTTGACGACATCCTTATGCAAAGCGCGCACGACGTACATCACCACTCGCACGAGGACGGATCACCTTATCCACGCGAGGAGTGTCCGATATATGCCGCCTTGAAGGACGGTGAAGTTCATCACGTCGACAGCGAAGTGTTCTGGCACACCAACGGCGAGCCGGTGCCGGTTGAGTACACCAGCACTCCAATTCTTAAAGATGGCAAGCCGCATGGCGCTGTCGTCGTTTTTCGTGATATATCGGAACGCCGGGAAATCGAGCGACAACGCGAGGAGGCTTATGCAGAGATCGAAGCGCTGAAAAAGCAACTGGAACAGGAGCGCGACTACCTTCGCGATGAGATTCAGGTCACCGTTAATTTTGGAGAGATCATCGGCGAGAGCATGGCGTTGAAGCACACACTCGCGAAGGTCGAGGCCGTTGCCGGCGCGTCTGCAAATGTATTGGTTCTCGGTGAGTCCGGTGTCGGCAAGGAGATGATTGCGCGAGCAATCCATAGCAACAGCCAGCGCTGCGACAAGCCACTAATCAAGGTGAACTGCGCGTCCATCCCCAAAGACCTGTTCGAAAGCGAGTTTTTTGGCCACGTCCGCGGCGCGTTTACCGGCGCACACAAAGACCGTGTCGGGCGGTTGCACCTGGCGGATGGCGGCACCCTGTTTCTTGACGAGGTGGGTGAGATACCGATGTCACTGCAGGGAAAGTTGCTGCGCGCGTTGCAGGAGCAGGAGTTCGAAAGGGTCGGTGACGACGAAACGACCAAGGTCGATGTACGTGTCGTTGCGGCCACAAATCGCGATCTCGAAGAAGAGGTGGCTGCAGGGCGGTTTCGAGAGGACCTGTACTACCGCCTGAGCGTGTTCCCAATGGAATTGCCACCGCTGCGTGATCGGATCGAGGACATCGTGCCATTGGCGACGCATTTTCTCGAAACGATTTGCGCCGAACTGGGTCGCGATCCGCTTGCATTGACAAAGCAGCACACCGTCATGCTGCAGAAGCACCAATGGCCGGGAAACATTCGCGAATTGAGAAACGTGATCGAAAGAGCCGTTATCCTGACCAAAGGCGCGAGGCTACGTCTTGACCTGGCGATGGGCGGCACAGCGAAATACGAGTCGGCACTCGAAACTGTGGTTGCAGATACCTCACAATTTCTCACTGAACAAGAGTTTCGCGTGAAAGAAAAACAAAACCTGATCGCAGCACTGCGCTCGGCCGACTGGCGTGTATGGGGGCCAGACGGCGCGGCCGCATTGTTGGGTATTAAACCTTCGACGCTCTCGTACCGGATGAATGCATTTGGTATCCAAAAGGAAATGTGACTTTTCTTCTCACTTGTCTGTGACCCGGGCAGGTTGCTTGGCATTGACGTCTAATCAGGCCGCTCTCACTTTCGAAAGCAGTGCCGCGGCAACGGATTGCTTCGGCCGCCATTGACTTTCGTCCACAGCCCCGAAGGTCGGTTTAGGGTCGGCGTGTGGTCAAAAAACTCGTCCCCACCGGAAGCTCGGATACAACGACAATTCAATCCGACTCTTTAAGGGCACGGCCAAGCCGTGACCAGTACGAGAATAGAGCTAGCCCGCTAAGAACCCCGAACACGGCGAGTACCTCATCCTTACCTGAGAAAAGCCAGAACCAGTGGGATATCTCACTGCCGTCGATCCAACGAACCACGTTGTCGCCGGAGACACCGAAAAATAGCATGGCCGCCAGGTTGTGAGCGTCGAGTTCGTGGGATTCAAGAACCTCGGCTTCGTCCCCATGCGTTCTCTCCGGGATATTGGCAAACGATAGGTATGTGAAAGCCACCACGACCAGGTGTCAATGACGCTGAGTTTCAGGACCAGCATGACAATGGCAATGGCGCTGCAAATATATAACCCGGTCAGACTATTACCGCTGTCGCCCCGCATGATGGCGCGCCTCAGGCGGCCTCGCGATGGTAGTATTTGAGCAGTCTGCCCAAGCGTTCGCGACAGTGGACAGATCGGCCCGAGCTGGGCGCTGACGGGTGATGCATCGGGAACAGAAGAACATTGCTCTTGCCTTGATGGTTACGCTCCTGATGAAAATGCCTCAGGTATTCTCTAAGCGTACGCCGCAGCGAAGCCTCACCAAATAGGATCAGCTTTGACAATGCCTCCTCTTTCACCGACCTGACCCAGCGCTCCGCGTAGGCGTTCAAATTCGGACTCTGGGTCGGAAGCTTCAGCGGCTCTACCTGGCTTGATTTGACGATTGCCCGAAAGGAATCCGTAAATTTCGTGTCGCGGTCGTGGATCAGGTATCGGCGGTTCTCAAGGAAGTCCCATTCGTCCATGGTGACATTCCTGGCGATTTGCTTCATCCAGGCTTCATTGGGATGGAGCGTGATCCCCGCAACCTCAACGCGACGGCTCTCGAGATGAATAAAGAACAGCACGTAGTAGGTGACTAAGCCGCGCAGCGTGTAGCCCAGATTGGCTAGCGCACCGACGATTCGATCATAGCCCCAGTCGACATTCTCCTTAACCATCCGTACCACCAGGTGTTCGAGTTCCGGTTCAATACGTAGCCGGCCAGGATAACGGCGTGCTTTTGAACCATCGAACTTACGCGCGACGTGTCTTCGATAGCAGCCTAGAATTGTGTCCGGCTTGGCGGTGTTCGCCACGTCTTCGAGTGCTTTACGGCCAAGCCGGTAACCGATTTCGGCGAGTGTCTTCTTTTCGGGGTCCGACAATAATAGTCGACCCTTGATCTGTGCCCGCAAGATCCGGTTCTCGGCCGCCAGATACTCGTTGCGCACGAGAAGTTCTTGGTCGACCGTTCCGGTTATGTAGGCCAGAATTCGAACCCATTCCATAAGCTTCCTCCCAGGTATCAGCGTTACCGAATTGGGGTTCGGATTCTAAGGGTAAGTTGCCCCAGAACAAAGATTCAGCGGCGCACGACACAGAGTGTGAAACCACTATAACTCAATAGGTTGGAGTTTTTTGACCATACGGGTTTGTATTTCTCCACCGTGGACTTGGCGACGTGGATTCCCAACTTACCAAGCTCACCAACGATACGAGGCGATCCCCAACATGGATTCGCTTCCCACATCCGCCTGATCAGGTTCCGTAATTCTGGGGATATCGTTGGTCGGCCGCGTCGGCCTGACTGGCTCAATCGTCGCCAATAATCGCGAAAGCGCTTTTGCTGCCAAGCGACTACCGTTCGCGGCTGCACGAAACACAAAGAACTGCGCCAACCCGACCACAGAGTGGCGATCAGCGACCACAGTAGTCGGTCTGCCGGTGCAATCCGCGGTCGCTGGCCAGTGCCTTGATAAACGGAAAATTGATGCCGGAGCGCGGCCACTTGAAGTTGTAAGGACGCACGTGTTCGAAGCGTGCTACTCAATAGTGAGAATAGAAAACGAATCAGTGAAGTCATGAATGCAAGAATTGCGGATCACAGCAAAAAATTCAATATAATCAACTAACATGCTTTTTCTGGACGGACAGGACGATCTACCCATAGTACCGGCGGATCATATTGATGTCGGTCAAATCCCTGTCACGGAAGGCGAAAGAAGCACTTATCCAGTCTGTGAAGCCCTCAACCATCAACCAACGGTAAAAAATTCAGCGCCGGGTAGGATCGAATTATTCCGGTGCCGGGACGCCGGAGCCGATGGTAAAGTGAAGGATAACAGCCGCAGCAATGGTGACACCGATAGCCCACGCTCGCGGGTTGTCAGCGCCGCGCAACTTAGCAATCCAATAGGTTGCGCCGTAGATTGCACCGAAGATTGCGACATTGATCATCGTGGTGTAAAACATGGGTCTCCATTATGTTCTGGTTCCCGAAGATAGTCAGTTGCAATTATTTTAGATCGACGTGTTGTCCTAAGATGTGGTAGTCCTAGTGGTTCACTTTTCCGTACAAATCAAAACTGTCCGAGTCGATTGCCCTTGTTAGGCAGGTATATTTCTGGAATTGTTAGCAATCCAGAACTTTGCTTGCTCCAGTTCTTGATAAGGAAAGTGTAATATTTCTGCATTTACAAAGTGGCTGGCAACTGATTCAGCAAAACTACCAACCACAGAATCTGTTGCGAACGCTACTCGTAATATCTTTTTATGATGTTCTTTAACAAATTTCAGATGAGATACTAGCGCAGCGAATGAATCCCAACCCGGAAACGACTTTGTATGAATAATAAGACCGATTAACTGGTTATTGTCTTCAATGTATGGATCGATAATATTTGCCGCTGATTCAAAGTCATTTTTCGATAATGATCCTTCTGGTTCGAGTATCGCAATGAGAATTTCTTCATCAATTATTACCGAAAGCATATCCTCTGACTCCTGAGTTTTCTTTGCCTAACTTTATCCTTTGTGGCGTAGAATGTCTGCAATAGCAGTTGTGTGGTTGAGGCAGGTGAATGACTGAAACGGGGTTTTGTCAACTTATCAACGGCAACGCGATCAGTTCCTGCGTTAGAATTTCTCCTCGGTACTCAGTAGACGCACGTCACCTGCTGCCATGAAGAAAAAGCCTGTGACCGAAACGCTCGATAGTGACAAGCTCTCAGTAGATGACGCCCAAGGCGGAATAAATTATGAACCGCGCTATGGATCGCTAGGAAACGTTGCGCTTGTCCAGGTGACTTGAATTTTCGCATTTGACGTTCCTGCTGACGAGTGTGTTGATGCGAAGCCTCTGCTCGATTGTTGGCGCGGCGTTCTTGGTGATGCACAACTGATGGCATTACTTCTCTTTTCGCCGCACCGTAGCTTTTGAGCTTATCGGTGATCATCCGTCGCGGTGATTGGCCTTGTCCCTTCAACATCTTACGGAAAAAGTGTTTGGCGGCGCCCTTGTCTTTACGCTTTTGGACAACAACATCGATTACATTATTGTCCTGATCCACTGCACGCCACAGATAGTACCGGTCGCCTTGGGCCGTGATAATCGTCACTTCATCCATGTACCACGTATCCCCAAATCGCCTTTGCCGTTTGCACAGCTTGTTCGCGTAAGTCGGACCGAATTTCAGGTACCATTGCCGGATCAATTCGTAAGAAACGATGACACCACGCTCGGCCAGCATGTCTTCAATATCGCGAAAACTCAAACAAAATCGATGATACAACCACACTGTGTGACTTATGATTTCAGGCGGTAACCGATAGCCACGATACCTTGATTGACTCTTCATGCCGATATTGTGCATGATCACCGCTCAAGTCGACAAAGCCGTTGCCTGTCGCCGATGGCGGGAATTGGCGGTGTGAGAAGCACCCCAACTATCGTACGGCCGAGTACTTCGAGATATTGCCGGCAATGGAAAAAACAGGGTTTGAAGAAAGAGTTGGATGCTAGTCGCGCAGATCAGTGATACACATATCGCCGGGTGGGATAAGAAGGCATACGGTATCGCGCCAACAGCGGAGAACCTCATTCGCTGTGTCGATCATATAAATCAACTCGACCCACAGCCAGACCTCGTGCTGGTGACGGGGGATATCACCTATAGTGGACTTGCCGAAGAAGCCGAGCGCGCGGCAAACCTGTTGAGCAAACTCCAGTATCCTTTTTACATCATCCCCGGCAATCATGACGATCGATCGGTCCTTTGGTCTGCGTTTGGCGGACATGCCTGCCCATCCACGGTTCAGGGTTTTATGAATTATGTGATCGAGGGTTACGATGTTCGTTTGATTGCCATGGACAGCACGGTGCCAGGCGCCCCAGGAGGTGAGATATGCGAGACCAGGGCAGCGTGGCTCGATGAGCGACTGTCCGAGGCTAAGGAGCAGCCAACGGTTATTTTTATTCATCATCCCCCGGTTAAGTGTGGGGTTTTGGAAACCGATGTTGATGGTTTCGTTGGTGCGGAACGATTAGGGGATGTTGTCGAAAAATATACGAATATAGAGCGCGTAATTTGCGGTCACATACACCGGGAGGCCCATGTTCGATGGCGAGGTACCGTCGTCAGTACTGCACCGAGCATGGGAATGCAACTGGTGCTCGACCTGACTCTGGAGCGCACTTCCGAGTTCGTCCCGGAGGCGCCCGGTTATCAGTTGCATAAGTGGACCCCGGAAAACAACCTCATAACGTATACGATCTATGTCCGCGAGACGGACGGCCCATACTTGTTTGAGAGGTACCCGGAAACTGGCGGCCCGAATAACCGCGTTATTTGACGTACTCAGGTCGATGCGTAACAAGGATGGGAATGATCGAATATTTGGGCAATGTACTATTAATTCTAATCGTCACGAAAGCAATGAGTCATGTTGAAGGATCAGTCGGTTATATGGAACGCTTAGGGAGGGTTGCTGAGATATTGCCATCGGGAAGCCGCATGAGTATTTTGACCCTAGTGCGTCCAGCGAAGGCTGGCATGTTCAGCGGGAGTTAGTCCCGCCGGGGTAGAAGTCAGCACCCCGTAGCTTGAGTCACACTGGTGGAGGAAACGAA
>Ga0209567_10000043_pt1 | contig 54292 bp, 48 predicted proteins | sample COG_12_FD_184756 | JGI IMG/M metagenome (GOLD analysis project Ga0209567, IMG submission 184756) | Pelagic marine sediment microbial communities from the LTER site Helgoland, North Sea, for post-phytoplankton bloom and carbon turnover... | ecosystem: Environmental > Aquatic > Marine > Neritic... | reverse complement strand
CGGACGAGCGCCTTCTTCAAATCGAACGCGGCCACGTGCAGATGGGCAAAGCGCGCTTGCTGATCGGCGGCGAGGTCGAACGAACCCCCGAGCACTATCGCGTCGACCTCACCGCAAAGCTCCCACCTACTCGTTGCAACGACGTGGTCGGAGCCATTCCCCAGGACGTTCTCGGATCACTTGCCCGCTTCCAATGGTCGGGCAATTGGAGCGCGCTGACTCACATCTCTCTGGACTCACGGGAGCTCGAAGTCACCGAGCTTTCGATTCGCGTCCGCAACCTTTGTCAGTTCGAGAAGACACCCGGGTGGGTTCGTGTGGAGCGCTTCCAGGAACCGTTTCGTCATCGGGCGATCGAGCCGAACGAAACGGTATTCGAAATGCGCACTGGCCCGGGCACCCGAAACTGGGTCCCATTTGCGGAAATCAGCCCGTTCGTGACTGCGGCGGTGATCAGTCACGAGGACGGCGGGTTCTACGAGCACGGTGGTTTTGCGCCCTGGGCGATTCGCGATGCGTTGGTGCGCAACCTACGAGAGGGCCACTACGTCGTCGGGGCAAGCACGATTTCAATGCAACTTGCCAAGAACCTCTATCTGCAGCGGGAAAAGACCATCGCGCGCAAAGTCCAGGAGGTCATTCTCACCTGGTGGCTCGAGAACGCACTCAACAAAGACGAGATCCTCGAGCTGTACCTCAACGTGATCGAGTACGGGCCGGCTGTGTACGGGCTCCGAAATGCAGCGGCTTACTACTTCGGCCGGGATCCTATCGAGCTAAGTCCCGCGGAGTCTGCGTTCCTCGCGTGCATGCTGCCGTCGCCCAAGCGCTACCACATCTCGTACGAACGCGGCGCGTTGTCCCGCTCGATGAAGAGCAAGATGCGGCGACTACTCGAGCACATGGCGAAGCGCGAACGTATTGGTCCCGAGGCGCTCGAGTACGGGCTGGCGGAGCTTGATGATTTGAAATTTCGCCGCAACGGAGACCCTCTGCCGGCGGCTCGGGCACTGCCACCGCTTGGGGCTCCCGAAATTCCCGATCCGGAGGCGCTCGATCCCTTCGAGAGTCTATTCGTTGCGCCTTAGGCTGGTCTTCATTCGAAAATTCTCGCCTCACCGGAGCCGCAGCCGGTCATTTATTAGGCTGACCCCAAACCTAGAGGTAAACACGTCCAAGGCGCTGGGGTCGTCGGTGAATCGACGCTATTTCGGCGCGTCCGAGGGATTATGCAACGGTTGCTTGGCGTTGGTGGGTTCGTGCGGCTCGTGTTCGTGCTTGGTTTGCTCATCGTCTCATCCGAGGCCTTGGCACAGGAGGAACCTCTGGGGGTCATCGTGATCACTGCGAGTGATGAGGCCACCTCCGGGGCGGCGATTCGCATCGACGGTGAGCCATCGGGCAACGTGCCGTTGCGCAAGACTCTCGCTCCCGGCCGGCACCTGTTGCAGGTCGGCAAACGCGGCTTCTCGACGTTCTCGAAGTGGGTAAATCTGGTCGCGGGCCAGGTGATGACAATCCCGGTCGCGCTCGAGCCTGAAGCGGTGAAGACCGGCTCACTCCTGATCACGGCCGACGTGACCGGCCTACCCGTGTTCATCGATGGACAGCGAAGAGGCGGCACACCTCTGGTCGTCAACGGCTTGAGCGAAGGCGAACACGTGATCGAGATCCGGAGCCCCGGAGAGGGCTATCAACCGTTTTCCGAGGTCGTGACGGTTCGAGCCGGCGAGCGAACGACGGTCGAAGCGACGATCCGGCTCGCTCCGGACCTCGGCAGCTTGCGCGTGATCGCGAACGTGCCCGGCGCGATCATCAGTCTGGACGGGGTGGACATCGGAGTAGCGCCTGCGGCCAAGGGCGGGCTGTCGCCCGGCGAGCACATGGTCACGGCTCAGGCGAGCGGCTACGAGAGTGTCACCCAAATGGTGACCGTCATTGCTGGGCGTGAGCGCGTCGTCTCGCTGCGGTTCACCACGGCGAGCACCGAGATCCCGCGCATACTCGTTCGCGCCAGTGTTCCGGAAGCCACCGTGACGATCGACGGAGAGGATTACGGTAACCCTCCAATCACGATCGAACCGGCGGAGGTTGGCACCCATTCGGTCGTCGTGCGCGCGCCCGGCTATCGGGAAGTGCGCCGCACGTGCTCGGTCGGGCCTGCCCGGAACTGCGACATCTACGCCGAGCTCAACGCCCTTGGCGTTCCGGTTCGAGTCGAGGCCAACGTGTCGAGCGCTTCGCTCTATGTCGATGGCGAGTTGCGCGGCACCGTGCCCTGGGAGGGGGATCTGTCCGCCGGCACCCATCAACTGGAGGTGAGAGCCGAAGGTTACGGGAATCATGTCGAGCAGATTCAGCTCGAGATGTCTCCCCGCGTCCGTCTGATCCAGGTGATTCTGAGGACGGTAGCCGTCCGCGTCGACGGAAAGAATCAGGACAAGGAAGCGCTACGCAACGATCCGCTGCGAAACACCGTGACGCATGCGGGCGCGCCCAATCCAGCAGGCGTGGCAACTCTAGATTTCTCGACGGGCTGGCCCTGGTTGGCGTCGGTCGGCTTGCGAGCCGGACTCACGAAGTTCCTAGACGTCGGCCTCTACGTCGAAACCTTCGGACGACTCACCGATTTCACGCTCAGCACGAAGGCGGGGTACCGCGTCTCTCGGAATTTCTCGGTGGGTGGAGACCTTCGGATCGGCGGCGGGGTGGGACCCTCTCGGCGTGACATGCTCGGGGTGAAACATCCGACCAACAACTTCTTCATCACCCTCGACGCGATCTTCAGCGTGCACTTCCCGCCTCGTGGCGCCTTCTCGGTTTGGATCGCGGGGGACTTCAACAGTGATCGATGGGATTTCGAGGGTCGCGATAGCGACGCAGTCGTGCCAGGCTCCGGTCGTCAGAACGTGGGGCGCGCCCGGCTCGGAGGCTCACTGGAAATCGTCGTGACGAAGAAGTGGAACGTGTGGCTTGAAGTCGAAGGCATCGTCGCTGGAAACCGCCGGCGTGTTCTCGGCGACATCTTCGGAGGGGGCCACCACGACTCGCTGGTCTATGGGCAGTTTGGGGCGACGTTCAAGTTCGGCAGCGCTAAGGAGGGCTCGTGATTGAAGGTCACTTCATCGTGATCGAGGGCATCGACGGATCGGGTACCACGACCCAGTGCTCGATCCTCGCGGATCGTCTGACAGAAAAAGGCCTTCCCGTTCATATGACGCGTGAACCGAGCGACGGTCCGATCGGTGTCTTGATTCGCCAGATCCTGACGGGGAGAGTGGTCGTGCCGGGTCGCCATGGCGCCCGCCCGCTCAACTGGGCAACGATGGCCACCTTGTTTGCATCGGACCGGCTCGATCATCTCGAAGCCGAGGTGATCCCGAACCTCACTGACGGGGTCACCGTCATCTGCGATCGCTACGACCATTCCTCGGTGGCATATCAGACCGTCAGCGGCGGCGGAGGCGAAGACGTTGCCAGCTGGGTGCGCGAGCTCAACCGCTACGCCAGGCGCCCCGACCTGACCCTCGTGCTCGATGTCGACCCCGGCGGGGCGGCAAGCCGCCGCGACACGCGCTCCGGCAGCCCCGAGCTGTACGAATTCGACGAGATGCAGGTCGAGCTCGCGAAATTCTACGCGAAAATCGACGAAGTTTTTCCAGGTGATACAATTCGACACATCGATGCGAACTTTGGCATCGAAGCAGTAGCCACGGCGATCTGGTCCGAGGTCATGTCACTGCGAGGAGAGTCCATATGAGCCGCTACATGATCCTGTCGTCTGCCGCCCTCCTGATCGCAAGCGCGATGGGTTGTGAACAGAGCAAGCTCCAAAGAGAAATGATGGGGGATTCCACCTGGGAGACCTCGGCAGGCGAGGAAGACTGGAACGTCGCGGAAGAAAAACCGAGCCGTAAAGAGAGGAAGCGCAGAGAAAAGTGGGAGGAGGAGAACGCTCCCATGGACAACACGCCTCCTGCCCCAGAGTCGAAGCCCGAGAGCAATCTCGACCAGCCCTACCTGAGAGTTTCGACCGGTGTCATCGCCCGTGCCGAGCTCTTGCCGGTTCTCGACGAAGGCTTGGGTCGCTTTCTGCAAAACGTCCAGACCGAGCCATCATTCCACAAGGGTGCCTTCGTCGGCTTTCGCATCGTGAGTCTGTTTCCGGGTGAGCCGGCCTTCGCATCGCTCGATCTTCGCCCCGGCGACACCGTGACCCGCATCAACGGCAAGCCCATTGAGCGGCCCGAACAAGCGATTGCGGTATGGGAAGAGCTTCGAACCGCGTCGGATCTAGTCGTCGACTACCAGCGGGACGGCGAGGCGCATGCATTGCGCTTTGCGATCGTTGACGAGAGCTGAGTTCGACTCCATCGTTGCGCGGTGCGGTCCTCTAATCGCGTCGCCGTCAATCGCTTTGCCGTTGCGGCTTCAGTGCTCCTTGCTTACACCGTGGCGGTCGTACTCTGGGGCGCGTACGTGCGCGCGAGCCTTTCCGGTGACGGCTGCGGCGATCACTGGCCGTTGTGCAACGGGGTCGCCATTCCGGTCGACCCATCGATCAAGACGATCGTCGAGCTCACTCACCGCGTAACGTCGGGTCTGTGCTGGATCTGGACATTCGTCATGTGGGTCGCCGCATTGCGAGTTTTCTCGAGAGGCCACGCGACTCGGTCGGCTGCGGGCTGGAGCTTGTTCTTCATGACGACCGAGGCCCTGGTGGGCGCAGGCCTCGTTCTCTTTCGCATGGTGGCCGACAATCCCTCGACCGCGCGTGCAGCCTGGATGGCGGCACACTTGATCAACACCTTTCTTCTGCTCTCAGCGCTGACTTGGATGGCGTACAGCGCTTGGCGCGAAGGAGGCGCACGGTTCCCGCGTGACAGGCGATCCCGCTGGATGCTCGGAGGGGCGGCTGCGGTCGTCTTGTTCGTAGGAGTGAGCGGCGCGATCGCAGCGCTGGGGGACACCCTGTTTCCGGCCTCGAGCCTGGCCGTCGGCCTCCGTGAGGATTTTTCACCAACCTCCCATCTCTTTTTGCGCCTTCGCCTGTGGCATCCCGTCATCGCGGTGTTCGGGTCCGGCTATCTGATTTGGCTTGCCGCCGATCTGCTTCGACGAAGGCCCGATCCACCGGTCCCGAAGTTGGCTCTCGCGCTGGGCGCACTGGTGCTGATCCAAATAGCAGTGGGCCTCCTGAACGTTGCGCTGCTCGCGCCGGTGTCGATGCAGCTCGCACACCTGCTCATCGCCGATGCGACATGGATCACCTTAACCCTGCTTGCACTTTCCTCACTGCCTCCCACCTCGGGTGCTAACCTGGTCCCGTGAGCGATCCATATCTCGGCATAGAGGTGGCTGGGCAGTTCCGCATCGTCGAGAAGATCGGCAAAGGCGGCATGGGAGCGGTGTACAGAGCCGAGCAGCCCGACATGAATCGCTACGTGGCGATCAAGATCCTCCACTCCCGCTATCTCACGCGCAGCGATTTGGTCTCCCGCTTCCGCCGTGAAGCGCGGGCGATGAGCCAGCTTTCGCATCCGAATACCGCGCGGGTGTTTCTCTACGGACAACTCGACGACGGCGCTTGCTACTTCGTGATGGAGCACCTTGTCGGTCAGAACCTGGCTCAAATCGTCCGCTCTGAAGGTGCGATGAAACCGAAACGCGCGATGCGCATCATGACCCAAGTCTGCGGCGCGCTCGAGGAGGCACACCAAGCGGGCATCGTTCACCGCGACCTCAAACCGGAAAACGTCTTCGTGACCAGTCAGGGCGGCATTCGTGACTTCCCGAAAGTGCTGGACTTTGGTCTGGCCAAGGTCACCGAGCGGCAGATGAGGCCAGGCTCGATGGTGCTCACCCAGCAGGGGATGGTGTTCGGCACGCCGGAGTTCATGAGCCCCGAGCAGGCACACGGAAAGACGCTTGATGCGCGTTCGGACATCTACTCTCTGGGCATCATTTTGTACGAGCTGCTGACCGGAAAGCTTCCTTTCGATGCCAAGCAGCCGATCGAATTCATTCAGCTGCACGTCAACGCGACGCCAATCCCCTTGTCGGAGCGGCTTCCGGAGGCGACCTTTCCACCGGGCCTCGAAGAGGTGGTCATGGCGGCGTTGGCCAAGAATCCCGAGGACCGGTACGCCTCGGCAGCTGAGTTCGCAGCGGCCCTCGACAGCGTCCTCCAGGTCGAGGCGGGCGAGCGCGGCTCGATCACGCTGCCTACCCCGGTCCCGGCGGCACCTCTGCCCGAGCCTGCGCCCCCGATCGGAGGGCAGCGCAGTCCTGAAAAACGCAAGGCTCCATGGGTCATGCTGGGTCTGGGTGTCGTCCTTGCGGTCGCCGGCGTAATCGCCCTGCTCGCGTTCCTCGCCCCCGGCATATGATGGGTGCTGGACCGCTTCTTGACCCTTCGCGGGCCTGGCCCTAGGCGGGCTCCTCAGGGAGCTTGACGGTTTTGAACCGGAGCGTCAGAGTGCGCGCCCGCTTCCAGCCAGGGACCACCATGACCGCAGCGACTCGACCAGCCACGATGATGCTGACAGTGAGCGACCTGATCGCGCTCACCAAGCCGCGGATCACGCTGATGGTTCTCGTGACGGCAGCCGGCGGCATGTGGCTCGCGCCAGGTTCGCTCAGCATCGGCTCGATGGCCGTGATGCTCCTAACGACGGGGATGGTCGTAGGGGCCGCCAACACGCTCAATTGTTACCTTGAGCGCGATACCGATCGCTTGATGGCCCGCACGGCAAACCGCCCGCTCCCCGATCGCCGGCTCGAGCCCTCCTGGGCGCTGGTCCTTGGGGTTCTGATGGGGCTTTTCGCCGTGCCAACCCTCACGCTGGCGGTCAATCCCATGACCGGCATGCTCGGATTCATCGCGCTTGCTAGCTACGTCGCGATCTACACGCCAATGAAGCAGTACACTCCGGCGGCGCTCTTCGTTGGCGCGATTCCCGGAGCCCTTCCGCCGCTCATGGGCTGGACGGCTGTCACCGGGACCATCGATCTGCCCGGCCTGATCTTGTTCGGGATACTGTTTTTTTGGCAGATCCCTCACTTCATCGCGATTTCGATCTTCCGGCAGGAGGAGTACGAGCGGGCAGGGCTCAAGGTGTTGCCGTCGGTGCGGGGCATGCGTTCTGCCAAGGCGCAATCGGCCATCAATGCAGGCGCGCTGTGGGCGGTCTCGCTACTGCTCGTCCCGTATGGGCTGGCCGGGACGCTCTACTTGACGGTTGCCATGATTCTCGGCGGCTACTTCTTCTGGATGGCGCTCCGTGGCTTCAAGGCTCAGGACACGAATGCCTGGGCCAGGAAGTTCTTCTTTGCGTCCCTCATTTACCTTACCGGTCTGTTTGCGGCCCTGATCATCGATGCGCTCTAAGGCCTTCGGTTTAGTTCTGCTGAGCCTGCTCGCGTTCGGCTGCTCCAAGAGAAGCGCCAAGGATGTTCCGGTTCTTGGCCAGCTTCCCGAGTTTTCGCTTGTCGATCAGGATGAGCAGGCCTTCGTTCGCGACTCGATGGAGGGAAACCTCTGGGTGTCTGCTTTCGTCTTCACCCATTGCCAATCGACCTGTCCTCGGCTCACCGCCCACATGCAGGGTCTCCAGTCCCGGCTTTCGGACGTTCCGAGCGCGCGTTTCGTCTCGGTCAGTGTCGATCCACGCAACGACACGCCCGAGGTCATCAAGGCCTACATGACGAAAAACAGCTTGGATGAGAGCAACTGGCGATTCGTGACCGGCGACGAGGAAGAGATCCGGCACGTGGTGGTCGACGGCTTTCGAGTTCCAATTGGCGACGAGGACAGCAGAGCGGCCGGTGCTGACGACATCATGCATTCAAACTCCTTCGTGCTGGTCGATGACAAGGCGCAGGTGCGGGGCTACTATCGCGCCAACAACGACGGTATAGGCGACCTCGAACGGGATTTGCGCGCTCTCGCCACCGTTGTTCCTTCCATGCATTGATAGCCGTCCGCTTCGGTGTTAAGCCGGCGGCATGAGTGAAGCTATCCCCGTCGCGCGACGACTCAGCGTCGTGAAACCCTCCGCCACCGTCGCGGTCGCCCAGCGGGCGCGCGAGCTCAAGGCACAAGGCATCGATGTGCTTTCCTTTAGCGTGGGTGAGCCGGATTTCGATACCCCGGGGCACATTCGCAAGGCCGCCCAGCAGGCGATCGACGCGGGAGCAACCCGATACACTGCGGCGCGCGGGATCGTGGAGCTGCGCGATGCGATCTGCGACGCGTCGGCGAAGCGTCGCGCGGGCGTCACTTACGATCCATCGCAGGTCGTCGTTTCGGTTGGCGCCAAGCACACGCTCTTCAACTTGGCGCTAGCGCTCTACGACGAAGGCGACGAGATCTTGATCCCAGCGCCGTACTGGGTGAGCTACCCGGAGCAGGTTCGGCTCGCAGGTGCGAATCCGGTCATCGTGCAGACCTCTGAGCAAGAGGGTTTCCGCATGACACCGGAAGCCCTACGCGCTGCGATCACGCCGAAGACGAAAGCGCTTCTCCTGTGCTCGCCGTCGAACCCGACCGGCGCAGCGTATTCGGGTGAGCAACTTCGCGCGCTGGCCGACGTGGCGGCCGAGCACAACTTCTGGATCATCGTCGACGAGATCTACGGGCAGCTGGTGTACGGCGGGTTCGAACAGAAATCTATCGCCGAGGTCGCGCCCGAGCTGAAGGATCGCATCATCATCGTAGATGGCGTCAGTAAGACGTTTGCGATGACCGGCTGGCGCATTGGTTGGATGCTTGCTCCCGAGTACGTGACGAAGGCCTGCGAGAAGATCCAGGGCCAATCGACGACCAACCCGAGCTCGATCGCGCAGCACGCGGCCATTGCAGCGCTCCGCGGCCCGTGGGAGCCGATGGAAGAAATGCGCCGAGCATTCGAGGAGCGCCGAAGCATCATCGTCGACGGCTTGAACGCGATCGAAGGCATCAGCTGCGGTCTCCCCGAAGGCGCCTTTTATGCCTTTGCAAACGTCCAAGCACTGATCGGCAAGCATGGTGGAGGTAAGAAGCTCGAAACCGACATTGATGTGGCCGGCTATCTGCTGGAGGAAGCGCGTTGCGCGGTGGTGCCTGGTACCGCATTCGGGGCGCCCGGCTACCTGCGAGTCTCGTATGCCGCGTCGAACGAGATGATCCGAGAAGGGCTCAGTCGGATTGGTGATGCAGCTGCCAAGCTGACGTAGGGTCTCGACAGCGACAGCGACAGCGACAGCGACAGTGGCAGCGACAGTGGCAGCGTCAGTGTCGGCGCCGCGCGAGTGCGATGGCGGATCTGGCGAGTAGGGCGGCTCCGAGCACTGTCATCAGCAGCGTGCTCGGCATCCTCGGTGCGTAGCCGGCGCTCAGTATCAGCAAGAGCGCGGCGCCTATCTGTCGGCAAACCGAATCCTTCGACATGATCGCCGCGACGGTCACGGCCCAGCCGACACCGAGGGGGATTGCGTAGAGGATGAAGTCGTTGTCTGGCAAGAACTCGAGTCGCACCGCGCCGTACAGCAAATCGGGGAGGTCTCGCCCGACCGCGTGCTTCCACATGACCATCCCCGCTGCGATTGTGCCCGCGGCCAGCCCCGACAAGGCAATGGCTGCCCTGCCTCGCGCCTCGCGCCAGGGAATCGAAATCGCGAACCCGATTGCGATGGGGACCGCCAGATAGGCCAGCTCGCCCGACCAGCGGAATGCGTTCGAGAGCCGGTCGGTGTGCTCCCAGTAGGCCCGCCCGCCAACCAGGCTCACAACCATCGAGGTGATGCCGCTGAACCCAGCGATCAGCGTCAACACCAACGCCACCGTAACGGGGCGGCTGGAGCGCCAATGAAGGCCGCTGACAATCAGAAGCAGGATCGTTGCGTGCGCGAGCCCGGCGACGACGAGGACGAGCTCCGGCCTTGTCCACGCACGTGGCAAGAATGCCATCAGCGTGACGATTGGAACGAGGATCCATCCGAAGCTCGCAACACCGACGCGAGCAGAAGTCGGAAGCCCACTCCTAGGAGACGACAGCGACGCGAGGCAAAACCCGAACGCAACCAAAGCGCTTACGACACTGAGATTGCGCGCAAAGCCGCCCCAGCTGCCGAGTCGAACCAGCCCGTCGGGCGACCAGGCATCGCTCCCCAAAAGAATCAGGACGCGATTGATGATCAGGTCCGCCAGAGCCGCAGCGCCGGCCATCCATGCGAGTGGAGGGACCGCGGCGAATGAGGGCGAGCGTTCGTCTTCTAGGGATGTGACGGCGGCCACGGAAGCTAGGGATGAGTCGATGCCCTCGGTCAAGGTTCAGGGACCCTACGCGGGCAATCTAGCGTATTCAAGGCTCTCTGCTAGAACCAGCTCGATGACCGAAGGCCGCAACGACTGGACCAAGGAACAGGCCCGTGCCCTTCACGACCTGCCACTCACCGATCTCTTGTTTCGGGCCCAGCAAGTACATCGCGCAACACAGCCACGCGACGCCGTTCAGCTCTGCTCACTCCTGTCGATCAAGACCGGGGCCTGCCAAGAAGACTGCTCGTACTGCCCTCAGAGCTCGAAGTACGATACCGGCGTCGAAGCCGAGCGTCTGATGGACGTCGCCGATGTGCTCGGCAAGGCGCGCGAGGCACAAAAAGCCGGCGCCAGTCGTTTTTGCATGGGTGCGGCGTGGCGGAGCCCAAAGAAAGGAAGCCGGCAATTTCAGCAGGTGCTGGAGATGGTGCGGGGGGTTCGTGAGCTCGGGCTCGAAGCCTGCGTGACCCTCGGGATGCTCGACGATGAGCAAACCCAGGAGCTCAAGGATGCTGGGCTCACGGCGTACAATCACAACCTCGACACTTCCGAGGAGTACTACGGGGAGATCGTCACGACCCGCACGTACAAGGACCGCCTCGACACAATCGCGCGCGTGGCCGCGGCCGGTATATCCGTCTGTGCCGGAGGTATCATCGGCATGGGCGAGAGCATCGACGATCGCGTCGGCATGCTCGTGACGCTTGCCAACCTTTCCCCGCAGCCCGAAAGCGTGCCGGTGAACGCCTTGGTGGCGGTGCCTGGCACCCCTCTCGGCGATCAGAAGCCCGTCGATTCGCTCGAGCTAGTTCGTATGTGTGCCACCGCGCGCATCATGATCCCCGGGGCGCGGGTTCGGCTTTCGGCCGGTCGGGCCTCGCTGAGCCGTGAGGCGCAGCTGCTTTGCTTCATGGCAGGTGCGAACAGCGTCTTCTTTGGCGACAAGCTTCTCACCACAGGGAACCCCGACCACGATGCGGATCTCAACCTGCTTCGCGATGCCGGGCTGTCTCCACTCGAGCCGGCCTCCGACGCCGCCGAGTAGGAGGGCTTGAAATTATTCAGATTTTGGCCTGAGCGGTTATTGAATTTGATTTGCAAGTTCTAGCAGCTATAAAGAAGGCATGCTCGTGTGCCATTGTCATGCGGTCAACGACCGAACGATTCGTCGATGCGTCAATGCCGGCGCCCGAAGCGAGAACGAGATCCGCGAGGCCTGTGGCGCCGGGAGCAGCTGTGGCAGTTGCAGGCCGGCGATCGATCGCCTGATCGAGCTCCACCACGACGTGCAGAACGGAATCGACACGAGCGGCTCTCAGGGCTGACCCCGCCGCTGAAAACGCATTTCAAGTTCAGACTGGGCGTATTGCCACGAGCAATCGCGGTCTCTATGCTCGCTCGAAGGAAGATTCATGAAGGGCAACGACGAAATCATCAACGTGCTCAACGAGGTGCTCACCTCCGAGCTCACAGCCATCAACCAGTACTTCATTCATTCGAAGATGTGTGAGGATTGGGGCTTGCAGAAGCTCGCCGTGAAGAAGAAGGAAGAGTCGATCGAAGAGATGAAGCATGCAGACCTGATCATCGCGCGGATTCTTTTCCTCGACGGCGTTCCCAACATGCAGCAGTACTTCCCCGTAAAGGTCGGCGAAGATGCGATCGAGCAGCACCGAGTCGACCTCGAGGTCGAGTACGACGCGGTCAAGCGTCTGAACGCGGGCATCGCCCTCTGTGCGGTCAAGGGCGACAACGGCAGCCGCGACCTTCTCCAGATGATCCTCCAGCAGGAGGAAGAGGGCATCGACTGGCTTGAAGCCCAGCTCAATCTGGTCGAGATGATCGGCAAGGAACGCTACTTGACCGAGCAGATGGGCGCCGGGGCAGGGGCCGGCGCCTAGCCCTCGTCGTCCTGACTGCTAAAGGCACCGCGATGAACGCGCATCCGCTCGCCGGTCAGCCTGCGCCGCCCGACGTTCTCGTCGACGTCGCAAAGCTCATTACCGCCTACTACGACGACAAGCCTGATCCCCACGATCCAGGCCACCGCGTGAGCTTTGGCACCTCCGGACACCGCGGGTCGTCATTTCGTTCGAGCTTCAACGAGGCTCACATCCTCGCGACAACCCAGGCGATCTGCGACTACCGTCGGCTGGAGGGGATCGACGGCCCGCTGTACATCGGTGTCGATACACATGCGCTATCGGAACCGGCCGGCAAGACGGCGCTCGAGGTCCTCGCCGCGAACGGTGTAGAAACCTGCATCGCGCCCCAGGGACACTTCACGCCGACCCCTGCCATCTCGTTCGCGATCCTCGAGCACAACCGGAGCAGCGCGAGCGATGCGGACGGCATCGTCGTGACGCCGTCACACAATCCGCCTGAAGACGGTGGCTTCAAGTACAACCCGCCGCACGGCGGTCCTGCGGACACCGAAGTCACATCGTGGATCGAACGGCGAGCCAATGAGGTGTTGGCGGCGGGGTTGAAGGACGTTCGGCGCGTCTCCTACGAGGCGGCGCTTCGCGCGGATACGACGCATCTTCACGATTTCATCACACCGTATGTCGAGGGGCTCGAGAGCGTTCTCGACATGCGGGCCATTTCGACCGCAGGCCTTCGGATCGGGGTCGACCCAATGGGCGGCGCCGGCATCGGGTTCTGGCCTCGAATTGCCGAGCGCTACGATCTCCGGCTCGACATCGTCAACGAGGTCATCGATCCGACGTTTTCATTCATGACGCTCGATCGCGATGGGAAGATTCGCATGGATTGTTCTTCGCCGTACGCGATGGCCAGCCTGGTCGATCTCCGAACCGAATACGACATTGCGTTCGGAAACGACACGGATTTCGATCGCCACGGCATCGTTACGGCAAGCTGGGGGCTCCTGAATCCGAATCACTACCTCAGCGTGGCAATCAGCTATCTTTTCACGGAGCGCGACTGGGACGCGCGCGCGGCGGTTGGCAAGACACTCGTGAGTAGCGCGATGATCGATCGAGTGGCCAAAGACCTTCGTCGCCGGCTTGCAGAGGTGCCGGTGGGTTTCAAGTGGTTCGTGCAAGGCTTGCTCGACGGCTCGTATGGGTTCGGTGGAGAAGAAAGTGCAGGCGCCTCGTTCCTGCGCAAAGACGGCAGCGTCTGGACGACCGACAAGGACGGCATTCTCCTCAACCTCCTTGCCGCGGAAATCACAGCGACAACCGGCCAGGATCCCGGCGAGTGTTACCAGAGCCTCACCAGTCAGTTTGGCGCACCCGTGTACGAGCGCATCGACGCTCCCGCCACACTGGAGCAGAAGGCTGCCCTCAAAGGGATGAGCGAGTCGGATCTCGACGCCTCGGAGCTCGCCGGCGAGCCGATCCAGCAAGTGCTCACCAAGGCTCCGGACAACGGCGCGGCAATCGGCGGACTGAAGGTCACCACGCAAAACGGCTGGTTTGCGGCCCGTCCCTCCGGCACTGAAGACGTGTACAAAATCTACGCGGAAAGCTTCGTGGGTCGGGAGCACCTGGCGTCGATTCAGAAGGAAGCCAAGGATCTGATCGGCCGTGTGTTCGAGAAGAACGCGCCTGCTTGAGCGGCTAGCCTAATCGTGTTTCACTCCGCCGCGTGTTGGCGCTGGTAACTGGTGGTGGTGGCCGTCTCGGCAACGTCCTCGTTCGACGACTCCTCGAGAACGGTCAAGAAGTGCGCGTCTTGGAGCCCGGTGGCTTGCCGGAGTCGCTGGTCGGGCTCGACATCGACTTCGTCTCGGGCTCGGTCCTCGATGCCGGAGACGTCGCCCGGGCCGTCGATGGCGTGGACGTCGTGTATCACCTCGCGGCCAAGATCGACCTCAGCCCCACGAAAGATCCGGTGATGTTCGGGCTCAACGTCGAAGGAACCCGAAACGTCGCCGAAGCCTGTCTTGCCCAGAACCTCAGGCTGGTTCACACCAGCTCTCATCATGCCCTGGTGCGCGAGCCCCTGGACCAGCCGTTGACCGAGGAAAAGCCCCTCGCCCTCGACGAGAAGTGCGAGTACCACCGGTCCAAGGCCATCGGCGAAACGATCGTTCTCGACGCCTGTGAGCGTGGGCTCGACGCCGTCATCGTGAACCCCGGATCAATGATCGGCCCGCACGACTATGAGCCGTCGATCATTGGCGGTGTGCTCATCGACATGTACTTCGGCCGGATACCCGTCTTGCTCGAGATGCTGAGCGATTACGTGGATGTACGGGATGTCGCCGACGGCATGATCGCCGCTTCGGAGAAGGGCCGGCGCGGAGAGCGCTACTTCCTCACCGGTGACGTCATCCCGGTCATGGAGATGGTATCTGTCTACGGCGATCTCACGGGCGCGAAAGTGCCGACGCGCGCATTGCCGTTGTGGGTGGGCTGGGCCGTGTTGCCGTTCGCGCTGTTGTCGAGCGCCCTGTCGAAGAGCGAGCCGTTCATCACCGCGGACATGCTCCGGGCCAGCGTCTCGAACGAGGTGGTGTCACACGACAAGGCGCAACGCGAGCTTGGCTATACGATTCGCACGCTGCGCGAGTCGCTTGGCGATGCGGTTACCTGGTATCGGGCGCGCGGTTGGCTCGACGCTTGATGCTGGTTTTCGCGGTTGACGTGCCGCCCGTGCTACACATAAACCAGCCATGAGCGGAAGAGAACCCAAGCGCCATCAGGACCTCGAGGACGTGATCGACGTCATCGCTTCTTCCTACGACGGCGACGAAGAGATCAACAACCTCGACAGTGCTGCGCTTCCCAACAAACGTGCGGTCATCACGGCGTTCAATCATATCATGCCCGTGCTGTACATGGGCTTCTACAGCACCCGTGCCCTGAACCGAACCAATCTTCGCTACGCGATCAGCGAGCACCTGTACCCAGCGCAGGACATCCTGGTCGAGCAGATCGACCGCGCCGTCCGCTACCAGGAGCGCATGGGCCAACTTCCCGAGAAAATGCCAGAGGGCTGGAGCGAAGACGTCGTGCTGCGCCTACTCGAGAAGATCCCCGAGCTTCGGCGTGTCCTCAATACCGACGTCCGAGCCGCGTACGACGGAGATCCGGCCGCCTCGAGCATCGAAGAGGTCATCTTCAGCTATCCGAGCGTGCAGGCCATCACCGCGTATCGAGTCGCACACGAGCTCTGCATGGCCGACGTTCCCATGATCCCGCGGATCATCACCGAGCACGCGCACAGCAAGTCTGGTATCGATATCAACCCCTGCGCGCAGATCGGCGAAAGCTTCTTCATCGACCACGGCACCGGAGTGGTCATCGGTGCAACCGCCGTCATCGGCCGCAACGTGAAGCTCTACCAGGGTGTTACGTTGGGCGCCCTCAGTGTCTCTTGGGACGAGGCGCGCGGATGCCACGGCACGAAGCGGCATCCTACCATCGAGGACGGCGTCACCATTTATGCGGGTGCATCGATTCACGGTGGCGACACGGTCATCGGCAAAGGGTCGGTCATCGGCGGCAATGTCTGGCTCACCAAGTCCGTCCCGCCCGGCTCGAAGATCTTCGGCCGCGCCAAGTAGGGCTTCAGCGAGTTAGCTGGCTTCTCCGAGCTTCTCTTTGACCTTGTCGTAGACGGCTTGGAGGTTGGTCAGCTCGCTGAGTTCGTCTTCGTTGATCGTGATCTCGTAGTCCTTCTCTACGTCTGCAACGATTTCGATCGCCATCATGCTGTCGATCCCCAGGTCCGCGAACGGCGTATCCTCGGGGATATCCTCGACTTCGGTCACCTCGGTGATGATTTGCCTCAGCGCGTCTTTCAGCTTGTCCGACATGCCGCCGGTATATGCTTGCGTTCCCAAAGAGCGTCAAGCATTTGAAAACTGGCCGCTTGGCCTGTTTCGAATGTGGTATAGACGGGAAATTACGGTACCTTAGGGCCCGCGAGGCATATGAGCTGGATTTCCGACAAGGCGTACGCGGAGCTAGAGCGAGTGCGCGACGCGCAAGCCAAGAAGATCTATCCCTATTTCCGTGCTTTCGAATCGGGCGGGCTGCACACCACGATTGCCGGCAAGCCGATCGTCAACTTCAGCTCCAACGACTACCTAGGCCTAACCAACCACCCGAAGGTCAAAGAAGCCGCCAAAGCAGCGGTCGATCGGTTCGCTTGTGGGCTCAGCTCATCGCGGGTTCAGGCAACCGCGACCCTGCACGTCGAGCTCGAGGAGCGGCTGGCATCCTGGTTCGGCTTCGAGAAGTCCCTGATTTTCACGACCGGCTATCAGGCGATGGTTGGCACGATCATGTCGCTAGCCGACAAGGACACCACGGTCGTCCTCGATAACCTGAGCCACGCCTGCATTCTCGACGGTACCTTTCTGGCGGCCGGCACGCCGATGCGCGCACCCGAGGTTCGCTTTTTCAATCACAACAGCGCCAAAGCGCTCGACCGGGTTCTGAGAAAGCGGGATCGCAAAAATGCGCTCGTGATGATCGAGGGCATCTACTCTCTCGACGGCGACGAGGCCAACATCCGGGAGTTCGTAGACGTCTGCGCGCAGCACGAGAACGTCGCCATCGTTTGTGACGACGCACACGGCACGGGCACGCTAGGTGCCGGCGGCCGAGGGATCATCGAGAAGTACGGGCTCGAGGGACAAGTGCCGGTCGTCATCAGCACATTTTCGAAGACCTTCGGTGGCATCGGCGGGATTCTTCTCGGCGAGGGCGACGTGGTCGACTTCATCAAGCACAATGCACGTTCGTTCTTGTTCAGCGCTTCGCTGCCCGTACCCATCGTGGCGGCCGCCAGCACGATCCTCGACATGCTCGAGGCCGATGGCGAGGCGTTGGTCAACGAGCTTCACGAGAAATCCGCCTACATGCGCAAGGGCTTGACCGAAATCGGCTTCGACCTCGGCGACAGCAACAGCCACATCATGCCGATCATGATCCGCGAGGACACCAAGGCGATGTTCACGCACGTGGCCCTGTTGGAAAACGGCGTACTGATGGTGCCGATCATGTACCCGGCGGTGAAAGAGGGCGAAGAACGCCTCCGCCTCAACGTGACGAGGGGGCACACGTACGAGGACATGGACAGGGCGCTGGACTTGCTGAGGACGTACGCGGATTCGTTTTCGCTGGTGGGCGAGCCTGAAAAGTCTGCCGTGAAGTAGATTTTCAGCGGCAGTGTCAGTGCCAGCGCCAGTGCCAGCGTCAGCGTCAGTGTCAGCGTCAGTGTCAGCGACTGTGGCACTGGTAGCCGCTCCGTTGGGCCCTAGAGATCGCCGAGCACAGGAGGCATCCGATGAAGCTCGATGGAAACACGATTCTGATTACCGGCGGCAGTAGTGGCATTGGTTTGGCGATGGCGAAGGAATTCGTCGGGCTCGGGAACAAGGTGATCATCACCGGGCGCAACGCCGACAAGCTCGAGGCTGCTCGCAAGGAGACACCTGCGCTCGAAATTTTTCAAAGCGATGCGGCTGATCCCGAGGCGCTGGGGGCACTGGCGACACACATCAAAGATCGTTTTCCTGAGATGAACGTCTTGGTGAACAACGCGGGCGTGATTGTCCCGCGGAACCATACCGGGCCAACCGACGACCTCGTCGAGTTGACCACCGAGCTCGACGTCAATCTGGCGGGCCCAATTCGAATGGTATCGCTGCTGATCGATCAGCTCAAAGCCAACCGGGGCACCATCATGAATGTGTCGTCGGCCCTCGCGTTCGTGCCGCTTCAGCTCAGTCCGATCTATTGCGCGACCAAAGCGGCGGTTCACTCGTACACGATGACGCTGCGCCAGCAACTCAAGGGTCAGGGTGTCGAAGTGATCGAGCTGATGCCACCGGCTGTGCACACCGCCCTCACGGCGGACATGCCCGACGATGGAGATTTCAAGATCATGACCACCGACGAGCTCATGAAGGAGACCTTCAAAGGCCTGCGCGCGGGCCGGCTCGAGATTCGCCCGGGACAAGCCAATCAGCTCTACTGGATGTCTCGCATCGCCCCCGGCTTCATCAACGGACAGCTCGAAAAGGGGTCGAAATCGTTGGTCCCGCCGCCGATTTCTCCCTGACTGAGGCCCGCTTAAACGAAGCGGGCCCCGAGCCGAAGCTCGGAGCCCGCCGACTGTGTGCCGGGAACCGCTACCGCTTGGGCTCCGCCTTCTTGACGATGTGGAACTCGACGCGACGGTTCATCGCTCGCTCCTCCCTCGTGGTTGCGTCAGGCACGAGGGGCTTCTTCGGTCCGAAGCCCTGTGCGACCAATCGCGATTTGCTAACCTGGCCCCGTCCGACGAGGTATCGGACCACCGTGTTTGCGCGCTTCTTCGAAAGGATCATGTTGTACCTGAGGCTACCCGTCGCATCGGTGTGACCTTCGATGCGGATCTTCCTGATTTCCGGGTGGGCGATCAGCACCGCCGCGACATTGTCGAGCAGCGCCCAGGAGCGTTTCTGGAGCTTGGCGCTGCCCGTCTTGAAGAAGACCTTCTCGAGAATCTCGAGTTGGCCCGCGCCGATCACGACGAGCTGCTTTTCCTGGCAACCGTGATTCTCGGGCGTGCCGGGGTCGTCTGGGCAGTTGTCGATTCGATCGGGAACGCCGTCGCCGTCACGATCGGGGTCGGGACAGCCGTTGTTCTCAGGCGAACCGGCGTCGTTCGGACATTGGTCGTCGGCATCGAGAATCCCGTCGCCATCGTTATCCGGGTCGGGACAGCCATCTTCGTCCTCGAAGCCGTCGATATCTTCGGCCTCGTCCGGACACTTGTCGTCCGCGTCGGCAATGCCATCCCCGTCGTTATCCAGATCCGGGCAACCGTCCTCGTCTTGGAAGTCGTCGAGATCCTCCGGGTCGTTCGGGCAGTTGTCGAGCTCGTCCGGGATTCCATCCCTGTCCGCGTCCGGCGCTTTTTTGTCTCCGGGCATCGTGTACCCGAGCATGCCGAACACGCGCCAATCAGGCGCCCCGTACCCGGACGTAACTCCGGCGCTTCCGCCCACGCCGAGCGTGAATCCAAAGTCCGGCAGCCACTTGAAGCCACCGAGCACCTCCACCGGGGTCTCTTTTCTGGTCCAGAAATTCACAGTGCTGTTTGCCGCGGTTCGTCCGAAGGCTTCAGCCGAGATCATGAAATGGTCCTCGCCCAGCATGATCAGAACGCCGCCGCCATACGTGAACTCGTTTCCGACGAAGTACGTATCGCCGGAGGGGAACGCGAGGAGCTGGCCCTGAGTCCCGAGCTTGTAACCCGCTTGAATCGGGATACGAACGTGGTCGCCCGCGTTGAAGTTCAAGAGCAGCTCGAACCAGCCGCCGAGGTACGGGCTCTTGTCGACTTGGCCTGCGAAGGCTTGTCGACTGCTCGCGAGCGATCCCGTATTTATCGTCATCGTGGCCTGAGCGCCGATCTGGAACACGTCATCGCGCGTCCCGAAGAAATTGAACCGGGCGCCGAAGTAGAGGTCACCCAAGTTCGACTTTTTGAACGCGCCGCTGTCCGCACCATCCTTGATCATGAAGTGGTAGGGCATGTCGATGAAGAGCACGAGGCGGTCCGCCAGGCCCAGGTTCAACATGAGGTGTCCGGTGAACTGCTGATGCACGACCTCCTGGCCCGAGACCCTGAGCGCGTCGTCCGAGTAGTCCAGCCAGACCTGGAAACCAAACCGGGCGTGTCCCTGGCCGTCCGGCGTGCTTGCTGCAAAGCCGTCTGTTGCGAGCTCGGCTGGTCGAAACTGATTCAGGTCGATCTGCGCGCTCTGCGCGGCGGCGCTCGAAGACACCCCCATCGCCAAAGCCACCCCCATCGCAACCCAATCCCAGTTCAACATCCTTGGGTTATTGCTCTCCATCACGCTCTCCCTCCCATTCCCCTTGTGCAGGGCACCAAAGCGCCTGCGAGCGGCCCCTTTCTAGCATTTTTCTGGCAGGAAATGGAAAAAGAAGATCAACGGGTCACCAGTGTCGGTGTCAGGGCCAGTGTCAGTGTCAGCGTCGGGGTCGGCGTCAGCGTCAGCGCCGGTGTGTCGTTCCTGATCCCTACTTCTTCGGAAAATACAGGCTGACCGTCTCGGCGATGCACGCTGGGCGGGCTTCTCCTTCGATTTCGACGGTCACTCGCACGACCGAAAGGATTCCGCCTTTGGACTCGTCGACCGAGACGACCTCAGCACCACCACGAATGCGGGAGCCGACCTTCACGGGAGCGGGAAAGCGCACTTTGTTGGTTCCGTAGTTCACCGCGAACTCGAAGCCGCGCACTTCGAAGATTTGAGGCATGAATGAGCTGACGAGCGACAGCGTCAGGTAGCCATGCGCAATGGTCGCGCCAAACGGCCCAGTCTTCGCTCGCTCGACATCGACGTGAATCCACTGATGGTCGTTGGTCGCATCGGCGAATTTGTCGACCCGATCCTGCTCCATCGTCAGCCAGTCGCTGTGCCCGAGGTGCTTGCCGACGGCGTCTTTGAGGTCGTGTGGAGATTCGAAGATTGTTGCTGGCATGGGGGCGGAGAATAGCTCCTGCCAGCGCCGGCGCCAGCAACTGAGTCACCGGAGGACGGCTCGCGACGGGCGTGCTCGGTCGCGGGGTACCCGCTCGCCTGACTCTGTACGTCGACACACGTGGGGCTCGCCCCCCACTCCCTGTGCTGCCCATCCCGAGCCGTCCTCCTGCGTAGTCGTCGACAAACGAAGGAATGCAATAGTCCGCGTCGGCGTCAGTGAACGTCAGTGCCAGTGATCGCGATCAGACCCTCTGTCCATCGATGACCGTCTTCGCCGCGCTCATATCCGTGACGCCTCCCGATACGATGAATGCCATGAACTCTGCTCCGTCCGCGTCGAGCGGGTGTACGCGCTCCTTCGGTACGACGATGAGGTTGCCTGCGAAGTTGTACGACTCCGGCAAGTATACCGAGACGTGCCCGGCGAGCTGAGGATCGTCGAACCGCTCGCTCGTGAGAAAGCCGAGCACCTTCAGTCCGTGCCGATTGATGTCGACCGCAACCGGCATGTCGAATTTGCGCTGGCCTCCGACGAACGCGCCGAACAGGTCCTTCAGCGCGTTGTAGAGGATCCGGATCAGAGGCACGCGCCGCATGCCCGCCTCCAACCAGGAGACGAGCCTATTGCCGACCACATTGCCGGTGAGATAGCCGATCAGCGTGATCCCAGCGGCGGCAACTACGATGCCGAGCCCTGGGATCGACGTGTTGAACCATCGATCGAGGGTGGTGATCGCATACACGACGACCCAGATGGTGATGGCGACTGGTGCAAGGACCAGGAGGCCTTGCGCGAAGCTTCTCGTCAGCGTTCTCATGCGAATCTCCTATCACCAGCTTGCACCGGGCGCATTTGCAGCCACAACGCGCGGCGTGCCGGCTCTCTTCCCAGCTAGGAATCGCCTGACCCCCGGGATTCGCCACATGTTGGTGGGCACGCTGTTTTTCAGCGCGATGAGTGTGTTCGCGAAGCTCGCGGGCGAACGGCTGCCTACGATGGAGCTCGTTCTCGCACGCGTGGTCGTCACCCTCATCATGAGCTGGTGGGCGATTCGGGGCCTCGGCATCTACCCATGGGGCCACCACAAAAAGCTGCTCGTCGTTCGGGGCTTCGCCGGCTTCATGGGCTTGAGTTGCTACTTCTATGCAATCAACCATCTGCCGCTCGCCGATGCGACGGTGATCCAGTTCTGCAATCCGATGCTCGCCGCGCTGATCGCGGTCTTCGCGCTTCGAGAGCGGCTGCGCGGGTTGGACGTGGCGGCGACGCTCTTCAGCATGGTGGGCGTCTTGCTCGTCGCCCAGCCCACATTCCTGTTCGCCAGAGGCACGCCTTTGGATCCCGTCGCGGTGGTGATCGGTGTCGTCGGCGCGATCTTTTCCGCCATCGCATATGTCGTGATCCGTCGTCTCGGCTCGACAGAGCACCACATGGTCGTCGTCTTTTATTTCCCGCTGGTCACCGGCCCGGCTTCTTTGCCGCTCCTGGCCTTCGAGGGCGTGGTCCTTCCCGAGGGAATCGAGTGGCTGCTCTTGTTGGGTATCGGTGTCGCAGCCCAGCTCGGCCAAATCGAAATCACCAAAGGCTTCAAGCTCGAAACCGCCGGCCGCGCGTCGTCGGTCACGTACCTGCAAATCGTCCTCGCCTACACCTGGGGCGTCTTGCTCTTCGGGGAGTACCCGAACTCGATCAGCATTCTCGGTGCGCTGCTCGTCGTGGCCGGCGTGTTCAGCCTGACCCGGCGCCCTCAGTCCTGAAACAGGGGATCGAACAACCCGAGATCTACGCCGAGCGCTTCGAGGTTCTCGGCGCCTTCGACGTTGCTGATGAACGTCATCAAGCGGTCCCAGCCTTCATGTTGTGTGGCGACTTTCGCACCGGTGCTGAGCTCGTTCCAGCCTTCCCAGCTGGTTTCGACGCCGCCGATTGGAATGATCTGGACCCACATGCGCCAGGCCTCCGGAAGGCCGTCATCGTCGGGGATCCACAGGTACGCGTCGCCGGGCGTCACGCCACCCGAGGCGTAGCTCACGAGGAGCGCGTCGCGGCCATCATCGAGCTTCACGAGCGAGCGTTCGACGCCGGGGTCGAAGAACTTCACGACCGGGTTGAGCCAGAACGAGTCGTTGATCCAATACGCGTAGGCTGCGCCTAATGCTTCGTTGGCGTCTTCGCCGGTTTGCTCAGTCCCGGCACTCCAGATGCGGCCGGTTTGATCTGCGGTGCGAAAGAGGGCGCGTGAGTCGCCCCAGCGAAGCTCGACCAGGCCCCGCTCTCGGTCCCAGACGTAGTGGTGTCGCTCGAAGAAGGACCAACGAACGGCGCCGGTCCGATCCCAGGCCTCCTTGTTGACGGCGGCCTCCATCGATCGTGCCAGCGCGTCGGCGTCGGGCCCGGGCTGGCCTTGGGGCCTCGGGTCGTTGAGGGAGTAGCCCAGCGCGATCAGGCCCAAGAGCCCCAGAATGAGAATCGCCGCCAAGATCTTGAACGCTCGCATCATGGGAGTCGGGCGAGCCTACACTGTGCAGAGGGGCCGCAAAAGCGCTATGAGTCCCCCCATGGCCCATTCGCACGGACAACACGGCGGCGCACAAGCCGGTTCGCCCACGATCGACACGCGTGAGCGGGGCGCTCCCAAAGATGGAGAGCCGCAGTTCATGGATCGCCGGCTGTTCATGCAACTGCTGGTTTTTCAAGTGCCCACCGGGGCGTCGATGGCCGCCAACCAGGAGGCTTTGCTTTCCGCGCTGAAAGAAGCCGACATTCCCGCGGTCATCTACGCGGACGCCAACGACCCTCGGGGTGTAGCTCTGTTGACCTTCGGCGAGGATCCGGCGCTCTTCGTCGACGCGGTCCGCCCATTGTTCGAGGCGCAGCCGCTGAGCGACTGGACCCTGCGTCCGGAGCTCACGATGATTGGCCGCACGTACAGCAGCGGCTACGAGCAGGACCTCGAGTTTTGGCTCCTCGATCGCCCACGGCAAACCGTGCTGAACTCCGAGTGGAACTGGGCGGTCTGGTACCCGCTTCGCCGGACAGGTGCGTTCGAGCAACTCGAAGGAAGAGAGAAGGGCGGCATTCTTCGGGAGCACGCGACGATCGGTCGCGCGTACGGCGAGCAGGACCTTGCGCACGACGTGCGTCTTGCCTGCCACGGCCTCGACACCAACGACAACGAGTTCCTGATTGGATTGATCGGCTCGGAGCTTCATCCGCTTTCGCACGTCGTGCAGTCGATGCGTGGCACGGTGCAGACCTCGCAATACATCCAACAGATGGGCCCGTTTTTCGTCGGACGTGCGATCGGCCGGCACCCGGGCCCTCAGAAGTGAGCAGCCATGCCTGGTAGCACCTTTGGCCAAGCCTTCCGCGTGACCACGGCGGGTGAAAGCCACGGGCCGGCGAACGTGGTGATCATCGACGGGTGTCCCCCGGGTCTTCCTTTGTCGGAAGAAGACATCATTCCGGACCTCGAGCGCCGTCGACCCGGCCAAAGCAAGATCGTCACGCAGCGAAAGGAGCCCGACGAACCCGAGATTCTTTCCGGCGTATTCGAAGGCGAGACGACCGGGACGCCGATCGCAATCATCGTTCGCAACGAGGACCAACGCTCGCGCGACTACAGCGACATCAAGGACGTGTATCGCCCTGGGCACGCGGACTACACATTCGACGCCAAGTTCGGGCGACGTGACTATCGCGGAGGTGGACGGAGTAGCGCGCGGGAGACCGTGGCGCGCGTCGCGGCCGGCGCGGTCGCAAAGAAGCTACTCTCGCATGCGTTCGGCGGGGAGGTGCTCGGCTATGTGACGCAGGTGGGGGACATCGAAGCGACGATTCCTCCGGCGGTCACGCTCGAGCAGGTCGAAAAGCTTCCCGATGGCGAGCCGAACATCGTCCGCTGCCCCGATCCGGCCGCAGCGGCACGGATGGTCTCACTCATCGAAAAGATGCGAAAAGATCAGGACTCGATCGGAGGCGTTGCTGAAATCGTCGCGCGCAACGTGCCCGCGGGTTTGGGCGAGCCGGTCTTCGACAAGCTCAAGGCAGACCTGGGCAAGGCGCTCTTCAGCCTTCCTGCGGTCCTGGGCGTCGAATACGGCGCGGGTTTTGCGGTTGCAACCGCGCGGGGCAGCGACAACAACGATGCGTTCGAGACCGACGCCGAGGGCATCATTGTCACGCGCAGCAACCGTCACGGCGGAATGTTGGGCGGGATTTCGAGCGGAATGCCGATTGTCGTCCGCGCTGCCGTGAAGCCGACGAGCAGCCTTCCGCGTAGCCAAGATACGGTCACGTCGAGTGGCGATGCGACGACGATTCGCACGAAGGGCCGTCACGACCCATGCTTGCTGCCGCGGTTCGTTCCGATGGGCGAAGCGATGGTCGCGCTGGTGCTTGCCGACCATTGGTTGCGCTGGCGCTCGATACGCGACTAGCGCGCGAAGTTCCAGGCGATGATTGCGATGGCGGCCGTGACCAGTAGAGCGGTCCAAAGAAGGCTGCCGCTCTTGCCGTCCTTCGAGGTCTCGGAGCCAACGGCACGACGGAAGCCGCCCACCATGTTGCCCATGACTCCGTGGGTTTGACCGCCGCCAACCGTGCTGCGGGACGGGCCGTGACCCTTCTTCTCTCGCTTCTTCGAGCTGGAGCTCTTCTTCTGATATTGTTTCGCCATTCGCGCCATCCTATCCGGGATCGACGCTCGCGTGAATTGCTTTTCGCGCAGGTAAGAGGGTGTAGTGCGGTATCGGTTGTCGATCTCGACGGCACCGCTGGTGCTCTTGCTCACAAGCGCCGAGGAGTTGCGATTGCGTGTCCGGCGACCTGTGCGCGAGCCATCGTTCTTTTGCCTGCGCCGCTTCCGGGCGTCCCAGACTTTCGAGCGCCAGGGCACGACTTCGCAATAGGCTCTCGTCGCGGGGTGCCAGACGGAGACCCTCATCGGCGGCGGATAGGGCGTTCAGGTCATCGGAGAGGCTGCCGTATGCGCGAGCGAGGTCTCGCCAAGCCCGCCAGTCGAGGGGCGAAGCTTCCGCAACCCGCTGATACGCTTTTGCTGCTGCGCGCCAGCGCCACACCCGGGCGTAGGCGTCTCCCCGCACACGATCGAGCACGGAGCTCGATCCGATCAACGCTGCAGCGCGCCGGGCAAACACATCCACTTCATTGGGCCGGCCCTGCATCGAGGAGAGGCGCGCGCGCAACACGAGTGCTCGCGCCTGCAGGAGAGGTGACTTCGCTTCGCGAGCCAGGCGCAGCGCACGTTCGATGCTCGGCTTCGCCACGTGCACGTGTTCCTGCTTCCCGTGCAGAAGAGCGAGGGCTGCCGTGAACAGTCGCTCCACTGTTGGGCGGACGGCGCCTCCCGCGCGTTCTTGCTCGACAGCTCCGCGCCCCATCCAGACCGTGGCGGCGCCCACTTCGGTTACGGGCTGATCGATGCAGGGGTCGAGAGCAACCTTGCCGTGCGTCTCTGCCCCCAACGCGAAGCCGACGCCCCGCTCCGTGCGGCTGGCCTCGCAGGCCAGCGCTTGAAACTGCAGGCTGTGCTTGCGGTGAAGCAATCGCGCGACGACCCGCAACGGGAGCTCGAGATGGCGCGGCAGCTTCATCGAGTAGCGAACAGCCTGGGCGTCGTGCGCGCGCAGCGTGCGGTCGAACGCCGGCGCGGAGAAACGATGCACCTGATGCAAGATCTCCGGTTCGGCTGAAGCGTCGAGGACAGTGGCCCGCAGCACGAACACATCATCGTTCCCCTCCCCGCTCGGACGCGACACCGCCAGGAGCTCGCCGGCCGCGTCACGAACCTCGACTTCGACCCAGACATCGTGCATGTCGCGCACACCACCAGGGAATCGGTGTCCGGCGCGCTGGTTTTCGAGCAAAACGTCGAATACGAGCCGCTCGCCGGCCCGAAGCAGCGACTCTTCGGGAAGCAGGTAGCGGCGCTGCCCCGCGCGCACCGCTCCAACGTCGACGATGACAGCGCCTTCGAGCTCATCCAAGGCTTGCTGGGCGTGCTCGGGGTCCGGCAACTGCGCAGCGAGCGCGGTGTGCGACGCAGCCCAACGGTGACTGCTCACCTTTCCGTCGAACGCCCCCGCCATCTCGGCGTCGGACGCGGTCGCCTCGCGCATGTGGCAGCCCTGGCAGCTGTTCTGCTCGACCGAGATCAGATGATCTTGCACCGCTCCGGCAAACGCCGACGATGCCCAGTCGCCCATGTCGTCGATTCCGGGAAGGTGGTTCTGGTTGCCGATCGCCGGCCCAGAGAACGACCGGTGGCAGGAGCCACAGAGCGCGGCGGTTCGAAGCGGTTCCATGGTGAGGCGCGCCCGGTGTGCTTCGATCTCTTCTGCGTTTGCGGGATCGGGAAGAAGGACCGGGGCATCGCTGAGCGTGAAGCTGGCGTTGCCGTCGGGACGCGTCGACTCGATGCTGTGACAGACGAGGCAAGTAACGCCCGCGTACGCTAGCTCGTTGCTTGGCGCGACCTCCTGGTCGATGTCCCCGGACATCAACAGCAAGGGGTCGTGGCAGCCGGCGCAGAACCGGCTCTCTTCGTTGCCTCGATGCTCGCGGAACTGATCGATGCTCGCGCGATACCAAGGGTTGTCGAACGACGCGTAGGCGTGCGCGCTGTGCATCCATTGAGATGCAACGTCGGCGTGACAGTCGCCGCAATCGTTGGTCTTGGCAAGCCTCGTGACGTCGAGCACCGGAGCGCTCATCAGCGAAGGGGTCAGGTTCTGCCCGGTGGAGTGAAGCGGCTGCGGCCCGTACGAGCAGCCCGCGAGCCAGAGAAACACCCCCATGAAAAGCCAGCGAGTCATGTTCTGTAGGACGTCCGACGGCCCCTTTTAGATCTGATCCTTCCTAGAGCGTGCCGAAACTCACGAAAATCTGCGTCAGCAGTGCGTCGGCCATCAAAATGCTGATCGAAACGACCACGACCGCTCGAGTGGTCGAGCGGCCGACGCCTTCGGTGCCGCCCCGGGTTTGCAAACCGAAGTAGCAGCCGAGAATGGCGATTAAGAAGCCAAAGAATGGCGTCTTGGCAACCCCGCTGACGAAATCGTTGATTTGGAGAGAATCGAGCGCCGTTGAGAAGAAGAACTCCATCGGAATCCCGTAGGACAACGCAGCGACCAGCATCGAGCTGAGCATCCCGAGGATGAACGCGATGAATGTAATCAACGGCATGATCGCGATGCAGGCGACCAGGCGCGGCACGACGAGCTTGCGGATCGGGTCGGCACCCAAGGCTCGGATCGCGTCGACTTGTTCGGTTACCGCCATCGAACCGAGCTCTGCAGCGATCCCTGCAGCGATCCGGCTGCCGACGACCAGGGCTGTGAGCGAGGGTGCGAGCTCGCGCGCTTCGGAAACCGCGATGACACGGCCGAGGGTGTCCTTGGCGCCGAACGCCTCCATGGACACGGCGAACTGGATCGTCATCACGATGCCAACGAAAATCGCCGTTGCCGCTGCGATTGCCAGGCTCCGCACGCCGAGTTGTTCGAGCTGATAGATGAACTCCGTCGTGTCGAATCGAGTCGTGAACATCGTGCGAAACGTGCGCCCAGCCAGAAGCGTCGAGGCGCCCACTTCTTCGACAAACGTTCGCAAGCGCCGGATCTGCATGTCGGCCCAAGTGGTGAAGCTGCGAGGCCTAGACGATGGCGTCGCGTAGGTCACGGCCGACCCGTGTCCGTCGTGAAGGCGGCTAGCATGCGGTCGAAGTCCACCAAGGCCTCTTCGAAGCTCGGGCCAGGCGGCGTGATCGCACCAAAGTCGTAGACGCAGTCGTCCTTCTTCAGGATCTGGAGGACGATGTAGCGGGGCACACCGTCGAGCTTTGCGCTGAACTTCGTGCGCAGGGCTTCGCGCCCATCCATCGGGACGAGCTCTTCTTCGACCACCTCACGCTCCGTGAAGCCGATCATCAAGTGACTGCGGAGGGCGGTGAGCGGAATGTCCAGGGCCGGGTCGCAGTCGGAGTCGACGTGCATGACCGCTTCCTTGGCCTCGTTGTGCCAGGCCAGGTCGTTCTGCCGATTGACGGTGACAGCCGTCCAGCCTGGGCCGACCGGGCCAATCTTGTACGAAGTCTGCTCGCCCCGGTAGACCCCGTTCTGGAGCGTGCCGGTGGTTGCACAGCCCAGTGCTGTCAGACTCAAGAAGAGCCAGGTTCCCAGCCGCCGCCTCACTGGGGCAGACTCTAGCAGGCCCGGCTTCCTTGTCGATTTGGGCTTTCCCTGCCTCGTGTGGGCCAGGCTCATTTTCGTCCGCTACACTGTAGGGACTGTGAGTTGGGGGGCTCAACCGGAACAGTCGACACCGACTCGCGGCGTTGCGATCTTGGATCGACTCGTCGTGGAGGGGAAGGTGTCTCCGAGCCTCTACGATGAGGTGATCATCCACGCACAGCGGACGCAGTCGACGGCTGAGGAGGCGATCCTCCAGCTGGGCCTCATGAGCGAGGCTGAGCTTCTGAAGTATATTGCCAACCTCTACGGGACCCGCTTCGTCGGATCCGAGACCCTCGCCAAGGCAGCTGTCGACCCGGGGCTTACAAAAACGGTACCTCGCAAGCTTGCCAAGCGGCTCACCGCATTCCCGATCCTTTTCGACAAGCGGAGCCGAACGCTTTCCGTCGTCGCGGCGGACCTCGCCGACGACGATGTTCGTCAGCAGCTGCAATTTGCAACCGGGGCTCGCGAGGTGAAGGTCTATGTGGCGCGCGAGGCCGCCATTCGCGCCGCGATCGCCAAGCACTACGATCAGGACCACCGCGCGTTCGAGATGCTGCTGAGTGGCGCATCGTCGCGCGAGGTTCGTTCGTCGAAAGAGTCGGACCCGGTGCCAGGATGGGGCGAGGTCTTCGAGGACAAGGACGGGCTCCTGGTGAGCCCGCATCAGGCGCAGTCGATCGAGTCGGAGCGGCCAGCCAACGATCACGAAGCTGAGCCCGACCCCCCCGCAGAGCCGCCGCTTCAACCTCAGCCGACGGGTTCGGCGGGCGACACGCTAATCGAGCAACTCTCTGCCCCGTCGCAGGGTGATGATCTCTCCGTAGATCCGGAGGTCTACCTCGAAACATTGAGTGTGCTCGTCACGCTGATCGAGCAACTCAATCAGGACAGGCGGGGGCATTCCATGCGCACGGCCCGCCTTTGTCAGCAGGTCTGCGAGAGGATTGGCCTCAGCAAGGCTCAAGTCCAGGGCATCTTGATCGCTGCCTACCTGCACGACGTTGGCGTGTCAGCCGAATCGCACGCCACACCCTTCGACGCGGCTCTCGATGAGAGCAACTATGAAACCGCCCGCAGAATCTATAGCGCGCCCCTTCGGCTCCTGGAGCCTGTGCGCCTTCCCAAGACTGCGATCGACGTGCTTCGGCACCGCCACGAGCGTTTTGATGGCAAGGGTTTTCCGGAGCGGCTCAGCGGCAAGGACATTCCGCTCGGCGCGCGCGTGCTTGCGGTCGTTGAGAGCTATATCGACCTGACGCAGAGCAAGGCGAATGCTTTGGGGCGGCGCGTTTCTGCCGAGCAAGCCTGCGATGCGTTGGATCCCCACAAGGGCACGAGCTTCGACCCCGCGGTTGTCGACTGGTTGCGGCACATTGTTCTCGATGACGGGCTCGACACGCAGAGCATCTCAGCGCGCCACCGTATACTAATCGTCGATCCCGACCCCGAAGAGACCGCGGTTCTCGAGGTGCAGTTCGCGAGCCAAGGTTACGAGGTCAGCATCGAGCGCTCGATCGAAGGCGCGCTTCGGTGCCTACACGCAGAGAAATTCGACGTCGTGGTGAGCGAGGTGAAGTTGCCCGATGGCGAAGGCTTCAAACTTCTCGAACACATGGGCGAAAATTCCCATGCTCAGGTGCCATTGTTGTTCGTCACCTCCGAGCGCGCACAGTCTTCGGTGAATCGTGGCCTCGAGCTTGGAGCGGCCGACTACGTGGTGAAGCCCGCGTCTTCCGCTGTGGTTCTGGCCAAGGCAGGTCGAGTGATCGCAAACAGCCGTGCCAAGGAGCCCGGCGGCCGTGGCGTGTCGGGCTCTCTTCAAGAGATGGCGCTCCCCGACTTGATTCAGATCATCGCCAGCGGCCGAAAGAGCGGGATCCTCAAGGTGAACAGCGGGAAACTGCAAGGCGAGCTGATGTTCCAGAACGGTTCGATTCACGATGCACGCTTCGGCGACCTAGTCGGTGCGGATGGGGTCTATGGGATCCTTCGCCTCACGGAGGGCAATTTCACCCTGGAACCCGAGACGACGCCGGTTGAGGACGTCATCGGGATTCCGACTCACCACCTGCTGCTCGAAGCGATGCGCCGGCTCGACGAGGAGCAGCGGTAGCACCGGTCAGGTGTTCAGCGCGCGAGCAGTTTGAGCACAGCACGCCGTGGGATATGCTGCAGAGGTGCGCTTGTGCCATCACTGCGGCGCGTCGGTAGAAGATGCCGCGCGCTTTTGTTCCGCCTGCGGGGCGCCGTCTGACGAACAAGATGGGGCTGGCGCCGCGGATCCCCTCCTCGGACGCCTGATCGGTGGGACTTATCTCTTGCAAGAGGTCGTCGGCGTAGGGGGCATGGGCCGTGTGTACAAGGCCGAGCAGTCGACGCTTGGGCGAACTGTCGCGGTCAAGGTCATTCACCCGCATCTTCTTGGTGACGAGCAGACCGTGGCGCGCTTCTACCAAGAAGCGCGCGCCTCGAGCCGCCTAAATCACCCCAACAGCGTGAGCATCATCGACTTCGGCCGGACCGATGACGGGATCCTCTACCTCGCGATGGAGTTTCTGAGCGGCAAGGACTTGGCGCTGGTGATGCACGAAGAAGGGCCGCTGGCGGTGCAGCGCGTGTGCAACATCTTGGTGAATACCCTCGACGCACTCGGCGAAGCGCATGATCTCGGCATCGTGCACCGCGACTTGAAGCCCGAGAACATCATCTTGCGACCGCTTCGATCGGGGGATGACCTCGTCAAGGTCGTGGATTTCGGGCTTGCCACCATCGTGGGCAAGGAGAGCTCGATCACGAAGCCCGGGCTGGTCTGCGGCACGCCGGACTACATGTCTCCAGAGCAGGGCCGCGGTGACGCCGTCGACGGGCGCGGGGACCTCTACGCGCTCGGCGTCGTTCTTTTCGAGCTCTTGACGGGGCACCTTCCTTACATCGACGACACGCCCACGCGGGTCGTGCTGAGGCATATCAACGATCCCATCCCCGATCCCCGAGAAGCGAGTCCGCACCGGGAGGTCCCCGATCGCCTGGCCGAGGTAACGATGAAGGCACTCGCAAAAGATGCGAATGACCGTTACCAGGTGGCGCGAGACATGCAGCACGCGCTTCGCGGCGCGCTCGACGACCTGCACGTGCTTCGCACCTCGGTCGCGCCCTGTCCGAACTGCGGTGCTCCCACGTCCAATGCCCAAAACTTCTGCGGCGAGTGTGGTGCGCGCGTCGCCGGACCCGAGCCCGCTCTTGCCAGCAACCGCTCGCTCCGCCCTTCGTTCTATCCCCCGCTCGGGTCGCAGCGCAGATTCATCGGTCGCGAGAATGAGCTTCGCTTGATTCGTGAGCATCGTCATGCAGCGTCGCAGGGCGTGCATTGGGTTCACGCACATGGCGAACCAGGTGTTGGCAAAACGCGGTTCCTCACCGAGATCGCCGAAGTTGCGGCCGCCGAAGGCGACCTGGTCATCGGAGCTGGCGCGGATTCGACCGGCGCACCGGTACCTTACTCTGCGATTCGGAGAATCTTGGCCGAGCTCCTCGAGGTCGACGATTCGGAGCTGGCGCGAATGGCCGACCGGGGCGACGAGCTTGGGTCGACGCTGGCCGCAGCGGGCGTCGACGAGGTGATGAATCCCGCAGGTCTGCGCGGAAGCGATGGGCGGTCCCGGACGGGCGCGGTCGCTGAAGCCCTTGCGTCGGCAGTGCGCCGGGCGCGTGCACGAGCGTCGAGCGGTCGCGTGACGCTGATCATCGACGACCTCTCCTATTGCGATGGGCTCACGCAGCGAACGGCCGTCGAGTTGGCGCGCGTCCTGGGTACCGAGCCAGTACTCTTGGTGACCGCCGGTGACGACGATCGCGGCGTCCTCGCCGACGAAATAATGCATCTCGAAGGGCTCGATTCCGAGCACGCGGAACAGTTCTTGGCTGGGTCTTTCCATCTGCGATTGGTATCCGGGCTCCAAAAGGTGACCGAGTCGGTAGGGGGCCAAGTCCTTCCGCTGCACCTCGAGCAGCTTGAAGCCCTCGGTGTTTCCCCCGACGATGGTCCCGCGCCGCGCTTAGCCGATGCGATTACGCAACGCATTGAACGTCTCGAGCTCGACGCACAGCGTCTTTTTCAATCTGCCGCGGTTCTTGGCAGGACTTGCGACCTGGATACGCTTCGTGCCGTATCGGGGGACGACGAGTTGGCGGGCCTCGACGAGCTGGCAGGCAATTCGCTGGTGCAACTCGATGGCGCAAAGGTGAGCATCGTGCATCCTTTCATCGCAGACTTGGTCGCAGCGTCGATTCCCGCGGAGGCGCGCCGAGCGTTGCACCGGCGCGCCTTCGAGGTCCTGAGCGAGCTTCGTGTGCCGCAGGAAGTGCGCGCCGCGCATGCGTTTAGCGGCGTCGATCCAGTTACGAGTCTCGTCGTTCTCGAGAAAGCCGGTGATGCCTCGATGGCGCGCGGCGATCACCCTGGGGCAGTTCTTCAGTATCGGCGAGCCTTGGAGCTCGCTCGCCGTCAAACATTGGAGAGTGGCGACACCGTCTACGATCGCGCGATCGCAACTTTCAGCCGAAAGCTCGGCGAAGCCCTTGCGCGTTCGGGTGATGCATCGGGTGCCGATGGCGTGCTTCGCGAAGCGCTCGACCTCACCGCGCCCAAGAGCGCGGACCGCGCCAGGATGCTGTATTCTCTCGGGCGCATTGCCGCGCGACGCGACCGCCCGCGCGACGCCATGCGCCAGTTCGGACAGGCACTCGAGCTCGTCGCCGGCGTCGAACCTTCGATCGAGTCACATTTGCAAGTCGCCATCGGACGCATTCGCCGCATCGAAGGCGACCCACAGCATGCAGCCAACGCATACCGGAGAGCGCTCGAGCTCTTTGCCGAGATCAACGCCCCGGCGGACACCATCTCGCGAGCCCGACTCGAGCTCGCGGATGCGCTTACCGCAGCCGGCGATCACGAAGGCGCTGCCCACGAGCTCGCGAGCGTCGAGCGGGACGGAAAAGCAAGCGGCGGTACGAGCCTGGTCGCGCGCGCGGTCGGAATGCTGGGCTCGATCGACGAGCTGGCCGGCCGGGCGCGGGATGCCCAGGCTCGCTACGAAGAGGCCGCCTCTTTGGCGGCCGACTCGGGTGATGCGCCCGGCTATCGGCGCTGGCTTTCGGCGAGCAAAACGCTCCGGGCCAGCATCTAGCACTCTGCTATGCTTCGCCGCATGCGGCGCTGCTGGTGGTTCTGCGTTCTGTTTGCTGCGTTTGGCTGCGATTCACTTGGTGAGTTCAGCACTGGGGATGGGGACGTGTATCGGGGCGAGATTGCCGGCGTGAACGACCCGCTCAACTGCCCCGACGGGATCGACTGCTCTTTCATTCGTCGTGGCTTTCCGTCCGGGGTGACCCTCGACCTGACGTTCGATCCGGAGCAGCAATACGAGAACCCAGGCACGATCTCGACCAGCGGCGAGCTCTGTGGCTCTACCTTTACCGACACGGCACTGCTGCCGATTCCGCCTCTCGCGCACGATCAGCTCGGTCTTTACGAGTTCCCGGGGGGCGGCAGGATTCGGAACTACATGTTCGTCGCCCGACCGGACGCCGGGCCGCTTGCCGGGCGTGACGTGATGATTTTCGTGTCGCTGCTCCGCGGGGGCAACATCGAAGTGCGGCTCGTCGCCGGTCCTGGATTGGAGATCTGTGACCCGTCGGACTGTGGCGCGATCGATTCCGGCCAATGTGACTACTTCGGCGTGTTCGGGCTCCACCGAGAGAAGCTTTGATGCGCGTGCTCGGTATCGAGAGCTCCTGCGACGAAACCGCGGCAGCGCTGGTCACCGAGTCGGGAGAAGTGCTGGCGGACGTGGTTGCGAGTCAAGTCGCGTTGCACGGGCCTTACGGCGGCATCGTCCCCGAGCTGGCCTCCCGTGCGCACATGCAGGCGATCATCCCGGTCATTCGCGAAGCGCTCGCGAAAACGCCTGGTGGGCTTGCGGGTATCGACGCGATCGCTGTCACGCAGGGGCCGGGCCTGGTGGGCTCGCTTCTCGTTGGCGTGCAAGTCGCGAAGGCCTTGGCCTGGAGCATCGGCAAGCCGCTCGTCGGCGTGAACCACTTGGATGGCCACCTTCTGGCGGTGTATCTTCGGCGGCCGGGCAAAGACGAGCCAGGGGAGGGTCCCGCGATGCCGTTTGTCGGTTTGCTCGTCAGCGGAGGCCACACCGCGCTCTATCGTGTCGAAGCGCACGGCGATATCGAGCTTCTGGCGCAGACTCGCGACGACGCGGCCGGCGAGGCGTTCGACAAGGCAGCGAAGCTGCTCGGGCTCGGCTATCCGGGGGGGCCGGTGATCGATCGGCTTGCCGCCCGCGGAGACGCCGAAGCCTTTTCATTTCCCCTTCCAATGGCGTCTCGCAAGACCTTGGAGTTCAGCTTCTCAGGTCTCAAGACTGCTCTCGCGCGGCACGTGCAGCAGCACGGCGTTCCCGAAGACGAGCAGGAGCTCGCTGATCTATGTGCCTCGTTTCAGGGCCGCATCATCGAGAGCCTGGTCCGGAAGTCGATCCTCGCCTGCAAGCAGGAGGGGCTCGGCGAGCTCGTCATCACCGGAGGAGTTGCTGCAAATCGCGGGTTGCGCGCCCGGGCCAAAGAGGTTTGCGACGACAATGGTATTCAGCTTTTCGTTCCGCCTCCGATCTCCTGCACTGACAACGCCGCGATGATTGCAATGGCCGCGGTACATCGCCTGGACGCAGGCGAGCAGGATGATCTCTCGTTCGCGGTGTACTCGCGGGATCCGGATAGGCGTCGCGGCAAGTTTCGTCGCGATGGAACTCTCGTCGAGCGCAAGTAGGCGCCTGATGTCTACAAACCCGTCCGAGTCGATCGAATCTCCCTACGTCGAAGTCGCTCTGCCGGTTCCACTTCGAAAGGTGTTCACCTACGACGTCCCGAGCGATCTGCGCGGCTCGCTGCAGCGGGGCAGCCGCGTTGCCGTATCGTTCAGCCGCCGCAAGCTCGCGGGCTTCGTGGTGAGCGGGCGGGACGAACTTCCCGAAGGCGTAGCGCGCGCACTACCCGTAGCGGGCCTCCTCGAAGCAGAACCAGTGTTCACATCGGAGCTGCTGCGGTTCCTCGACCAGGCGGCCAAGTACTACATGCACCCGGTCGGCGAGGTCCTGCGTGCGGCGGCACCGGCCCTCCCGGCGGGGGCTATGCGGCGCCTGCGCGCGGACGGTTTTCTCGAAGCCTCGGAGAACCTTCCCGGGCAGCGCGTTGCGCATCACCGAACGTGGAAGGTGTCCGCTACGGGCAAGGAAACGGCCGGTATGCGCTTGGGCGCACGTCAGAAGAAGCTGATCGATCGGCTGGCCAATCGTGAATCGGTCTTGCTCGAGGAGCTTCGCGACGTGCTCAAGGATGCCCGCGCGGTCGTCCGATCGCTTTCAGACAAGGGCCTCGTCGAGTTTGAAGAGGTCGAGGCCATCCGTGACCCGTTCTTTCGCGCTCCGGTGACTCGAGATGAACCGCCTGCGCCAAACGCGGCGCAGCAAGTTGCGATCGACACGATCACCGGGGCGATCCTGAAGCGCAGCGCCGAAGCGTTCCTCCTCCACGGCGTGACCGGCTCGGGCAAGACGGAAGTGTACCTTCGTGCGATCGACCAGGTGCGCAGCGCTGGACGTGGCGCGATCTTACTCGTGCCGGAAATCGCGCTGACACCGCAGCTCGTCGGACGATTCCGCGCTCGCTTCGGCGACGACATTGCCGTGCTTCACAGCGGGCTCACTGCGCGCCAGCGCGATGACGCCTGGCAGGCGCTTCGCAAGGGCAGAGTGCAAGTTGCGATTGGTGCGCGTTCGGCCTTGTTCGCGCCGGTTGCGGATCTCGGATTGATCGTGGTCGACGAGGAGCACGACCCGTCATTCAAGCAGGACGAAGGCTTTCGCTATCACGCCAGGGACATGGCCTTGCTCCGGGCGCAATATTGCGGAGCGGTTTGTGTGCTCGGCAGCGCGACGCCTTCGGTCGAAACCTATCATCGGGCCAACCACGGTCTCATTGGGTTGCTTTCGCTGCCGACGCGCGCGACCGGAGCCACCATGCCCGATGTGGAGATCGTCGATCTGCGGCGTCACCGACGAGGCCCGACCGGTCATCCCCTCGTTTCCGGCCCGCTTCACGCTGCGATCGGCCGCTGTTTGGAGTCCAGCCATCAGGCGATCATCTTTCTCAATCGACGCGGGTTTGCGCCAAGCCTGCGCTGCGCGTCGTGCGGTGCGGTGGCCGAGTGCCCCGCATGCAGCGTCGCCCTGACCGAGCATCGGGGGCAGGGCGCGCTCCGTTGCCACTACTGTGACTTCCACCGATCGGTTGCCGTTCCCTGCGCCCTCTGCGGGAGCACCGAGTACAAACGGCTTGGGGTTGGCACCGAGCAACTGCAGAAGGCCGTTGAAGAGAGCTTCCCCAAGGCTTGCGTCGCCCGGCTCGATCGCGACACGGCTTCGGGGGACGGCGTCGAAGCGGTCCTCGATCGACTGCGTAGCGGTGACGTCGATGTGCTGGTGGGGACGCAGATGGTAACCAAAGGGCACGACATCGCCGGGGTCACCCTGGTTGGCGTCGCCCTTGCGGACCAAAGCCTCGCCTTCCCAGACTTCCGCGCATCTGAACGAACCTTCCAGCTCCTCGCTCAAGTCGCCGGTCGCGCTGGCCGCGCAGACACCCGTGGCGAAGTCGTCTTACAAACCTTCCAACCCGATCATCCGGCCGTGCGCTTCGCGGCACAACACGACTACGAAAGCTTCTACGCCGAGGAGATCCGCGACCGCGAAGAAGTCGGCTATCCACCTTTCGCGCGCCTGGTGACCGTGCGCGTCCATGCCGGTGCCGAAGCCGGCGCCCGCGGCGCCACTCAACTCCTCGCCGACACCGCTCGCCAACACCAAGCGGTCAAAGACGGCGCCGTCCAAGTCCTAGGCCCAGCCCCTGCGCCACTCCTGCGCCTGAGAGGCCGCTACCACTACCGCCTCTTGCTGAAGTCTCCCGACAGAAAACTCCTCCGCAACGTAACCGCCCACCTAGCCGCCCGAATCGACGCAGGCCTCCCCCCCGCCCACGCCACCCTAGACATCGACCCCGTCTAGGGGACACTCTCCACCCCCCTAACTCCGCGAAACCAAACGGTTTCTGCGGCAAGGATCGCAGCGACTCGGCGCGAGGGCTCTGATGTGGCGCTGCGATCTTTGCCTGAGAATCGCAGTAGTTCCGGGGTCTTAGGGGGGTGGAGAGTGTCCCCTGTGGGCGGCGTTTTCGGCTGCTAGGAATCCAAATGTCAGCGCGGGGCCGATCGTTCCACCGGCGCCCGGGTAGGTGCGCCCCATTACGGTCGACGAGGAGTTACCTGCAGCATAGAGACCCGGGATCACCCGACCGTCCTCTTTCAGGACACGACTGTGCTCGTCGGTGACGAGGCCACCCTTGGTTCCGAGGTCTCCTGGATAGATCTGCACCGCGTAGAACGGACCGGTTTCAATCGGGCCGAGCGAGCAGTTCGGTTTCACATTCGGGTCGCCGTAGTAGCGATCTTGGGCGCTCCAGCCTCGGTTGTAATCCGGGTCTTCGCCTTTGACGGCGTGTTCGTTGAAGCGTGCGATTGTCGACTTCGCCGTAACCGCCGGAATCTTCAGTTGCTCGCAAAGCTCTTCGAGGGTGTCGGCCTTGTAGAGGAAATTTCCGTCGCGGTAGCGGCGTGGGAGCTGTTTGTCGGGCATGATCTTGCCGGGCCCAACGGGACCAGCGATCGACGATTTCCTGTACGTAGCATCGAAGATGTGAAACCAGCGTGGATCCGGCGAGCCCGTCTTTGCCACGTCGTCGTACATGCCGTTGACGACATCGATGTACGGCGCTGCCTCGTTGGTGAATCGCTTCCCGGCTTGGTTGACGAACAAGCCGTGCGGCAGGCTCTTTTCGACGACGAGAACCCACGAAAAGGGCGATTTCGGCACCATCGAGACGGGCGTCCACCAGGCTTCGTCCATCAGGTTGAGCGCGCCGCCCGCATCACGTCCCATCCGAATGGCATCCCCGGTGTTCGACGGGGTCCCAGCCGTCCACTCGGTCGTGATCGGATACCGTTGATACTGCCGCCGCATCTCGAGATTCCGCGAAAACCCGCCCGCCGCAAGAACCACGCCGCGATTGGTCTTCACGCGAAGGGTTTCGCCTTCCTTGCGGATCAGCGCGCCGACAACTTTGCCGTTTTCGAACAGGAGCTCTTCGACACCGGTGTTGAGCCAGACGGGTACGTTGCGCTCTTTCAACGAAAACAGGAGCCGGCCCATGAGGGAGTTGCCCGCGCAGAGCTTGGTGTCGCGCCCCCAGCGCTTACGTTTGAAATGACGCAGCATGTACAAGAACATCTGCCAAGCCATGAACACCATGGTCTTAAAGCCCACGCCAATCGCCGCCTGCGCTTCCTTCGCGGTGATGCCGAACTTCCCGAGAATCTGCGACTGCGGATGAGGCCTGCGCAGGCGAATCAAGTCCTCGCGCAGCTTCGATCCGTCGAATGGAACCGGGTCCATCGATCGTCCACCGGGAAGCCCCCCCGGCGCTTCGGGGTAGTAGTCGGTGTACTTGGCGAGCGGGACGTAACGCACGTGCGTCTTGTCGTGCAGGTACGCGAGCACGCGCTTGCTCTCGCGGATGTACAGCCAGAGGCGATCGTCGGGCACCTCGCCCTTGGTGATGTGCTTCAAATACTCGAAGCCCTTTTCATCCGAATCGCTGATGCCTTCGCGCGCCATGCCGGGGTTGTTTGCAACCCAGCACACGCCGCCGGACATCGCCGTGTTGCCCCCGTATAGATCGCTCTTTTCGACCAGCAGCACGTCCAATCCGAGGTCGTGCGCGCGGACCGCAGCTCCCATGCCGGCCGCTCCGCTTCCCATCACGAGTAAATCGACTGTACGGTCCCACTCCGCCATTGCAGCGCTCCTTTGCCACGGGTCGGTTCGAAAATAGAACATGTTCTAGCCCAACGGCACTGTCAAACGCCCCGGATCTTGCGACAGGGGGTGCTGAGCGCTAAAAAAAGCAAACCTTTCCAAGGTGTTGAGCGGCCAGATGCTCGGAGGTCCCAGGTTGATTCGCCCCATTCTCTTTTACCCAGACAAACGGCTCCGCGAGCCCGGCAAAGAGGTCGAAGTGTTCGATGCCGAGTTGCGTCGCTTGATCGACGACATGGCGGAGACGATGTACGCGGCGCCGGGGGTCGGATTGGCTGCGCCGCAACTCGGTATCTCGAAACGCCTTTTCATCGTGGATGTCGCGTCCGACCAGGACGAGCCGAGCGACCTCCGCGTCTTCATCAATCCCGAGATCATCGCCGCCGAAGGTGAAACCACTTTCAACGAAGGCTGCCTTTCGTTTCCTGGCATTCGCGAAGACATCGATCGCGCCGAGCGAGTCACGGTCCGGGCGGTCGATCAGGACGGCAAGCCGTTCGAGCTCGAAGCCGAAGGCCTGTTGGCGATCGCGATTCAACACGAAAACGATCACCTCAATGGCGAGCTCATGATCGACCATCTAAGCGTTTTGCGCCGTCGGCAGGTGCACCGCGCGATGAGCAAACGCGCCGCGGCCGACGCCGCACAGTGACGGCAAGTGCGGACGATTTTTTTCGGCAGCCCCGAGTTCGCCGTGCCCTGCCTCGATGCGCTGCACGAGATTAGCGACGTTGCGGTAGTCATCTCACAACCGGACCGGCCTGCAGGGCGTGGGCTTGCGATGCGGCCTCCTGCGGTGAAGCAACGCGCACTCGAGCTCGGGATCGAGGTGTGGCAACCCAAGAAAGTCCGAACCGCGGAGTTTGCGGAAAAGCTCCGAGCACTCGACGCGGACGTCGCGGTTGTCGTGGCGTACGGTCGGATCTTGCCGCGCGCGGTGCTCGATGCGCCACGCATGGGCTGTGTCAACGTTCACGCTTCTCTGCTGCCGCGCTGGCGTGGCGCAGCGCCTATTCAATGGTCGATTTTCCATGGCGACGAGGAGACTGGAGTCACGCTGATGCAAGTGGATGAGCAGATGGATGCTGGTCCGATCCTCGCAACTGCGTCGACGCCGATCGAACCGAATGACGACGCCGCGACGCTGAGCGCTCGGCTGTCGAACATGGGCGCCGACCTCCTGCGCGAGCAACTGCCCCGCTACGTTGCCGGCGAGCTCACGCCGCAACCGCAAGACGGCGCCGCGGCGACGATGGCGCCTCTGCTGAAGAAGGAGCACGGCCGCATCGATTGGAACAAATCGGCTCGCGCGGTGCATAATCAGATTCGCGGCATGAATCCCTGGCCCGGCGCACATACGGATCTCGGCGAGCGGCGCATCAAGGTGCACCGCACCGTCGCGTCGACGCTCGATCCCGAGGACGCGACCCCAGGCCAAGTGATTGCGCTCGACCCGGAAGGCATTCTGGTGGCATGCGCAGAGGGCACGCTCGAGATTCAGGAGCTTCAAGAAAGCGGCCGGAAGCGAGTCGACGCGCGTTCCTTCGCCAGCGGGCGAGGGGTCACGGTTGGCGATCGGTTTTCGGGTGAAGGGACCGACGCATGAAGATCTATACGAAGACAGGCGACGCTGGCGAGACCGGCCTTTTCGGTGGGGCCAGGGTGTCGAAGGCCTCGCTACGCGTCGAGACCTACGGCGAAGTCGACGAGCTGAACAGCACTGTGGGCTGGGCGCGCGTGGGAGTGTCGGACCCTGATCTCGACGCGCTCCTCAATCAAATTCAAAACGACTTGTTCGAAGTCGGCGCCGAGCTTGGTTCGACAGCTGAGCGCAAGCAGAAGAGTGCGATGCCCTTGATCGCCGAGCCGCAGGTCGAGGCCCTCGAGCACGCGATCGACAAGTACGAAGAAGGCCCGCCTGCGTTGACCTCGTTCGTCTTGCCGGGCGGGAGCGAAGGCGCGGCACGTTTTCACGTCGCGCGCTGTGTCTGCCGTCGTGCCGAACGTTCGCTCGTTGCCCTTGGCGCGCAGGAAACGATTCGAGGGGAGATCTTCCGCTACATCAACCGACTGAGCGATTTGCTCTTCGTTCTGGCTCGATTCACGAACCACAGCGCGGGCGTCGAAGACATTCCCTGGAAGGGGCAGGGCGGCTAAGGCATGTCGTCCGGGTCGAGGGCAAAGTCGCGCGTTCCGACTCGTCCGTCCGCGAGCACATCGCCCGGCAAGTCGAGGCCTTCGCGCATTTCTTCGATCGCGTCGTAGAGCGCGGCGCGCTCCGCCGAAAGCCGACGAATGATCGTAGATCCCCACTGACGCTTCGCGCGGATCCTGATCGAAATCCAGGTACGTCGCACCAGCTCGAGATAGACCAAAGCCAACGCACCGCCGAACGCGCCGATCAAAAAGGTGGTGATGCCTGCACGCCACGGCGCACGGGGAATCCCATCGAACGAGTTGTGGAGCTCGATCTGCCCCAGGCCGACGAGCAGGGCGAAGATCAACCAGGCAAGCGGAAACAGGACCAGACCGGCGAGGAGCTTGATCGTCGCGGTGTCCTTGTATTGCCTCGAAGCGATGCGAGAGAGCAAGTTGACCAGGAAGTAGGGGGCCGCGTTGATCAACAGTCCCAACACGAGCACCGGAGGAAACACCAAGAACACGACCGCTGCCTGGACGGCCAGGAGAACGGGCAGCCATTTCGACTCGATCGGCGGTGGCTTGTCGAGGTCGTCATCCTCGAGCTTCACCTCGTGGAGCGCCGCATCGTAGGCGTCGACACGATCGAGCAAGGCCTGCACTCCATCGGGATCCGTCTGCAAACGCGCATGGTAGGCTTTCCAGACTCTCGCCATCCCCAGCGCGCGCTCGACCATGTCCGGCGCTTTGAGGTTCACCCCCGCCCGCTTCGCCCGCTCCGCTCGCGCCAGGCTGCGCACGCGGCTCATCAATTGATTGAGCTCCCAGCTTTCGGTCGCGTGGGTGATTTCCTGGAGCACGGGCTCGAGGATCTGGGTTAGCTCGCTGCTTCGAGCGCGCAGCGCTTCATCATCGCCTGCGGGGACGGGCGCCAGCAGCTCGCGCGGCAGCTCCATCGGCGGATGGAACTCGACGAGTACATCCGACCGGAACATGGTCTTGTCATCATAGTGCAAACCTACCGGGATGATCACCGGCGAAACACCGTTCTCGGCGCAGAGCTGCTTGGCGCGGTAGTAGAGTCGGGCTGCGCCGGTCTTGAGCTCTTGGAGAAACGGATCGTCGTGACTGACCCCTTCCGGGAACAGGGCCGCGAATTCGCCGTCGCATACCGCCTGCGCCATCGCGTCGAGGCTCTTCCTGTTCGCCTGCCGTCGCGTCTCGACATCGGCATCTTTCGAATCGGACGCGCGAAAGATCGGCACGGTGCCCAGCGCGCGCATCAAGCGCCCGATGAGTGGCCAGGAGAAAAGCCCGTTCCGCGCACCAAACACGACGCGGCGCGGAAAACCGCTGATGATGAGCGCCGGATCCACCAGCCCATTCGGATGCCAGGCGATCAAAATCCCCCCGCCGGTCTCCGGCACGTGCTCAACCCCGCTCACCTCGACCCGGCGAAAAAACAAACCCACCAGAAACCGCACCACCCGAACCGCGTGACCCCGATCAACCTCCACCGCTCAATCGTATCCCGAGAAGAAGGCGACTGTCGCCTTTTCCCGATACGCGCTAGACCGGGCGGGTCATGGGAGGCGGGCTAGCTTGGGGTTTGTCGGTTGCGCTTGCCGTGGTCGGCTTGGCGTGCAGTAAGAAGGCGGACGACGTCGTCGTTGAGCCGGATCCGGAGCCGGATCGGGCGCCGGTGACTGCTGCGGGGCAGGGGCCTGCGGAGTACGTGGGAACCTCGAAGTGCGCTTCTTGCCACGAGGCCGAGCATGAGGGCTGGGTCGGGTCGCATCATGATCTCGCGATGCAGAAGGCGACGCCAGAGACCGTGCTTGGCGACTTCAACGACGTGAAGATCAAGTACTACAAGGAGACCGCGCGCTTCCTTCGAGACGGAGATGCATTCTTCGTGGAGGCGCTGGGCGCCGACGGCGAGAGCGCGCGGTTTCCTGTGATCTACACCTTCGGTGTCGAGCCCCTTCAGCAGTACCTCGTCGAGGTCGAGCCCGGACGCCTTCAGTCGTTTCTCTTTGCCTGGGACACGCGGCCAAAAGAGCGGGGCGGCCAGCGTTGGTTCCACCTGCAGCCCGACGAATACGTCGAGCCCGGCGACCCGTTGCACTGGACCGGGCCTAGCTACAACTGGAACTACTCCTGCGCGGACTGTCATTCGACGGCGATGAAGAAGAACTACGACCGCGCGACGAAGCGCTACTCTACCGAATACTTCGAGATCAATGTCGGTTGCGAGGCTTGCCACGGCCCTGGTTCCCGGCATGTGGAGCGCGCGGAAGCCGCCGAGGCTACGAAGGACGCTCTTCCCACCAACTCAGGTTTTGATCGACGTCTCCCGGCTCCGGCGCAACGCGTCTGGTCGTTCGGCGAAGGCAAATCAATCGCATCGCTAACCACGTCCGAACCAAGCGACGAGTCCGAAACCTGCGCGCCCTGTCACTCACGACGCGCCGATTTGGGCGGCGCAAGCGCCCGCTACCACGACCGATACCGCCTCGCCGCTCTCGACCAGCTGTTGTACTTCGACGACGGCCAGATCAAAGACGAGGTCTACGTCCATGGCTCATTCCTTCAGAGCAAGATGCACGCGGCGGGCGTCGTCTGCAGCGACTGCCACGACGGGCACAGCACGAAGCTTCGCTTGGAAGACAACGCCCTGTGCAGCCGATGCCACCGAGCCGACGTCTACGATACGCCGAAGCACCTTTTTCACGAGGCCGGAACCCCGGGCAGCCTTTGCACCGACTGCCACATGCCCCAGCGCACCTACATGGTGAACGACGATCGCGCCGATCATCGCTTTGGCATTCCTCGCCCTGCGCTGGCTGCAAAGATCGGCGCACCGGATGCATGTACGGATTGTCATGCCGGAAAGAGTGCCAGCTGGGCTGAACGAGAGATCGCGAAACGCTTCGACAATCGTGTGGCGCACCCATTTGCCGATGCGTTACACGCAGCCCGAGCACAGCGCCCCGAAGGCGAGCCAGGCCTGGTCGAGCTCGTGGCGGTCGGCAAAGCGCCCGCCATCGTTCGCGCAACGGCGCTGCTCGAGCTCCGTAACCTCGGCTCGCCATCGCTTCCCGCCTTGTTGATGCGGGCTGGCAATGATCCCAGCCCAATCGTCCGACGCTCGGTCGCAGTTGCCGCTCGGGACATGCCGCCCGACCAGCGAGTGGAGGTCGTGCGTCCCCTGCTCGATGACGAAGCGCGCACCGTCCGGATTGAAGCCGTCGCCGCCGTGCTCGGCATTCATGCGAGCGGGTGGAGCGCGTCCGATCGCGCCGCGCTGAAGAGCGCGACCGCGGAGTACATCGAGGCGCGGTCGTTTAACACGGACCGGGGCGAAGGCTTGGTCGACATGGCGCACGTCGCAATGCTTGCCGGCGACTTCAAACGCGCCGAGGATAATCTTCGGGAGGCGCTCGCGATCGATCCGACCTTCACAGCGGGGTACGTGAACCTTGCCGACCTCTATCGCGCTCAACAACGGGACGACGAGGCGGAGGCGATTCTCCGCGAAGCGTTGAAGAAGGCCGCTGATCGCGCTGCCGTCGAGTTCGCCCTCGGCCTCACCCTGGTGCGCCTCGAACGCCACTCCGAGGCAATGGTGCACCTCCGGCGCGCCTATGAGCTCCGCCCCGAGACCGTTCGCTTCGGCTACGTCTTGGCCGTCGCGCAGTTCGATGGCGGTCAGAAAGAGGCGGCGCTCGGTACACTCGAGAAGATGCACAAGCGGTACCCTGCGAATCGAGACGTCCTTCGCTTGCTCGCGGGCTACAATCAGAAAATGGGCCGACCCAGGGCAGCCGAGCGATGGGCCGCGGAGCTCGAGGAGCTAGGAGAGCGCCTGTGAATGCGCGAACGGTCCCGCTCGAGCGATGTCGCACAACCGAAATTACCGATGTTGTGTCGGCGTCCCTGCATCAGTAGTCTAGGCGGCGTGGCGACGACGACACCAGCCCTCGTGATTGGCGCGGGGCCCGCGGGGCTTGCGGTGAGCGCCTGCCTAACGAAGCACGGGGTCGAGCACGTGGTGCTCGAGCGGGAGCGCGAGGTGGCACCACGTTGGCGCAACCACTACGAGCGTCTCCATCTGCATACTTTCCGCGACCTCTCACGGCTTCCCTACAAGAAGTGGAAGCGTGGGACACCCCGCTACCCGTCCCGTCAGCAAGTCGTAGACTACATGGAGGATTACGCGAAAGAGCTCGGTGTCGTTCCGCAGTTTGGCGAGGAGGTCCAGACGGCCAAGCGCGCGAATGGAGCGTGGCATGTCCAAACGCAGAACCAAACGATCGAGGCAGAGAGCTTGGTCATTGCCACGGGGTACAACCGGACGCCGAGCTCCCCGACATGGCCAGGACAGGACGAGTTTCGTGGAGACATCCTGCACAGCCACGCGTACAGAAATGGGAAACCCTGGGAGGGGAAGCGCGTGCTCGTCGTCGGCTCCGGCAATTCCGGAGCGGAGATCGCCATCGATCTGATCGAGCAAGGTGCCGAGGCGGCGATTTGCATTCGGGGTCCGATTCACTTCGTAGCCCGCGACCTGGCAGGGGGGGTCCCTGCGCAGCTCGTTGGAATCGCACTCGATCGACTGCCACCCCGCATCGCCGACCGCTTGGCTGTGATGACCTCGAAGATGATGTTCGGCGACCTATCCTCGTTCGGCATTCGACGTCCCGAGATGGGACCGATCACACAGATCCGGACACAGGGGCGTGTGCCCCTCATCGATGTGGGTACGATTGATCTCGTCCGGAAAGGAACTCTGACGGTTCTTCCCGGCATTGAACGGTTTTACGAGGGAGGCGTCGAGCTCGTGGATGGCCGACGCGAAGACTTCGACGCCATCGTCTTGGCCACGGGGTATCGAGCTACGATCGAGGAGTTCTTGGATGACGCAGAGTCGCTTTTGAACGAACGAGGCTATCCGAAACTGCTTGGCGCCGAAGCGGAGCATCCCGGTCCGTATTTCGTCGGTTTCGGCAACCCTCCCACGGGCTTGCTTCGCGAGATCAACCACCACGCCAAGGGAGTTGCAGCCAAGATCGCTGCGGCAAACCATCACGAGTAGCCGATGCCTTTCCTCGAACTCATGCATGCCTACTTCCGCGGTGAGCGCATCGAAGCATTGTGTTTCATCGTTCCAATCGGAGTCGCGATGGTCGCATTTGCAGCGGTTACCTTGCGAGCCGAGCGCGGCGGCTTCGCTTGGGGCTTGGCCATCCCGCTCCTCGTGTTCGGGCTCTTCGCGATCGGTGTCGGGGCCGCGGTCGGGCTTCGAACGGCGGGGCAGGTCGCAGCGATCGAATCCGGGTTTCAAGACAACCCAGGCGCCATGGTGGCAGACGAGCTCCCGCGCATGCAGAAGGTCAATGACAGCTGGCCCGTCTACATCGGGTTGTGGACGACCTTGGTCGTGGTCGGGCTCGCGCTGCGCTTTGGCTTGAGGGCAGACTGGGCGCACGGAGTGGGGCCGGCGATCATTCTCATCGGGGCGGTTGGTTTTCTGATCGACGGCTTTGCGGAGCGGCGGGCAAGGCCGTACACCGAGGCGCTTCAAATCCTCGCGGCAGAACATCACCTCGAGGTTCAAGCTGAGTGAACGAACGATGGAAGCTGTCTGTTTCGAGCTGACCGAAAGTGGTCGTCTTACGAAAGTCGAAGCCGCTGACGCACGGCAGCGGTGGCGTGCCGGCGATGGCGCTTTTTGGATCGACGTACGGAAGTCATCCAACGCGGAGTCGGAAGCGATGCTCGATGAGCTCCAGGTGGAGGGCCTGTTGAAGCGTCGAATACTTCGCGCGGGCAAGGGGACGAGCGTCGTCGCGTTGCGGGATGCAACATTCGCCGAGTGGGCCGTGTTTGCTGACGAAGCTTGCCGTCGGCGCGCCCAGGTTGCGGCCCTTTGCCTGAAGAACCTGCTCGTCACCTTTCAGAGCGAGCCGATCGAAAACCCAGTCGAAACGCAGCGGTCGCTTGATCTTTCGGAGCTTGGTTCGCTTTCCACCGGAAGCGTTCTCCTCTCGATTCTGTTGTGGCAAGGGGCCAGGACAACACACGCGGCGCGTGCGCTCCGGGACCGGTTGCTGGAGATGGACCGGCGAATGGATCGAGACCCTGGCAGCGTGGAGGCGTCTGAGCTTGCTGAGCTCAAGGCGGACCTGTTGCACGCGGAAGCCATCGTCGAAGAGCAGGACGAGGCCTTTCGGCTTCTGTCCGAAGTGCAGAACGAAGCGCTCGACTTCTCCACGCTCAAAGGCCCAATGAGCCTCCTAACCTCGACCGCCAACGCAGCGCGAAGGCTCCACGATCGGCTCCAAGGTCGTTTCCTGGATATTCGGCACCGAGCGTCGGAGTACAAGCAAGACACCCTCAACCTTCGCCTTGGTTTCCTGACCGTCATTTCGACGGTGTTCTTACCCTTGACGCTGCTCGCCGGCATCTGGGGGATGAACTTCGAGCGTATGCCGGAGCTGAAACACCCGTATGGCTATCCCCTGGCCCTCGGCCTCATGCTGCTCATCGCTGGCGGCGTGGCTTGGTCTCTGCACAAACGCGGTTGGTTCGACTGAGGAGCCGCCATTGGATCCGGTCGACTACCGGACGGCCGCATTCATGCCGAGTGCACCGCGAACGTCTTGCATCACGGATTCTTCGACCGACTGCAAGCGTCCATCCGCGGCGGCGGCGATCTCGGCGGCGCTTTTCACGAGCTCGGCATGCTGGGGCACCCCTTTCACGCGAGCGACGCATTGAAGCGCGAGACGTTTCCCGTCTTCGGGATCGGCGAGCATTGCTTCGGAAAGGTCGCCGAAGGTCTTTGCGAGCTCGGCAAAATCAATCGGCGCAAGAACATCCGCTTTGGAGCGCAACACCTCCAAGAATCGATCGGCCTCGTCTCGGCTCAGCTCGCCATCGGCAGAGGCCACGAGAACGAACGCGCCCGCGACCGCGCGTAACAGACCGTCAGACACGCTGTCGTCGAAACGCTTCCATGCAGCAAGTGCATAGGCAACTGATTCTTCTGGGATCATCGTCTTCTTCCCCTGAGGTTGGGCCAAAATAGCTCCCGTTGCAGGCCCGTTCTCGGTATCTATAACGTATCCCGATGAGGCTCGGTAGGCGGCGATGGATGAAGACTGCGGGCGCTGCGACGCTGGCGACTGCTGCGCCGACCTTTACGCGCGCGCGGCAGCGCGACCTCGTGACGCTTTTTCTTTGCGGCGACGTCATGACAGGGCGAGGAATCGACCAGGTGCTGCCCCGCCCTAGCGATCCACGCATTTACGAGCGCTACGCCAAGAACGCGCTCGACTACGTACGGCTGGCAGAGCGCAAGAATGGCCCGATCACCAAGCCGGTGGAAAACGCGTACATCTGGGGAGCGGCGATTGGCGAGCTCGAGCGACGCGCGCCCGACGTGCGGATCATCAATCTCGAGACCAGCATCACAAAGCAAGACCAACCAGCGCCCAAAGGTATCAACTACCGAATGAATCCCGAGAACGTGCCCTGCATCACGGCGGCGGGGATCGACTGCTGCGTTCTCGCAAACAATCACATCCTGGACTGGGGGCCTGCCGGATGCGTCGAAACCGTCGAAACTTTGCACGGCGAACACATCAAGACTGCAGGAGCCGGGCGAGACACAACGGAGGCAGCTTCTCCGGCGGTCCTACCCACTCGACATGGCCGCGTGCTCGTGTTCGCGTTCGGGTCGGTGACGAGTGGTATTCCTCGCGCCTGGGCCGCAACCGCGAAACAGCCGGGTATCAACGTTCTTCCCGACCTGTCCGATGAAGCCGCGCGCCGCATTGGGCAGCAGGTTCGTGCAGCCCGACAGGACAACGACATCGTCGTGGCGTCCATTCACTGGGGCAGCAACTGGGGTTACGAGATCCCTTCAGAGCAGCGAGCCTTTGCGCACAAGCTGATCGGTGGAGCCGGTGTCGATATCGTCCACGGCCACTCCTCTCACCATCCGAGGGGAATCGAGATTTACCGTAGGAAGCCGATCTTCTATGGCTGCGGCGACTTCATCAATGACTACGAAGGCATCCAAGGTCACCAAGCCTACCGCGGAGACCTGACGTTGATGTACTTCCCCACGATGGATCCCGCAACGGGCGAGCTCGTCCGGTTGGAGATGACACCGCTTCAAATCAAGCGATTCCAGCTGCACCCCGTATCGAGGAGCGACGCAAAATGGATCCGCTACACCCTTGCGCGTGAAGGGCGAAAGCTCGGAACGACCGTCACGCTCAGCGACGGCAACATCCTGGGAGTCCGGACGTAGGCCGTGCGTGCTCGTGCTCCACACTTCCGGCGTGCCTCACGATGAAGGACCCCGATTGCGTTGCATTCCTACAGTGGGCGTTACCCCGCCTTGGCCATCGCTGGCCCGGCTACCGCAAAGTGCGGCGGCAGGTCTGCAAGCGGGTGGATCGTCGCATTCGGGAGTTGGGACTGGCCGGCATCGGGGAGTACCGCGCGTACTTAGACGCCCACGACGAAGAATGGGCAACTCTAGAGGGTCTGTTGCCGATCACGATTTCGCGCTTTTTCAGGGAGCGGGACGTCTTCACCTATCTCTGCGAGATAGCACTTCCCAAGCTTCGTTTGCTTGCAACTCCCGGGCCCGTTTCGATCTGGAGCGCTGGCTGCGCGGGCGGCGAAGAGGCGTACACGCTGTCGATCGCTGCCGAGCAGTTGGGGATTCCGATCCGGCTCCTGGGTACTGACGTCGATGAGCACCAGCTCCGCCGGGCTGCAGAGGCTTGTTACTCCGTCGGAAGCTTGAAAGAGCTTCCGAGCAAGTGGCGTGACTATGCGTTCGACGCCCGAGACGCGAAGCTTTGTCTGCGTTCGAAATTTCGCGAGCATGTAGAGTTTCGCAAGCAAGATATTCGCCGCGAGATGCCCCAGGGACCCTTTCACCTGATCCTTTGCCGATACCTCGCGTTCACCTACTTCGATCGGGACGTGCAGCGAGAGGTTGCCACGCAGCTCTACGATCGAGTTGCTCCCGGAGGCATGCTGGTGCTCGGTAAACACGAATCGTGGCCCACCGACGCTCCATGTGTCACCGCAATGAAGGAAGGGCTGCGCATCTATTGCGCCGAAAAGCGGCCCGTCAGCTCCCTAGGCGCGTCGACACACTCGAGGGAGCATCAGTAACTACACCTCAACCCGCAGGATGCTCGCTCTCGCATCAGCCTACGTCGGTCAGCTGCACCGGGTTGGGCTCGACGCGCCAGATGTCCCGGCTGTAATCGCGGATGGTGCGATCCGAGGAGAAGTACCCCATGCGCGCGGTGTTGAGGATCGACATCTTCGTCCAGCGATGCGGGTCTGCCCACGCGCGGCTGACTTCCTTCTGACAGTCCACGTAGGACTGAAAGTCCGCCAGAACGAAGTAGTCGTCGTGGTCGATCAGGCTGTTGATCAGCGGTTGAAACAGCGCCCTGTCTCCGTGCGAGAAATGACCGGATGCAATTGAATCGAGCGCGCCTTTGAGCGACAGGTTCTTCTCGTAGTACTCGTGAGGTCGGTACCCGGTTTGGCGCAGCGAATGAATCTCGTCTGTGGTGAGCCCAAAAAGGAAGAAGTTCTCCGCTCCGACCGCATCGCGGATCTCGACATTCGCGCCATCGAGGGTACCAATCGTGAGCGCGCCGTTCATGGAGAACTTCATGTTGCCCGTCCCGGACGCCTCCTTGCCGGCAGTGGAGATCTGCTCGGAGAGGTCGGCGCAGGGATAGACGAGCTGTGCCGTCTTGACGTTGTAGTTCGGGATGAACACGACCTTTAGCTTGTCCCGGGTTTCGGGGTCGGCATTCACGACCTCGCCCACGGAGTTGATCAACTTGATGATGAGCTTGGCCATCGCGTAGCCCGGCGCCGCCTTGCCGCCGAAGACGAAGGTTCGACGCGCGGTGTCGAGATTCGGATCTTCCTTCAGTTGCCGATACAGGTGCACGATGTGCAGTGCCGCCAGTTGCTGACGCTTGTACTCGTGGATACGCTTGACCTGAACGTCGAACATCGAGTCGAGATCCGCCTCGACGTTCATGAGCTTCCACGCCTCCTCGACGGCAGCGCGCTTGCGGGCGGTCTTGACGGCCCGCCACTGCGTCTGAAAAAGGCCGTCATCCGCGACCCCTTCCAGCCTGCGCAGCTGGTCTAGATCGGTGATCCACGCCTCGCCGATGTGCGCGGTGATCAGCTCCGCGAGCTCCGGGTTGGCGAGCGCCACGAATCGGCGGGGTGTCACTCCATTGGTCTTGTTGTTGAACTTGCCCGGATAGAACGCGTCGAAGTCCGGCATGATGCGGGTCTTCAACAAATCGGTGTGCAGAACGGAAACTCCATTCACCGAGAAGCTACCGACGGTGGCGAGATTGGCCATGCGCACCGAGCCGCCTCCGTGTTCATCGATCAACGACATCCGTTGTTGCCTCGCGTCATCGCCTGGGAAGCGTTCGCGTACCTGCGCCATGAAGCGGGCATTGATCTCGTAGACGATTTCCAGGTGGCGCGGCAACAATCGCCCGAACATCGACAACGGCCAGGTTTCGAGAGCCTCGGGAAGCAAGGTGTGATTGGTATACGCGCAAGTCTCGGACGTAATCCGCCAGGCGTCTTCCCAACTCATTCCGTGCTCGTCGACCAGCAGCCGCATGAGCTCGGGAATGGCGAGCGCCGGATGGGTGTCGTTCAGCTGGATGGCGAACCATTCATCGAGATTGTCGGGCCTACCGCCGCGCAGCTGGTGCAGCCTCAGCAGATCCTGAAGAGAGCAGGACACCAGGAAATACTGCTGCTGCAGCCTTAGTTCCTTGCCCTGAGCGGGTTCGTCGTTGGGGTAGAGCACCTTGGTGAGTGTCTCCGAGGCCACCTTGCGTTCGACCGCACCGTAGTAGTCGCCCACGTTGAAGCTCCCGAAGTCGAAGGTTTCGGCTGCCTCCGCCGCCCAGAGGCGGAGCATGTTCATGTTGTTGACCTTGTAGCCAGGAATGGGAGTGGCGTAGGCGACCCCCTTGACCACGGTGTCGGGACGCCAGCGAACCCGGTAGCGACCGTTCTCATCTTGATAGGATTCGGTATGCCCGCCGAACCCAACCGGATACGTGTACTCCGGCCGAACGACTTCCCAGGGGTTGCCCTGGTGCAGCCATTTGTCGGTGCGCTCGACCTGCCAGCCGTCTTTGATCCGCTGCTCGAAGATACCGAACTCGTATCGCAGGCCGTAGCCCACGGCGGGCATCTGCAACGTGGACAGCGAGTCCATGAAGCATGCGGCCAGGCGCCCCAAGCCGCCGTTGCCAAGCCCTGGTTCCCGTTCTTCTTCGATGAGCTCGTCGAGGTTCTGGCCGAGGGATGCAACCGCCTCTGCAATCTGATCGCGAATGCCGAGGTTCAACAGCGCGTTGCCCAGAGAAGGTCCCAGCAAGAACTCGGCTGACAGATAACACACCACGCGCGTCGGCCGCGCAAGCAAGGACCTTGCCGTGCTGAGCCAACGCTGCATGAGCCGGTCCCGCACTGTGTAGGCGACGGCTAGGTAGTAGTCCGATCGGGTGGCCAACTGGGGAACATTGCCGCAGCGATAGAAAAGGTTGTCCTGAATCGCCCGGCGCAGCGTCTCCACATCGACCCCGGTCCGGTCGTCTTCGACGATCCCTGTCCTTTGTGATGACGAGCTCTTCGCGTCCATTGCCCTAACCTCGAATATTGAGCCCGGTGTATGGGGGTCCGGCTATAGTCGACTCTCAACGGGACAATGGCAAGCAGCTCCTCAGTCCATGAGCCGGACGAAGCAGTAGATACCTTCGAGGACGCCGAATATCGGCCACATGCCCCAGACGAACCACCAGTAGCCCGACGCGCCCAGGGCGAGCAGGAAGCCCCAGCGCTGCCCGAGAACCATCCCGACACTGCCTGCGATCTGGAGAGGCGCCCAGAAGAAGGAATCCGCCCACGCTTGGCCCTGGTTGAACAACTACCCTTGTCTACCGTCTCGTTTCGACTAGTTGCCGATGCGGGCGGTCGCTCCAATCCAGAACCCGAAGAACCAGTCCTGGTTCA
>Ga0209567_10000042_pt1 | contig 55139 bp, 56 predicted proteins | sample COG_12_FD_184756 | JGI IMG/M metagenome (GOLD analysis project Ga0209567, IMG submission 184756) | Pelagic marine sediment microbial communities from the LTER site Helgoland, North Sea, for post-phytoplankton bloom and carbon turnover... | ecosystem: Environmental > Aquatic > Marine > Neritic... | reverse complement strand
AGTGGCGCCCGCAAGATAACCCAGGGTATCACCACCATGAGCGAGGTGATGCGGGTCATACCAAGGCTCGGTGACAGCGGCGAAATCAGCTAACCTCTGATCCGGCCTCCGCCGGTTCCATGGATCGACGTTTCCACTAGTCTAATCGTGTTTGATTCGGGCCTCGACCTCGGCCAGGAGATCGGCCCCGTAGGCGCTTTTCAGGACCAATGTCAGCGCACACGAGCCATGGGCCAGCAGCGCATCATGGAACGATTTCAGCGATTCCGTTGACGAGTCCGGAAGCACCATCTCCCGCGCCGCGCTTATCATCGCCCATCCGGTTGCATACCCCATCGGAACCGTTGGAGCACGGCTGTACCAGGTCGCTTCTCCAAGCGCTTGTACCGCCGAAAAACCCAGACGCTCGGTCATCATGGAGACCGCGTCTTCGATCGCCAGCCCCCGGGTCTGCATGCCCACGTCGAGCACGATCCGCAGTGCCCGCCACAACCTGTCTCGCAACAGAATGAACTCACTTTCCGGTTGACCCAGAAAACCGGACTCAAACATCAACTGTTCACAATACAGCGCCCAGCCTTCATACAACGTTGCCGATCTGTTCAACAATCTCGCCAGCGACCGCGCGGCGGGATGACGGTTCGCGGTAGTAAACTGCAGATGGTGGCCAGGATATCCTTCGTGTACGCTTGTGTGCGACATCGCGAGCAGGCTGTGCCTCGCCAGGGTCTCCTCGTCCGCTGCCGGTGTAATGAAGTAGTGACCGCGCTGAAGAGCATCGTCGGGGTTCGGCGGCTCATAGGCGGCGAAGGGAATCTTGTGCCTGAGAAACAGCGGCGTCTCCTCGACGCACAGCGTTTCGTTGTCCGGGAAACTCACCAGATCATGTGACCTGGAAAAGTCTCTGGCAGACTCCATCTGCCGACGATAAACAGACACCAAACTTTCTTGTCCAGCGACGTTGGTGCGTATCCGTTGCTCGAGCGCGGCAAGATCCTCGCCCCCAGTAAGCCGGCGGCACACCTGTATAAGTTCACGCGCCGTGTGATCGAACAACCGGTTGCCGAATTCATGCAGGTCCTCGGGCTGGACATCCAGGAAATGGCGGTACTTCAGAAGATGGGAAAACCGCTTGTGGCCGACTGCGAAGTCTCCCGCGGCCCTGGCTCCGATATCCTGCTCGAGGAACCGGGCGTAGTGTTGAAAAGTGTCCACCGCATCGGCAATCAGCGCATCGAGGCCCGGAAGCTCACCCATATGTTCCTTGACCCTGGCGTTCTCGGTCAGGGTCTCGAGATACAGCACCCCCGATTCCACGGCAGTAATCGCCGACTCCAGCCACCGCGCGGGGATCCGCTCCCTGTCCTGCCCGATATAGTGCCTGGCGTTGAGCAGGTATTCCGGGATGCCGGCAAGGCGCCGCTTGAGAGCAGAGGCAAAATCATCGGTGTGGCGTATCGTGAGCTGATGGATAGCTTCCAGCGGTAGAAACATTTCAGGATCCCGCTTGCGCCAATCGTGACCCAGGATTTGCTCCATTTCCAGGAACGCGGCACCTCGCATGAGCTGCAGATCCAAGTCGTCATCCGGACCCAAATCCGTTTCATCCATTTCTTCCAGTGCATCCAGCAGCTTTTCGTTCAACGACAACAATGCTCCCTGCTCCTCGTCGCTGTACGGCCGGAGCAGGTGTTCGTAACCCATTACTCCCGCATCCAGTGCAGCCTCCGGGTGGTAACGGAACCATGCGTGATAGTAGTCGTCCCGTATTTGAGCGAACTTATCTGACATTGCACTAAGCGCTAACCCTCGATGATTTCATAATCATGGGTTAACCGCGCCACCCGGCTGAACATGATGGAAGCGGAACAATACTTCTCGGCGGAGAGTTGAACCGCCCTTTTCACCTTCGACTCCGGTAAGCTATTGCCGTAAACCACGAAATGCATATGGATCCGGGTAAACACCTTCGGGTCTTTCGACGCGCGCTCGGCGTCTATTTCGACCTCACAGTTGGTCAGATCGACGCGCCCCTTTCGCAGCATATGCACGACGTCGAATGCGCTGCATCCACCGAGTCCCAGGAGGAGCATTTCCATCGGACGGGTTCCCTTGTTCCGGCCGCCAAACTCCGGCGGACCGTCCATGACGACGCGGTGACCGCTGTCCGCCGTCCCCACGAACGAAACGCCTTCGAGCAGCGACACTTTTGCCCTCACGACTTCCGGGTTCTCGCTTCTGCATCGCTGAAAAACAGTTCCCTGAGCTTGCCGCCGGGATCCGGGGCTCGCATGCACGCCTCCCCCAGCAGAAATCCGTGGACGTCGCTCCTGCGCATAAGCGAAACATCCTCTGCGCTGTGGATGCCGCTCTCGGTAATCACCAACCGGTCTTTGGGGATGTGCGACAGCAGATCGAGCGTTGTCCTCAAATTAGTATCGAAAGTTCTCAGGTTTCGGTTATTGACACCGATCAGGGGACAGCCCAGTTCGAGCGCGCGTTCTAATTCCGCCAAATCGTGCACTTCAATGAGCACCGCCATTCCGAGTCCCGTCGATTCATCGGCCAGCTTTCTGAGCTGATCGTCGGTTAACGCGGCGACGATCAGCAGCACGCAATCGGCGCCAATCGCGCGAGATTCCCCTATCTGGTAAGGATCGATCAAAAAGTCCTTTCGCAGCACGGGGAGTTCGCATACCGCCTTGACCTGTTCGATATATGCGTCGCATCCTTGAAAGAAATCCGTGTCGGTCAACACCGACAGGCACGAAGCTCCCGCCTCGGCATAGCTTTTTGCGATATCAGCGGGTGCGAAATCACTGCGGATCACGCCTTTACTGGGCGAAGCTTTCTTGATTTCCGCAATGACTGCCGGGAGTCCGGCGTCGGCGGATCGTCGTAACACACCCAAAAAATCCCTGGGTGCAGGCATGGATTGAGCGAGGCCCCTGACTTTGTCGGGTGTCAGTCGACGCCTGCGCAATTCGACCTCCTCTGCCTTGTGGCGGAGGATCTTGACCAGAATGTCCGCTTTGTCGCTCATCAGAAGGTCGGGCGAGATCCACGAGATCCCTGTTCCTGTCCCCAGCCAAGCCCGCCCTGCGTCATCACTCGTAATACGGGTGCAGTATGTGGTTTAACCAGGGTCACCAATTACCCCAATCCTGGTTGGTAAACGCGGCGAGTTCCGCGAGCTTGCCTTTGGCCGCGCCGCTGGCCAGGACTTCGCGCGCCCTGTCTACGCCTTGGGCCAGACTTTCAGCAAGTCCACTGACATAGATGGCAGCGCCCGAGTTCAGCGCAACGATATCCCTGGCGGCTCCGGGATGGTTGTCGAGCGCGTCGTTGATCTTGCCCAGACTGGCGCTGACGCTGTCCACCGCGAGGTCCCGCAAACTGCCCGTTTTCATGCCGAACTGTCCGGGCGTGATTTCGAAACACCGCACTTCACCTTCAATCATCTCCGCCGCTTGAGTCGGTGCACCGATGCTGATCTCATCCAGACCATCTTCCGAATGAACCACCAGCACGTGCCGGCTGCCCAGCCGGGCGAGCACATTGGCGATTGGTTCGACCAGCGCCCTGTCGAACACGCCGACCACCTGGTTCGGTGCACCTGCAGGATTCGTGAGCGGGCCCAGGACGTTGAAAATTGTGCGGACCGCCATCTCCTTGCGCGGTCCGATAGCGTATTTCATGGCGCTATGGTGTGCCGGGGCGAACATGAACCCGAGGCCGACCTGGCGGATGCATTCCGCTACCTGCCGTGGATTCAGGTCGATTCTGACACCCGCTTCCTCGAGTAGGTCAGCGCTGCCGGAACTGCTCGATACCGACCGGTTTCCATGCTTGGCCACCCTGCCGCCTGCGGCCGCGACCACCAGTGCGCTGGCCGTAGAAATATTGAAAGTATTCTGGCTGTCGCCGCCGGTGCCGACGATATCGACCAGGTTGGGCACGTCCACTTCGACCCGGGCCGCCAGACCGCGCATGACCTCCGCGGCGGCGGTGATCTCATCGATGGTTTCACCTTTCATACGCAGCGCAATCAAAAATCCTCCAATCTGCGCCGGGGTTGCCTCACCCGTCATAATCTGTTCCATCACGGACCGCATTTCCTCACGGGACAGATCAGCGAGTTCTGTTGCGGCTTTGATTGCTTGTTGAATATTCATTCCGGATCTTTTCAAAGTCTGCGGGCGGGGCCCGATTATAAGTTCAGCCGTTAGCCACCTGAAGAAAATTGTTGAGCAGCTCGTGGCCGTATTCCGTCGATATCGATTCCGGATGGAACTGAACACCGTACACAGGCTGCTGCAGATGTCTGACACCCATGATCTCCCCTTCCTCCGTCCAGGCCGTGACCTCCAAGCAATTGGGCAGCGTGGCCGGATCTATGACCAGAGAATGGTAGCGGGTAGCCTGAAATGGATTGGTCATTCCGGCAAACAAGCCCTCGCCATGGTGATGAATCATCGACGTTTTTCCGTGCATCAGGACCTGAGCGTGCACGATCTTGCCGCCAAAGGCCTGTCCGACACTCTGGTGACCCAGGCAGACGCCCAGAATAGGGACACGCCCCGCCAGGGCATTGACCACATCGACGGAAATCCCGGCCTGGTCCGGGGTACAGGGACCGGGTGATATGACGATGTGGCTCAAATCCAGCATTTCAATTTCCTGCAGGGATATCCGGTCGTTTCGATACACGCATACCTCAGCGCCAAGCTCGCCCAGATACTGGACAAGGTTGTAGGTAAAGGAATCGTAGTTGTCTATCATCAAGATCATCGAGTATCCATCCAATCGTTTTATATGTACTTACCATCGCGTCCGGTGGCAAAATCACCCTCATTGAGTGCCGGTATGATATCGCTGACAGCCGGTGGGTCGTTGTGAGCGCTTGGATAGTTTACTCTATTCATACCACCGCACCCCTTCATAACGGTCTGGCATTGTCAGTCGGATTCACCACAACACTTCACCACGAGGACGTATTGATGATAACTTTTCGATCGATCTTCATAATAACATTCAGCAGCGTAGTGCTTGCGAGCTGCGCCGGTACCGGGAGAAGCGCGGTATTCATTCCGCCGGATGGTGCCCTTGTAGAGCTCAATCGCGAAGCAACCGTGCCCCGCGGGGGGCGTGTGTTCATTCAGTACGGCCGGGTCGTGGAGCGAGGTCGTGTCAACGTCATCAGCCCCTATTGTCATTTTACCGTTGACCGCCTGGGTCAGGACTCGTTTGAACCCTCGACCTTGAATCCCGATACTTTCACCATTACCAGGACTTACCGAAGGCGAAGCTATGTGTCGTCGGAAGGCGTGCAATTCGCCGGGCGAGCCGGCGTCGACCACACGTTATCTACCATCATGGAGTTGGCTTCGGACCAGCAACCAGAGGTAACGCGTCTGACGTGTTCCAGGTGGGGGATGATTAGCGACGACGGCTGGTTGACCATGGCGGAGATGAAATCCACGCTGAGCGGCCTGGTCGATATCGTCCCTTCGGAATGATTCGGCAAACAGCCGTAAACATCGTAACCTGATCATACCGGTAGCGTCTTAAATTTGATGTTCAGCCTGTGGCAAACCTGTCGTAGCCGGTCGTATGTAAAAAATTGCAAATTTACGTGGCCCCGTGAACGGTCGTCCGGGGCGCGAAGATGAAGCAAACACCATCCCTCATGCGCAGCTAAATAGAGCAACCCCTGGATGTCGATGCGTTTGTTCGCAGCGTTCCTTCAGGATTGGGCAATCAGGTTTATGCAATGTCTCTGATGGCGCTCGATCTCGATTCGAATCCGGAAGCACGATATCTGCATCAATTGGCTCAGGGCCTGAATCTCTCCCCCGATACGGTGAATCAAGTGCACAAACAGTTGGGTGCCCCGCTATTGTATTCATGATCTTTGATCCGGATTTCTGATCAAATTTTCTTGAGCAATCCGTGTATTGCTCTATATTTAAATTGAAGGTGGGAAAAAAATTGAAGGTGGGAAACTGAACTCGAGAATTCGGAACCTCAAACCGTTTGGTTCCTGATATCCACGCTGTTGTCCCATAGCTCCCATAATCGAATGCCGCATCGTAGCGCCGGCGTCTGGACAATGGATAAAAAGATCGATGAGACACAGTATCTTTAAGCAGCAATCGGAGAACTCAGTTCCGCACTATAGTCCTCGTGCCTGCTTCCTGAATGAAGGAGAAGTCACCGTCTATGAGGCGCTGTGCAAAGTGTTCAATTCCAGCGCCGGCGTATTTGCCAAGGTGTGGCTGGCCGAACTGGTTGCGAGACCCAAGCCTGATGGGCAGAACCCCGCGCAATGGCGCAGAGTTCAACGCCGGAGACTAGACTTTCTTGTTTGTTCAGAATCCGACCTCGAGCCGATCCTGGCGATCAAGCTGGAAACGGAGCTGGACAGCAGAAAACGGCGAATGAATGGACCGGATGTTCTCGAAGAGGTTCTGCAGGACATCGGTTTACCATTACTTCGTTTAAGGATTCAGCATGAGTACGATCCTGAAGACTTGATCAAGAAAATAAACTTCACGATGCAGGAGAATCAACAGTACGGGACAGACACCTGCCAGGAATCGCCGGAACCTACCGCTTTGACGACAGTCACAAACCTCGCGACTTCCGCTGCCCTGAAAACGGCATTGGGCTTTTGGACGAACACCAAGGAAAAATATCGCATGCGCACGTCACAGCGGATACCGCGGGAGACGCCTGATACAGGCAAATAACGGCGCCGTTGATACCGGTCGGTCGAACCACCGCTGCAGCCGGATCCGCATAAAACAGAAACTTTTCTTCTGGCTGGGGAGACTCAAAACCCGAAGACGCTCGACGATACGGTTCCGCACCATCGGTCAAGGCGAACGGCTGGGTTATCCTGGTTCCTGGCAGCAGCCGTTTTTACCCTGATTAATGAATATCCGGGTGCCACCACGGGTGGCCGGAGCATTGGCGATTTGATCAAGGCCTAGATCATGCTGCTATTCGAGGACCCGGAGTTGCAGAAATTCCTGATCGTCCGGACACTTAAGGTGTCGACCGGGCTGTCCGCCATAGCTCTGTTCGGCGCCGGGATGGGTCTTGCCATGAAGCATGTACAGGGTTGAGCGCAGCCGGGCAGAATCCAGTTCAACTTGCACACCAACGCGTTTGGTTCGATTTCTGACCCAATTACAAGTCGGTCTCGAACCCGTTAGGAGGCTCATCCGCCAGTCTGCCAATCGCCTTCCCGATCGGCGTGAAACAATACAACCGCTCCGCATCCACCCGCAATGACACCGTCGTGCCCGCTTGCATTGCCGGACCGCTGGGTAAACGTATTGAAAGGATGCCGGGGTTTTGAGGGACGCCGTTGTAGTCCACGGTTGTGCTCGGCGCGGCGGCGTGCAGCAGCCGCTCGTGACCCAGCCGCTCTTCGGCCAAGCTTGTTACGCTGATCGTATTACCACCGTCGCCACTGCCGAGAGTCAGGGCCTCCGGCCGCATCCCAAGCAGCACCGTGTTGCCCCGGTACCCACGCAGCGCCTGCCGCAGCCGGGCTGGCAGCGCCAGTGAATCGTCACCCAACCGAACTGCGACCTCACCGCGATCACGATAGAGCTGGGCTTCGCAAAGGTTCATTGGAGGGCTGCCAAGAAAGCCCGCCACGAAACGGTTGCACGGCTGGTCGTACAGCGTTTGCGGAGCCCCGATCTGCTGCAATTCGCCCTTATTGAGCACCGCCACCCGGTGTCCCAGGGTCATCGCTTCTACCTGATCGTGGGTGACATAGACCATGGTGCTGTTGAGGCGGCGCTGCAACGCGGCGATCTCACCGCGCACCTGGCCGCGCAGCTGAGGATCGAGATTTGACAGTGGTTCATCCAGCAGGAATACCTTCGGTTCACGCACCAGGGCCCGTCCCATGGCGACCCGCTGGCTTTGTCCGCCTGATAACTCAGACGGTTTTTTTCTCAACAAATCAGTTAGATCCAGCACTTCCGCGACTGCGTGAACCTGCTTGTCAATCACGGCGCGCGGACGCTTGGCCATGCGCAGGGGAAAGGCGAGGTTGTCCCGCACGCTCATGTGCGGGTACAGCGCGTAGTTCTGGAAAACCATGGCGATGTCCCGCTCCTGCGGCGGCTGCGCGAGCACGCTTCGGCCATCGATGAGGATGTCGCCCCGACTCGCGGATTCAAACCCCGCGAGCAGGCGCAGAATGGTGGATTTGCCGCAGCCCGACGGGCCGACGATGACCAGCAGCTCACCGTCTGCGACGGTGACATCAAGCTCCTGCAGGGCGAGGGTGCCGTCAGCGAACGTCTTGCCGAGACCCCTGAATTCGACCTGTGCCACAACTACCCCTTGATCCCGCTGCTTGCGACACTGCGCACGAATGCGCGTTGAAAAATCATGAACAACAATAACACCGGAAGCACCATGATGATGCTGAATGCCAGGATATCACCCCACTGGCGCGGCGGCAGCGAATAAAACGACGCGATGCCCAGCGGCAGCGGACGCACGGACTCTCCCGCGGTCATCAATAACGGCCACAGATACATGCCCCAGTGGAACAGCAGCATCACAATGGCCACCGTAGCAAAGGCTGGTTTGGAATTGGGCACGATGATCACCACGAAGGTGCGCAATGGCCCCGCGCCGTCCAGCTGCGCGGCCTCCTCAAGCTCCCCAGGGAGGCTCAGAAAGAATGAATAAAACAGATAGATCGCCAGCGGGTTGGCGACAAAGGGCAACACCTGGACGACATAGGTGTCCCGCAGGCCCAGTGCCGAGAGAGCGTAGAACAACGGCACCGACAGGGCCTCGAAGGGGATGATCAACAGTGCCAGGACCAGCAGCAGGAACCGACCACGGCCGGGCCAGCGCAGACGTGCGAGAGCGTAACCGGCCAGGCTGTTTACGATCAAGCCCAGGCTCACGATCAAGCCGTTTATCAATCCCGAATTGAACAGATAGAGCACGACCGGAACCCGCTCGAAAACATCGCGGTAATTCTGCAGACTGACCCGTGTCGGAAAAAAGGCGCGCAGCGTGCCCGCCTCGCTGAGTACACGGGCCTCGGGTTTGAGGCTGCCCGCAAGGATTAACACGATGGGAGCGACGAACAAAATGGAAAGGAACGTGAGCAGTCCAACAACAGCCAGTAATTGCCGCCACGTCGCCCCACTGTCAATCATTTTTCAACGCCAGGGCGCCCGAGTCGCAGCAACCAGCGCTGCAATATCGTCAGTGTCAATACGATGAGGAAGAAAACGACTGTCATGGCGGCGCCGCGCGAGACCTGCGCCCGATCGAAGGCCGCTCGCACGGCCTCGAAGATCACCGTGGTAGAGGCATCGTTGGGTCCACCGCGGGTCATGATGCGCACTTGATCGAATACCCGAAAGGACAGAATCGAAGTGACGACCATAACGAACACCAGCGAATTCCGCAGCTGTGGAAGGGTAATGTGACGGAAGCGCTGCCAGGCACCGGCGCCGTCGCCGGCGGCCGCTTCATAGAGTTGTTTCGGAATCGACTGCATACCGGCCAGCAGCACGATCATTTGAAAACCGGTGCCCTGCCAGATCGAAACCAACATCACCGAGGGCAATGCCCAAATCGTGTCGTTCAGAAAGTCACGGGGCTGCCAGGCACCGAGGCTCACGGTCGCAAGCAGCGCGTTGATGGTTCCGTCTGGACCCGGTGCAAGCAGTAACACCCACACCACAGATACCAGCGATAACGGGAAGATCACCGGCATAAACAGCAGCGAACGAAATATCGTGATCCCGCGCACGGGCTGGTTGAGTAATACCGCCAAAGCAAGTGCCAGCAGCGTCTGTAACGGCACCACGACGCTTGCGAACAGCAGGTTGTTCAGCAAAGCTCGGCCGAAGGCCTGGTCCTGGAAAAGCCGCTGGTACGCACGCAGGCCGGTCCATTCCACCGGTAGCGGCGATCCTAGCCGCAGATTGGTGAAAGAGATCGCCACCGCCAGCACGAACGGCAGCAGCATGAACGCCAGTAACAGCAGCGCGGCTGGTGCAACGAAACAGCTTGCCACATTGCGCTGGCCGACGGGAACGGTCGCGGGTCTCACGGCCATCCGCCTTCCGTAGCGACGACCGGGTAGCCGTGGTTGTCGCTCAGATCCTGGTCGATAATCGTAACGGCGCGGTCGAGGGCAGTCTGAACCACGGTGCCATGGCGAATATCGTCAATCGCCTGGGCGAAAGCGGAGCTGATAGTTGGATAAGCCGGCGTGCGCGGTCGCGGTACCGCCACACCTTCGGTTAATTGCTGCACGTAAAGGTGCAGGGGGCCGCCGGTTGCGAAGCGGGGTGACCGGGCGATCGCCCTGTAGGTAGCCGGTACCGCGCCATTGGCACCGCTCATTGCCAGCACCTCCTCGGGTTCCAGTAGGAAGGCGAGAAACTTCGCCGCCGCGCGCGGGTTTGCGCAGCGCTTGGTAATTCCCCAGTTCCAGGAGCCCTGCCCGGTCCGCGTGCCGTTGCCAAAATCGGGCAGCGGCACCAGCATCAGCTCCTCCCCCAGCGCGGCGTGGTAACGGGAATACTCCCAGTGACCCACCCAGGACAAGGCCACCCGCTGGGTTACGAATGCGGCGTCATCCAGATTGGCATCGACGTAGCCGTTGTTGAACCAGTTCTGCACGCGTTGCAGCGCCCGTACGGAGGCGGCGCCGTTGAGCACACCTTGCGCCGTCTGGTAGTTCCGGCGATCGATCAGATCACCCCCCGCCGATTGCACTATGGGGGCGAAACCGTAGCTGAACCACTCGCCGCTGTAGTTCAGTTTCAGGTCCAATACCGCGCCATCAGGATCCTTCTGGGCAAGTGCCTCGAGCAGCGTGTCGAATTCTTCGATGGTCCAGGCCTGTTGAGGCGCCTCGGGCATACGGATTCCCACGTCTGCCAGTGCACCGCGGTGCGCATATAACCCGAGACCCGAGTCAAATGTGCCCACCGCGAAAAGTTTGCCCCGGTACCTGCCCTGTGCCGTAACCGATGGTAACAGGTCCGCCAGCAGCTCATCGGGAAGCAGTTCGTCGAGGGAACGCAGCTTGCCGGCCCAAGCGTAGTTATAGAGATAAGGGCCGTCGAACTCGAGGATATCCGGCAGCTCGCCGGCCAGCGCCGCCGACTGGACCTGGCCGTTATAGGCGCCCTCGGGAAGGAAGGTGAGCGACACACGGATGTCGTCGTGGCGTCCGTTGAAACGCGCTATCTGCGCCTCGAGCACGGTGCGCTCCGCCTGCTGACCCGCATGGGCCCAGATTTCCAGGCCGACGGGTCGGCTGTTCTCGCTTGCCGGCTGACAGGCGCTGATCAGTACCACCAGCAGCCAGCGGCTGAGCCGGTGCAACGTCGTGGTTATGGTGCTGTTCAAAGTATTGGGACGCAAATCACGAAATGCAGCGGGGTTTTCTGTATAGAGTCGACCATGACGTCCATTATACGATCTAATGGGGACAGACTATTGCTGACACAGGTCGGATCGAAAGGAACCAAGCAAACCTTGGAATCGATAGCGTGGCTACCTGACGGAATAAGCCAGAAGTTCCTCGCCGACGAGCGTGTTGATCATTTTTGCCAACGCCGCGACTTGTTTGCCGTCCTTTCGGTAATAGTTGGCGCCACTGTAGCCCCACCAATCCCAACATGCGTTTGCGTTTCTCCAGACCGCCATCAAGATGTTATCTGCCCATGCCGTCGTCTGCGGATAAAGCACGATAATATTGTTCGTATCGGCCCATTCGTTGTAACCCGCATCAGCGTAGAAATCGTCGCCGATCAGTTCTTGCTGTTGTTGGCATCCATGCAAGGCCAGGTGCAGACGACAGCTTTCACCTTCTTTACATTTCTTCGGTACATAGATATGACCGCGTTCGTTCAAACTGATGCTTTTGTCGCTCTCGTCGAAGAATTCGGTTTGGTCGAATTCCACAATCGGCAGCAGCCGTGTCGCTTTTGGTTCCAGAGTCCCATATATGTGCTGCAACAGATCCTTCGCCGCGTCAATGTCACAATCGTTTATGTAAGGCGGTTCGTATACATCGCAGGCGCTGTCAAAGTCGTCGGTTATCATCGCATGATTAGCATCGGCGTGCTTGACGTAGACAATATGGTCAGGGTCGAGGAACTCAAGATAATAGGTTTCCAGTGTATTCATAACGCCGCGTGGAACTTTCTCGTCCTCACCACCCGAGAACAACCATACCTTGTCCGTGCGCATGTTGCCCGGATCGTCGATCACGCCGTTCGCTGCCTGCGCATGCGTATCCCGGATTGAAAAATTGACGTCGGGCGGTCCCTGAAAAAATCGGTACGGATTTGTGTTCGAACACCTGAATGTCGCAGCGTAGAGGCCTGTGAGGTCAAACGAAGTATACAAAGGGTAGGCTCCAGCAGCGCAATGGTATGGCCCGCCCGCGATAATGCCGGCACCGATGATATGTTTCGAATGGATGACATGAAACTGCTGCGCCATATAAGCGCCCGAGGAGATGCCGGATACCGAGATCTTCCGCGGATCGATCGTTAGCTGCGGACCCAGATCCTTGAGTGAGATTGCATCTGCGATCGCCGATGGGGCGGCGAGGGTCAGTGCGCCAAGAAATAAAAGCGAATATGGCGCGGCCTGGGTCACAGCACGGACAAATAAGTGTTTCATTGCATGAGTATTCATGGGTATTTAGAGTTTTATCGTAAGTGGGAGCTTGACACGATCTCGACAGCATCTGCAGGGCCCTGGGTTGTTGAACCCAATTCTTTACCTGCGCTCGTTTAGCGGACTCACCAAAGCTAATCGCGCTCATTATACGATTGCGGAGCGCCTATTAACGCATCGACAGGATATTGACCTGTGTCCTGACGTCAGCACCCACAAGCTGGAGGGGGAAGACCGCTACCTGGTGATGCGAAACGGCTACAACTGCATCCTCCTCAACACCGTCGGGGCGGCCGTGCTGTCTTTGTGCGATTGGTCGAACGGGAGGATAGAATTGTTGCATTGAAAAACAGGGTTTGAGATGTAGTAAAATATTCTCCATCCTGGTCCTTTCGAGGCAACCATGGTAAAGAATCCCAGATATGTCATACCCGACGTCATTTCGCATTCGGATGTTCCAGGCGAGACCACGATGGTGCAGCAAAATGAACAGCGGGCCAATCAATGCATCCCGGAAGATCGACCCATAGTAGCAAAGGTCGTGGTTCGAAAACCACAGTGGGGATGGATCACGGGTGGTGTCATTGTTCTGCTTACTCTAACTGCTGCAGGGTTTGCATGGTGGCAGTCCTGGAATCACTCATTCGAGCAATTGTCAATTGAACGGGCAAAACTCGGATTGTCCAACGGGCCTGCCATCGCCGATCCCCCTTTTACGAGCGTTAGTCATGATGCCGGCCAGGCAGATTCCTCCGATGGCGTTGTTGCGCACACCGGATACCGGAGACATCGGGCGGACGAAAGAAACCAAACCGTGTCGGTTGAACCGATCATCAGCACGGACGCCAAATTCATCGCCGTCGGCCTCAGAGCAAGTACGACTCTGAACAAAGCGGTAATCGAAGGCGATTTCGACGGTGTTCGATTGCTGCTCGCCAATGGTTCCGAGGTCAACGCCAAGTCCGGGGCTGGCTCCTACCATAGTGAGACCCCTCTCCACTCCGTTGCCTATGCAGGTCACATGCAAATTGCCGAGTTACTATTCGCCTACGGCGCCGATGTCAATGCGATTGACCAATACGGTTACACCCCGCTGCGGCGCACCGTGGAACAGGGCCACCTGGCCATGACCGAGTTGCTCATTAACAAGGGCGCGGACATAGTGACCAGAGACAGCTACGGCGAATCGCTGCTCCATGTCGTCGCTCGCACGGACCACGTTGCGATAGCCAGATTGCTGATAACGGGCGGCGTAGATATCAACGCCATGGACAGCCACGGATTCACGCCTTTGGACTACGCTCAAGGCAGTGAAACAAGTATGGTCGAGACGCTCAGGCAACACGGAGCCATATGCACCATTTGCTAGATTCTTGCTACGCAGGTAAACCGGCGGATTCGCCCGAATCTACTTTTTTTGATCCTCGGTGACTCGTCTATTGCATTTAAAGCCGGCGCTTATCAACGGTCAACCTGGTTGATCTCGATATTCAAGCTTACAAAAATTATCGTCGGAGTTTTACGATATGAATCAACGTACAAACGAGCTGGGACAACCTATCGGCTTCCCCGTAGACGATTGGCAACCGCCGCCGTTGCCTCCGCGCAGCCCTGCCTTGGGCCGTTTATGTCGAATCGAGCCTTTTGTCCCGGATGCTCATTCGAAAACCTTGTACGCCGCATTCGCAAAAGATCCCGATAACCGCAATTGGACTTATTTGTCTTACGGTCCATTTGACAGTTTCGAGAGCTTCGATGCATGGGCGCGGGGGACCTGTACGGATGATGATCCCCTGTTTTATGCCGTAGTAGATTTAGCTACAGGGGAAGCGGTCGGCCTTGCGAGTTATCTGCGAATCAACCCGACCGATGGCGTTATCGAAGTGGGCCATATCCATTTCTCGCCGCTATTGCAGAGAACTACACTGGCAACGGAGGCGATGTTTTTAATGATGAAACGCGTCTTCGATGAGCTCGGCTACGGTCGATACGAATGGAAGTGTGATGCATTGAACGAGCCCTCACGACGAGCAGCACGGCGTTTGGGATTTAGCTTTGAAGGCGTGTTTCGGCAATTGACGATGTATAAAAATCGAAACCGGGATACCGCCTGGTACGCGATCACCGATGGCGATTGGCCTAGCATTCGATCAGGCTACGAGCTATGGCTCGATCCAGATAATTTCGATATGGAAGGCAGGCAAAAACGCTCGCTGACGGATATGCTTGGGTGACAGAAGGCCCTGGCTGGTCCATGGCCCGCGCCATCGCACTGGATCTTGGCGAGAAATGCAGGCTGGAAATAATTTCGTATAATTGCCCTCCTTTCGAACGGAAGCTTGCATGGGTAAAAGTAAAAAACTTCTTTTTTCCGGGATCATGGTGTTGTTTGTATACCTCTGCTCGGAAATTTTTGCCTACATCGGCTTCGGCCTGTTTCAGAAGGAGTTGTTCTCGTGGTCGGAATTCCAGCAAGCCAGGCAGAAGGTCGTCCAGAAATACGAACGCAAGAAGTCGCGCTCTGACCCGAGTCGGGATACCGCGGAACGCGGAAGAAAAGAAGTCATTCACCCGTACGTCGGCTATGTAATCGATTCGCAAAACGAGGAATGTTCCGATTACGGCTATTGTGACTGGCGCGTCGTCGGAGCAAAGCATTCCCCGGTCACCCCTAAGTCGGACGACGTGTTCGTCGTTGGCATATTTGGCGGATCTTTCGCCGGCGGCGTCTCCGCCGGCCATAAGAGAGGTTATCTGGAGCAAGAGCTGCGCAAGATCCCGCGTCTAAAAGACAAGGAAATCGTAATCCATACCATTTCCCTTGGCGGTTACAAGCAGCCGCAGCAGCTTATGGCGCTGAACTATTTTCTTATGCTGGACGCTCAGTTCGATCTTGTAATCAACATCGATGGCTTCAATGAGGTTGCTCTGCCTCCCTTCGAAAATTTATCCAAGCAGGTGTTTCCATCATATCCAAGGAACTGGTTCGCCAGGGTCGGAAAAATTGACGATGTAGAGGCTCGTGCAATGATCGGAGAAATTGCCTACTACCAGAAAAACCAGGAAAAATGGGCACAAAGGTTTTCGAGATCTCCGTTGCGCTACAGCGTTATCGCCAACCTGATCTGGTCCTTTCAAAACGACCGCTATATAAGAAAGGCCGGTAATACAGAGATCGCCTACGCGAACTTCAGGACGGTGGGCAGGCAGAGGGTCCGCTATGTCGCTCACGGCCCCCGCTTCGAGTACTCTACGGCTGAAGACGTTTACGGCCATCTGGCGCGAGTGTGGAGCCGAAGTTCGTTGCAGATGGCGGCTGTCTGTCGGGCTCTGGGCGTCGAGTATCTGCATTTTCTGCAACCGAATCAGTACGTGCCGGGGTCAAAGCCCATGAGTGCGGAAGAACGCGACGCAGCGATACTCGATCACCACCCTTACCAGGAAGGCGTTGAGGTCGGGTACCCGTACCTGATCGAGGAGGGCAAGTGGTTGCGGGAGCATGCCGTCAACTTCCACGACCTGACCATGATGTTCGCCGACAACAATGAAGTCCTTTACCGGGACAAGTGCTGCCATCTCAACGAACGAGGCTACGATCTGGTCGTCCAGCGCATCCTGCAAGAAATAAAAGCGGCCATCGGTCGATAACGCAGGCAAAGATGCTCATACCCCCTTCAACATTGGTGCCAGTGACTCGACGGGACCCGGACATATGTTGCTAACCGCGATTTTGGTTCTGTTCTTTATTCTGGGACTCATCAGCTCGGTTGATGCCGTTCTCAAAACGCGCACGCCGCAAGGCGCAATTGCCTGGGTGGTCAGTCTAACCGCACTGCCCGTGGTTGCCGTTCCGGCCTACTGGGTGTTAGGACGCAGCAAATTCCACGGCTACATCAACGCCTGGCGGGACGCCTCCTTGGATATCCAGGATGACATTCGCCGGGTACTGCACGAATTCCAACCCTACCTGGTCGAATCGCCCGCCGGGTTCCCGGAATATGAAGCGATCAAGAAACTGGCGGGCTTTCAGTTCGTCAGCGGCAACGAGGTGGAGCTGCTGGTGGACGGGCAGGCTACCTATGACAGCATCGAGGCCGGAATCGAGGCGGCGGAGTCCTATGTGCTGTTTCAGTTCTATATCCTGCGTGCGGATCGCATCGGAAACCGCTTCAAGGATCAACTGATCCGCAAGGCCCAGGACGGCGTGTCGGTGTATGTACTCTACGACGAACTGGGCAGTGCAAATCTGACGACGGAATGGACCTCGGATTTCACCGACGCGGGCATTCGTATCCTTCCCTTCAACACCCGACAGGGTCGGGACAATCGTTTTCAGGTCAACTTCCGCAATCACCGCAAGATCGTCGTTGTCGACGGCAAGTCGGCCTGGATCGGCGGCCTCAACGTCGGCGACGACTACCTGGGCGAGGACCCGAAACTCACCCCCTGGCGAGACACACACCTGCGCATCGACGGACCGGCGGCGCTGGCTGCGCAGGCCACCATGGTATCGGATTGGCACTGGGCCGCCCGGAAATTTCTGGATGAGTTGTCATGGCATCCGCGGCCGGCCACCGGAAGTGACAAGAGGGCACTGGTGCTGGCCTCCGGCCCCGCCGACGACTTGGAAACCGCGAGCCTGTTCTTCACCACCATCCTCAACCTGGCGCGCGAGCGGGTATGGATCGCCACGCCTTATTTTATTCCGGACGAAGCCACGATGGTCGCGCTTCGGCTCGCATTGCTGAAGGACATCGACGTGCGCATCATTACGCCGAGATTGAACGATAATTGGTTCGTGCGCCACGCCGCCAATGTCTACCTCAGCGAACTGGCCGGTCTCGGGGCAAAAATCTATTTCTATGAACGCGGTTTCATGCACCAGAAGGTGATGCTGATCGACAACGGTGCAGCAATCATCGGCACCGTCAACTTCGACAACCGCTCTTTTCGACTGAATTTCGAGATCACCGGCGTGGTTGCCGATTCGAAGTTCGCTGGCGAAGTGGAGGAGATGCTGCTGAATGACCTTTCGCGCTCGACGGAGCTCATCGAATACCGTTTGGAAGACCAGTCGCTGTGGGAACGCCTCAAGGCGCGAGGCTCGGCTCTGTTGGCTCCGGTATTGTAAGTGGTCTGACAGAAGGCGAAGCTGGCCCGCATTTCGCACCAGGATCCCGAGCGAACTTATTCCAGCTTTTTCCGCCTCAACAGCTTTCAAATCATAAACGGTGTCCTGGGGATAAGCGCAGCCGGTACGCGTGGTCTTGGTGGGTCTTTCCAGTATTCGCACCAGGCTGCATACAACCAGCAAGACATGGGCGATGGCGATAAAGATGAATAGAGCCGATGGGCCGAATCGCTCTATAAAAGGTGAGTTCAGTCCTCGCAAGTCGCAGGGTTCGATTCCACAATATTCTTGAATACTCTTGGAACGGAACGAAAAAATGGAAAAAATCGTGTTTCTCGATCGCGCCACCATCGCGCCCCACATCAATGTACGAGCACCGGTATTTGCGCATGAATGGGTGGATTATGACAGTACCGCACCAGACCAGGTAGCCAGTCGGGCGGAGGATGCCAGCATTCTTGTTGTGAACAAGGTTCGCGTGAATCGCGAGAACCTGGCCGGGGCCAGCCGCTTGAAACTGATTGCGGTAGCTGCCACCGGGCTGGACAACATCGATCTCCGGTATTGTCGTGAACACGGCATTACGGTCAGCAACATCCGCAACTATGCGGTGCACACCGTGCCGGAACATGCGTTCTCGTTGATCCTGGCGCTGAGCCGAAACCTGATCGGCTACCGCGAGGATGTGCATGCCGGGAAATGGCACCGTTCCGGACAGTTCTGCTTCTTCAACGAGCCGGTTTTCGATCTGTACGAAAAGCGCTTGGGAATCTACGGCGAAGGTTCGATCGGTCTGTCAGTGGCGGCGCTCGGAAGGGCTTTTGGCATGGAGGTCGTTTTTGCGGCTCACAAGGGTGTCGACGGGCTCGGCCCGCTTTACACGCCGTTCGACGAAGTGGTTCGCACCGCGGATGTGCACACCCTGCATTGCCCCCTGGTGCCCGGCACTCGCGGTATGATCGGCCTGCCGGAATTTCGGCAAATGAAGCGCAATGCGATCATCATCAATACCGCGCGTGGCGGCTTGATTGTCGAAGACGATCTGGTCACGGCAGTGCGCGACGGATTGATCGCCGGCGCGGCCATCGACGTGCTTGCCAGTGAGCCGCCGGCAGACGACCATCCCCTCGTGCTGCTCTCCCACCAGCGCAATTTTATCCTCACGCCGCACACCGCGTGGGCCAGCACCGAAGCGATGCAGACGCTGTCAGATCAGCTGATCGACAACATTGAAAAATTTATGGCCGGATCACCAAGCCACGTTTGCACCTGATTTGCCCGCCTCCAGCGGCTTTCCGCGGCTCCGCAAACCTTTCAAATATCCGGCCAACTCCAATGGGATGCACTCTAGCCCGCATTTCTCACCAGGCGGCTATGGATGCTTTTTAAGCATTGCGAGCGTTGAAGTCTATGGGTTCGTCCAAAAAACAGTGTGTCTCGGCAACGCCTATCCCGGCGCTGGCGGGTCACGGAAAATCCATCGGATCGGGATGTTGAAAACGGTATTCCAGAAGACGCATCAATAAACTGGAATCGACCCACTTGAACGCTGTGGTTGGCTCATCAGAAAAAGTGGGGGCAACAAGTCCGGCTCTAGCGGCCGCCGCCTGATAGAATGCTCTGCGCGTCGGGTGCCCGGGACAGCACGCGTTTAACGTCTCGCCCCAAAGGTCCTGTTTCAGAATCTCTATCGTAATCGCCAGACAATCGTCCAGGTGTATGAGATTTACCGGAGCGTCGGCGTTTTTGACATCTCGCTTGCCCGCCAGAAAGCGACCGGGATCGCGCCCCTCCCCGACCAGGCCCGCAAATCGAACAATCGTGGTCTGCAGCCGAGGGTTTCTCCGCCAGAAACCCTCCACGCGCTTCAATACCTCTCCAGCCGGCTTGTCCGGCGGCAGATGCTCGTGCTCGGTGACGATACGGTTGACGTTCGGATAGACCGAAGTCGAGCTGATGAAAAGCACCTTTTCGATTCGGCTTCCGGCGATGAGTGCACACAACGCCCGCATCTGATCCAGGTGGTAGTACTCGAGGTCCGGCCGGCGGCGCGGAGGAATATTTACAACGAGCACGTCGGCATCGAACAGCGCTTGCTGGACGTCGGCCTCGGGTTGAAGATCCAGGTCCAGCAGATAACCCTCGATTCCGCTGGCACAGAGGGCGTCGACCCCTGCTTCGGAAGACTTGCTGCCTTTCACCTTCCATCCCAACGATTTCAGGCGGTGTGCCAGCGGCCATCCGTACCAGCCGCATCCCACAATACTCACGCTCAGGATTTCACTGACTGGTTTCATGCCGGTCTGGAAAGCATGAATTTCACTCGCCCTGTCCCGCGTATCTCAACGAGGACAGACGCTGCAAAGAGGAACCAGGCGGTAACGGCAGCAACTCGCCCGTATTTACGTATTCGCCTGCCAGATGGCAAAATTGAGTGCCGCCGCGTAGCTGACCCATGCGAGGTAGGGTACGAGAAGAAGTGCCGCCGGAAGACTGACCGCGTAAAAAGCAGCGATGGTCGCCGCGACGGCAAGCCATAGTGCCACGATGTCGATCATCGCCAGATCCATTCGGTGCAGGCCAAAGAACAACCATGACCAGGCCGCGTTGAGAATCAGCTGCAGAAAATAAAGTGTCAGCGCCGGGCGCGCGCCCGCCAGGCCAGCCTCGCGCCAGACCAGCCACCCGGCAACCGCGATCATTAAATACAGGATTGTCCAGGCCACTGGAAATAGCCAGTTCGGCGGGGTCCATACCGGCTTGGCCAACGCCTCGTACCACGCCCCCGGTTTGAACATCGCGCCCGTGCTTGCCGCGGCGACGACGAGGAGCACGAATCCGGCGAGACCCAAGATCGATGCGAAAGCGGTCAGTTCCCGTGAAGTTTCATCCATCATGTTTGCTCAGTATATGCAGGCAGTGTATCTCGAGGCTACGGGCATCCACGCAAAATAATATCGGAACTGCCGACGGACCCGACGTGATCTCAAATAGGATCGCAAATGGCCCGATCGATTGGATTAGTGAGCTGCTTGTCCATGCACTGAAAGCGACGTCAGGACCCGGGCATCTCGGTCGGATTGGTCGCTGGCGCGAGGCTATCGAGTTCCCTGGTGTAACGCGGTTGCCGGCGAAACGGCATCAATAACAAGCGGTCGATTCTCGAATCCGCGGGATCGCGAAAAGACTCCAAACCGAGCTGGATTGCAGCGTGATCCCTGAAAGGCCTGTTGGTCGCAGTCCTGAACAGGTAGCCATACACGGGAAAAGCGGCGCAATAGTTGCTGTCGGTGAAGCGCCGGTCGCTGCAGTGGTGCAGCCGGTGAAAATCCGGCGTGACGATGAAGTGACGGAGTATGCGATCCATCGGCTCGGGAATCCTGATGTTGCTGTGAGCAAAGATAGTGATGGTCTGTCGCAGCAGCTGGTAGGCCACCATGACGATCGCGGGAAACCCGAGCAGGACGACGATGGCCACCGTGAGGGGAGCCACGATCAAAAGTTCCAACGGGTGGGCCCTGAAGGTGGTTGTGAAGTCGACGTCGGTATCACTGTGGTGCACCATGTGTATACGCCACAGCCAGGGCACCGTGTGCAATGCGCGATGGAAAAAATATGTAATCAATTCAAACGTGAGAATAGCCAACAACAGACATGGCCAAAAGCTCAGATCATGTGAACCGATCAAACCAAAATTTTTTCCCTCGGTCCACAAGGCAACGCAAACGGCAGCGAGCGCGGCGACCCATCCGACGTTTACCTGGTCCAGAATCCACAGCCCGAGGTTGTTCGCCCATCGATACCCAAGTCGCCTCGCTTCCCGCCTTCTCGGGAAAGCCGACTCCGCCAGGACCGCAACCACAAGGATCCCGAACAACGCCACGATCAGAACCAGGTCGTCGTTGTTTTCCAGGAATTCCTGCACGGGAATGTTCCGCGGTTGATCCGGCCTGGATTAAAACCCGTTATCGCGAAAGGCTGAGAACAGCGCTTACGCTACGAAGTACCAGTGGACTAGTGAGATGGATTCAGTTTCGAGTTGCAGCCTGTTTCGCCCTCCACAGGCGAAATGCAATTACGCCAGCCAGGGCAGAAAAACCAAGCAGCGACAGCATGGTTTCTCCACGCATGAAGTCTATATAACTGAGATTGAGACCACTGTGCAGGCTGATGATGGAAAAGTCTGAGTTTTCCACCGCCCGAGCCGCCACGGACGTAAGCAGGGATATGAATCCGATGATTGAACCCGTCGTCATTTTCACTATGTTCCTCCCTACTATAATCCTTATTTTGGACAATAAAGTATAAGGCAGTCGGGTGCGGAACTTCAACCGTGTGCTCGCGGCGCACGGTGGACTCTCACACTATGCGTTGACGCATACGCGTTCCAGAGGGATCGTAAGCCGGGCCTCGCAAAACCTTTGCTTTGAACTGTTCGCGGGCGATATCGACTTCAACCACGGAATCTTCGCCCTCCGGAATCGCTTCCGCCGTCAACGTCGCGATGGCAACCGGGGCACCGATTCGGTAGCCGTAAGCGGCCGAAGTCGTTTTGCCAACGGCCTCGCCATTCCGATATACCGGTTCGTTACCCAGCGGCACCGCATTCACATCATCGAACAGAAGCGTGACTATCGTGGCTGGCGCGCGCCGGTCGCGGAGCACTGCCAAAGCGTCACGGCCAATAAAATCCTTGCTCCAGTCGATTGCAAAACCCAGGCCGGCCTGCACCGGATTGACGTCGCTGTCGATATCGTGACCGAAAGCGAGAAATCGCTTTTCCACGCGCATCGATGTCTGTGCGTACAGGCCTGACGGGCGGGCTCCGGCGGCATACATTCCTTCATAGATTCGAGCTGCGTCCCGTGCGTCGCAGGTGATTTCCCAACCCGCTTCGCCCACGTAGGACAGCCGGACACCGCGCACCGGCCGGCCGGCAAGGCGTGCAACACCGTGGTGGAAATACCTGAGGTCATTCAGTTCGGGGGCGCCGATCTCGACGGCAATCCGCGCCGTATCGGGCCCCATGAGTGCGAGCACCGCAAGGTCTTCGGTTTCGTCTTTCAGGCTCACCCGGTCCCCGTGTTGCAGGTGTCTTCGTAACCAGCTCATATCCCGTTTGATTGCCGCGGTACCGACATATAAACGGTAGGCTTCGTCGCTCACCCTGATCACCGTCAAATCGCTTTCGAACCCTCCCCGCTCATTCAGCATTGACGTATAGATGACGCGACCGGCGGGCCGGGTCATATCATTGGCACACAGGCGATTCAGGAAGCGCTCCGCATCCGGCCCCGCCACCAGGATCTTACCGAACGTGGATTGATCGAATACGGCCGCATGATGCTGCGCCCAGCCGACTTCCACCTTCACCTGTTCGAACCAGGCGGGCCGGCCAAAGGTGAGCGCAGACTGCTCGGTTTTGTTGAAATACAGCGGACGTTCCCATCCGTAGTACTGACCAAACGCCGCGTTTTCCGCCGACCATTTGCCGTGCAGCGGCGTCGTTCTGAGGCCCCGCGCCGAGCTCGACTGCAGGCCTGGAAAGGTTATGGCGTAATGCTGACCCAGAATCTCGGGAACACGCCCGCTCAACGCCTGAACTGAATTGAAGCAAGCCGGGAAGCGCTTGGGATCGGCCTCTTGCAGATCGGTCGGCATATAACCATGGACTATACAATGCGCCAATGCCATGCCTGCTCCACCACCGGTAGCGATGCCGACCGAATTCATGCCGCAGCCGAGGAAAAAACCGCGGGTTTCCTCACATTCGCCGAGCATGAATGAACCATCCGGGCTGAAACTTTCCGGGCCGTTGAGCAGCATTCTGACTCCCACCGACTCCAGAACGGGCAGTCTGTGCATCGCGTTCATCATCATCGGCTCGAAGTGATCCCAGTCTTCCGGCAGCAACTGAAAAGAGAAGTCCTCACCCAGCACGTCCGGATCGATTGATTTACCCCGGGGTTCGAAACACCCCACGAGCAGCCCCCCCGAATCATCCCGGATATAAAGATGTGCATCATGATCCGACAGCGTAGGCAGATTTCCCTGGATATCCGGGACCGCATCGGTGAGCAGGTAGAAGTGTTCACAGGGCCATACCGGAACGTCGACACCCGCCATCGCCGCGGTTCGACGTGACCAGAGACCGGTACACAGTGCGATCGCGTCGCAACGCACGGTGCCTTTATCCGTTTCCACGGCCGCGACTCTGCCGTCCCGGGTCGCGACCCCGGTAACCGGTGTGCCCTCTAAAATCATCGCGCCTCTCGATCGGGCACCCCTGGCCAGCGCGGCGCATAGATCCGATGGGCTCACCCGGCCGTCATCCGGCGACCACACCGCTCCTATCACATCGTCTGCGTTCATCAACGGCCAACGCTCGCGTGCTTCACCGACGCTGATGGATTCGGCGCGCACACCGTACAGATGCGCCAACGCTTCCTGGCGTTTGATATGCGTAAGCCTGTCCTCATTGGTCGCTATGGACAGCGAACCCTGGTTTATCCAGCCGGTAGCCTGGCCTGTTTCGCGCTCGAGTTCGGTGTACAGCGATATCGAGTAACGTATCAACTCGGTCAAATTCCGCGTTCCGCGCAGCGCGCGCACCTGCGCGGCGGAATGCCATGTCGTGCCGGAGGTGAGTTGATTTCGTTCGAGCAGGACGGCATCTTGGACGCCTTGTTTGGCGAGATGATATAGCGTGGAGCAACCCATAATCCCGCCGCCGATCACCACGACGGAGGCGTGCTTCGGCAGGGACATTTCTCCTGTCATCGTTGATGGGCCTCAGGAACACAACTTCGAATTGTCATATCGTATCAAGGATCAGCCGCAACAGCGGCACGGTACCGTTCACAGAGTATCTCGATTACCAGTTGAGTTCGCGGTTGGGCCGCATCGCCGCGGATCCAGCGGACGGCCCGGCTGATTCGAGAATCAATCCGTATCGACAAGGTATGGGAACGGAGTAGCGCCTCAATTAGAATACTCTCTAATAACTGGTCTCATGAGGTTGATCATACTGATGTGGAAACGAGTTCTTGTTCGTATCTTTACGCTGTTGTCAGTCACCGTACTGATATCCTGCGGCGGAGGCAGCGGCGGCTCAAGCAGCGGCGGCGAGGAAGCAACCACAACCAGCTCGGAAACCGTCCTTTCAGCGGTTTTTCTCGACGCATTCAGGGATTTCTCGTGCACATCCGGCTGGACCACTCGCCGGGGTGGACTGGGCCGGGCGCCCTACGCCGGAAGCGGGTCGTGCTCTGCCGCATTTACCGGTGAGACCGGGACCTACAATGTACGGTTGAAAGCGCAACTCGAGTTCGACGGCTCCTCACCGTACCGGGTATCGCTAAACGGCAATTCGATCAAATCAGGCAATTACCCTTTTTCCCAGGGCAAACTGATCTGTGATTGCCCTGACCACGAGAAGAACTGCCCCGACAAGGTCATCGATATCAACGCCGGCACCCATCAGATCACAAAAGGTGACATCATAGAATTCTGGGGAGATGATGTTTATCCCTGTGGTGACGATTCCCACGGCTCGTATGCCATCTGGCGTGGGATGAGCTTTACCCCCTGACAGCAATGTCTCATTAAGAACGGTAGATTTCCTGCACGCTGTCCAGAAACCAGGGGGGCTTTTCCAATATGACGTAGAGCAGCACGAGCGCTAAGACCGGTCGATCGTGCCCTAACACCCCGATCGGTTTCTAGCCCGCGCAGTGCGGGCTAGACCTGCATTAGCACCACGACATGAAAAAATTTCGGGCCGTGGGCGCCTTTCACCAGTACCCCTTCGATGTCCGTGGTCCCGCTCGCTCCCGTGATCAGACACATGTTCCTTGGGGTTTCGGTTTCCCGGGCCAAGTGCTCGGCCACCGCCGCGTAGTCGTCCAGGAAGGCCATGATTTTGGATCGTGGAACGACCAAGATCAGATGCAAAGGCAGAAAATTCAGCAACACGGGCATGGTTGCGCTCGAATGCACAACCACGGAACCGGTTTCGGCTATGCCGTATTCCGCCCAGCCCACGGCAACGGTATCGTTCCGTTCGACATCCACGTCTGTGTCAAAGTCGGTCCAGTCGGCGTTGAGTAGCTCACGGCACGGTTGAACTTTGATAGCGGCTGGCAATCCGTGCTGCTCCAGATACCGCCTTACCGCACCGGGCAAATCGTGGATGCCTTCGAGCTGTACGCACGTCGTACCAACCACCCGATCGTTTTCGAAACGACGTGTGAACGCTTCAACCAAATCGTCTGCAAGCAACGGGGGTCTGGCATCCTCGATATCGGACAATAGATCCGCGGCTTCTCTTCTAATTCGCTCTTCATCCTTGTCGACGCCGTACCCGGACATCCGAATGGCATCGAATATCATGGCACGTTGATTTGAATTTGAATCCATGGTCGCGACAAATCAGTTCTGATAAGGCCGGCGTCCAACGCGCAATTTTTTATACTGCCCAAGAAATGTCGATTTTTCCGGTGCGGGCAAATCACGATTGGCGGTCCAGCCGCCCGAGAGCGGCATTGACGAGATCCACCCGCTGCGACCGAACATCCTCATGCCCAGGACACCGACGGATGCTAACAACTGAAACAGTCGCGGACGTTTCGCCAGCATCACGAACCCGGCCACCGCGAAGCGATTAACCGGCGGCTCGTACTTCTTTTCCCAGGAGCTGGCGCGCAGTGCTCTCAACAGCTTCGGCAGCGGGATTTGAACCGGGCAGACTTCCTGGCATCTGCCGTTCAGGGTGCACGCGTGGGCCAGTTTCCTTGCGCGTTCCAGCCCGTCCAGGTTGGGGGTCAACACGGAACCCATGGGGCCCGGGTAAACCCCGCCATAGGCGTGCCCGCCAATATGCTTGTATACCACGCAGTGGTTCAAACAGGCTCCGCAGCGAATGCAACGAAGCATTTCCGACATGCCTTGGGAGAGCATACGGGTACGGCCATTGTCGACCAGTACGATGTGAAACTCCCCCGGCCCGTCCAAATCATTCTGACGCTTTGGGCCGGCATGAAATGTCGTGTACTGGGTAATTTCCCCGCCCGTGGCGGAACGCACGAGCAACCGCAACAGCGGCATTGCGTGGGCCATGGACGGCACGAGTTTTTCTATGCCCGCGGTCACGATGTGAACATCCGGCGGGGTCGTGGTCAGCTCGGCGTTTCCCTCGTTGGTTACGGTACAGACCGAACCGCTATCGGCCAGAAGGAAGTTCGCTCCTGTAATACCGATATCCGCAGTCAGAAATTTGGAGCGGAGTTCCCTCCTTGCGCTGTCAACCAGTTCCGTAATTTCTTCGGAATCAGTGGGGTTCTGGTGATGTTTTCGAAACAGCCGGACGACATCCTCGCGGGTTCGGTGCATGGACGGCCAGACAATATGAGACGGCGGATCACCGGCAAGCTGGATGATGTGTTCGGCCAGATCGGTTTCGACGCGATCGAATTCCGCGTCGTCCAGGGCGTCCGCGAGGCCAATCTCCTCTCCGAGCATGGATTTCGCCCGTGTCACTCTTCGGCCTTGTTGCCTGCTGCAGATATCAATCACAATGGAACACGCCTGCTTAGCATCGCTGGCCCAGTGTACGACCGCGCCGTTCGCCGTCGCATTCCGTTCGAACTCGGTCAGGTAATAGCCGAGGTTTTCGATGACATGATCCTTGATCCGCTTACCCTGGGTTCGTGCGTGATCGAAGTTCGGAAAATTCCTGATTGCTTCCGCGCGCTTGCTTTCGGCCCGATCGGTCGTGCGGCGAATGGCGATCTTCAACTGAGGATTGGCAAGCGCCCTCGCAACATTCTCCTGGAATTTCTCCGGATGGGTCTGCATTCAGGCGTCCTGGCTTTTGAGCACGTCTTCCGCCATACCCGCGAGCACTTCGGCGGTATGCATTGCAGTCACCCGGGTATGATTGTCACGGTTGAGTTTGCCGGCCATGTTCATCAGGCAGCCCATATCGCCGCCAAGCAGCAGTCGCGCTTTGGTAGCCAGCACGTCGTCGGCCTTTTCGCCGACGATCGCATTGGATATGTCCGAGTATTTAACACAGAACGTGCCTCCGAAGCCGCAGCATTCCGTGCTGCGGACCATCGGATTTAAGGTCAACCCCTCCACAGCGGCAAGCAGTTTTCTCGGCTGTTCGTAAACGCCCATCTCCCTCAGCCCAGAGCAGCTGTCGTGATAGGTATAGGTCGCGTCAAGCCTCACCCCCTCCGGCTTCCAGGCACAGACATCGACCAGGAAGGACAGCAGTTCATAAGTCTTTGCCGCCAGCTTCTGTGCACGGTCAAACCACTCCGGTCGACCATCGAAGAGCTCCACAAAATGCGTCTTGATCATTCCCCCGCATGAGCCGGAGGGGACTACAACATAGTCGAAGTCCTCGAACACCTCGATGATGCGGCGTGCAATTTTTCGGGTCCCCTCATCATCCCCGGAATTGAATGCCGGCTGTCCGCAGCAGGATTGCATTTGCGGAACCTCCACGTCGCAACCCGATTGTTCCAGCAACCGCAGCGCGGCGAAACCAACTCGGGGCCGCATGGTGTTCACCAGGCAGGTGACGAATAATCCGACGCGTCCGGGTCCCTGTTTTTCAGAGCTGGGTGCCATACCATTTAGATCCATCGTGATTGCCCGGAAACCTTTTTATCACATAGGCAGGGGGTGAGTCTCCAATCAGGCGAGATAAAGGATGAATGCGAATCGGGGAACCATTGAGGCCCAATTCCGGGGCAGACAATCGCGGCGGGGGCGCCGCTCCTACAAAAACAACGGGGGTTGCTGCGGTATATAAACTGTTGAGATGCGCCCCCGCGCCGATTCCTTCCAGCGGGGGCGCGTAAACAGTTTTTATTACTGCTCGCTGGGTGTATTCGTGCTGGATACCGTGTTCATCGCATTGAAAAAAGGTGCAAACGATTGCGGGTCCATCATCCACTGCAGCCGTGGTGTATACCAGTTTGGATCCATCCACCCGTAAAACGGCTGATAAAAAACCGGATTCGCGAACGCGGTCATCCACTTCGTGTAATAGTTCGGATCCATGAACTGGTACATGGGGGCCCAAGCTTGGGGATTCATCGGCGCCATCATCCAGCGCATGTACATGCCGGGATCCATGAACCGGTACATCACCCGCATCATTTTCTCGTAGTCGCTCATTCCACGAACCCAGGTATCCCACATCACCGGCTCCGTTGCGCATAGCATCATGGTGCGCATGGTATGCGGATCGTTGACGATGGTCATGAGCTTCGCGAACTTGACCGGATCCGACATCATGTCGGCCATGACTTCCATATCGGTGAAAGCCTTCAGGTAAGACTGGATCTCATCGAAGCGGCCATCCGGTACATTCTGACACTGAGCATAGTACTGCTGGGCCTTTTCGAACTTGTGCTCCATCTGGTACTGGCGCTCGTTTTCCTTCGACTCGGCCACGGTTTCCGATGCGGCTTCCGTAGCTGCCTCGACCGCGGACTCAGCGGCTGCCTGTGATTCCGTCGCCGCGGCCGGATATCCGAACGCAGCGGCGACTACCAGGCAGAACGCCAGGGTGTAATATTTCATTGATTTCATCAAAACCGTCTCTCCGGAGTTACTGCGTTTCAGATTGGCCCTGCTGATCGGTTTGGGGTTGCTGATAATTTTGGTTCTGCTGTCCAAACTGCATCCAGGCATTTGGATCGAAGAAGTTGGGTACGGACATATCGCTTCCGCTTCCGGTAACCGCCGAGAAATCGTAGGCAGCCGGGTTCATCCATTGCATGTAGGTTGCCGGATTCATGAACATCGCATAACTGGCCGGATTCATCCACTGCGTGTAGGTGCCGGGATTCATGAATGACATGTAGGCCATTGGATTCATCCACTGGGCGTAGGTCATTGGATTCATCCAAGGACCATACGCGGCCGGGTTCATCCAGCTCATCCAGTTGTTCGGATTGGCGAACTGCATATAAAAATTCGGTGACATGAACTGGCCGTAAGTGGCTGGGTTCATCATTGCCGCATAGGTGGACGGATTCATGAACATGGTCCAACCGCCCGGGGTGGCGAGATTGAACTGCGGGCCGCCCATGGGCTGTCCGCTGGACATCGACATCCAGGAGTTTGGATCCATAAAATTCATTGTACCCGCCGGAGTGCCCGTTGCGGGTGCGGTGGCGGTCATCCAGGTCAAGGGATTGAAAAAGTTTGGTACCGTTGCCTGGGATTGCCCGTAAGCGGGTGTCTGGGTCTGCCCGTATGTGGGAACTGTAATCAGTCCCGTCGCCAGTATCAGCGCTGCTAACGTGTTGCGGATCATTACTGTTACCTCCTCATAGTCGTAAAAAAAACCGGTCGAACGAGCGCTATGTCCGCAGCACTCTCAGCGTTCTCTCTTTACAATAATAAATTACGTATATTAGCAAGTGATTATATACGATTTGACCGGTGAGAAGAATAACCCGGTTGGGATAGACGTAAAGCCGATCAGATATCCACTCCCTGGCGGGTCGACGGAGAGGTATTTTGTATTGTTAATTAACAATATACTGATATAAATGATATTTCTTTATCCCCCGTTGGCGAACAACCGTGGACAACCAAGATGGCACACATTTGAAATCCGTTATGTGCAAGGAACCGCGCATATGAAAAGGACATCTAGACCGCATTTCTCACCAGGATCCCGAGCGATGGCGCTGGACAGGTGCCGATGAACGCCGGGATAGGCGTTTCCAAGACACACTGTTTTTTGGAAGAACTCATATACTTCAATGTTTACAATGCTTGAAAAGCATCCATCGCCGCCTGGTGAGAAATGCGGGCTGGTTACTTTTAGGTGTTCTGGTCATATCGGCTGCGCATGATGAAGCTCCCCCGCCTGGCGGAGTCACGCACCATGGACGCACGGTTTCAAAAAGAGCTCAGCCCGCATATTGCAGCAAACCCCGTATGATCGCGCAGGCCAGGTTGGTCTGAGCCTCGGCCTGGTGCAATATGCAGGCTAGCGATCGACCCCTGCGAGGCATCGTCATGATGGTCACCGGTATCGGCGCATTCGCCACAATGGATGCGCTCATCAAGTGGCTGACCGGTGACTATCCGGTCGCTCAGGTCGTGGCGCTTCGAAGCTGGTTCGGACTGCCGCTCCTAGCCCTCATCGTCCACTTCGAGGGCGGGATGAGGGCTCTAGCAACCAGGCGCCCGATAGCCCATTTCGGACGCTACGCCCTGGTCCTGGGGCTCAGTTTCAGTTTTTTCTGGGCCCTGTCGCAGATGAAGCTGGTCGATGCGGTGGCAATCAGCTTCGCTGCACCGATTCTGATTACCACGCTATCCGTACCACTTCTTGGGGAATCCGTTGGACACCGACGCTGGGTGGCGATCTGTGTCGGATTCATCGGCGTGCTGATCATGCTGCGCCCCGGCGTGGGCGTGTTCCAATGGGCGGCGCTGGTGGTATTGGGGAGTGCCATTTTCTACTCCCTGCTAATGATCACGACACGCGCCCTCAAGTCCACGGAGAGCACCGCCTCGCTGATCCTGTACCCGCAGCTCGGTATGTCACTGACCGGCATAATCATCGCGCCGTTTTTCTGGACATCCCCGACGCTCGTCGATCTCGGGCTGTTCGCACTCGCCGGCGGGCTCGGCAGCGTGGGCATCTTTTGCCTGACGCAGGCATTCAGGCTGGCGCCGGCTGCCGTCGCCTCGCCCTTCGAATATACCGCGCTGATCTGGGCGACGCTCCTGGGCTTCATGCTGTGGGGCGAACTACCGGACGCCGTCACATTGGTCGGCGCCCTGATCATAGCGGCGAGCGGGCTTTACATTATTTATCGCGAGACCGTTAAAGTCGGACGTGCGCGGTCAAACCGGCCCGGTATGAACCTGAACGACATGGGCTAGCTCGAAACCGGATCTACGGTCACTGCGAGTTTTGGACCATGTACTCCAGCGCCGCTTTGACGTCGTCGTCGGAAAGGTGGACAAATCCGCCTTTGGCGGGCATGTAACCCGTTTTGCCCTGATATCCCTCGATGGCGTGTTTCAGCAGCACGTCATTGCCCTGGGCTATGCGCTCCGCCCATGCCTCGTTGTCCCCCAACTTAGGCGACCCAGCCACTCCGGACATATGACACACCCCGCAGGACGCGTCATATACGGACTTCCCGTCGGCCAGGGCACTGCCGGCTAAAAGACAGATCGAAATGCTTGCAGCAAGGCTCCCGTATCTATTCATTGTCGTCACCTCGATGGTTTAGTATCGTTGTCTTTCTGATTTGAATGAGCCGCGCCTGCGGCTCATCAACTGGTCAATTATAGGGGCAAGTATGATCTCCATGGCAAACCCCATTTTGCCCCCCGGGACCACGATCGTGTTTCTTCTAGACATAAGCGAGCCCTGCAGCATGGCCAACAGGTAAGGAAAATCGACCTCGAACTTGGCGGGATCACGAAAGCGAATGACGATAAAGCTTTCGTCCGCGGTCGGAATATCACGGGCGATAAAGGGGTTGGAGGTATCGACCGTGGGCACCCTTTGGAAATTGATGTCCGTATTCGAGAACTGCGGTGTGATGAAGTGGACGTAGTCGTGCATCCGGCGCAGGATGTTGTCGGTGACGTCGGTGGCCTGGTAGCCGCGGTCCTTGGTGTCGCGGTGGATCTTCTGGATCCATTCGAGGTTGACGATGGGGACGACGCCGATGAGCAGGTCGACGTGCCGGGCGACGTTGGTTTGCTCTGTGATCACGCCACCGTGGAGCCCTTCGTAGAAAAGGACGTCCGTATCAGCGGGAATATCCTCCCATTCCGTGAACGTGCCTGGTTCCCGCTCGTAGGGCATGGCCTCTTCATCGTTGTGCAGGTAAAACCGGCGCTTGCCGGTGCCCGACTCCCCATAGTGTCTGAACAGTTCCTCCAGTTCGTCCAGCAGATTGGCCTCGGGCCCAAAGTGGCTCAGATGTGAGTTTTCGGCCAGCGCTTTCTTAACCTCATGCCGCATTTCCTGACGGTTGAAGCGATGGAAGCTGTCTCCCTCCACGATGCACGAATGTACATTTTCGCGGTAGAAGATGTGCTCGAACGCCGTTTTAACCGTGCTGGTACCGGACCCTGAGGATCCCGTCACCGCGATGATGGGGTATTTCGTGGACATACGCCGTCGGTCTCCCTCTAGTTCACAACCGCTACTGGAAGTATCTCATCCTCCCGGGTGCGCCCCGCTCCAGCGCCATGCCGCGGAAGCCCCGATCCCACTTTGGGGACCGCGTCCATGTGCAAAGCGCGGATGGCGTTGGCTTTCTGCTTGCGTGTGATTGCCAGGGTGTACAATCTCCGATCTCCTGTCGATTCGTTCATGTGAGTTGCTCCGGAATCGTGTTCTTTGTTCACGCCAGATCGGGGATTATCAGAAAAATTTTGCGCGTCATCAGTAAAACTCGTTATGAATCAATAGCCCCGGACCAATATACATTGCGCGTTACATAAAAATAAGTAAATTATAATTATCGCTTAGATAAATAAACCTATATTGAATTAGCGACGCCGTGCACATTACGATCCGACAGCTCAAGGTCTTCGAAGCGGTCGCCGGCCAACTGAGCTACACCAAGGCCGCCGCGGAACTGCACCTGACGCAGCCAGCGGTTTCGATGCAGATAAAGCAGCTGGAAGGAGCGGTGGGATTGCCGCTGTTCGAGGTATTTGGCAAGAAGGTCTACCTGACTCATGCCGGCAACGTCTTTCTGGTACACGCGCGACGACTGTTGGAGCAGCTTCGGCTCGCGGCTGAGGAAATGGATGCCATCAAAGGCATCGACGGTGGCTCCATCAAGGTTTCGATCGCGTCCACCGTCAATTATTTTGCGGCGCGGCTGGTTGCGAAGTTCTGCCAGATTCATGACATGGTACGTTTCAGTCTTGAGGTCACCAACCGCAAGACATTGCTGGAACGGCTCGAACAAAATCAGCCGGATATCGTGCTGATGGGGCAGCCGCCGTCCGACCTCGATGTCGTTGCGGAACCGTTCATGACCAATCCGCTCATCGTCATCGCTTCGACGTCACACCCGCTGCTCGCATCAAAGAAACCGGTGTCCGTAAAGCAGCTTTCCGCCGAGCGAATAATCCTCAGGGAGCCCGGTTCGGGGACGAGAGACGCAGTGGAGCGATTTTTCATGGACAAGGAGATCTCTCCGGTGAGCCAGACCGTTATGAGCAGCAATGAAGCCATCAAACAAACGGTAGAGGCCGGGCTGGGCGTGGCCATCGTTTCGATCCATACCGTGGAACTGGAACTGGCGGTCGGGCGACTCGCCCGCCTCGATGTGCAGGGTTTCCCCATCAACAGGAAGTGGTACGTGGCCCATCGATCACAGAAGCAGCTGTCCGCAACTGCGCAGGCGTTCAGGGACTTCGTTCTCGTTGAAGGACGCGAGTATGAAAAAAGCCTTGCGTACAAATCGTAAAACCGCCTTGGTGCGATATACCAGCCAGCGCCGCGCTCGAACGATGATCACGTACCAGCGTTGGTGTCCAGCCTGCCCTCGCTGAATATCCGGCTGGCCAATATGTCCTCGGCTTCGATGGTCATGAGGTCCTGCCGTGTCAACTGGCGTTGTGAAGCAAACAGGCGGTTGGCCTGGCGCAGCCGCGCGCGGTCCAGGGCATTTCGTATGGACCGTGCGTTGGCGAAGTGCGGCATCTGCATGCGGCGTGTGACGTAGTCCCTAAAAACGGATTCCGTCTCGGCGCTAAACCGGTAATTCTGTTGCGCCAGCATGAGCTCTGCGATGGCCAGCAGTTCATCCGCGGTGTAGTCGGGAAAATCCAGATGGTGCGCGATCCTGGAACGAATGCCCTGATTGCTCTGGAAGAACCGATCCATCCTGTCCTTGTATCCAGCAAAAATCACCACCAGATCGTCGCGGTTGTTCTCCATTACCTGCAGCAATATTTCTATCGATTCCTGGCCGTAGTCCCGCTCGTTTTCCGGGCGATACAGGTAGTAGGCTTCATCGATGAACAGCACGCCGCCCATTGCCTTTTTGATCACTTCTTTGGTTTTAGGGGCCGTATGGCCTATGTACTGGCCCACCAGATCGTCACGAGTCACCGCAACGAGATGCCCTTCGCGCACATAGTCCAGGCGGCGCAGTATCTCCGCCATACGCAGCGCCACCGTGGTTTTGCCTGTGCCCGGGTTGCCCGTGAAACTCATATGCAGCGTTGGCGACTCCGACGCAAGGTCGAGTTTCTTGCGCATTCGATCGACGAGCAGCAGGGCGGCTATCTCCCGTATGCGCGTCTTGACCGGCTCAAGACCGATCAGTTCACGGTCCAGCGTATCCAAAACGTCCTGGATATTGGCGCTTCTAAGCTCCTCCTGAAGGTCGACTGGCGTATCGTCAGGGGTTGCCTGACTATTTTCTACCGGTTTGGTGTCTGTCATGATCTGGTTGCCCAATCGGCGCGGGGCGCGCCTCCTACAGATATCGTTTGTAACCGGTCAAGCAATTGTAGGAGCGGCGCCCCGCCGCGATTGATCGGCCCGAGGGCGGGCCTCCTACATGCTTCGTGCTGCGCAAACCCTGCGGTCGAGGCAGCGGCGCCCTCGCCGCGAGCAAGCGTGTGATCAATAGCGCTGCCCCTCCGGCTTGTCGACGGCATAGGCTTTGATCGTATAGCGCATACTGCGACCGCTGACGTCTTCCCGCTCCAGCCGGAAACCAGGCTCCTCCGCGGGCCGATTCACAATGAAGGAGAGCCGCAGGCTTTCCACGCCGTGGGCGTCGTCGAAAGCGCTGACACGTATGTAGCGTTCAGGAAACGACTTTCGACAGGCATTGATCTCCATCAGTATGCCGGCCGGGTCTTTGAGGTCGAACATGGGCTGGCCCCACATCTCCCAGTACGTGTTCCGTGGATGGGGGTCGTCCGTGTACTCGACGTTCACCGCCCATCCGTTGTCGAGGCAGTAGCTGATTTGTGCGCCGATCTGCTCGTCGGTGAGATCGGGCAAGAAAGAAAACGTACCTTGTGTGAGTCGCATCTCAGTCTCCCGGGTTGATTAATACGAAGGCGTTTCGACTGGAACGAAGTCCGGGGTGTCGGTGGACTCGTAGTCGAACGTCACGTCTTTCCAGACCTCGAGCGCAGCCTCCAGGGGCGGGCAGTTTTTGGCGGCACCGCGCAGGATCCGCGGACCGTCGTTCCAAATATCCTTGCCTTCGTTCCTGGCCAGCACCATGGCCTCCAGAGCGACCCGGTTCGCTATCGCGCCGGCCTCGATCCCCATGGGGTGACCGATGGTACCGCCGCCAAACTGGAGGACCACGTCCTCACCGAGGTACTCGAGAAGCTGGTGCATCTGCCCGGCGTGAATCCCGCCCGACGCAACCGGCATCAACTTATTCAGCGAGGCCCAGTCCTGGTCGAAGAAGATGCCGTTCTCCAACCGCATCGGCGTGTAGGTGTCGCGGCAGGTGTCATAGATCCCACGGATTGCGTGGGGGTCGCCCTCGAGCTTGCCTACCACGGTACCGGCGTGTATGTGGTCGACTCCCGCCATGCGCATCCACTTTGCGATCACCCGGAATGCCACGCCGTGTGATTTTTGCCGGGTGTATGTCGAGTGGCCTGCCCGGTGCAGGTGGAGAATCATATCGTTGGCGCGGGCCCACTTCGCCATCGACTGGATCGCGGTATAACCGATCACCAGGTCGATCATGATGATGACCGAACCCAGGTCCCGTGCGAATTCGGCGCGCTCGTACATGTCTTCCATGGTTGCCGCCGTCACGTTCAGGTAGGTGCCCTTGACTTCACCCGTCATCGCGGTGGCCCGATTGACGGCCTCCATGCAGTAGAGAAACCGCTCGCGCCAGTGCATGAACGGCTGTGAGTTGATGTTTTCGTCGTCCTTAGTGAAGTCGAGGCCACCCTTGAGGGCTTCGTAGACCACCCGTCCATAGTTGCGACCGGAGAGGCCGAGCTTCGGCTTGACCGTGGCGCCGAGCAAAGGACGCCCGAACTTGTCCAGCCGTTCGCGTTCCACCACGATCCCGGTGGCCGGCCCCTGAAACGTCTTCATATAGGCGACGGGGATGCGCATGTCCTCCAGCCGGAGTGCACGCAGTGGCTTGAAGCCGAAAACATTGCCGATGATGGAGGCGGTCATGTTGGCTATGGATCCTTCCTCGAAAAGATCCAAATCGTATGCAATGTATGCGAAGTACTCCGCATCTCGTTCGCTGCCTTCACCGGTATTCGGCACCGGATCAACGCGATAGGCCTTGGCGCGATATTTTTCGCATGCGGTCAAGCGATCCGTCCACACCACCGTCCAGGTTGCCGTCGAGGATTCGCCGGCCACCGCAGATGCGGCCTCGACAGGGTCCACCCCTTTTTGCGGGGTGATCCGAAAGCAGCATATGAGATCGTTGGCCGTTGGCTCGTAGTCCGGTTGCCAGTAGCCCATTTTCTTGTATTCGAGAACACCTGACTTGTACCTGTCGGCGCCCACGACTTCGGCTGATTCACTCAATCCCATGCACTTATACCTCGCGAGAAACTGGTTGGATGTTGCGAAAATTCGGCGGGTGTTTTAATCCCAGCCAAAAGCTAACATATCGCATCTGATGAATAAGTAAAAATAAATTATCTTGATAATATAAATTAGTATTTATATATCTTTTTAATCCGGATCACGGCTGTTGCACCTGTGCCGGTGTGCAAGTTGGAGCGAATGTTCGCGAACATTCTGTATGATGAACATCATTATATAAGAATCTTTTTATATAAATGGAGATATGAAGGATCACGTGAGCTACTTAATATTAGGTATGTGGGCTTAAATGGATTGCACGTAAACTCACCCGCGGAATCCAGGCAAAATAATCGACACCAAAAAGAGGAAGTCCCATGTTCAAATTGAAGCAAATGCTGCTTGCCGGTTGTTCGGTGCTCGTGCTGGGCGTTCCGGGCATTGGCTCCGCGGCGGAGGAAAAACCCGCCGCAGACATGAACGAGATGATGAAAAATATGATGCAAGGAATGCAAGGCATGCCGGGGATGCAGACCATGCCGGGAATGCCAGGAACCGGAATGACGCCGCCCAACCCCATGGCGATGACCAATCCTATGGCCATGGGTAATCCTATGGCCATGGGCAATCCTATGGCCATGGGCAATCCTATGGCCATGGGCAATCCTATGAACATGGCCAATCCCATGGCGATGATGAATCCGATGATGAATCCGATGATGTGGATGATGCCCATGATGGGCATGTCGGGTATGGGCATGCCGGGCATGGGTATGCCGGGTATGGGTATGCCGGGTATGGGTATGCCGGGTATGGGTATGCCGGGTATGGGTATGCCGGGCATGGGTATGCCGGGCATGGGTTCGGGAAATCCGTTCGTTCCCATGACCAATCCAGGCAATTGGGTAAATCCCAACGCCTATGCACAGTTCATGCATCCCAACGCCTACATGGCAATGATGAATCCGATGTCCTACATGTCGTTTATGAATCCCGGCACCTACGGCGCCATGATGAATCCCGGTTCGTATATGCAGTTCATGAATCCTGCCACTTACGGCCCCATGATGAATCCGAATACCTATCTTGCAATTATGTCCCAGCTGCTGGGCATGGCTCATGCCGGTGATCAGAAAACCGCCGACAACTTTTGGGAACAGTGGATGAATCTGGGCAAGAAAGACGAGCAACAATAGTCCGAAACTTGTGAGGTAGTACGATGAAAAAGAACGTAATTTCCAGTCTGCTCTGCGGGATCTTGTTGATGTCTCCGGTTCAGGGCATGGCCCAGGAGACAACCGCGACCGAGGCAACCACGACCGATCCTCTCGCCCATTCCCTGGGCAGTATGGTCAATCCGACCGTGTATTTCAACCTGATGAGCCAGATGATGACTAATCCCTATGGGATCATGTTGAACCCGTTCAGCACCTGCGGACAGTGCCACAACGCGGAGGACATGGATCGCTACAACACCATGCTGGGCCCGATGCTCATGATGATCAATCCGGCCAACTGGATGAATCCGCAGGCGTACACGAAGATGATGACGGCACCCATGAATCCGGCCGAATACACGAAATGGTACGAAGGCTGGATGGAGAAATACGGCGCGATGTTTGGTCAGCCGGCCCAGACTGAGCAACAACAATAAGACTCGCGCCAGGATGTGGACCCGGGAACCGGGTAGACATCGACAATAAAACAAACTCGAATAACTCCAGAACCATGATAAGCCAGTCCATAGTTCGAAATTTGCATTGGCGTCTCCTGATCCTGATCCTGTTTTCCACCTCTGCTGCGAGCGCACAGCAGACCAGTCCGCAGGCAACGACGGATCTACCACCCCACATCCAGGAGGAACTGACGCCAAAGCCCGAACTTGGTCCCCGGTTGATGGATGTATTGTCGGAAGAGGCCGAAGCGGTGCGCCGAAAACAATTGCTCCAGAGCAGCAGGCGGCCAATGCCGAATATCCCGCGGGAGCTGAAGCAGCACATGTTCAACATGATGGCCTCGGTAAGCGGCATGTCGATGCGTGAGCTGTTCAACTTCATGTCGCATAAAATGAAGGTGAACGAGGGAGTCACGTTCGACGAAGTCATCGAATCGATGGAGATCAAGGCCAACGAGGTAAACTTCAAGAAAGTCGGGCATAGCAAGATTTGGCAGGATATCGGTGCGATCAGCGGTCTGCCCACCCTGCGCCTGGAGATCCTGCATTTTTGCGATGCGATCGTGGGCCGCCGCATGCTGGACTACAGTCCGGAGTTTTCCATATTCATACCCTGCCGAATCTCGGTCATGGAAGACGCGACAGGCGAAATCTGGATCATGACGCTGGACTGGGACGTGTCCTGGATGGCCATGGCCTGGCATCCGGAGTCGCAGCTGCCGGAAGACCTGAAGCAAAATGCAAGACGCATTCGCGATGCGATGGACGATATCATGCGTGCGGGCGCCACCGGCGAGTGGTAGGTGTCAATGCCGACGACGGGCGCGCCTCCTACAAGTTAACCGAGATCGTAGCAATGTTGTAGGAGCGGCGCCCCGCCGCGATTAAATTGCGAGAGTTTTAACCACGCTTTTTCCAAGGGAATGACCTCCGGGCAGTATGAGGAACTAATGGCCGTGATCGGCATGGCCCACCAGACCAACGGGATCGGCTCAGGCCTCAAAGTGCCGGTCGATGAGTGCTATGTGAAGTAGGCCAAGTTATTTTCCGGTTATCCAGGATGGGGTAATCCAGGCATGGCCACATAACCAGGCATAGATTCGATTCGCTTGAACCATGCGCGGATCGAAGGGAATGGATCGAGAGTAACGTTGCCTTCATGCACCAAGGCGGCATAGGGATAGCACGCCAGGTCGGCCAGGGTGAAGCGGCCGAGCGCAAGCCACTCATGGTCCTTCAACCTGAATTTCAGCATATCCAGGGCGGAGTCGCTGAAGGCATTCGCGGTTTTGAGGTCGAAATCCCGTTTGAAAATTACGATCGCCCGGGCCATGGCAAGGCCGTTAAACACTTCGTTTACGGAAAACGACAACCATTGCTGTATCTCGGCCATCTCCCGTGCGGCCTCAGGGTACCACTCGGGCTTGCCGTAGGTGCGGGCGAGATAGATCAATATCGCGGCGCTGTCCCGTAGAACGAGATCTCCGTCGACCAGAACGGGAACTTTGTGCAACCGGTTCAACTCGATGAAATTCGGATGCATCTGATCCTTCTTGCGCAGGTCGACATCGACTTTCGCATACTCCAGACCGAGGAATGACAGCATCATCCTGACCTTGTGGCAGTTTCCCGAAAGATCGAAGTCGTATAGTTTCAGCATGGGTTCACTTTTTTCTGCATGGGTCTAAAGGCGCTTCCTGGAAAGCCACCGCACGACTTCATCGATAATGATGCGGGATTCGTCGGGCCAAACTTAGTCTGGTTGCACCAGCCGTCAGTCGTGATGTTTCTTGAAAAAAGCGCTGTAGGCGCTGCCGAGCGTGGTGAGGACACCTGCAATGAGCAGCGTCAGGGCAATGGGGCGATCAAAAAAGCCCGACCACTCGAAATGCAGCATCTGCATGGCCTGTGCAAAGGTCTGCTCACCGATCTTTCCCAGGATCAGGCCCAGCACGATGCCCGCGACGGAATATCCAGAGCGCCGCAGGAAAAATCCCATTGCGCCGGCCACGAACATAACGACCACGTCGATGACCAGACCCCGGACAGCGTAAGCGCCGACGGTGGCCAGGAGCAGTATCATCGGCGCCAGGAACTGAAACGGGATGCGCAGCAGATTGATGATGGTCTTGGTTTCCAGGACGCCGATGAACAGTATCGACAGGTTGGCGAAAAACATCGCGGCGAACACCACCCACACGAGATCCGGACTGTTGATGAACACCAGCGGGCCCGGCTCCATGTCATGCATCTGGAACACGCCGACCATCATTGCCGTCAGCGCTCCGCCGGGCAGGCCCAGCGCGAGCAGCGGGATCATGGCGGCGCCCGTGGCCGCATTGTTGGCTGTTTCCGACGAGATGACGCCCTCCAGCTTGCCCTTGCCGAACGCCTTACGGTCCTTCGACCAGCGCACCGCCTCGTTGTATCCCATGAACGCGGCGAGTGTTGCCCCGATGCCGGGCAGAATACCGCAGAAAAATCCGATAACGATGGATCTAAGCACCGCGAACTTGTGTGCAAGCAACTCGGAGAGGCTGGGGAAATCAACGTGCAGCTCGGGGGCCTCGTAGACGCCGGTCACCTTCTTTTCCGCCTGTACGAAGATCTCCGACACGGCGAAAAATCCCAGGATGGTTGGAATGAAGTGAATGCCCGCGAGCAGATACGGCATGCCGAAATCGTAGCGTTCGATGCCCCCGACCGGGTCGAGCCCGACCACGGCAATCATCAAACCCGCAAGGATCGACAACCAGCCCTTCCACAGGGTCTTCGCTCCAACCGAGGCCGCCACCGCCAGGCCAAAGAACACCAGGGCGAATATCTCGGGAGGCCCGAATGCTGAGATGGCCCAATCCGCGATGGGCGCCGTCGCCGCCATCATAATGATGGCCGATACGGTACCTCCCAGAGCTGAGCACATGACCGCGGCACCGACGGCTTTCCCGGCCTGGCCATTTAGGGTCATCGGGTAGCCGTCGAAAGCGGTGGGCGCATTCTCCGGCGCGCCTGGAATATTGAACAGGATAGCGGTGATCGCGCCGCCGTAGACCCCCGTGCAGTAAATCACCGAAAAGAGCATGATGCCGTGCTCGGCGGACAGATGCGCGGTGAACGGCAACAGAATTGCGGCAAGAGTCAGCATGCTCACGCCGGGTATGGCACCGAACAGCATGCCGCCGATCACCCCGCCTAGAAAGATCAAAATGCCGACGGGATCGCTGAACAGGGCGATCGTGCCGTTCAGAAAGTTGGTGAATGCGTCCACTCGCGCCCTACTGGATCAGCGTCACCAGCCAGTGGCTGAAATCATAGAAGGGGTGCACGTTCCCCGTGGGCAGGCCCACGTACAGCACGCTCACGAACAAAAAAAGTAGGATGCCCATAATCAGGGCCGCTACGATGGCCATCCACTTAGGCCTTCGCTCGCCCATGAGAAACATCACGCCCACGATGAACAGCGGCGCGGTGGCGTAGAAACCCATGTCCTCGAGGAGGGCCGCGAAAAAGATCGGCAGGGCCAGTATGCCTCCGACATGGTTGCGCCACGTCAATACCAGATAAACGAGAATCAGCAGCGCGGCGCATATTAGTTTTGCCGCATGCAGCCCGCCGTCGTCCAGCGCAAATACTTCGGCCGCCCAGCCGGGCACACGCATGTAGGCAAACGGAATGACCAGTAGCGTGAGTGTGGACACATACCAGCGCAAGCTCGTGTGCCCGGTCCTCCGAGCCGCTTCCTCGGATCCGTCGTCGGAGGCTGCGCCCAGCGTACCCGAGGTCGCTTCGTCTCCGTCTTTCCAGTGATACAACAGTTGGCCCAGCGCGGCCACCACCATCAACAGAATGATCGCCCGGGGCCATGCCGTGGCACCAAACTTGTAAATCTCTATGTTCCGCTCGAACTCGAACGAATACACATAGAGAACGGCAGCGAGCGCCAGCCACAGGCCGACTTCGATGAAATGGCCGGGGCGCAGCTTACCCATGGGAGCCCGTCATACGATAGGTGCTCGCATGTGATCAGGCCCCGGTGACTCGCCGGGGCCCGTCATATGTGAGATGACTATTTGACCTCCAGCCCCATTTCCTTGTAAACATCCCGGTATTGCGAAATGGTGGAGGTAATGAGTTCCCTCGCCCCATCGGTATCCCGGAAGCTTTCGATCAGCGTCATGAACTTGCCTTCGTTGTAGTCCTGATAGCTTTTCTCGCAATACGCCTTCTGGAAGGCCCATTGCAGCCACTTGACCCGATCTTCCGGCGCGCTGGCGGGCGCGTAGAATCCGCGAAATCTGAACAAGGGTTCGAACTCCAGACCAACATCGGCGAGGCTCGGGACATCCGCAAATGCGGCCGGCGCCTCTTTCAGGATGGTGAGGATCGGCTTGAATTTTCCGGCGTCGAGAAACGAACGCACATCGCCCGGCTGCTCGAACAGCGCATCGACCTGGCCACCGGCCAGTGCACCGTAGCGTGGAGCTCCCTTGTCGAAAGAAATCTGCTGAATCTTCATGCCGGTCGCATCGGTGATGAACTTCATGGTGACGCGTTCCATCGATCCTTCCTTGGAGACATTGGCGATGGTCGCCTTGCCCTCCTGTGCTTTGACCCATTCGACAAATGAGTTCCAGTCGGTGAATCGGTCTTCATCGGTGCGGATATAGATCTGCGAAAAGGTTATCTGCGAGATCACCAGCGGAATAAGATCCTTGGCGGGATTGGGCCGGCTCGAATCCAGCGCGTGAGCACTGGACGCATCATCGATGTGCTCGAGGACGGTGTAGCCGTCCGCCGGTGTCGCCATGAAAGCGGTCATGCCCACGGTGCCGGATCCACCGGGTTTGTGGTCCCGGTTTATCGAGATCCCACTCAATTCGGTTACCGCCTGCGCCATGGCCTGGGCAACCTGGCCGGAGCCCCCGGCGGGACCGTAGGGTACGATCATGGTCAGCGCGCGCTCCGGGAAGCCGGCCGGCTTCTCCATGGAAGCGGGCAGCCCGTCGGTTGCGCAAGCCGCCATGGCGACACTTGCGGAAAACGCCATCGTGGCAACCGTGGTTCCGGTCGATGCAAGATATTTCTTATAATTCATCTGGCCCTCCTGAGGTGAATTGTGACCGCATTCGATTGGGTCATGAAAAAATGGTATCCCAGTGCCCCGGGGGTGTCAAAGCAAGGGAGATATCAAAACCAAGGGACACAGCGGGCACCCGCCCCTTGCCAGGTTCAGGTAAATGCCCGCCACAGCATGGTTCCGCCGGACGCCATGAGGACGACCAGTATCAGGCGATTGAAACGCTGGTCGCTCACACGGTCCCGCAGCCGTCGCCCCATGGCCAATCCGGCCGCGACTGGAACTGTGGCCGCCGCGGATATCAGCGCCAGAGGAACATCGAGGATCCCGAACCACAGGAGGATGATCGTCCACGGCACCACGCATGCCAGATAAAGAAAGCTGATCGAGGCGACGAAACGCTCCTTGTCCAAATTCCTGATCGAGACCAGATAGATGATCAGCATCGGCCCGAACATTGACGACAAACCGCCGATCACGCCGCTGGCCAATCCGAAAACCACTCCGGCCGGCTTTTCCAGCGCCGCCGGCAGGTGCCGCTTGTAAGTCGAAGCCTGCAGCAGCGTAAACGCGATGACTACGAAGCCAACGAACAACAGCAACGATCGTTCATCAACAGCGGACAGGATCGCGACGCCGGCGTAGGTTCCGAACAATATTGCAACAAAGGCCGGCCAGAATCGGCCCACGACCGTCCCGATCTGTTTTGCCTGGAAGGCCTGCCAGACGTTTGCGACAACCACCGGGATTGCCATCAGCGCGACGGCCGTTTGCACCGGTAGGACCAGCGCCATCAAGGGCACCGTGAGCAAAGGCGTGCCGACTCCCAGCGCTCCCTTGATCAGCCCGCCGCAAAACAAGGCAAAACAGCACCAGGCAATGATCAGGGGATCGTATTCACTCAACACGGTTTCACCGGTCGCACGCCGTTCGTTCAACGCATGACCGTAACCCGGCCCGCCTCCGGATCGACAGCCACGCGGTCCCCGGTCCTTACAAACGAGGTGATATCGCCATCGAATCGATCCATGAAGCAGAGGCCCGCAAACGCGGCACCCTGGGCCATAATTGGATTTGAACTGTTCAGCAGCAGCGCCGCCGGCGCCATCCCGCGGGACTTCATCTCTCGCAGCATCCAGGAGGTGGCAACGCCGCCCTTGGCGGTATTGAGAACGAGAATTCGCCCGACATAGTTTTCGCCGAACAACGCGTGCGCCGGACGGGAAAACACGCCATTGACGCGATCAAGATCATACCGGGCGCTGAAGTTATCTTCGGCTACCAGTGCAATACCGGTGACGGATTCACCAATGCCTTGATGCCCCCTGATGGTGACTTGTTCAGTCATCGCTGCTTTCTTTTACCCACCTCAACACCAGACCTTCACGTCTATATTGATGGACATAGCACCCGCAATCGGCGCGAGGCGCGCCTCCTACCACGCGACCGAATGATCGCAGCAACGATGCGGGAGCGGCGTCCCGCGGCGATGGAGTGCGCTTCATGACTAGATTTTTCCGGTGACGGCGGCATCGACGCACTGCTCGGTGGTTGCCAGAACGGGCACATAGTCATATCCCTGAATGATGTTGACCAGTTTGGCCGAATTGCTAACCAGGGTCTTCCAGCGGTTGGCCCGCGCCGTTTCCTTTGCGTACATCTGGTAGAAACATACGCCTTCCAGCACAATTACCCCGGCTTCATCGAGTGCCCCGGTAATGCCCATGCGGTCACAACCCGCCTTGACCTCGGGTGCGGTGGCAATGACGAAGTCGGTGTCCCGGTGCACCCGTCTTCCTCTGATCAGCGTTGCAATCATCTGCATTTCCAGGAGCGACAGCTGGGGGGCCGCCAGGGCCACCACATCCACCTTCCCCTTGTGGCGGCCCTGCTCGGAGTAGAAGTTTTTTATGTCCGCCGCGGTAATCCTCCCGCCGGGCAGTGACAGCAGACCGCCGGGAAGAACCCTACCGATGTCGGTTGCCTCGGGCGTCACACCGTCGATATGGAACAGCGGCACCGAACCATAGCTCGCCAGGGCGGCACCGAAATGTTTGAGCTGATCCGATGTCGGCGTTGACGTGATCCCGGTGAGCGCGGGGACGTTCCAGTAAGAACCGGTGCGCCGGCCGATGAGCGCACCTAAGGCACCCCAATCGGCCAGATCGCCGGGGGCGTAATCGATAGTGAACAAGTGCGTTGCCCGGCGATATTTGTCCAGATGATAGCCATAACGAGGGGCCCTGCCGGTGAACGCCGCCGCCAGGGCCGCGGGGCCGCCCTCGAAATTGGATCGTGCACCGCAAACGCTGTTGGCGTAGATCACGGAGCCGGTATCCCCGAACGCGAGGTGCGCACCGAACACCGGGGCCTGAAAGATCTGGTAGTTGATACAGGTATTGGTCATCAGTATACCGAAGCTCTCGAACGCTGAAATCGCGCGCCGCTCGAGTAGCGCCCACTCCTCATTCTGCTTGAGCGCGCGGTAGCGGCAAAGATCGATTCCGCGCGGATCGGTGATGGTTGGCACGCACACCGACCGCTCGAGGCGCGGGTAGCCTGCGAGTTCCTCCAGGTACCGCACCCCGGCCTCGCCGAGGGATTCGGTATCCGCCATCAGGTGGACCTGGCTGATTTCAACGAAATCAGCGGCATCAAAAAACCGTCCCACCTGGATCTGCTGTTCCAGAGCCTGTTGGCGCGGGTAGCCGAAATCACCCTCGATCATGGATTCTTCATATTTTGTCAGTTTCATCCGGATCCAGTTTACCAAAACTGAAAACAGCGATTTCACACGACTTGACGCGGTTAGAACAGGGGCTTAGTCTGCCGCGTCCGTACAGACTGCATCAAATCACTATGTCAAATCCGACACACAGTGCCGCCGGTGCCAGGACCCTCGACGACGAATCAACCCTGGTCGATCAGCTGGTATCACACGGGCGCCGAGCCATGAAAGAGTTCTCCCGGGCTGAGCAGGAGCGAGTGGACGAGGTCGTGACGGCAATTGCGTGGTCGCTGTATCAACCCGAACGTGCCCGCCGACTGGCGGAGATTGCGGTTGCCGACACCGGGATCGGTAATGTACATGACAAGATCACCAAGAATCAGCGCAAGACCTTCGGCACTTTGCGCGATCTGATGCGCGTACGCACGGTGGGAATCATCGAGAGCGACAGCGAGCGGGGTATCGTCAAGTACGGCAAGCCGGTAGGTGTGGTAGCGGCGATTACACCCTCGACAAATCCTTCCGCCACACCCGTAAACAAGACCATGATGGCACTCAAAGGAGGCAACGCAATCATCATTGCGCCCTCCCCGAGCGGCTGGATCAGCACGAATGCTACGGTGGATATGATGAGGGAAGCTCTGCAAAGAGCGGAAGCGCCCGTGGACCTCGTTCAGATCCTGCCGCAGCCCGTTTCCCGTTCATTGACCCGTCTTCTAATGCAGAAGTGCGATCTGGTCGTGGCTACCGGTTCGCAAAACAATGTCCGTGGAGCCTACAGCAGCGGGACTCCCGCGATAGGCGTCGGCGCCGGAAATGTTCCCGTGGTCATCGACAGCAGCGCGGACCTGGACGATGCCGCTCAAAAAATTTGCGCCTCCAAGATCTTCGACAATTCCACTTCGTGTTCATCGGAAAACGCCCTGGTCATACTCGACGATATCTACGAAGACGCCGTCGACGCGTTGAAGCGTGCCGGAGGATATTTGACCCATACCGACGAACGGGATCGGATAGCACGGCAACTCTGGACCGACGGCAAGCTCAACCGCAATCTCATCGCGACCGACGCCGATGTTTTCGCCGGTAAAGTCGAGCTTGGCGATGGCTCGGAGCACGCCAGGTTCTTCATGGTGGAGGAAGATTCATTCAATCCGGAATCGTCCTTTGCCGACGAGAAACTATCCCTGGTGTTGACGGTGTATCGTGCGCGCGATTTCAGACACGCCGTTGAGCTGGTTGCCCGGATACTCGATGTTCAGGGCCTCGGTCACTCCTGCGGAATTCACACCGCAAACATGGCGCATGCCCGAAAATTGGCGGAGGAAATCGATGTGGTGCGGGTGCTGGTCAATCAGGCGCACACTTTCGGCAACGGCGGCAGCTTCGACAACGCGCTAAATTTCACGCTGAGCATGGGCTGCGGCACATGGGGCGGCAACAGTATTTCAGAAAATCTCAACTATCGTCACTTCATCAACATCACCCATCTCGTCACGACTTTCGCTGAAGACAAGCCGACGGAAGAAGATTTGTTCGGGGCGTATATCGCGAAGTACGGGCGCGATTGATGGACACCGTCCGGCAGTACATCGACGCATTTGGTGCTGCTCGAGCGGATGACGTCTGGCTGATCGCACCGGAAACATCCGTCAGCTTCACCTACGCCGACCTCCGTCAAACAACCCATCAGATCGAGGACCGGCTCGACGAAATGGGCGTCGCCAACGGAGCCAAGGTCGGCTTTCTTGCGGACAACGGGGGCTGGACCGCGCTGCTGTATCTTGGAGTAATGGCCGCCGGTCGCGTGATCGTACCCCTGAACGCCGTCGCCGGCGACGTGCAGCTGGCGCACGTGCTGAATCACTCTGATACCGGGATCGTCTTCGTTTCCCCGAACTACCGGGGCAAGCTTACCAAGCTGCTCGAGCAAATACTGCGTGAAATCAACGTCATCGAACTCGACGCCTTGGACGGTCCGGTCTGGCCCTCGGAATCACAAGACGGATCATCGCGGGATGCAGACAGGGGCCCGCAGCCGGAAGCTGATGATCCCGCGTTAGTGCTCTACACATCCGGTTCAACCGGACTGCCCAAAGGCGCGGTACTGAGCCACCGGGCCATCGTCAGCGGCGGACGTAACGTGGTCAAAGGACACCAGCTCAGCAGTGCTGATCGCGCACTGTGCGTGCTGCCGATCTATCACATCAACGGCGCGATGGTCACGGTCGCGGCACCGCTGATCAGCGGCGGCAGCGTGGTGATGCCGACCCGCTTCAGCGCCAGCACATTCTGGCCGCTGATCGCGGAGTACCGGTGCACCTGGGCTAGTATCGTCCCGACCATCATCAAGTACCTTCTGGATCGCGCTGAGCAGGAACCGTTCGATTTTGGCCGCGATGAGAGATTGCGCTGTTTTCGATTCGGGCGTTCCGCATCGGCACCGTTACCGGTTGCCGTGCTGGTGCAGTGGGAACAGGTGTTCGGCGTTCCCATGATCGAGACCCTGGGCCTGACGGAAACCGCGGGAACCGTGGCGACCAACCCGATGCCGCCCGGCAAGTGCAAACCCGGCTCCGTCGGACTGGCGTTCGGCAATCAGATCAAGATCATCGATGAAAATGGGCGCGAATGTCCGATCGGCGTTACCGGAGAGATTGCCATTCGTGGCGACAACCTGCTCGATCACTACTACAAGGACCCCAAGGCCACGGCGGCGGCCTTCGTACAGGGTTGGTTCAAGACCGGCGATCTGGGCATATTGGACGATGACGGCTACCTGTTTATTACGGGTCGTCTCAAGGAGCTGATCATCCGCGGCGGGGAGAACATAGCACCCCGGGAGATCGACGATGTACTTTACAGGCACGATGCCGTCCTGGAAGCGGCTGCCGTCGGTGTGAATGATGAGCACTACGGCCAGGAGGTGGTTGCGTGTGTGGTCCGGCGGGAGGGATTCCGGTGCAGTGAACAGGAGCTCAAGACCCTGTGCGAAAATGCGGTCGGCAAATACAAGGCTCCGAAACGCATCTATTTCATGAACGACCTCCCCAAAGGCCCGTCCGGAAAAATCCTGAGGTTGAAACTGCCGGAGCTGATCTCGTCGGACCAATCACGCGAGGCGAAATGAACCGCACTCAAGGTATGAATATCCACGGTTCGGTATGCACAGATACCAACCCGTTAAATGTGGGTTAAGAATCGGACTTTTTCTAAATTTACGCAAAGGTTATGCTGCAAACATTACACACAACAAGGAACAAAGAAATGCGAATCGTCTATATTCTTCTCTGCTGCTTCGTGGTCGCCGGGTCCGCGGCCGCCGCCGAGACGCAACCCGCCTATGATCGGGTCACATTGTCCGTTACCGAGGAGGAGCGGGTCGGCAACGACACGCTGGTCGCCAATCTCTACAGCGAGCGGGAAGGCGAGCGAGCACCGGATATTGCATCTGAGGTCAACGAGAATATTTCCTGGGCCATCGACGAAGCCCGGAAAGTGGATGGAGTGACCGCGCAGACTACTGGATATCACTCCCAACCCGTTTATCGAGACCGGACGGTGATCGGCTGGCGGGTGAGGCAATCTATCCGGCTCGAAAGCCAGGATGCGGCCGGTTTGAGCGAACTCATAGGCAAGCTGCAGAAACGTCTGGCCATGAGTTCCATCAGCTACGAAATTTCTCCGCAACGTCGGGCACAGGCGGAGCATGGACTGATCGCGCTGGCGCTGGCCTCGTTCGACAAACGCGCTCGACTGATTACCGACGAACTGGGGCGCCCCGGCTACCGGATCGTGAATCTCAAAGTGGCGACCTCCGGGGCATCAGTGCGCCCCATACCGGTTCAGCGCATGGCCATGGCCATGGAAGCCGACGGAGCGGGTGTCGTGCCTCCGGCGCTGGAAAGCGGAGTACAGAGTGTACAGGTCGAGGTCAATGGGACGATCGAATTGAAGCTGAATTGAGACCGGAAATCACGTCATGATCTCGGCAGGACGCCGCTCATCAAAATGATGGTTCGGTGTGTCGTAGCGAAGCTGTTGGGGGGCGCGCCATGCGCCGATTTCGACCAATTGTGGTTAGCCTGGGTGCAATGTGCGGGTTAATGCTTCGATTTCTGAGCAGGCTCGGCCCGGTCATCTATTTTATCTGCGATGTCCGCTGCTTCCCTGATGGTTTCGGAAATATATTCCCTGGAAGTTTCATCGATAGGCTCCGACCCTTCTTTAGCGGCCCCGCGTGCGTCTGGTGACGACCCGATTTTTTCCGTCGACCCAACAGGGACGGCCGCATCCCGGGTCGCGTCATGCCCCTCGGTTTCCGGGGCTTTCGTCGCATCGGGCAGGGTGATGAACACCCTGCCCTTTTGCTGTTCCAACAGTCTCATGTCGCCCGCGGAATCGCCCAGCCTATGGGCACCCTCGGAAAGATGTTTGTAGACCTTGACGTAGTCCTGGGTCAGGTCGTTGACTAGTTCTGACGTCGTATTGAAGTGGTCGGCCACACTGGATTTGTAGGCCTCGAACTTCTGCTCTGCTTTTTCGAGTTCAGCCTTGAGCTTCCTGGCGTCTTTGCTGCCTCGGGACATGACGCCGAACAATACCGCGCCCAATGCGCAACCGGCGGCGAATGCCGCAATGACGGCGGGCCAAAATGAGTTGGAGAATTCCACAAGATTTCCCGGGCTTTTGTATGAATAAAAACGACGCGTTGAATTATACGTGACCCGGGGTTGTATTGACATGCCAAACGAGGCCCGTGGCGACCAAATGCTCGGCCATAGGACTCGCGACCGGGTTGCCGGGGTTTCGGAAAACCGATTGTCCGTTATCATTACCATCAGACAACAGGGCAGATTTTCATGTTACCGAGATCGATCGCCCACGGCGGCGTGTGGGATATGGACGACGCGCAGGGATGGATGGACGACCATGGTGGAGTTCAGTGCGCGGTCAATGCGGGCGCACTGTCCGACTCCGAAAACCTCTGCTATTTTACCAACCTCGGTAGTCGCTGATTGAAAAATCCCGTGGACATTTCCATCGGCGAAGCCCGAAAACTGGCGCTGCTCAGCCAGCAGCTGCCGTCGTCGACATTCCGGCGCGGACAGCGGGGTGCACGGGATGCTATTGCACGCCTCGGATACGTACAGATCGACACCATTTCCGTGGTAGAGCGTTCACACCACCTCACCTTGTGGAATCGCGTACCGCACTATCGCCGGCACTATCTCGACAGGCTGGTTCTTGACCGTTCGATACTGGAGTATTGGGCGCACGCCGCGGCCTACCTGCCGATGTCGGATTACCGGTTTACGCTTCCCCGCATGCGCGCCATCTCGAATGGTCAGCGCCACTGGTACGAAAAAAACCCAAAGCTCATGAGAGAGATCCTCGCACAGGTGCGTTTGAACGGGCCGACCCGGGCGAAGGATATCGAGTCGCACCGCAGCGGTGCCGACGGGATGTGGGAATGGGGACCGGTGAAACAGTCGCTCGAGATTTTGTTCATGGAGGGCAAACTCCTGGTGACCCGGCGACACGGTTTTCAGAAAGTATTCGATTTGGCGGAACGTGTGGTGCCGCCGGGCATAGACACCTCGGAACCCACGAAAAGTGAATATGCCCACTGGCTCATCGAACGCCATCTGGAGGCACACGGACTCGGGCGGCTGGTGGAGTTCAGCTACCTGAGACGCGGAATGGGCGCCGCGGTAAAAACCGCGCTTCTGCAAAAAGTCGAGCAAGGAGATGTGATACCGCTGCGAATGAAGCGGTCCGGGGCGATCTACTATGCGGACAGAAAGTTCGAGCGCGTGCTCTCGCGACGCCTTTCACGAAACCGCGTGAAGTTCCTTTCGCCCTTCGACAACCTGATTATCCAGCGTAAACGCGTGGAACAGTTGTTCGATTTCGACTATCAGCTGGAATGCTATGTTCCTGTGGACAAAAGACGATGGGGTTACTTCTGCCTGCCCGTGCTGTGGCGCAGTAGGCTCGTCGCCAGGATGGATGCCAAAGCGGATCGCAGGAACAGGGTGTTCAGGATACATTCCTTCATGATGGAAGCGGGGATCAACGATCTCGATGAGTTTGCACGGCAGGTTGCCCGAGAACTCGAGAGACTGACGGAGTTCCACGGCTGCGAGCGGATCACGATTGGATCGGTATCGCCCGGCTCGTTGAAAAGCCTGCTTCGTCAAGCGACAGCCTGGTAGTAATTTAACTCGACCATGATTTTACGAACCGCCAGGACATATGCCCGCAGGATGATGCTGTCGGCCGGGATCGGCTTTTCTCAGCATGCGTGCAAGGCGTGGATCCTGTCCGGCGCTGATCCGGAGCGGGTCGTCGAAGGCCTGAAAAAAAGTCGGAATCGACAAACTTTTGAACGGCGCATGCGGCTGGCTGGCCTCATCCTCGCCCACGTTGGAGATGAGGAAGGTGCGCGTCGTATTTTCACAGAACTGCTCGAGCACAATCCTGCTCAGCCGCTATGGTTGAAGTATGCGGCAGGCGTACCAGCGCACGACGTGATCGTGCTCGATCGGTACGGCATAGCTTACTGCCCCATGCCAAAGAACGCGTCTTCGAGCATCAAGGCCCGTATGAACTATCTGATGCGCGGCACGAACGACGTCTATGCCCACCGCTTTTTTACGAATGTGTATGAAACCTCCCAGACCACCGATCTTCCCGACCTGGCCGATTACTTCAGTTTTACCGTGATAAGGGATCCTATCGAAAGGCTGCTCTCCTACTATCAGAAAAATATCATCGAGGAAGATTCCCTCGCCCGTGAACTCGAAAACAGCCGGGCTCGCGAGATAATGTCCACACACCCATCGATCGACGAATTCGTAGGGCAACTCGAATCGTATATTTTCTATTTCGATGACGCTCATCACCATACCTTGCCGCAGTCGGCATACATCAGCACCGCGCTGCCGCATCTATCGCGCGTTTACCGGATTTCCGAAACCGATTCGATATTCTCGGAACTGAGCAGCCGCACCCAGACCGACCTTACGCCGACCTATCTATTGAAATCCAATGTCAATGTAGAAAAACTTTTACCCGAACTCAGCAAGACGGCGCGTGACAAACTTAGAGCGTTCTACCGCGTGGACTATGAGCTGCTGGGCCCGTGGTTGGATCCGTAGATCGCCTGCAGCCGGTAGCTCGAATACCTCGGGCTCATCTTTCCGCAGTTGTTTCGCGATGTGAAATCCATCGACCAGCACGGACATGAAGTTTGGTCTATATTTAAGGTGAAAGCTGAATGATGCGGGGGTGTCATGTGAACAACGCTGATAATCAAGACCGAGAGGCTTGGTATATCTGTTGCGATTGCCAAACAATCCTGGGATTTCTCGGAACCAACAATCCACCGCTGGCGTGTGCCTCATGCGGATCAGGGCATATTATTTTTGTCATTCCGCCCGACATCAAATGGTCAAAAGCGGACACCCTTGAAAGGATTTAGACTACTCGCGACGCTTCTCGACCCACGATACCGCTTTGATTTGATCGGTCTTCCTCCGTGCACCGTGGAACCTATTTGAACAAATCCAACGGTGAACAACGGTGAAATAGCGCAGAAATCCTGAGTGGTGTGATGCAGTTCACAGTTTTTTGAGCTAAACCTGACTATACTATAATCTCATGTTTTCACTAAAGATTGGGGTATAGTCGTAAGGAAGCATAGTCTGGAGGTCTGAAGGGATCGATTAGACTACCGTGTCACCTAGGGGTATACCGGGAAACCCTGCCAGGAACGGCGGGGTTTTCTTTTGCTCAAGAAGAGTTGAATCGATTGTCAACGAGGCAGAATCGTCTTGTGCAAACGTGTTGGCGGTGTCCACAAGGTGCTCACCCGGATAGCCGACACCCTGAATTCCTGGTTCCAGTTGAGTCACCAGCGCAAACACACCGGCATGGGCCCTAACAAGCAGGTTATCCTGATCCGCAAGGATCTGAAAATGCGGCGCGGAAAGGAGATCGCTCAAGGCTCGCACGCCTCCATGGAATTTCTGGTTTCCCGGATCCGGCATCAGCCGGAACGGGGAACCGGCGCAGTTATCGACCTCAGCGAAAACGAATGGACGTGGATCGCCGCTGGAATGGGGAAGGTATGTCTGCAGGTGAGCTCGGAAGAGGAGCTACTCGAACATCACCACAAGGCGCGTCAGCTGGGATTGTGCAGTCACCTGATCCGGGACAGCGGTCGTACGGAATTCGGAGGCGTCCCGACGCTCA